>JADMIO011460734.1_pt1 | contig 10697 bp, 8 predicted proteins | sample 8958161 | NCBI WGS metagenome assembly JADMIO01 (sample SAMN16585339, study PRJNA669376) | soil metagenome | isolation source: Crop rotation soil | place: USA: Cullars Rotation, Alabama | collected 2011 | reverse complement strand
CGCGACAACTTGTCCACGTGGAATTCTAAGCTTAGGATCCCAATGTGCTGGAAAGCGACGACCTCAAGCGTGTCACCGAAGTCACCGACGCCGAGATTGCCGACAGCGATTTCGGCACCAACACCCGGGAGGAATTCCTCGACGATCTGCACCGGCTCACGAGCTACCGCACCGATCCCGATCTGTCGGAGCTGCTGGTCGAACAGAGCCTGGACGTCATGAGCTGGCTGCGCTCCAAGGGCGCGAAGTTCCTGCTCAACTACGGGCGCCAGTCGGGACTGGTCAACGGCATCCGCAAGTTCTTCGGCCGCATGCCCATCGAGGTCAACGGCGGCGGCGCAGGGCTGGTGCAGTACCTGGATGCGGCGGTGAAGAAAGCCGGCATTCCCATTTCCTACGACACCCGCGCCACCTCACTGCTGTTCGATGGTGTGCGGGTGCAAGGCGTGCGTGCTCAGCAGCAGGGCAAGCCCGTGGAGCTGCGGGCCAAGGCTGTGGTGCTGGCCTGCGGCGGCTTCGAAGCGAACCCGGAGATGCGGGTGCGCTACCTGGGACCCGGCTGGGACCTGGCCAAGGTGCGCGGCACGCGGTTCAACCAGGGCGACGGGCTCAAGATGGCGCTGGAAGTGGGCGCTGCGCCCTATGGCAACTGGTCGGGAGCACACGCCACCGGCTGGGACCGTTATGCACCTGAGTTCGGCGATATCTCGGTGGGTGACCAGTTCCAGAAGCACAGCTACATTTTCGGCCTGCTGATCAATTCATCGGGCAAGCGCTTCGTCGACGAGGGCTGGGATTTCCACTCCTTCACCTACGCCAAGTACGGCGCCGCCGTGCTGCAACAGCCGGGACAGTTCGCCTATCAGGTGTTCGACGCCAAGGTCACCAAGCTGCTGCGCTCCGAATACCGCATCAAGTTCATGACCAAGGTCAGCGCCAATACGCTGGAAGAACTGGCCACCAAGATGGAAGGCGTGGACCCTGAAGGCTTTCTCAAGACCGTCCGGGAATACAACGCGGCGGTCAACAAGGATGTGCCGTTCAATCACACCGTCAAGGACGGCAAGTGCACGGCGGGCATAGAGCCGCCGAAATCGAACTGGGCGCAGGTGCTGGACACCCCGCCGTTCGACGCCTATGCCACGACCTGCGGCATCACCTTCAGCTTCGGGGGCCTGCGCATCGACCGCGAAACCGGACAGGTGCTCAACGTCCACTTCCACAAGATTCCGGGACTCTACTGCGCTGGCGAGATGGTGGGCGGCTTGTTTTACTTCAACTACCCGAGCGGCACGGGGCTGGTGTCGGGCGCGGTGTTCGGGCGCATTGCGGGGCGCGGAGCTGCGAAGCAACGGGATTAAGGATTCAGGATGTCCGTAGCCCGGGAGGAGCGCAGCGCATCCCGGGGAAAGCTGGCGTGGAATATAAGAAAGAATGTGGATCCAGCCGTAGGGTCGGTAAGCGTAGCGTCACCCACCGGTTTGCAGAAACCAAACCGTCCGGCCCGCTTCAATTCAACGCAAACATTTCCAGAACGTCCCGCGGGCTTTGCAATGTTTCCAACTGCCAAAGCCGGCGCAGCGCAGCGTCAACGTTTACCCGTTCCATTATGGGTTCAGCGAGGCGCCGGAATTTTGATTCCAGCTCCGCATCGCTCATCGGGTTTTCAGGGTGGCCCTTGGCGTAGCGCACGCTGCGTTCGAATTTCTCGCCTGATTTCATGGTCGCCGTGATGTGGAAAGGGAATGCCTGCGGCCATTCGTTGGTACACCCGGCGGTGGCACGCACTTTGATCTTCTGCATCAGCGACAGGATCTGCGGATCGCGATAGCGGTCTTCCGTAAAGTCATCGAGCCACACCAGGCCACGCGTCAGGCCCACCGCGACAACGTAGGGAATGCTATGGTCCGCCGTTTCGCGGCACATCGGATTCCACTTGTCCTCGGTATCCGCCGCCACGTAGAGCGCGTGCTCGTAGGTTTCTACGTCTATGCGTTCGATGTCGGCAAGACGATCGCCTAAGACTTTGTGCAGCTCTACCGCCGGCGTGATCGAGCATTGCGCCTCGTAGTCGCAGGGGTAGTATTTGAACTTGTCGGCTTCAATTGCATAGGCAAGATCGGCGCCGCCGAACGCAGGGAGCTCGAACGATGAACCGAGCTGTTTCCTGTATCCCCGTGTGCCTTCGAATGCCTGTTGTGGTCCGGTCATGCCGCGGCGGGCGAGCAGGGCGGCGAACACCCCGTTGCGCGCGGCGTTGGGTGCGGTGCAGCCTTTCCACATCGAGAGCTGGCCGACGCGAGTCTGTCCCATGGCCGCATTCGGAACCGTGGCCAGAGCGATCGCATTGGCCGTTTGTTCCTCGGTCAGCCTCATGGCACGCGCCGCTCCAGCCGCTGCGGCAACGACCACGAATACTGCATGGTCCCAGCCGTTAGCACGGACTTCGCGGCAAACCGCACCCAGCCGGTTCTGCACTTCGTAGGCCACGACGATGCCGGCAACGGCATCGCGCAGGCCAGTGCCTGCGTACTCGGCCGCAGCGAGGACCGGCAAAATGTTGTCGCTGGGATGGCCGCTGCTGCCCAGGCGGGCGGTGTCGTTGAAATCGAAATAGCGCGCCATAACACCGTTGGCGAATGCCGCAAGCTCAGGTGCAGTCTTGTGGAGCGTGCCGAGGACGGTGGCCCCCGGCTGCGACACGCATTCGAGCGCGTGAGCGCGGGCAATGCGCGGCGGCTCCATGTGCCAGGCTCCGATCGCACACCCCAGCGTATCGATTAGGTGACGTGTGACGGCGTGCAGCGTACTTTCGGGTAACGCCTCATAGGCAAGCCCGCACGCGTAGCGGTTCAAGAAGTGCAGCGTTTGGTCCATGGCGGGTTCGCGCTCATTCCGGCGCGATTCCAGCCTCCTTGATCACCTTGGCCATGCGCGTAATGTCGGATTTGATGATCGCTGAAAATTCCTCCGGCGTATTGCCGCCGGCCTCGACGCCGATATTGAACAGCTTTTCCCTGGTGTCGGGCTGAGCAAGCACTTTCACGATCTCCTGATTCAGGCGGTGTATGACGGCCGGCGGAGTACCTGCAGGCGCCCAGATGCCGGCTTTGGCCGTGATTTCGTACCCGGGCAGCGCCGAGGCGATGGTCGGCAATCCCGGGAACAACCGCGTGGGTTCGGGACTGGTGACGCCGAGCGCCCTCAGGCGCCCCGACTTGATGTTGGGCACGACCGACCCCGGCGTCGCTATCATCATCTGCACCTGGCCGGCGATGACATCGTTGAGGGCAGGGCCGGTGCCCTTGTAGTTAATCCGCACGATTTTGGTGTCGGCCATGGAATTAAACAGCTCAAACGCAAGATGCGCTGACGAGCCGGTGCCGCCGGAAGCATAATTGAGCTGCTCGCCCTTTACTTTCGCCAGCGCAATGAGCTCCTTCACCGACTTCACGGGCATCGACGGGTGCACGATCAAAACATTGGCGGCCCGGGTAGCGATCGTGATGGGCGCGAAATCCCTGATCGGATCGTACGACGTCTTCTCGAGCAATGGTCCGAGCATGAACGTGCTCGCAGCGGCGATCAGACCATAACCATCGGCCGGGAATTTGGCGCCCAGTGGGCCGAGAAAACGGCTGCCCCGGTTGTCGATGATCACCGGTTGCCCGAGCGGTCCGGTGATGCCCTGCGCAATCAGGCGCGCAGTGATATCCGTTCCGCCGCCGATCTCGGACGTCATGATGCGTATCGGTTTAGAGGGAAATTCCTGCGCATAAACAGTCGACGCACCAAGCACCACGACAATCGCTGAACCTGACAGCAGCCTGGACCGAGCAGTGGACCAATCGAGCATTGCGTTCCTTTGAGTGTGGTTGAAACTTGCTGGAGGCTACTTCGTGCTGCGGGCGTAGCTCGCGGCATTCTCGCCGGCCGTACGTCCGAATACCGCTCCGCTCACCAGCCCCGAGCCGCTCGGGTAATTGAAATAGAAAATGCCGCCGACCATTTCACCGGCCGCATAGAGACCCGGAATGGGCTGGTTTTCGATATCGACCACTTCGGCGCTGGTGGAGATTTTCACGCCGCCGAAGGTAAATGTGATGCCGCAGGTAACTCCATAGGCTTCGAACGGCGGAGTGTCTATCGTTTGAGCCCAGTTCGACTTGGGAACCGGGAGTCCTACCGTGCAGCGGCCGTCCTTTATGTTGGGATTGAACGGCACATCCTTCTTGATCGCCGCGTTGTATTGCTGAATCGTGGCCAGTGCCTGTTTGGCGTTCATGCCCTCGAGTTTGCCCACCAGACCTTCCAGCGTGTTGGCGCTGACCTTGGTCACCTGCTTGATGCGATACGAACCGCGCAATTGCTTGATGGTTTTGCCGTCGAAAATCTGCCACGCGGTCTGGGCCGGTTGCTGCAGCACTACGCGGCCGTATTTGGCATAGGTGTAGTTGTAGGTTTCCTCACCCTCGTCGAGAAAGCGCATGCCATCGTTGTTGATCATGATGCAGAGCGGGTAGCTGTGTTTACTGAAGGCATCACCAATCCTGATGTCGCCGAAATCCGGGGCATTCAGATCCCACTGCGAGGCGTGCGCCCCCGACCAGTTGCCGCACGGCTGCGCGCCCGAATCCAGCGCCATGCTTATGCCGTCACCGGTGTTGTAGCGCGTGCCACGCACCTTGGCCAGATCCCAGCCTGCCCCCAGATAACGCGTGCGCCATTCGCGGTTTGCTTCGAACCCCCCACAGGCCAGCACCACGGCCCGGGCGCGTATGTCTTCGGTTTCCCGATTTTTAATCACACGCACGCCTTCGATGCCGGTGTTGCCCTGCAACAGCTGAATCGCGCGCGTGGCATAACGCACGGGGATGCCATGCTTCTCCACCGCCTTGAATTCAGCTTCCACCAATCCGGCGCCGGCGCCATTGACGCGCACCACCGAACCGCCGAAAAACTTCCATCGCCCTTCATGCTTGAGCGAGGCGTCGCCATATTTCGCGATGAAACGCGCACCGACGAATTCACGCAGCCATTGCACGGTTTCGGTGCTGCGGCGGACCAGCACTTCTGCGAGGTCGGGATCGGTGCGGTACTGCGAGGTGGTTGCCAGGGCGTCCAGATATTCTTCGGCCGAGTAAGAGCCAAAATCGCTGGTCGCCAGCTCTTCCTCGGTGAGGTCGCGCACCACGCTCTTGATATCCTCGACACCGCTGTAAACGAAGCGCATGCCGGCGCCGGAGAAAGCACTGTTGCCGCCGCGCAACTCCAATGGTGCCCGTTCTATCATCAGCACATTGGCACCATGCTGCTTGGCGGTGAGCGCAGCACACAGCGCGGCGTTGCCCGCGCCGACGACGACGACATCATAGACAGTCGGATTCATGGTTACTCCGGATTGTAATTGAAATTGAGTTTGCTTCTTTACAGGCCGCCGCTGTACGCGGGCCAGCAAACGATTCTACTTTTTACGCAGCGCTGCAATCAGAGGTCCTGTATCGGCCAACCCGTCGAGGTTCCAGACGAGCTCTTCTATTTTTGCAATCTGCGCGCCGTCGATCGCCTTGCGCGCCAGCTTGCGGAATTTGGCAGTCATCTGCTCGGTGCTTAGCGGCCGCTGCACACTGCCAGGTGGAAAATCCACAGTATTCTTTAGCACGCGCCCGTCCTTGAGCTTCACCTCGACATCCGCGCCCAGCCTGTAGTCATTGCCCCTGCGCTCGCGCTCCACGCTGCGCACGCAGCGCACGCGGTTTGCAAGCTCGACCAGATCCGGGCGCGCAATGTTGTCCTCGATCATCTGTTCCACGAAAACGTCGCCTTCGACGAGACGCGTCGCGATGCAAAAACCGGTGTTCAATTGTGCGGCCGTCAGTCCTTTGGGTTCGTACGGCCACCAGCCGCAGCCCAGCACGTTCTGCTCGGTATAGGCGACCGTGACCGCGTCGACGTCCTGCGCCTTGAAACCGTTGTGGGTCATCAATTCACCTACCGCATCGATCGGCGAATGATTGCCCATTTTGGCGGCATATCCCTTGATGATCACATTCATGGTTTCCCAGCTGCTGCCCAGTCCGGCGCTCAGCGCTGCCAGGTCGGCATTGTCGATACCGTGACTGAACGTCGAGCAGTAGCCGCCGTAGGGTTGCTCGAACACGTCCTCGATGCCGGTGAATCCGTCGCGCGCGAGCAGGGCCGCATACAGACCGCTTTGCGCGCCCTTGGCATGGTGCATGCGTTTGACCATGGACCCGTACTGGGCGGCCATGAGTCCGCAGGCCTGGGTTCCGGCAACACCGAGCGCGTGAAACATCTGCCCGCTGTCGAGTCCCAATATCACACCCGCGGCGATTGCAGCGGGAAACGGCGAAACGATGCCGCCTGAATGCCAGCCGTTGAGCAGCATATTTTCTCCGCGCATGGACTGACCGACACGCGGGCCGATCTCGAAACCGGCCAGTATTCCGGTCAACAGGCGCTTGCCGCTGACTTGTGCAGTTCCGACCAGTTCGGCGGCGGCGATCACGGCGGGCAGAACTGCGGCGCAGCCGTGCAGATGGCCGTTGATGTGGGCATCGTCGAGTTCATAGCCCTGGATCATGGTGCCGTTTATCAGTGCCGCATTGGCCGGCGATGCGGTCTGCCCATGGCCCCAGATGGATGCCGTCCCGCCGTCCGGTTCGAGGCGGCCGATGACCGAACGCATTATCCGCGTCCAGGGCACGTCGGAGCCGTAGAGGCCGCAGCCCAGTCCATCAAGCACGATGCCTTTGGCGCGCGCTACGACTTGTGGAGGAACGTCGGATAATTTGAGCGCGCTGGCGAACTCAGCGATGCGCCGGGTATGAGATTCCATCGTAACCCTCAGGTCTGATCAGTACAGGGGACCTTCGTAGACGTAGCCCGATGGCGTACCGAGCAGCGTGGTCTTTTCCAAATGCCGCGCCTGGGTTTTGTCGTAGTCGCCCAGCGCTATGTGCATGGTGCAGCGATTGTCCCACATCACCAGATCGCCTTTGCGCCATGCATGGCGGTATACGAATTGCGGCCGCGTCGAGTGTGCGCATAAATAGTCGATCAATGGCTTGCTTTCATCAGGCGTGAGGCCGGCGAAGAACTTGAAGCGCTGCGTAAGGTAAAGCGCCTTACGCCCGGTCTCCGGATGGATGCGTACCAGCGGCTGCGCGATCGGCGGATTGGCTTTTTTAGTGGCTTCAGCGCGCTCCGGAGAGGACAGATCGATGCGCGAGCCGCTGCTTCTATGTACTCCATGCAGCCCATCGATCAGTTTCTTCATGCCCTCGGACAGGCTTTCATAGGCAAGGTATTGATTGGAAAACATGGTATCGCCGCCGACATCGGGGACCTCCACGCTGCGCAGCAGCGAGCCCGTGGGAGGAGCGGCAGAATGAATGACGTCGGTATGCCAGTCCGCGCCCACAGGCTTGCCGGCTTTGTGAAGGGCGGAATTCCTGGCCCCCGGGGGCGGCCTGTTGCTCACTATCATGATTTGCGGAAAATCCTCTGCAATATCGTCGACTTTTCCCTTGTTGTCATCGACATTGCCCAGCTGGCGCGTGAATTCGACATGCTGCTTGCGGGTCAGGGGCTGATCCCGAAACAACAGCAGACTATGCTTGAGAAAAGCTGCGTGTATGTCCTTTACGGTATTCGCGTCCAGCGGCTTGGCGATATCGACCCCCGTGACCTCAGCACCGAGCGCGTAGCATAGCGGGCGTATGGTGAGTGCCATAACAATCTCCTAAGTACCAACGTTTCAGGAATAGGCCGTCGCAGCCAACGTCTCCATCGCTACAGCACGCGCTATTCGACCAGTTGAGATCGCGAAACTCTTTCCCGCTCTGGACGTCGCTCTTGCTTTCAACCAGGTCATCCTTGTCACCGCCGCTTGCGCCTGCCAGGCACTGACCGTTCTGCATCCCCACAATGACGCGTGCGGTGCTCAACGGCACACGGTCAAAGGCGCGCGTAAATTCAGGATTCTCCACCTTGGACCTCTGGCATGCCTGCCGCAAGCCTGACCTGCTACCGCCAGATGGAACAAACCGGGTATCGCTACACTCCTGTATTTGACGAACAATTGAGTGACTCGGTAGAGTCGGATCTCCCCGCGATTTCCAACACTGGCTCGTGCCCCGGTGAGCACAGGAGGACAAATGGATAACAGCGTTGCCCGCATCGCTGAATATGCACACGCATTGCAGTATGCAGATTTGCCGGCTGCCGTCGTGCACCAGTGCAAGCGCTGCATCGTCGACAGCATCGGTACTGCTCTCGGCGGTTATGATGCCGAACCCTGCCGTATAGCGCGGGGCCTGGCGTTGCGCGCGAGCGCCGATCCGGGCTCGAGAATAATCGGCACCCGCCATCGAGCTCTGCCCGAATTGGCCGCCTTCGCGAATGGTGTATTCGTCCGTTATCTCGACGGCAACGATTCCTATCTCGGAGGCGGCGGTCATCCCAGCGACTGCATTTCGGCCATACTGGCGGCGGCCGATGTCAGAGGATGCGACGGCCGGCAGATCATCACCGCCGTGGCGCTTGCCTACGAGGTCTATTACAACTTCTGGAAGACCGCGCCGGTGCGCCACAAAGGCGTCGACAACTCGTTTTTCGTGGTGATCGGGAGTGCAGTCGGTGCCGCGAAAATCCTCGGCCTTAACCGCGAACAGATCACGGAAACTCTCAGCCTCGCCATCACGCCCAATGTGCCGCTTGACAGCACGCGCTACGGACACCTTTCGATGTGGAAAGGGTGTGCGGCGGGTAATTCGGCGCGCAACGGCCTGTTTGCAGCTCTGCTGGCTGCTTCCGGCATGACAGGGCCGGACAAGCCTATCGAAGGCGACCATGGACTGCACAACCTGTTCGAGACATTCGAGCTGATGGCGTTCGGCGGCGGTGCCCGCCCCTTCGGGATCAACGAGGTTACGCTCAAGCGCTTCTTTGCCGTCGCTCACGCGCTCTCGCCTATCACGGTGGCGTTGGAGCTGCATAAGCAGGTCGCGGCGGACGAGATCGAAAAAGTAACGCTGTTCACCTATAAGTACGCATGGAATGTGACGGGCAGGGAAAAGGAAAAATGGCGTCCGGCGACGCGCGAGGCGGCAGATCACAGTCTGCCGTTCATCGTCGCTGCGGTGCTGGTCTACGGCTATTTCAGCGATGAACTGTTTTCGGACAAGAAGCTGCGTGATGAGCGCATCCTCAATCTGATCGACCGTGTGGAGGTTGCCGAAGACCCGGAGCTTACGCGCCAGTTCGGCGGCGACAAGGTTCCGTGCCGTATCGAAATTCAAACCAAAAGCGGGGCGCGCAAAGTGGCCGCAGTCGATTTCCCGCGCGGTCATTACAACAACCCGATGAGCGACGATGAGGTCAACGCCAAATTCCGCGAGCTTGCGCAGCGCGCATTGCCCAAGCCCCAGATCGAGCGCGCGCTCGATGCGTTGTGGAAAATCGAGACCTCGCCCAATCTCGACGCTGTCTTCAGCGCCGTCGAAATATCCTAGTCGGCGGCCGCCACGGCGAGGTTCCAGGCGACTAAAAAACAATGGAGGAGGGGATGAGGAGCAAGACGATTGCGCTTGCCGTGCTGGCGCTGATTTCGGGCATTGGCCAAGCTCAGGATTATCCGCATAAGCCGGTGCGCATCATTACCAGCGCACCGGGCGGTGGCACCGACTTCGCCGCGCGGATAATTGCCAGCGGGCTGACCGAAGCGCTCAGGCAACCGGTGATCGTGGAAAATCGTTCAGGCGCGGTGATGTCCGGCCAGACCGTCGCCAAAGCCTATCCCGACGGCTACACGCTGCTGCTGCCGGGCAGCAGCTTCTGGCTGGGACCGCTGCTGCAGAAAATGCCCTACGATCCGGTGCGCGAGTTCTCGCCGATCACCATTACGCACAGCCAGCCGGTGGTGCTGGTCGTGCATCCGTCGCTGCCGGTAAAGTCGGTCAGGGAGTTCATCGATTACGCGAAAGCGCGGCCGGGCGAGCTCAATTATGGGTCGACGTCGGTCGGCAGCTCCGGGCATCTGGCTGCAGCGCTGTTCAGCAGCATGGCGGGCATCAAGATGGTTCACGTACCTTTCAAAGGGGGCGGCGGATTGCAGACCGCGCTGCTGGGCGGTCAGGTGCAGCTAACGCTGGCTACTTCGGCTTCAGTGGTGCCCCACATAAAATCAGGCAAGCTCAGAGGACTGGGCGTGGCGAGCCAGCAGCCGACCCCGCTGGTGCCCGGCCTGCCGGCGATTGCCGCATCCGGTGTGCCGGGTTTCGAAGCATCGCAGCGGGCCGGCATGTTCGCGCCCGCTAAAACACCGCCTGCAATTATCGCCCGGCTCAACCAGGACGTGGCAGCACTGCTGCACCGCCCCGATATCCGCGAAAAGTTTTTCGACGTCGGCGTGGAAACCGTAGGCAGCCCACCCCAGGACCTGGCCATGGTCGTGAAGTCGGAGATGGAACGCATGGGCAGGGTGATCAAAGAGAATGGGATTAGGCTGGATTAGCTTTCAGCTTTCAGCATTCAGCGGTCAGCTATCAGCTATCAGCTATCAGCTATCAGCTAAAGCAACGTCGTCGAGGTAATGAACTTCTCCTGTGTAGCGTTGTTCGACCCCTGACCCCTGACCCCTGACCCCTGACCCCTGACCCCTGACCCCTGACCCC
>JADMIO011413775.1_pt1 | contig 10697 bp, 9 predicted proteins | sample 8958161 | NCBI WGS metagenome assembly JADMIO01 (sample SAMN16585339, study PRJNA669376) | soil metagenome | isolation source: Crop rotation soil | place: USA: Cullars Rotation, Alabama | collected 2011 | reverse complement strand
ATCCGCTTTGGTCGCGTTGGTAAAACTTTATGTTCCCCTTTGGCAAGGGAATCCCGAGTCCATTTTCCTTCTTGTTTATGAACTCAATCTTGGCGAGCGGCTTGATATCGCCGGTTCCAACGTCGCCCTCGTGGGGATAGTACATTCCGAAGTTCAACATCGAATCGACGACGAGCTTCTTCTCAAAGGGAATCGACGTTGCCGCGAGAAGAGAAATCTGCTTTTGCTCTTTGTCCGCGATGGTGACAGGCCGCTGGACGGTGTACAAGTGGTATTCGAAGAGCGATTCCTCTTTGACGGCGGGAGCCGGATTCGCAAAGCCGGCCATGTTTTGCATCTGGCCGAGATCGAAAGGACTTCCGGGGGCTTGCACGCGGTTGACTTCGCCGGCCATTAGTTTGAGGCTCACTTTTCTGAAGCTCTTGCCACACCGGTTGGACATGGTGATCCAACCTTGCAAGGCGGCTTTATCATCGGGACCGAGCGTCATGACGTAGTCGCAGTTCCAAGATAGGCCGGCGGCGAGATAGCTTAATTCGATATCTTGTGCTCCCGTGGCCCGTGAATCGATCTGCCAATTCAGGGCGGGCCGGGAGAGCATGTCGGAAGGCATCGTCGGAATCTCGATCTCACCGACCGGGTCCAGAAGGATGCGCCCGTCCGAAGTACGCACGACGAGCCCGTTGCCCTGAGTCGGCGTGGAGAGCAGCGTGCCTTCCACGACCTCTTTGCGGCCGTCGGCCAATACGCGGTGGAGCCGAATGACCTTGCCGATGCTCTTGTCGAGCAAAACGCCAGGGGTTATCAGGTTCGTTCGAAAGTTTTGCTCCAGAACGCTGAAGGCTTCCGGCCGGGTGAGGCTTCGGATCGAAACAGAGTCCGATTCGATGGTGGCGGCGACATCATCGATCGTAATCTCGTGACGGCCCGTCAGCAAAGTGAGCGGTCGGACTTCCTTGATTAAACCGAAGCCACCGTTATAGACGGTGACTTCGGATGACCCGGACTGAGCGAGCAGTCCCAGCAGAAGGGTCGAAACGATCATTACCAGCGCGTGATGACCGTGTAAGAGATTGTCTGCGTCTCATTCGCCTTCATATCGACGATGTATTGCATCGTCTGGGAATCGAGCTTCTCGTACTTCATGCTCGTCTTGGGAATCTCCCACTCGGCATAGTGGCGCTCGTACACATAGACGCGCTCCGGCGTTTCCTTGCGATTCCGGACTTCGATTTCGAACGTCTCCTCAAAGGATCGGGCGTCGATACGGCGGAAGTTCGTGCGCTTGCGAGTCGTGCGGACATCGAACGACCGTCCCACCGTGAGAGAGAGCCGCTCATCTTTTGGCGTGTGATCGATGCTGTCCTCGCCGACCATCTGCACGGAGCCGGCCTTGTCGCGCTGGTAAACCTTGACGCGGCCCTTGGGAAGAGGGATTCCGAGGCCGTTCTCTTTCTTGTTGACGAACTCGACCTTGACCAGAGGCTTGACATCGCCCGTGCCGATCTCGCCTTCGCTCGGATAGTACATTCCGAAGTTCAGCATCGAATCGACGATCAGCTTCTTCTCGTATGGCACCCCGGTTGTCTCGAGAAGAGAAACTTGTTTCTGCTCCTTGTCGCGCACCGTCGCCGGGCGCTGAAGGGTGTAAAGATGATATTCGAAGAGAGACTCTTCGCTAAATGCGTCGGCCTTCATTTCCATGGCGCCGCCGCGCCCGCCTCCGCCGAAACCGCCTGATCGATTCGTCGGCGCTCGTTGAACGTCACCGGCGATGAGCTTTAAGCGTGCGTCCTTAAAGGCTTTTCCGCAGTTGTTTGTCAGAGTCACCCAGCCACGGAAGTCGGCCTTGTTCGTGCCGTCAAGCGTCATGACGTAGTCGCTCTGCCAGTTCATACCTTGGGTGAGATAGCTCAGCTCGACTTGATGGGTCTTCGCCGCATCGGACTGGATCATCCAGAGCAGGGTTGGCTTGCTGATCATTCCCTCGGGAATGGTTGGCACCTCGATTTCGCCGCTGGGATTGAGGAAAATGCGGCCGTCCGCCGTCTTGAGCACCATGCCGTTCCAGGTCATTTGAGCGCCGTCGCCGGTGTTGACCATCGCGGTGGGCGAGCTCATCAACGTTCCTTCCAGGGTCTCTTTGGCGCCGTTCGGTAAGGTTCGGTGAAGCTTGATGATGCTTCCGACCGCTTTGTTGAGGATCGCCATCGTGTTGATGAGATCGAACTGATAGTTCTGTTCAAGCACGGCGAAAGAATTGGGGTCGGTGAGGCTGCGAATTCCGACTGAATTAGCCTCGATCTGTGCCGCCACGTCTTCAATGGCGACGTCTTGGATCCCTTGCCGTAAGTTGAGGGACCGGATTTCCTTTACGAATCCAAAACCGCCGTTGTAAATCGTCACTTCCGGGGCGGTGGAGGATTGGGCCAGCACGAGGCTGAGCGCGAGGGGAGAAAGCAACATAACCTTAGGACGTTCGGAGGGAGCGGATGGCTACGGTGGAGACGTACACTAAGACGTATGCTTGCCCTTTTGGTCGCAGCCGCCATCTACCAGTTCCCGGTCGACAAGACGGTGAATTACTCCCTCGATGTCCAGTTCGACGGCTATGTCCCGGTCCTTGGCGGGATCGATGGGAAAGTCGACGTCGCGCTGAAAATGGCGGTTGTCGGTTTGCAACCGAAGAACACCCCCGTTCGGCTCTCCGCGGATCTGACCGATGCCGAAATCCGGCTCGATGGAGAAAAGCTGCCGTTTACGGTCGATGCTCTCAAGAACTTCTTCCCCAAAAATACGATCGGCGCAACCGAGCGCGGCGAGATAAAGGAAAACGACGCTCCGGACCTGAAGCTGCCCGTGCGTCTGCCCGGCCTCGATGTGAAGCGGATTCCCGAAATCAGCTACATGCCGCTTCAGTTCCCGGCCGAACTCAAGGACGGCGAGCCTTTTACCTATAAGAAGGCCTTCGGAGACAGCGAAGTCGCCTATGAAGTGACGCCAAAATTCGATGGGTCAACCATCCATTTTGCCGTGAAGATGACTCAGTCCTACACTTTCGCCGAGGACGAGGCACATAACAAAGTCGACGAGGAAAAGGATGCCAAATTCGATGTGAAGACCGACGTAAATGGAGCGGGCAACATCGACTTCGATACCACTAAGGGTCGGGTGGTCGAGAGCAAGATCGTCGCCGAAGCGGCATCGGTCGTAACGGAACGCGCCAATAAGGCAATCACCAACCGAAAGCTGAAAACAACGCTTATCTGCAAGCTGCGCAAGTAGGGTTTAGGGCACGCGGTAAGTAAGGTCGGGGATGGGGATCTTTATTGTGCTGTTGTGGGACTCCATGACATTCCACTCTTTGCCGACGAACCGCTGCCCGGTCTTGATCGATTTCATCGCCGGCACAACCACCTCCCGGTCGTAATAGGGATCGGCTTGTGGTTCGAGCCTCTCTTCGAACCAGGAGTTTCCGATTTCCAAGGAGAAGGTCCCGAAGCTGCTGATCAAGGATCGCCGGAAGAGCCATTTGGGGCCGATTTCCTCGTCGGCGTACGCCCGTCGTTCGCCCGCTCGATCGACAAACTCGACCTGGTAAATGCCTCGCTCCTTCCAGAAAACCCTTCTTGCCGTCAGAGGGATGAGGTCCGAAGAGAGGCGATCAAGCTCCACGTCGAACCTGTCGCCCGGCGCCTTGGACAGGGTGACGAGCCCCGACTCGCCCGTCTGCAAGCGGATGATACTCGTAAGTGCTTCGCTGGATTGGCCGATCGCGATTCTATAGTTTGCTCCGGGACTTCCCCCGGACAAGGTTGCGCGATAGCTTATGCGAAACCCCGGCGCGATGGGCGGCTCGGGAACTAGCCGGACGGTCACCCCTCCAAGTGTGAATGTGGCCGATTCGACTTTTGGCGCGGGTATGCCGTTCGGGGGCAGCACGATCCGGAACGGAGGGATGTCGCCGACGCCATTATCGTTCCAATGAAAGACCAGTTCGCGCGGCTTGTCGCCGAATGCCGTTGGGATTGGCAGGTATTTGTATTTGTCCACGCCGCGCTCAGCGTCCCGATTCGTCCAGTGGATAACGCCCTTCTCGTCTTGCCAGGTTCCTTCGGAGAATGAACTGTAGGTGCGATTCAAGGAGCAGAGGAAACCCGCCGTCGTGTGGTCGGGATCTTTGAAGCCGATGATCAATCCCGGTTGCGGATAGACGAATTGCTTCCCGAACAAGTTGACATCGAAGATCGGGCTTGTCGTCGCTCGGCTGACCGGTTCGAACTGAACTCCCAGAGGAAGTCGGCTTTTGATCTTGAGGTCATAGCGGGCCGTGGTCCGCAAGGATGTGTACAGGCCTGTCCCCGCCACGATCGCGAAGAACCCGAGGAATAGCCCGAATCTGCGCCGCATCATCGCATTATCCGCGCATAAGTGGGCTCGAACGGCCGGAAGTCCGTGTTATTACCCCCGAGGTGTAAACTCTGCGAGCTTTGAGCGGCTTTAGGACGGGCAATTTTGATCGGGATCGAGCGCCGCGTATGCTGCGCCACTTTTGCCCCGTTCAGAGCGTTGAGTCCATCCTCGACGTCGATCTCAATGACCTTTACAGTTCCGGCAAACGCCTGCTCCTTCTTGATGTCGACAATACGTTGCTCGAATGGCGCAGCGAAGACATCCCGGAAACGACCCACAAGTGGGTCGATGATGCGAAAGCTCTCGGATTTCGCCTCTGTATCCTTAGCAACACTCGAAATCCCGAGCGGCTCGACCGACTCGCGAAAGCTCTTGGCTTGGAATATCTGCTTGGCAAGTTCAAGCCGAGCCGGCAGATGTTCCTCGAAGCCCTCAAGAAGTTCGGAACGGAGGCTGACGACGCGATCATGGTCGGCGATCAGATGTTCACCGACGTGCTTGGCGCGAACCGAAGCGGCATCGACGCCATCCTGGTTCGCCAGATGGCGCCGAAGGAATTCATCGGCACGAAGATAAACAGGTTCGGCGAGAGGATTATCCGAGCCCGGATCCACCAAGCGATCATCGAGCATCCAGAGGACATGCCCGTCGGCGGCGCCGCCGCATTCGAACTACTGAAGAATCCCACCGTTCGCCAGTTTGTGAAGTTCTGCATCGTCGGCGGTTCTTCGACGGTAATCGATGCCGGACTGCACTACTTGCTCATGTTCGTGATTCCTTGGCATGGGCAGCTCATGTCCAAAGCTCTCGGAACGTGGCTAATGGAGCATGGCGGCTCCGTATTCCAATACTTCGCGCATCGGCCCGACGGAGTGATCGATCCCTCGTTCGCGGCGAGCCCCCTTTTTAAGATCCTCACGACGGGCATCGCTATTTTCAACAGCTTCCTCTGGAATCGCAGTTGGACTTTTGGAATAACGACGAAAGAGCAGCGAGCGGCACAGATGCGCAAGTTCTATGCGGTTGCGCTGGTTGGAGCCGGCCTCAATACGGTTCTGCTCACCGCTCTTGGCAATATTATCTCCGGGCACGAGAAGCGGAGTTGGGCGGTCGCGACGATCATCGCGACGATAGTGGTCGCGTTCTGGAACTTCTTCGGCCAGAAACTCTGGACGTTCCGCCAAAAGAACCATGCCGAAGAAGCGTGAGATCCATATCGGTCAAGGGTTTTTCCCTCGGGTCGAAGTTCTGCGTGATGAGTTTCCGCACAATCGTTATCCGTTCAACATTTCTTGCTTGAAGGACCTCGTTACGCTCGACTTGTCGCCTTCGATCACATTCTTCGTGGGGGAAAACGGAAGCGGCAAGTCCACCCTCTTGGAAGCGATCGCGGTGAAGCAAGAGATGAACGCGGAAGGCGGGGGGCGAAACTTCCGGTTCGCTACGCACGAATCCCATTCGAATCTATCGGATTTCTTGCGCATGCCGAAGGTTCAAACCCCTCTCGACACGTACTTCCTGCGCGCGGAGAGCTACTATAACGTCGCAAGCGAACTTCACAAGATCGCAGGCGAAACAGGGGACGCCAGGACATTTCTTTCATATGGTGGGAGTCCGCACGAGTGCTCGCACGGTGAGTCGTTTCTCGCCCTTTTCGAGAACCGATTCGGAGAGGGAGGCTTTTACCTCATCGACGAGCCTGAAGCAGCGCTTTCGCCGCAACGTCAGTTGAGCCTGCTGTTAATCATGAAGCGGCTGATCGATGGCGGTTCGCAGATGATCGTCGCAACCCATTCGCCGATTATCCTCGCGTATCCGGGAGCATTGATTTACCAGTTCTCCGAAGATGGGATCGAGAAAGTGGGTTTTGAGGACACGGATTGTTATCGGATCACAAAGGGATTCTTAGACAATCCGAATCTCTATTTGCGAAGCCTCTTCCGGAACGTTGACGACTTCTAATCGAGCAACTTTAAGGCCGCTGCAAGGAGTTTGGGTCTTCACCGGCCTCTAACCCTCGGTCGGAGCCTTCTTCGCCGGCGCCGAGGCATTCGAAGAGGTTGCGAACGGCTTGGCCGAGCCGGTCTCCCCCGATCCTTTCGCGTTGGATGATCGCCACGAGAACTCTTGCACGATCGAGTGCATCGGCCTTGACGACCATCGACTCCGCCGGATCCGGATCGCCCGAAAGTCTATAGGGGGCCAGGAGCTCGGCGATTTCGACTGCGACCTCTAGCGCTTGCGAAGCGTCTGACTTGCCAGTGCGCTGGTCGATCCGTTGCACAATCCGCGCGGCAATGGTCGCTGCATGAGGCAAATTCAGCGGAACATTGAAGAATGGCACTGCTAAGATAGACGCGAATAGCATTACGGTTCGGTGGGTTTGAAATGAAGATTTGGTTCGTTGCCTTCGTGGCCCTGATCGGTGTCCCCGCGATGGGGCAATTCAGCAGCACTCTCGCGCCGGAAGAAAAAGAAATCGCCGAAAAAGCGTTTCGCGCGTACACGAAAACGGGAACGGCGGAGAAGCTCGAAGTACGCCGTGTGAATGGACGCCAAGCCGAGGTTTCGGGCACCCACGATACGTGCATCGTTGACTTGGTGCGCGCCGATGTCGCCCGGTGGGAGACGAAGGAATTGCCGGCGCAACCGAGCGTCATGGCTCTCGACCAGGCCGGTGCGGTTGGGAAAGCGAAGGAATATGCGGCAGCGCACAAGTTCACCCTCGGCGAACGGATTACCGCCGAGCAATCGGCCGGGATCTGGCGGATTCGCTGTGGCAGAAATTTGAATGGCTACGAGACACCTTTGGCGGATACTCTAGATGTCGATCGAAACGGCAAAGTTCGTAGCGTCGACAGAGACTTGCTCATCTTTCAGCCCCGCCGAATCAAGGTGCTTGTTCAGCCCAACGATGCCATCGATATCGCGCGCTCGAAGTTCGCCGAGAAGTATGGTGAAGCTGCCAAAGCGACCTGCTCCCGAACCGCTTACGAATTCGCCGGATCCAGCGATATCGAAGGCAGAACTCAGACGTTCATGGCCCCTCGGCGCCTCCGCCTTTCGCATACCGTCGAGATCGCCGCTCCCGGCTACGCGGCTAAGGTTTTGATCGACGTGATTGACGGTGAGATCGTCCGCGATGAGATAACGCCTCTAAAGGGAGCCCCTCGGACGGGTGGTTTAGTGGGAGAAACGAAGGAAAAGAGCTCGCCGATGAACTCCGTCGCCCTCATTTTGTTCGGCTTGGCGATTCTATGTGCGGCGTCCATCTACTACATGTCAGTCATCGAGCGGATCCGCCAAAGGCAAGCCGCCGAAGAAGAGATGGTGTAGGGGTGGAGGTGAATATAGTCAATGGAAAGGGAAAGATCGCAAGTTGAAAGGCCGGGCAACTCCATTCACCATTCACCAATCACCATTCACTGCGTAGCCCCCAACTCGTTGAGGCCGGGTAACACCCTGCCCTCGAAGTCGTACAGACACAGATTTTCGTAGGGTGATTGCATGCCTGGCCAGGCGATGTACTCCGGCGCCCAATAGACCACACCTAACCCCCGGCCCTCCGGCACGGCTCGAACGATTCGGTTCAGCTCTTTTAGAAATGACGCCTGCCCATCGGGGGTGGCGGGAAAGCCGGGAGCCAACTGTTTCTCCTCACCAACGAAGTTGCCGGTTTGGTCTTTCCAGCCCAGGCTGAATGGATAGGCCGTCTCCACGACCATAACCGGACGATTGAATTTCGCAGCGAGTCCGTTCAAGGTTTTCTCCAAGTTCGGGAGTGTCCCGTGCCACCAGGGATAGTAAGAAAGGCCGATCACGTCGAATTTCACGCCCCGTTTCTTCAACTCGCCGAAAAAGTCGCGGGTCACGCCTAGGTCGGCCCCCCGGTCGTGATGGATCATGACCTGACTTCTTGGGCTGACCTCTCGCACGGCTCGAACGCCCGCACGCAGAAGCCGGCAAAGGGGGCCATAACCCGTTTCTCGCGTGTCGCCGATGGGCCAAAGCATTCCGTTTCGAATTTCATTACCGACCTGAACCATCTCAGGCGCCGTTCCCTGGGCGACAAGTCTTTGCATCGTAGCTTTCGTGTGCGAGTAAACAGCCTGGGACAGGCTCGCCTGATCAAAGCTACGCCATGCCTCCGGTGTCACTTGGTGCTGGGGATCGGCCCAATCATCGGAATAATGGAAATCGATGAGCAGTTTCATCCCCTTTGCTTTGGCTTCCTTTGCAAGAGCCAGTGTCCGTTGGACCGAGCAGTACCCCTTTGGAGGATGAACCCAAACCCTTAAGCGGAGGAGCTTCGCTCCGCGTCGAACGAAAGAGTCCAAAGGATCGGTCGAAGCGTCTCCATCCAAGAACTTGGCCCCAAGGTCGCGATACTCGGGGAGGAAGGATAGATCGGCTCCGTTCAGGAGCGGGCGAGCCATCGTGGTCGCGGCGAGCAGTGAGACGATCATCGTGTCCTACAAGCCTACTTGGTTCTCAGATCGAGCCTTCGATCATTCCGGAGGCGATCGCCGCGTAGAGACGCTGCCAGACGTCGGTCTCTTCGATCGTCAGATCGAGAACTTCCGAGCGTTGAAGCGTGGTCAACAGGGCGTCGCCGACAGCCTCGTAATGATCCGACGTCGCTCCGTACCCGATGTGACGAACGCCCATCAAGTTTGTCTTGCCCGAAAATGCCCCGGGATCGTCCACCGTGTCCACTAAGTTGGCGAGCATCAGAACGAATTTTTCCCTTTGTTCGCTCATGTCCGCCGAGAAGAGCGGCCGAATGTCGGGATGGCGTTCGAAGAGCAGGTTGTAAAACTCGGCGGACACGCGGTCGGATACGGAAATCAGCCGCGCAAAGGATCGCCGAATCATCCTGATCTCATCGTCGGTAAACGTGATATCCGCGCCGGAGTCCATGAGATTATTGTCCGTCAAGAATTAAGCATTTGGGCGGCATTAGTCGCGGAACGGCTCAGATGTCGCGGCCCGGCTTTGATGACCCCGTTCATACTTATTCTCACATGTCCGTCGAACCCGTATTGAGTGAGGAAGCTACACCGTCCGACTTTATCCGCGATGCGATCCGTCAGGATCTCGCAGAAGGGAAGTTCGACCGCGTTCAAACGCGCTTTCCGCCGGAACCGAACGCATACCTCCACATTGGGCATGCCAAAGCGATTTGGATCAACACCACGATCGCCCGCGACTTCGGCGGCAAGTTCAATCTGCGCTTCGACGACACAAATCCACTGAAGGAAGAACAGGAGTTCGTAGACGGGATCATCGATGATGTCCGATGGCTCGGGGCGGACTTCGAAGACCGCCTGTTCTTCGGCTCGGATTACTTCGATCAAATGGTCGAATGGGCCATCGAGCTGATCCATAAAGGGAAGGCGTTCGTATGCGATTTGACGGCCGAGGAGATGAGGGAGACCCGGGGCACCTTGACGGAGCCGGGACAGAATAGTCCTTACCGCGAGCGGTCTGCGGAGGAAAATCTGGACCTCTTTGGGCGGATGCGTCAAGGTGAGTTTCCGGACGGAGCGAAGACCCTTCGAGCAAAGATCGACATGGGTTCGCCCAACATGAATATGCGGGATCCGGTCATGTATCGGATTCGCCATGCCCATCACCATCGACAAGGCGACAAATGGTGCATTTATCCCGCTTACGACTGGGCTCACGGCCTCGAAGATTCCATCGAGGGCGTCACCCACTCCCTCTGCTCACTGGAATATGAAGATCACCGCCCGCTCTACAACTGGTTTCTGGAAGCTTTGGGGATTTATCACCCTCGTCAGATAGAGTTTTCCCGTCTTGCCATGACCTACACCGTCACCAGCAAGCGTCGATTCCTCGAACTCGTTCAGGGCGGGCACGTGAAGGGATACGACGATCCGCGAATGCCGACTTTGGCGGGTCTGCGCCGCCGGGGCTACACGCCCGCCGCCATCAATGAATTTTGCCGACGAGCCGGCGTGGGCGGCAAAACGAACCAGACCGTCGATGCGCATGTGCTCGAGGATTGCATCCGCGAGGAGCTTAATCGGACCTCAGCTCGCGTCATGGCCGTGCTCCATCCCATCAAGGTCGTGCTGACGAACTATCCCGTGGGGCAGGTCGAGGACATGGAAGCGGTCAACAACCCGGAGGATCCTGCCGAAGGGAAACGCAAGGTCCCGTTTTCGCGCGAACTCTACATCGAGCAAGACGATTTTCGCGAGGACCCGCCGCCAAAGTTCTTCCGCTTGACCCCGGGCCGAGAGGTGCGGCTCCGATAT
>JADMIO010983946.1_pt1 | contig 10697 bp, 4 predicted proteins | sample 8958161 | NCBI WGS metagenome assembly JADMIO01 (sample SAMN16585339, study PRJNA669376) | soil metagenome | isolation source: Crop rotation soil | place: USA: Cullars Rotation, Alabama | collected 2011 | reverse complement strand
TATAAGTTGACAGTGCGCCGGAGATGAATTGACCGCTGTTCAGGCTCACCGTTCCGCCGTTTGCAATCTCGAAGAAATCTGTGCCGGGGTTAGTATGGGATGATACCTGGATACGACCCGATACAACATTCAGGACGCAGCCATTCATCACCTGTTGTTTCATTTGCTGAACAAGGTGACTGCTGGAAGTTCTGCTGAAGTCAATGGTTCCGTTCCTTGTAAAATAGATATATCCGAATACCGGTCCTGTGCCCGGTGATGCGCGCGTGATTGATCCGCTTCCCGAAAGAGAATAGGATGGGCCGGAAAGATAGAGTGAGTGTGGCGCCGACGATGAAGAAGAATTATTATCGAAATTGATAGTTCCTCCCGATTGCGTGAAGCTGCCATTCACTGCCCAGGTAATAGAGCTGGTAGTAGGGACGGGTGTGTTGTTATGCAGGTAAAAATTTCCACCGCTTTGATTGAATGTTCCGCTCATGCTCAGGCTTGCAATTCCCGTATCACCTTTTACTGAAATGCTTCCCGCGGTAACAGTTGTATTTCCTGTGACGGTTACATTCGTAGTTCCTCCGTTGTGAGAAAGGAAAGTGGTTCCTCCTGCTACAATTAAATTACCTGCAATTCCCATTGAGAGATTGTGTGAAGCTCCACCTGTTCCGTAATTAAAGCTTGGTGTTGCTCCGTTGATCTGCATCGTTCCGCTCACTGTTACCGTTTCGTTTCCTGAAGATGCAGAGCTGGTAAACTCTGAAGATGCTGCACCGGCAATGGTGAGGTTTCCGCCCACGGTTATGTTGAGCCGGACATTGTTCATGGTGGTGCCGATGGATGATAATGATGCGCCCCTGAATTTGTCAGTCGCATTTGCAAAATTGATGGCGAAAGTGCCGGTGACATTGATGATGCTCAGCGCGCCACCGGTATGACAGGCCGTTTGCCCCATAAAGATTCCGCCATTCAGGACAATGTTTCCGAACGTGGCCGTGAATGTTCCTGAATTGAGCGTTGCAATGTTATAGATGATGCGCGTGTCGCCTGTAGTCTGGGTAAATGTTCCAGTTACATTCACAGTTGCATTTCCGTTGCTCACACCTGCTACTCCTGAATTGTTGATGATTTTGACATTCCCGATGTTGGTGAAGTTTCCGTTGACATTCAGAGTAACGTTTCCATTGCCGTCGTTCAGTGCATAAAAATTTCCGCCGCTGTTTGTAATGCTGTTGGTTGTGACCGTAAATGATGATGGATGTGTTCCGTTATGACAATAAAGTGTCGAGTTGACGGAAGTAAGTGCGATGTTCCCGATTGTCGTGCTGGTGATGCTTCCCGATTTGTCGAGTGTAATCCATCCCTGATCTACAGTAAGTGTTCCGAGCACCTGGTGCGCCTGTAAGCCGTTCGATTGGTTCCATTCAACAATGACGCTGGAAGAGTTCACCGAATTCAGGGTAAGATTTCCGAAGTTGCCGGTCATGACCGAGCCGAGAGGAGTTGCGTAGTTGTACCACTTCTTTATAATCAGTGTGCTGGTGGATGAAAAACTTTCCTGTCCGTTGGTAAAGAGCGTGGCGCCTCCTGATGTGTTGGTTCCCGGATCCCATGTGAACGAAGCGCCGGCTCCAAGTGTAAAAGAAGTTCCGGGTACTGTGAGTACAATGTCGCCGCCGTTCATCACAACGGTTCCGTTGACTGTAAATGTTCCGGTGATTGTAAGCACGCTGTAAGAAGACCAGGTGAGTGTTCCCCCGGCAGTGATCGTAAGATTGTGAACCGTCTGATCTGTGTTGATGTTGATTACATCTCCTGCAGAAATGGTAATGTTATCCGTCGAGATAGGAAGTACAGAGGAGCCCCAGATAGTGGAATCTCCCCATATGCCTGAACCAGTAGTGCTTCGAGTGCTTGCAGATGCAGGCACGTTGATAAGAAGCAAACACACGACAAGACCTGTCGCGCTGGCTTTTATTTTATGCAGTAATTGTTGAGTCATACCTGTGGATCTTTTTAAAGCGTGATGATCAATGCGAAGGCGTTGCTAAAACCGGTTGAGATGGTTTCAGGTGCTTTGCAAAAATTGTTTTTGAATTCGCCGGAGGTGCCTGGATAATTTCAGGCTCAGCAATTGATTTTTCTGTTGTGAAAACCTGTTCTCGTGCAAAACGAAGGTTCGTGTTTTTGGCATCTGCCGGATCTACATTCGCCACATTCAGGTAGATCGTTAACCCGATGGTAACGCAGGAAATGGAAGCAGCACAAATGAGAATAATTGTTTTGCGCGATAATTTCTGTCGTTGCCGCTGTTGCTGGCGCGTTGGTTTTTTCATAGGTAGATGATGGTCAAATGAGTTGAATAAGTTCTGGTTTGTACGCGCATCTCATGTTTTAGTGAAACCGGATCACCCTAAATCAGGTCTTCTAAATTGCAGGTGTAAGGAGTGGTTGCGGTTGAAAAAGAAGAGGAGGGGAGTTCCTTCAAAAAAGATCTTATCGGTCGTTCCTGGCAGGTATATGTAGTTTTCTCAATAAAAAAAACTGTAAGGTTTGAAGTGGATTGGAAATAAAAAACCTCCTGCAGTTCATGCAGGAGGTTTTTCAGAATATTATTACAAGGATCAGCTGTTCACAAACACGAGGTCTTCTGCCAGGATGGTTCCGTTTTCAGCGAGAATAGCCGCGCGTTCGATCACAGCTTTCAGCTCCCGGACGTTACCCGGCCAGTTGTACTGCATCATCGCATGAACAGCTTCTTTTGAAATGGTAACAGGTTGTATCCTGTTCTCCTTGCAAAAGTCGTGGAGGAAACTTTTCGAAAGCATGATTACGTCATCGCCTCTTTCAAAAAGAGGAGGGAGGTGAATCAGGAATCCCTGGAGACGGTAAAATAAATCTTCCCTGAATCTTCCTTCTTTCACTTCAAGCGCGAGGTTCCTGTTGGTAGCCGCGATTACGCGTACATCCAGCTTAATGGCTTTGTTGCTTCCGATGCGTGTCACTTCTTTTTCCTGGAGCACACGCAGTAATTTTGTCTGGAGGATGGAATCCATTTCACCGATTTCATCGAGGAAGATGGTTCCTTCATTTGCTTCTTCAAATTTTCCGATTCGGCGATCACGTGCATCTGTAAATGCGCCTTTCTCGTGGCCGAACAGTTCACTTTCAATCAGGTCTTCCGGTATGGCGCCCATGTTTACCGTCACAAACGGCTTGCGTGCGCGAGGCGAGTTATAATGGATCGCCCGGGATACAAGTTCTTTTCCTGTACCGCTTTGGCCGGTGACCAGCACCATGATGTTACTCTTTTCAACTTTTTGAATCAGCTTCAACACGCGTAAAACGGCCGAACTGTTTCCCAATATGTTTGTGTACCTGTTTCGATCAATAATCTGGTCTTTTAGTTTTTCATTCTCCAACCGCAGGTTGACATTTTTACAAAGATTTCTTACAGAATTTTCAATGTTAATAATTGCATTTTCATTTTTGATAATGTAGTCTTCCGCTCCTTTTTTATACGTCTCTACCACTACATCCAGTTTTTCCTGGCCGGAAACAAGCACGCAATGAATATTATCATTGTAGTTTTTAATCTTCTCCATCAGTTCCAGTCCGTTCATACCCGGCATCAGGTAATCGATGGTCACGATATCCGGGTTCTGGTGAAGATTCTTGAGGCATTCCTCAGGTGAAAGAAAATGGGTGACATCAACCGTATCAAGCTTTTCTACTGCTTTCTTGATAAGGCTGCCGAGAAACTGGTCGTCATCCACAACAAATATTTTAATCATAACGTGTTGGTTTTGTTTCGTGCGTACTACTTTTAGATGAAACGGGGTAAAATGTTTCGATGTATCCGGTCATAGGGTCTTTAATATGCGTTGTAATCTTACAGTTTCTAAATGAGTTTTTTTTATTTCAGCCCGATCAGCTCTTTTTCGAGTTCTTTGAAAGCCCATTGACTGGCTTTTTTTACGCTGTCCATCAGCCCATTTATTTTCTCAGTATCAGGATTCCCCTCATTCCACAGTTCAATTTCAGCAAGCATCTTTTGCGTGTCATTCAAACCCATGTACACGTATGATGGCTTGATGCGATGTGCAATCGTTCGCAGCTCTTCCCAGTTTTTCTGATGATAGCATGCATGCATGCTCTCCAGCGCTTCAGGTGTTTTCTGCAGGAACATTTCAATCATCTCTATCATGAAAGCCTGGTTTCCTTCCGCAATTTGTTTCAGGTAACACAAATCGACTTTTATTTCAGGAGTAGCCTGTGCGACAGGAGAAGGCTTTTCTTCCGGCGCGTGAGACAGACTTGTCTCTTGCTTAGGTGTTGTGCTGTTTTTTGTGAGATCGATTATTTTTTTCTTCAGGTCGTTCGGGTTGAATGGCTTTGATATGTACTCATTCATGCCCAGGTCAAAACATTTTTGCCTTTCTGTGGGAACGGCATGAGCCGTCATCGCCATAATGGGTACGCTCCTGAAAGGTTCGGGCAATTCATTCCTTATTTTTTGTGTTGCCGTGTAACCGTCCATTTCAGGCATCTGGATATCCATCAGGATGAGGTCGAAGTTTCCCGCCATCAGCTTTTCAATAGCGATCCGGCCATTATCAGCACACTCGACTTTTACTTTCCAGTCGGTGAGGATTTTCTTTGCGATGAGCTGGTTGATCGCGTTATCTTCAGTAATCAGGATGCTCAGGTGATGTAGCGAATCGTTACTTTCCTGCGGAACCGGCTTCGGCTGAACAGTTGATGTTGCAATTTCATACGACAGGTGAAAAAAGAATGTCGTTCCTTCTCCCTGCTTGCTTTTTACCCCGATGGTCCCGCCCTGCAGCTCGATCAGTTTTTTTACAATGGTTAATCCCAGGCCTGTACCACCGAATTTCCTGGTCGTATCGCTGGCTGCCTGCGTGAAGCTTTCGAAAATGGTGTCCAGGCTTTCAGCGGGTATGCCGATGCCTGTATCCTTTATCTCTATATCAAGCGTTACGCTTTCGTCGCGTTTGCTTCGAAGCGAAATCTTCATCATCACTTCCCCGCGATCTGTGAACTTAATCGCATTGCCGACGAGATTATTCAGGATCTGGCTGAGACGTGTCGGGTCACCGGTAAGCATGACCGGGATGCGCGGATCGATCTGTATTTTAAGCGAAAGCTTTTTTTCTTCTGCCTTCGCTTTAAACAAGTCGGCTGCGTTTTGTGCAATCTCTTTTATATTGAATGCAACTTTTTCAAAATTCATTCTTCCGGCTTCAATCTTGGAAAAGTCGAGGATGTCATTGATGATGACAAGAAGGTTGTCAGAAGATGTCTTAATGGATTTCATATAGCTCGATTGCTCGGGGTCGAGCTTTGTATTCAACAGGATGTGCGTAAGGCCGATGATCCCATTCATCGGCGTCCTGATTTCATGACTCATGTTGGCAAGAAACTGTTCTTTGATAACAGCTGTTTCTTCTGCCATGAGCTTGGCCTTCTTCAATTCTTCCTCTGCACGCTTGTGATCGGTGATGTCAGAAGAAACACCGATGATCCCGGTGATTTTATTATTCTTGTCTTTTACAGGGCTGTAAAATGCCTGGTAAAAACGGTCGTTCAACGTGAGGATAGTTGTCACCTCTTCGCCCTTCATCGTGCGTTCGTAAACCTGGACAACTTCCGGGAACATGTGTGCAAAATGATGGATCGATTTCCCGATGATCCTGTTTTTGTCGGCGTTCAGGTTTTCCACTCCTTTTCCTTCGAAAAGTGTGAAGACTCCTTTTTCGTCGAGTGCAAATAAAATGATGGGTGAATTCGAAACGATTGTATGTAATCTTTTTTCAGAGTCACGAAGTGCCTGCTCAATGCGTTCCTTCTCGCGTTCTGCCTCTTTGAAACGAATGACATAGCGAAGACTTTGTGCAAGACCTTCAGGAGAAAGAAGACTCTTCGGGATGTAATCGGAAGCACCGCTTTTCATTGCTTCAACGGCTACTTTTTCATCACCATGCGAGGTGACGATAATGATAGGCGATGTATTTCCCTGGTTGCGGATCGATCTTAGCAATTCAATGCCTGTACCGCCGGGAAGATTGTAGTCAAGAAAAATGCAATCATAATTTTTTCCAAGAGTGGCTGCTTTGCCGCTTTCATGATCTTCTGCAAACAATACCTCCACCTGGATACCCGATGATTTCAACGCGCGTTTGATGATCATGCGGTCGAGCTCATCGTCTTCCACTACAAGAATTTGTATAATTTCCTCTGCCATGTAGAATGTCGCTTTTGGATATTTCTAAAGCTGAGTATTCTACTTATAGAACTATTGATTGTTTTCTAAAAAAAGCTGTAAACCTTTCACTGTTCTTACAAATGAGGAAGGAGTTTGAAATTGCGGAGTGCGGATTGAGCAAAATTTCGGAGTAAATGATGTGCTGATTTGGTGATTTGATAATTTGATGATGAGAGCCGCGATAATTTGAGCAATACAGGTATAATATTTAATACACCATCATCAAATTATCAAATCACCAAATCAGCACATACTATTCCTCCCTTTTTGTATGTTTGACGCATCACTAACTCAATCTCCATGAAATCTTCCGGTCCCGTTCGCATTGCAGGTATCCTGCTCGTCATTACAATTATCTGGATTGCCTTTGAGCACATGATGGGTTATAACACCACGCGTCACGACATCGGTCAATATACCCGTGGGCTGCCAATGCTACTTTTCTGGATTTCCATTTTTTTCGTTGTCAGGAATGAAAAGAGAAGCCGTGGCGGAATTACTTTTAACGAAGGACTGAAAGCCGGGATGATGACATCCTTGTTGTTTGCCGCAGGATTCGCCTTTATTATTTTTCTCTACCAGCAATTTGTGAATCCTGAGTTTTATTCAACCTTCAAAGCATTCTCTCTTTCAGAACTGCAACAGCAAAAAGTGACACAGGATGTGATCGATGCAAAGATGAAAGAGATTGACATGAGCTACAACGGCGGTGCGTTGTCATTTCTCTTGTTATTTATTTTTTGCTTTGTGTGGGGACTGGCACTGTCGGCGATTGCTTCGTTGGTGTATCGGAGAAAAAAGATTTGATGATTTGGTAATTTGATGATGTGTGTTTTATGAATTTAGACGCGCATTAGAATCGAAGTAACATTCATCATCAAATTATCAAATCATCAAATCACCACATCCTACCTGCCTGCCGGCAAAGTAACCGTAAACTCCGTCCCGATTCCTTCTTCGCTTTCCATCTTTAGTTCACCATGGTGCGCCTGGATTATGTCGTAGCTCAGTGAAAGTCCTAAACCGGTACCTTGCCCTGTGGGCTTGGTTGTAAAAAAAGGGTTGAAAATTTTTTCCTTGATCTCGTCGGGAATGCCGGTACCGTTGTCTTCAATGACAATGGAAATGTGATGGTCTTTTATAGATGTTGTGATGGTGACAACCGGTTCCCATTTTTCTTCTCCGCCTTTTGCAGCTTCCCCTTTTTTATAGACAGCATAAAAAGCATTGTTGAATAGGTTGAGAAGAACGCGGTTGATGTCCTGGGGAATAATGACAATTTCCGGCAATGACTCATCGAAATTTTTTTCCATTACACATTGAAAGTCGGAACGTACGGAACGCATCCCATGCCAGGCCAGCTTGATGGCATCTTCACACAGCCTGTTGATGTTGACCTTTTGCATCTCACCATGTTCGCTTCGGCTATGCAGCAACATGCTTTTTACAATGCTGTCGGCGCGCTTGCCGTGATGATTGATTTTTTCAAGATTTACTTTCAGGTCATCGATCATGTCCTTTCGCTCGGAAGCATCTTTTGTTGTTTCCATTTCGCGAAGAAGATCTACAGACAGCTCTGAAAAATTATTGACGAAGTTGAGTGGGTTTTGAATCTCGTGTGCAATACCGGCCGTGAGCTGTCCCAGCGACGCCATTTTCTCCGACTGGATCAATTGGGCTTGTGTGGCTTTCAGGTCATCGAGCGCCCTGTTGAGTGAATCGATCAGTAATTTTTTTTCACGGTAGCGGTAATACATGAGGAAAAGAAAAATCGAAATAAAAACTGCGGCGACAATGGCGAGGTTGCGGATGTTTCGCTGCGTGTTCAGCGACAATTCTTTTTCCTTGAGCTGCACCTGCTGCTGCGAGAGAGCCAGCTCCTGCTGCGTCCTCTCCGTCGTCAGCTTCTGGATTTCCATTTCACGTTCAAGTTTGTCGCCCTTCGTGACGCGAAGTGAATCGTTCAACTGAACAATCGTCTGTTCTTTTTTCAATCGCTCAAGCTGGCCTTCCGTTATTTTTTTATTGTACTCCAGCTCCTTCTGTGTCAGCTTTTGCGACTGGATCCTTTTTTCATTGTTCAACAGGTCGCGGATCAGGTTCTTTTCTTCCTGTTCCTGGAAACGTTCCCTTCCGGTAAGCGTGCGTGAGCTTTCTGTTTTGTCGATCGAATCTTTCAGACTTTTATACAGTCCATCGTACAAATCCTGTTTTGCTTTGTTTTTGGATGCTGCATTCACAGACGCCAGCTTCAGGTACACATCAGGAATTATTTTTTTTACCTGGAGCTCATTGGATTTTTTTACCGAACGGTTTAAATAATCCAACGCATTTTCATATTGATCATTTTTGAAAAAAGCAATACCGATGTTACGCAATGCCACCGCTGCACCATCGGCATCTTTGATGTCTTCAAACAGTGCTGATGCTTCCTGCAGTTGCGTTATAGCTTTGTCAACCTCATCGTTTTTAATGAATGATTCTGCAACTGCATTTTGATTAGTGGCCGCCTGTTTTTTATCATTCAGTTTCCGGTAAGCGCGTGTAGCTTCAGTGAAGTAAACGATGGCGTCTGCATCATCCTTCATGTCGTTATACGCCTCACCGCTCATGGATGCAAGCAGCGCTGCCTTCCTCGTGGCATTCATAGACTGAGCTTTTCCGTAAGCAGGGAGCAAATAGTCCAGCGCAATTTTATCACTCTTCTGTTGCAGGTAAAAATACCCGGTGAAAGCCTGCATCAGCATTTCACCCCTTGCATTTCCTGTTGCACGGAATGAGTTCAGGGCCTGTTCAAAATATTGAAGTGTATTGCTGACGTCATTTTTTTTCAGGCTGACGAAACCAAGATTAGCAGCTTCGGAAGCGAGTTGTTTTTTATTTCCGTCGTGCGCAGCTGATTGGAACTTTTTCTCATGAGACTTCGCGGCCTTGTCAAATGCCTTTTTTTCTTTTTTTAGGAACGCTTCATCAATGAATTTATAGCCGGATGAATCATCAAATACTTTGATGATATCGTATTCATCGTAAGCAGGAAAAAAGCTTTGTGAATAGGAGGTAAGCGAAAACAACAGGGCACACAAAAAGCTGGTGTAAAGTTTCATACTTGCAGGAGCAGATGGGCAAGTTAATAAAATTGCCAAAATGATTTTAAGGTAGTTTCGGCTAATCCTGACAGGACAAAAAAAAGAGGCTCACGAATCCGTGAGCCTCTTTTCCAAAAGAGAGAATCTTTTAATTAACTACTTCAAAGTTGCGAACAGAAGTCGTCTTGCCCTCTTTCACAACACTGATCATATACGATCCTTTTGAAAGTGAAAGGCTATTCACAACGATTGCATTCACACCTTCGTTCAGCTGTACATTTTTAATTTGCTGAACCTGTTGACCGGTAAGAGTGGTAATCACCAGGTCTGCTTTGCCAGGATTGGAAGCATGAATTTCAACGGTAAAGTTTCCATTGTTTGGATTCGGGTACACATTGCGAACACCTTCCTGGTTGACAGGAACAATTCCTGCCACCACATTGTGAACGTTGAGACGGAACGTGATGTCGCTGTTAAAAGTATTCAGGTCATATGGCTCATCCACACGCAAGGCAAAAATATACGGAGCAACTCTCGCCTGCGAAGCAGATGGAGTCCAAGAAATAGTCGCACTGGAAACACCGCCACCATTGATCACCGAACTGGTTGCAGGATTTGTTGGAAGCACGAACGGCTCGCCTCGTGCAACCAGGTTAATAGGCATAAAGTCAGGATCCAATACCGTTACTGAAATGTTGAAAGCAGATCCCGGCAAAACATCAAACGTATATCCTGAATTAGTGGAAGTGGAAACCATCACAGGACGGTTGCCGCTGTTTACAACAATGATCTGCATGTCTCTCCTGATCTGTCCGATCTGCACACCACCCCTGAATTCATTTACAAGTACAGAAACTTCAAAGTGACCTGTTGTGGTAGGGAGGAAGGTAACCACCCCTGTAACAGGATCCATAGCAAATGGTACTGTGCTATCAGAAGGTGGAACGGTATAGCCGCTTACATACGTGCCGAGTGCTGTAACCGGTGTGTCAAGCGCCCAAACAATGCTGTCGCCGTCTGCATCAAACGGAAGCGGGTCATAAAGAAACGGTACGCCAACCTGCGCCAGTGGAATCGGCGGGTTCAGGAAAACAGGTGAAGAATTCGTTGGATCAGCCAACAAGTTATTGTACAAATGAAATGAGTAACCGCAAGGGTTGGGAATGTTCAGGATTGCACAGTTGCGGCAGCAGTCTTCGTAATACATTGAATAGCTTCCGGGTGCAGGAAATACAATGGTATCCACATAAGTATACTCTTCAACGCCGTTGCCAAATACCGACGGTGCGCTTACTGCAACTGTTCTTGCCTGCGTCCAGGAGGCTGTTGCATCT
>JADMIO011602975.1_pt1 | contig 10698 bp, 8 predicted proteins | sample 8958161 | NCBI WGS metagenome assembly JADMIO01 (sample SAMN16585339, study PRJNA669376) | soil metagenome | isolation source: Crop rotation soil | place: USA: Cullars Rotation, Alabama | collected 2011 | reverse complement strand
GCGCCGGGGGACGACGCGGACCGCCGGCGGAGACCGGCCCGGAGCCCTCGCGGGCGGCCGGGGCGGACGCGGGCGCGCCGCGCCGGGGGGCGCCGGTCGCCGTAGGGAGCGAGCCCGGAGCCGCGCGAGGCGGCCGGGATCGACCCGCGGGCGGCTCGCGCCCCGGAGAACCGTGAAGGGAAGAGAATGACGACGAAGCACATCTTCATCACCGGCGGCGTGGTGTCGTCGCTGGGAAAGGGGCTCACGTCGGCGGCCATCGGCCTCCTCCTGGAGAGCCACGGCCTGAAGGTGAGCCTCCAGAAGCTCGACCCCTACATCAACGTGGACCCGGGGACGATGAGCCCGTACCAGCACGGCGAGGTCTACGTCACCGATGATGGAGCCGAGACCGACCTCGACCTCGGCCACTACGAGCGCTTCACCACCGCGACCACGTCGAAGCACTCGAACTACACCACCGGGAAGATCTACCACTCGGTGATCACCAAGGAGCGCCGCGGCGACTACCTCGGCTCGACCGTGCAGGTGGTCCCGCACATCACGGACGAGATCAAGTCGTGCGTCGACCGCGCCGCCGCGGAAGGCGTGGACGTGGTGATCAGCGAGATCGGCGGGACGGTGGGCGACATCGAGAGCCTCCCCTTCCTCGAGGCCATCCGGCAGTACGGGCTCGAGAAGGGCCGCGGCAACGTGCTCTACATCCACCTCACGCTGCTGCCCTACCTCCACGCGTCGGGCGAGATCAAGACCAAGCCCACCCAGCACTCGGTGGGCACGCTGCGCGAGATCGGGATCATCCCCGACATCCTCATCTGCCGCACGGAGAAGAGCATCTCCGACGAGGTCCGCAAGAAGATCGGGCTCTTCTGCAACGTGCCGACCGACCTGGTGATCGAGGAGAAGGACGTCGACTACTCGATCTACGAGGTGCCGCTCGTCCTCAAGCGGCAGGGGCTCGACCGCCACATCCTCCGCCACCTCGGCCTCCCGTACCACGAGACGAACCTCTCGCAGTGGGAGGCCATGCTCGAGAGCGTCCGCTCGCCGCAGGCGGAGTGCGAGATCGCGCTGGTCGGGAAGTACATCAAGCTCACCGACGCCTACAAGTCGATCTACGAGGCGCTCACGCACGGCGGCATCGCGCACCGCGCGCGCGTGCTCGTGCGCCGCGTGAACGCGGAGTCGATCGAGACCGACGGCCCCGACGCGCACCTCGCCGGCGTCCGCGGCATCCTGGTGCCCGGCGGCTTCGGGCAGCGCGGCATCGAGGGGAAGATCCAGGCGATCCGCTACGCGCGCGAGCGCAAGGTCCCCTTCCTGGGGATCTGCCTGGGCATGCAGTGCGCGACGATCGAGTTCGCGCGCAACGTGATCGGGCTCGAAGGGGCGCACTCGACCGAGTTTGCGCCCGCCACCCCGCATCCCGTGATCTCCCTCATGGAGGAGCAGGAGAAGGTGGTGGACCAGAAGGGCGGCACCATGCGGCTGGGCGCCTATCCCTGCGTCCTCGATCCCGGCTCGCATGCCTTCCAGGCCTACGGACGCAAGGAGATCAGCGAGCGCCACCGGCACCGCTACGAGTTCAACAACCGTTTCCGCGGGGCGTTCCAGGAGCACCGCTTCTCGTTCTCCGGGCTCTCGCCCGACGGCCGGCTGGTGGAGATCATCGAGATCCCCGACCACCCGTGGTTCGTCGGCTGCCAGTTCCACCCGGAGTTCAAGTCGAAGCCGATCGCGCCGCACCCGCTCTTCCGCGACTTCATCAAGGCGAGCCTGGAGAACCCGGTGACAGTGGAGGAGGAGACCTACTATGGGAGCCAGCGAGGGTAAACGCGGCGGCGGCGGGATCATCATCGGCGGCGGGGGCGGCGGCGGCTCGGCGTCGAGCCCGGGAGGTCCGCAGAAGCCCACGCAGCCCGAACCGGGGAAGCCCGGCGCGAAGCCGGAGGCGGGCAAAGCTCCGCCGAGCGGCGCGGGAGGCGCGGAGAACAAGCTCTTCGCCGCCGACGAGTCCTGGAAGGCGGAGGCCCAGAAGGAGAAGGAGAAGCTCCAGGAGCGGGCCGCACGCGAGGAGGAGGAGCGCGACATCCCCCCGCCGTCCTTCCTCGCCTTCGTGAGCGACCTCGGCCTCCAGGCCATGCTGGCGCTCGGGCTCGCGGAGATCCGCGGGACCGGCGGGCCGCGCATCGACCTGCCCGCCGCGCGCTACACGATCGACCTCCTCGGCATCCTCGACGAGAAGACTCGCGGGAACCTCACGCCGGAGGAGGACCGCCACTTCCACGACCTCCTCAGCAACCTCCGCGTCACCTACGCGCGCATCGTGCAGGCGCTGGGGGGGACCCAGGAGCCGGGGTCGAAGGTGGTCGCGCCGCCGGAGAAGAAAATCATCACGTAGGCTGGCGTCCGGCGCCTGGCGCCTGGCGGACGACCGATTTCCTCCGTGCGGCAGTCGACTGTTGACAGTCGACGGCGGGCAGTGAAGCATCCCCGGACATGGCAGAGGCAGAGCGGGACGCGATCGCCGTCCGGGACCTCGCGAAGCGCTACGGCAGGGGCGAGAAGCGCGTCGACGCGCTCCGCGGCGTGAGCTTGAGTGTCCGCCGCGGCGAGATCTACGGCCTCCTCGGCCGGAACGGGGCGGGCAAGACGACGCTGGTGAAGGTCCTCCTCGACATGGTGCGCCCCGTCGCGGGCGGCGCCTGGATCCTCGGCGTCCCGTCGCGCTCGCGCGCCGCGCGGAGGAGCGTGGGATATCTCCCCGAGGACCACCGCCTCCCCGAGTACCGCACCGGCGAGCAGGCGCTCCACTTCTACGCGCAGCTCTCCGCCGTGCCCCGGCGGGTCCGGCGGCAGCGCGTGCCTCAGCTCCTCGAGGCGATGGGCCTCGCCGACTCCGCGCGCCGCAAGGTGCGGACGTACTCGAAGGGCATGAAGCAGCGCCTCGGGCTCGCGCAGGCGCTCGTCCACGACCCGCAGGTCCTCTTCCTCGACGAGCCGACGGACGGCGTGGACCCGGTCGGCCGCGCGCAGGTGCGCCAGGTGCTCGAGCGGCTGCGGAGCGAGGGGAAGACGATCTTCCTCAACTCGCACCTCCTCGGCGAGGTGGAGCGCGTGTGTGACCGCGTCGGCATCCTCGAGGCGGGACGGCTGGTGCGCGAGGGCTCCATCGACGAGCTGACGCGGACGAGGCTCTCCTACCACCTGAAGACGTCCCCGCCGCTCGACGCGGCCGCACGGGAGGAGCTGTCGCGCGTGGCGGTGACAGTCGCCGCGGCGGGCGACGGCGTGGAGATCGGCCTCGCGAAGGAGGAGGACCTCGACCGCGTCGTCGACCTCCTCCGCGCGCGGAAGGTCGGCATCCGCGGCCTCACCGCCCTCCGCCACTCGCTCGAGGAGGTGTTCCTCGAGGCGCTCAAGGAGACGGGTCCCGTGAAGGGCGATGCGAACCGGGCGCCGGGCGAGGCGGGCAAGACATGAGCGCGCTCTTCGCGTTCCTCGGCGACTCCTTCCGCGAGGCGATGGACCGGCGCTCGCTCTTCATCCTCGTCGTCCTCTCCGGCCTCGTCATCCTCGCCTGCGCGAGCGTCTCCTTCGAGGAGGAGGCGCCGGCGACGACGCTCGCCTCCCAGGCGGGCCGCCTGGGCGATGCGCCCGCGAAGACCCCCTTCGGCGGGATCTTCTCGAGCATGGACGCCCGCGTCACCGTGCGCGAGATCGCGGAGTCCGCCGCCGCCGGCTGGCCCGAGGACGTGCGCGGCGGCCCGCAGGTGGGGCTCGAGTTCGCGAGCGCAACCGACCTCGATGCGCTCGCGCGCCGCTGGAGGGAGCGGACCGGCAAGCCATCGGGCGGAGACGGGGCGCGATCGCCGCTCGACGGCGCCGCGCGGGCGGCGTTCCTCGAGGAGCGCTTCCGCGCCTTCGGGTACGAGCACGCGAAGGCCCGCGAGCTCGCCGCCGACCCCCCGCGCTACGAGGTGGCGGTGAGGACCGACCACCCGCGCGACGTGGCGGAGGCGCGCGGGGTCTGGTTCGCGTTCCGGCTCTGGAAGATCCCGCTCCCCGGCGGCATTCCCATCGCGGACCTCGTGGTGGGCATCGAGTACATGCTCGCGGACGTCTTCGCCGGGTTCATCGGCATGCTGATCGCGGTCGTCGTCTGCTCGTCCTTCGTCCCCAGCCTGCTCCAGAAGGGGACGGCCGATCTCGTGCTGGCGCGGCCGCTGTCGCGCCCGGCCATCCTCCTCGGCAAGTACCTGGGCGGCGTGGCGTTCGTCTTCGCCCTCGCCTGCCTCCTCATCGGCGGCTGCTGGGCGGCGCTGTCGCTCCGGACCGGCTACGCGAGCCCGTGGTTCCTCGCGACCGTGCTCACCATCACCGCCTCGTTCGCGGTGCTGCACGCGGTGTCGGTGCTCATCGGCGTCCTCACGCGCTCCGCGGGCGTCTCATCGCTCCTCGCGCTCGGCGTGTGGGGGCTGAGCACGTCGATCGACGCGGGGCGCCGGCTGGTCCAAGTGCTCAGCCACGACCGGGAGGTCTCCCCGCTCGTCCAGAAGGCGCTCAACGTCGCCTACGCCGTGGTGCCCAAGATGAAGGACATCGGCGCGCTCAACGCGGTCTTCCTCTCGCGCTCGTACCGGACCGCCTCGGGCGTCCGCTCCGACCTGGAGCAGCGCATCGCGGAGGCGCTGAAGGTCGACTGGGGCTTCTCGCTCGGCACGACCGCCGCGTTCACGGTGGTCGTGCTCGCCCTCGCGGTGTGGCGCTTCCGCCAGCGCGACTTCTGAGCGGCTACGGACTCGTCGCCGGCGCCTTCTTCGCGTCGCCCTCGGCCTTCGCGTCGGGCTTCGGCGCCTCCTTCGCCTTCGCCTTCTTCACGGCGTCGACGCCCTCGGAGCCCTCGGCGCCCTTCTCCGTCTCGGCCACCTTGCCGTAGCCGGTCCACTTGTGGATGAACCCCTTCTCGTTGAGGAGGTAGCCGGCGGCCGCGAGGACCACGAGCACCAGGAAGATGAACGGCCAGGGGTTTCTCTTCACCGCGTAGGGATCCGACATCGAGCGCCGCGCGCCCGGAGGCAGCGTCGCGACCGCCGTGAGCGCGCCGCCGAACGGCACGTTGATCCGCACGCGCCCGTTCACCGCCCAGCCGTTGGCATCGAGGATGGGCCCGATGTTCCTCTGGCGCAGCTTCAGCCAGGCGATCACCATGCTCGGCCCCGAGATGAGGATGACGAGGGCGACCAGCCCGATCGGCATCCAGGCGCCCAGGCCGAAGAAGGCCTGGAGGATGGCGCCGAAGGCCGCGGTGATGCCGCCCACGGCCACGCCGAGGGCCGCCACCACGCCCACGTCGAACTTCGATGCCTTCGGATCGGGCGCCTTGCCCGTCTGCGCCGACGTCCCCACCGTGGATGCGCCCGAGGTGAGCCGCGTGGCGGCCGCGGTGTCGGCCTCGGCGGCTCGCTTCGCGATCGTGTCCTCGATCCAGCGCACGAACCGCTTGTAGGGCGACCAGAACGCCTGGCGGATGCTGATGGGGTTCTCGACCACCTTGGAGATGGTGGCGTCCCAGTCGTTGCCCTTCCGGTCGTAGAAGATCCCGTTCCGGCCCACCATGAGGTGATCGGAGTCGCCTCCCGTGAACGCGGCGGCGATCGTCATCTTCTCGCCCGTGCCCGGCCGCACGCAGTCGCAGTAGGCCAGGTAGGTCTTCGAGAGCGGCGCGAGCGAGCCGTGCCTCGCGGCGTCGTCCACGCGGATGCAGAGGTCGCAGCTGCGCCCGTCGAGGTAGAGCGTGCCCGCCTGGAAGACGGCCTTCCGCCGGCGCGAGTAGAAGTCCTCGAAGGAGACGAAGTTCACCAGCAGCCGGTGGAGGTCGCGGTGATAGCGCACGAGGCGCTCCACGTCGCCGATCGCCTTCGCCTCCGCCTCCAGCGCGCGGTCGCGCGCGATGAGGTCGGCGACCTTCTCCTTCGTGCCCTTGCCGAGGAGCTCGCGCACGCGCGCAATGCCCAGCGGCTCCAGGGCCGCGCCGGCCTTCGCCGCCATCCAGTCGGCGTAGGGGCCGAGGCGGTCGCCCACCTGGGTCCACTCGGCCGCCGTGAGCGACTGCTTCTCCTTTCCGAGGAGCGGCGCCACGACCGCCTTCCGCAGCGCCTCGAGAGCGCCGCTCCAGGCCGGGTTGACGCCGTTCCCCAGCGGCAGGTCCTTGCCCGCCTCCACGCGCGCCAGCGGAAAGCCGGAGACCTCCGCCGCGCTGATCGTGAAGTCGCGCGCGGCCAGCGCGAGGTAGTCGGACTCCTGCCGGTTGAGCGCGGCGAGGGCGCGCGCGTCGTACGCGGCGAGGCGGCAGCGGGCGAAGTAGTCGTCCACCTTCGGCTTGATCGCGACGTAGGCGCGGTGCGCCTCGGCGGTCGCGTCGCCGAGCGGCAGGAGGCGCGTTCCCTCCTCGTCCGCGCGCTTCCGCCAGGCCGCGTAGGCCGCCGCGTCGGCGAAGAAGGACTCCACCCTGGCGGCGTCGATGCCCGGCGCGCCGCTCCGGTCGGGCACCGCGCCGTGAGTGGAGATGATGTCCAGCACGACCTTCCGCACGGCGGCGTCCTCGGCGGTCTCGGGGGTGATGACGCCGTCGCCGTTGAAGCGCGTCTGGCCGAAGATCTTCGCCGTGTCGGCGAGGTCCTCGACCGCGATCGACTCGGCCTTCGCCTTCCCGAGGTTGGTGAGCACCTGCCTCGCGGACGCGAGCACGGCCTTCCCTTCCGGGGTCGAGTCGTCGATGGCGGAGAGGGAGAGCTCCGCGGACTCCTTCACCAGCCCGTCGAGGCTCTTCACGCGCTTCGCGGTCCACCGCAGGGCGGCCAGCACCTCGAGGGCGCGCACGCGGCCGTCGTTGTCGGTGTCGAGGAGGGCCAGCGTCCTCTCGTCGAACTCGAGACCCTTCACCGGGCAGCTGAGCGCCACCCACAGCTTCTGGTCGAGCCCCTCCAGCGCGAGGAGGTCGGCGCCCGTGTCGAGGCGGGGTTGATCGACGCCGCCCGCTCGGAAGAAACGCCAGCGATGGCCCTTGGTCTCGGTCATGTGCTCTCTCTCCGTGTGATGAGGCCCGGCGCGGCGGAGACGAACGATGCCGTGCGACCCGCGGCGCGCCTCTCCACCGAACCGTGGCGCCGGGGTCCCGCCGGCCCGTGGCGGGTCCGACAGTTTACCGGAGAACCGGCGGCGGAAGGGACAAATCTTCGGTTGTCATCTGGGGAAGACCGGAACGCAGATGACGAGGATGCCCGCAGAAGACCGCAGATTGGCGCTCGATCGGAGGACGTGGGGGTCGCCGGCGAAGTGAGCGGGCCGCGCCGCCTCACGTGCGCAGGTGCGCGGTGAGCGTGACGCCCAGCGATCCGAAGAGGAGCACCGGCAGCCACGCGGCGAGGAGCGGCGGGAACGCGTCCGAGTGCACCGCGGTGCTCATCGCGAGCGAGCTGGTGAGGTAGAAGGCGAAGCAGAGGAGCACCGAGGCCGCCACCGAGAGCAGCGCCGACCGCGTCCCGAGGAGGAGGACGAGCGGGATCGCGATGGCGGGCAGGAAGAGGTGCATGAGCGGGAAGGCGATGTGGTGGTGGAGCTTCACCGCGAGGTGGCGCTGCTCGGGCTGCCGCCAGAGCTGCGTCTTCAGCTCGGCGAACGAGAGGTAGGCGATGTCCTGGTCCGAGGTCTCCAAATCGATGGGCAGGAGCCCGCCGCCGAGGTCCTTCTGAGCGAACGGCTCCTTGAGCCGGTCGAAGTCCGTCGCGCCGCGGTTCTGCACCAGCTCGCCCTGCTCGTCCCACCGCTGGATGGAGCCGTTGTGGAGGACCCAGCGGCCGCGGTCCTGGCCGGGCGCGGAGTCGGGCGCCGACTCCCACACCACCTCGGACGCGTCGATCCGCTCGCGGTCGGCGCCGTTCGGGTAGCGCCTCCGCACCTCGACCACGCGTCCCACCTGCACGGCCGGCGAGTACTCCTTGATCAGGATGAGCTGGTTCCCCACCGCGTCGAAGAAGGGCTTCGGCCGCAGCGCGCCGTCGTGGCTGAGCGAGATGGCGCGGCGGATGGGGCCGCGCAGCTGGGGGATCGCCTGCTCCTGGAGCCAGTAGTCGAGGCCCGAGAACCCGGCGGCCAGGACGAAGATCGGCACGAACGTGCGGTGGGCGCTCACGCCGCAGGCCGCGAGCGGGACCAGCTCGTTCCCGCGGTGGAGGTAGACGGCGGTCGCCACCGCCGCCGACGTGGTGAGGAGAGGCCCGAGGTAGTTCATGTAGACGACCGGCACCATGGCCGCCAAGTACTCGGGGAGCGCGATCCAGAGCGGCGTCTCGGCGCGCAGGAAGCGGTCGAGCTTGGTGAGCGCCTCGACCATCACGTAGATGCCCGTGAACGAGAGGCCGCAGGCGAGGTAGGCGGCGAGGAAGAGGCGCGCGACGTAGAGGTCGACCGTCCGCACCGCCGGCAGCCAGCGCACGCGCCGCGGACGCCGTCCCGGCGCGATCACCTTCGCCGCCGACGCGGCCGCGGGACGGAGCCTCGAGGCCGCGGGCGGGATGGGGACGGCGGTCCTCTTCACCTCCGCAACATCGCCCGCATGAGGGGCGCCCCCACGAGCACCAGCACCAGGTTGGGGAGGACCATGGCCAGCCCCGGCGGCCAGCCGCGGTCCCCGGCGAGGGTCGCCACCATCACCAGCGGGAAGAAGAGGCTCACCACGATCATGCTTCCCAGGAAGAAGTGGACCAGCCGTCCCTGCCGCTCGAGGAGGATCACCAGCGGGAACGCCACCAGCGGGAAGGTGAGGCAGGCGAAGCTGAAGGCGAAGCGTCCGTGGAGCTCGCTCTCGGCCTGCGCGGTCTGACGCCGCAGGAGCGACAGCTCGCGGCCGAGCATCTCGAACGTGGACGGGCCGTCGTCCTCGGCGGAGGGGCCGCCGCGCCCGGCCAGCGACGCGAGCGCGTGCGGCGGCGCGGCGCGCATCTCCTCGCCGATCGCCGCGGCACGGTCGCGGAGCGCGGCGGTCCACTTGACGAGCTCGGGGTTGGAGAGGTCCTTGGGGCTCTCGCCGCGCCGCGCGAACGAGAGCGGCAGCGGCCCCTTCTCGATGGCGTATTTCTGGTGGAAGACGTCGATCCCGCGCGGCGTGCTGACGATCTCGGGCACCTCGATCTCGATCCCCCGCATGCGGAGGATGACGCGCGACGCGTCGGGCGCGACCTCCAGATCGGCCTCGCGCGCGACCAGCGTCACCTTGCCCGCCAGCTGGCCCGCCAGCCGCCGCGTGAGGTCGCCGCCGCCCAGCGCGCCGAGCTCGGGAAGGATCGAGGAGCGGTCCGACTTCTGGATCTCGAGCACCAGACCGCGGAGGCGCGGCCCGTCGTACTGCTTCACCCACAGCGTCACCTCGCCGGGGAGGAGGATGGTGCGGTTGGTGCCCGAGCCGAGGTGGTGGAGCTGGTCGACGATCGTCTTCCGGAGGTTCGCCTGCTCGTAGTGGATGTCGGGCAGCACCCAGCCGGTGAGCCAGAAGGTGAGCCCGGCGAGCAGGAGGCCCAGGACGCCGATGGGGACGCAGAGCTGGAGCGGCGAGAGGCCGTGCGCCCGCAGCGCGCTCAGCTCGTTGTCGTTCGCCATGCGGCCGACGCCGAGCGTGATGCCGAAGAGCAGCGCGAGGGGGATGGTGAACGACAGCGGGTAGGCGATCGTCCGCAGCACGTGCGGCCAGACGAAGTCGATGCGGATGCCGTCTCGCACGAGCTGGAAGGCGATCACCGCGATGTAGACGAAGGCGATCGCCAGGAGCGCGAGGCCGAAGATGCCGAGCACCTCGGCGGCGGTGTAGACCCAGGCCGTGCGGGGGATCCCCCTACGGCGGGTCCGGCGCGGCGAGCGGCGCGGGGGCGCGGCCGCCGCGCGCGACGCCGCAGCGATGCGCGGACGCGGGCGGATGGCGCCTTCGGGCGACATCGGGGGCATTCCTCTCCACTCCTCGGGGGGGAATCTTACGGCGAGCCGAGGGGCGGGGTCAAGGAGAGTCGACAGTTGACAGTCGACAGTTGACAGCCCGTCAACTGTCGACTCAGGGACACGCGCACGGTGTCGACGAGCACCGCGGACAGCCGCGCGCGTACTTCTCCCGCGCCGCGTCCTCGAGCGAGATGCCCTCGATCGAGGCGAGCGTGGCGAGCCAGGCGAGGACGTCCGCGAACTCCTCGCGGATGTTCCGGCCGGTGGGGTCCTTCCTCCGGAGGAGCGCCCGCGAGAGCTCGCCCACCTCCTCGACGAACCAGCCGAAGGTCCTCTCCAGGCCGCGGGCGGAGTCGCGCGCGTAGTAGATGTCCTCGATCAGCTTCTGGAACTCTTGGATGTGCATGAACGTCAACTGTCGACTATGAACTGTCGACTGTCGACTCTCCTACAGGTACTTCTTCAGCTTCTCGCGCAGCTCGAGCCGAGCGCGGTGGATCCTCGACTTCACCGTCCCGAGAGGAAGGCCGACGGCCTCGGCGATGCCGACGTAGCTCTCGCCCAGGAGGTCGCGGAGGACGACCATCGTCCGCGACTCCTCGTCGAGCTCCGCGATCGCCTCCTCGAGGACCTCCTTCATCTCGCAGCGGAGCGCGCGGTCCTCGGGGCAGCTCCGTCCGTCGGGCTCGGGCGGATCGATCGGCTCGC
>JADMIO011525541.1_pt1 | contig 10698 bp, 4 predicted proteins | sample 8958161 | NCBI WGS metagenome assembly JADMIO01 (sample SAMN16585339, study PRJNA669376) | soil metagenome | isolation source: Crop rotation soil | place: USA: Cullars Rotation, Alabama | collected 2011 | reverse complement strand
CAACGCAAGGGGATCTTTTCGCGACCGGTGGTGCTGCTGATGTTGGCGGGTGGTGTGTGGTCCGCGCTTGTCAATCTGAGTTTGTTTGTGTGGGCGTTGAACTCTGGTCGCAGCGTGCAAGAGGCGATGACGATGGCGTTCGTATCGCTGGTGTTGATTCAGTTCGTCAAAGCGTACAACTTCCGGTCCGATCGTCAGTCAGTGTTGCACCAGCCGTTCGCGAACAAGTGGCTGAACCTGGCGATCGTGTGGGAGTTAATCATGCTCGGGTTCATTCTTTATGTGCCGCTGTTGGAGAGAGTGTTCGGTACGTTTCCGCTGACGATGATCGATTGGGTGATCATCATTGTCGCCGCGTTTACCGTGTCGCCGTTGCTTGAACTGATGAAATGGATCGAGCGGCGCTGGTTGGCGAAAGAGCTCGACTAAGTTGTTTTTCTGTTATCCGTGTTCCTGCTGGAGGCGGAACATGCGCATTCCGAATTCCACGAACACGGATTTTCAGAGTACCGCCTAATCAGCGAGACGAGTTATGGTCTATTCACTCAATGTTGTGCTCCGCGACCGGTATTCAGTCGCGCTTTGGCCCGTCAATTCTTTGAACGTTCTGGAGAAGTAATGGCTGTCAGCAAATCCAACCCGAACGGCAACCTCTTTCACACTGTAACGTTGAGACGCGAGTAAACGTTTGGCCTCCTCGATTCGCGTGTGCCGCAACAAATGGCGAAAACTGACGCCCACCTCCTGGTTCAGAATGTGCGATAGTTGCACTGGTGAAATCGGCAAAGAGCTCGCGACCTTTTCAAGGTCCAATTCGGGATCTGCGTAGTTGTCAGCAATTATTTTCATCACGTTCCGCACGGTATCAAAGTTAAGTTTCTTGTCCGTATGCTCGCAGGGTTTGATCGGAAAGAGCTTTCTTACTGCTTCAACCAGATCGAGATCATTCTTATGCGATTGATCGCTTAACACAAATTCTCCCCGTATGATCTCGCCTTCACCATTCTTAGCTTCAACGCGACGAAGAATAAGAATCGGCACATCAGCGTACGCTTCACGCAGTTGACTGATAAACGGCCTCCGCACAGGAAACTTCGGAGCGCCAATTACGATAAAGTCAAAGTCATCATCCCGGTCGAGCAGCGTTCCGTTCGCTCTCGTTTCGACCGAGGTGACTCGGGTACACGGAGCGTTCCGGATCATGGCGGTGACGTGCTCGCACAGATCAATCGCCATCACGTTCAGCCTCTCCCCTGGCTGCCGGATCTCTTCTTCCTGAGTTCCCATCTGCTTAGTCATTCAGCAGAGCGCTAGGCGCGTGGCAAGAAAAGTCCACCGACCCAACCGACCGGCGGATATCAGATTGTGGAAGAAAACTCTTTCGTGACAACTCGCGGTGAACTTTTTCTTCCACAGCACTCACCCGTCCCTGTGGAAAAGTTCACCTCATTATTGCCATGTGATTGTTGAATCGTTGCGAATGGTAATAAAGATGGGGACTTCGACGACCTACGAACGAATGGATTGGGAAAAGTCCATCTCTTAAAACGCATCTACACGACAAACGACTTGAATCATCACGAATTCGTGTTAGGTTTTTTACCGCGCGCCATCCCTGCGCGTTGCGTTGGGCAGTTCTCGCCAACGTAAATCTTCACCATGTCAGTCCCGACGTGAAGAGGTTTCTCTTCAGAGCGTAGATAGAAACGGAGCATTCGTTCCGAGCATCGGACTGTGTCCGTTTTGAGGGTCTTGCTCAGATCCGAACCGTGAGCAGTTGCCGGCCGTGACCGTGAGACGTGTTTGGCCGAACGGTCGAAGTGTGTCTTCAGCGCGCGGTCAGTTTGTCAAAGAAGTTTTTGGCGAGGGTTAGGTACTCAGCCAATGAGGAAAGGTTCAGTGAAACACAACAGTTCTAAGCAAATTACTACTTCATATATTTACCGTTTATCGATCGTTCTCATACTGGCATTGCTCGGTTGCGGCATTACCGCGGTCAGCAAAGCCTTCAATGCATGGCATCAGGCTCCGGGGTCGGCGAAACCGATCGACATCGCAACCACGAGTAAGCCGATGGTCCATGCTTTAAAAGCCCGATACACCAATCACCTTGATCCGCTTCATGCTCAGAAGACTGACGCGCAAGAGAATCCTGAGTGCGCGCTGGCCGTGGAACGTGCGATCGCGGCCGCCGGCAATCTTTCAGGAGGATCGAGCGTCTACAGTCGAACAAGTAACTCAAGCAGCCCTGCACACACTGTTAACACAGCGCCCGTGGACACGGCGGCGCCGTTGCTGATCACGGAAAGTGATTCAACACGCGCCATCGCTTTCGACTCGGTGACCTGCAAAGCCGAGCCGTTTTCGCCTACATCGGCGATTAGCTGGACCACGGACGCTGACGGGCAAACGAGAGTTTCGCTGTTCGCGATGAATATTGGACCATCATTCGGCGATCCAGACGCTTCGTCGATCACCGTTGACGCCGAAGACTTCGCACACAACCGCTATCCGCTGCTGGTTGAAGCCGTTTCCGCAGTCTCAGGTTACGCCGGCTTAAACATGGTGGTTGTCAGATTGGACGAACGTATGGGATCGGCCGGGGACGTCCTGCTACGCATTTATGCTCACGGCCAGACCAGCAATACCGCCCGAATTGGAATCGAGTCGGTCGGCGCCGGGTTACCCGATGCCTCCACTCCCGCGCCAATGGGAACCGACACCGCAACGACGCTGCTAGCGGCGGAGACGCTGCCGGCCATTACGGGTTTCGAGTTGCGCGATGCAGCCAACAACGTTTACGTGCTTACGAATGGAATGCAGCTCATCAGAGGTCGCATGTCCGAGCCGCTGACAATCTATGCTCGTACCGGAACCATTGAACCAGCGAGCGTTCGCATCAAGTTGGCGAACGTTCAGGACAACGTTGACAACCAGAGTCCCTTCGTCACAAACCAGTTCAGCTTATCGCAGCTTCCCACAGGCACGTCGCAGATGATGGCGACGCCGTACACGAAAAAAGGTGGCAAAGGGTCGCAGGGCACGACTCTTACGATATCGTTTCAAATAACAGACTCAACGACGCCCACACCCACACCGACTCCTACCCCGACCGCAACACCGACTCCGACGCCCACTGCAACACCAACACCGGCTCCGACGGCGACACCAACGCCGGCTGCGTTGCAGGAGTCTCCGAATAACACACGCGTGCCGCCGGCGACCCAGATCGTGGACAGCACGGGCGTCGTTTGGACTCGTGCGTCTAACGGAGCGATCCTGCGCAACGGTAGCGCATCAGCGGGTGGCTCAGGTTCTCAGATTCTTTACTGCAATCGTATCGTCTATGTGTACGGCGACAACTCCCAATGGTGGCGGTGGTCCAGTGGATGGGTATTGGCAGGGGCCGTTGATCCTTGTTCCGGTACCACACCAACCCCTACTCCGACGCCGACGCCTACTCCGACTCCGACGCCGACACCTACTCCGACTCCGACGGCGAAGATCATCTACGTAGCGCCGAATGGCGTGCCGGGCAATAGCGGCGCTTCAGCGACAGCACCGATCGATCTCGCTACTGCAGTCTCAGCCAGTGGTCCGGTTCGTGCCGGTTACACCGTGCAACTCAGCGCCGGCATTTACCGCTATTCATCCGTAACCTTCGCGCCCGCCGGTAGTGGTCCTGACAACCTGACCATTTTCAAAGCCGCACCCGGTGCGCGCGTAATCATCACGACTCCTTCAAACACTCCGCCCGACATCTATTTGAAGGACTACATGCGTCTCGACGGATTGTGGATCGGCGGCGCACGCCAAACCTCAGACGCCACCGGCATTTACTTCGGCGGCAGTCCCATCTCGCGCTGGAAGCAGATGGTAAATTGCACCATCTTCGGCTACATGGGGGCGGTCAAAGCCAGTGAAACTGAATACGCGCTGTTCCAGGGTAATCGTTTCGTGCACACCGGAGGAAACACTTACTTTCACTCCATCTATATTTCGAGCAACGATCCGTTTCCTGGTCCAGCCGGCACGGTCACCCAGCACAACATCGTCGACAACAACTTGTTCGTGGCGGGTGGCGACGGCTACGCCGTGCACTTCTGGCACAACAATCACACCAACATCATCACTCGCAACTTTGTCGCGAAGCATGGCTACGGAATCGTCCACGACGGCTCAGATGCTTTGGTAGCGAACAATCTTATGTGGCGCACTACGCATGAGGCCATGTGGATGCCGGGTACGCGCGAGTACGTCGTCAACAATGTGTTTGGCGCCAGTGCCTATTTCGTCGGTTCGAGCTCGACTAACACGACGAGAAGAAACGCGTATTCACCCGGCAACAGCAATTTAGGCACTGAGATCATAAATCTCACGTCGGGACAGGAGGCTGCGCAGCTTGGCCTCTCAGCAACCGCGATCGATAGTGCAATCGCGACACTCGACATAGCTTTCGACGGCAGCGTCGATGCTATTTTCGCCAACACTCAGATTGAACCGGCGTTTGCGGCGTTGAAGATAGTGGTTCCAAGCGGTAGCCCGCTTTATCGGACCGGCGTACCGTGGTTCAGTTCATCGGTCAATCTTGGTCCCGATTCACCCGCGCCAACGACTGTCAGCGCGTTCTGGCAAACGTTTCGCGCCCTTGGGTTGAAAGAGTATGACAGCAACGGAAATGTGATGCCTTAATTTGGTGCGTCAACGCGAAGGTCACGCCGTACTGGTTCAGTTTGAAATACGCCGAAGGCGTTGGCTAATTTCAGCCCAGGGTCCGAGCGGAGCGAGAACCCTGGGTTTGTATCCACGATGAATGCAACCCTGTAGGGGTTCGCCAATTGCCTAACCCTTTCAGGGTTTAGCGTATTTTGAATTGATTACCCAGGGTTGTCACTTGCGCTCCAACCCTGGGCTGAAATTAGCCAACGCCTTCGGCGTATCTTCAAACTGAACCACTACTGGGCCACGCCGTACAGTTCACTTGTCGGCGTGGCTTTTCAGCGTTTCGGCGTCGCGCAAGCAGCGATTCAATTTATCTGGTGCACTTTTCTTTAGCAGGCGAATTTTTGCGTTGTATGCAAAAGAAAGACTGATATGATCTCGCGCGCGAACCACTCATTTCCATTCCCCCGAGAGTGGTTGAATCCACCGATACAAATGGCTCTCCGGTATGAGTACCTACCGTTTTATCCTGGCTATTTTCGTCGGTACTCTCGTTACACTCATCATCGCCAGTGCGATAACAGTCCCACTCAAGGAACTTCCTTTTGGCTTCAACGTCTCGTCGGTTGATAAGTCATTAGCGCCAGCAAACGTCGGCGTCAAAGTTGCCGGTCAAACTTCAACTCCTTCGGTTAGTCCAACACCAGCGCCGGTGATGGTCTATGTTGCGTCTGACGGCGTGCCGGGCAATAGCGGCGCTTCAGCGATGGCGCCGATCGATCTGGCTACTGCAGTCTCAGCCAGCGGCCCGGTTCGCGCCGGTTACACCGTGCAACTGAGCGCCGGCATTTATCGTTATTCATCCGTAACCTTCGCGCCCGCCGGTAGTGGTCCTGACAACCTGACCATTTTCAAAGCCGCACCCGGTGCGCGCGTAATCATCACGACTCCTTCAAACACTCCGCCCGACATCTATTTGAAGGACTACATGCGTCTCGACGGATTGTGGATCGGCGGCGCACGCCAAACCTCAGACGCCACCGGCATTTACTTCGGCGGCAGTCCCATCTCGCGCTGGAAGCAGATGGTAAATTGCACCATCTTCGGCTACATGGGGGCGGTCAAAGCCAGTGAAACTGAATACGCGCTGTTCCAGGGTAATCGTTTCGTGCACACCGGAGGAAACACTTACTTTCACTCCATCTATATTTCGAGCAACGATCCGTTTCCTGGTCCAGCCGGCACGGTCACCCAGCACAACATCGTCGACAACAACTTGTTCGTGGCGGGTGGCGACGGCTACGCCGTGCACTTCTGGCACAACAATCACACCAACATCATCACTCGCAACTTTGTCGCGAAGCATGGCTACGGAATCGTCCACGACGGCTCAGATGCTTTGGTAGCGAACAATCTTATGTGGCGCACCACGCACGAGGCCATGTGGATGCCGGGCACCCGCGAGTACGTCGTCAACAATGTGTTTGGCGCCAGTGCCTATTTCGTCGGCTCGCGTCTAACGAACGTAACAGGCAATAACGCGTTTGCTCCAAACGACGGCGCCAGGGGAACCGGCATGATCGATCTCACGTCGGGACAGGAGGCGGCACAACTTGGCCTGTCAGCGACCGCCATCGATAGCGCGATCGCGACACTCGATACCGCATTCTACGGCAGCGTCGACGACATCTTTGCAGACACGAAAATTGAACCGGCATTTGCGACATTGAAGTTGGTAGTTCCAATCGGCAGCCCGCTTTATGGCAAAGGCACACCGTGGTTTGGTTCACCCGTCAATCTTGGCCCAGACTCACCCGCACCGGCGAGTGTCAGCGCGTTCTGGCAAGCGTTTCGCGCTCTCGGATTGCAGGAGTTCGATAGCAACGGAAACGTCATCACTCCCTGACTCATGAAGGTTTGATCAGCACCGCCAAAAGATGCGTGCGGAGAAACGGGATCGTTTCCAGGAATGTCGCGAGAGCCCACGAGCGTGGAACGATTAAGCGGGCCAGCGGGGGAGCCAGAGTGACTGATTTTATCTTGCCGGCAAGTTGTGGAAACAGTCTTCTGATTTCGCTTCTACTGATTCCCCGGACGTGCGGGTTCTGAGGATTGTCGAAGGCGAAATCGTACCAGAGAAGAGATCGACCTGGCGCCAACACTCTAACAATCTCATTCGCAATCAAAGCGCGAACATCGCCGTCCAAAACTGATGTAAAGACCGTCGAACAAACCACCAGACTGAAGGTACCGTCGGGCCACGGCAGGTCAGAAGCATCCCCAACCCGAAGATCAGCCGCGGACCACATCTCTTTCGCACGGCTTATCCGCAGTGGATCGAGGTCAATCCCATGCAGATCGGAGTCACGCACTCCCCAGGAAACAAGATCCGCCAGCCAACCGCCGTTGCCACATCCCACTTCGAGACATGTATCACCCGTTCGCGGAAAAACGCCCGCCCCATTCAACATCGCGGCGGCCAGCGCCTTTCGACTACTCTTAAAAAAGATCTCGGCGGGTTGCCATGGAGAATACACATCCGGCTCGATCTCGTTAGCGCGTCGTTGATACTCAACTCGGATGCGCTGACGTTCAGCCAGCACGGCGTGTTGCGCTTCGGATCTATTCATCTGTTTTTGTCGAAATGGCTTCCTGGGATTGAAAGAGACACGCCCGCAATTGTTCGGCAAGGATTCGCACTCGGGGTTCCATTACTATCGAACCGTGATAACCGGGTATCTCGTGCACGCCCACGCCTCCGGTTGCTAATTTCTCCCATCCTAAATCGTGATCGGTGTTGTATCCCGCGGGCTGCTTGCTGGCACGAAACAGAGTCACTCGACCAGGATAGACGCCGGGCACGTACTCTCTTAATGCCTTGATGGCCGCGTCGATTCTTTTTTGGTTTTCGGCAGACTCGGAGTTGCCGTTAGACCGGGCCCACGTGTGCGCAATTTTCTTGAGTTTTCTTTCGCAAGCTTTTCTGATGGTCCACGTTAGCCTTTCGCTCACCAACACTGCTTTCTCTCGCGCGTACTTCACCTTGGCCCTGGACTCGAGCAGCAACAGATTGCCGAGGTGGAGATGTACTCGTTGGCCGAACCGGTAAACCTGATAACGCAATGTTTTTGCCTTGAACGACAATCGATGGAATCCCGGAGCGTAAGTATCGAACAGCGCCACCAATCCGACCGTCTGACCTTGCGCGTGTAACTGCCGGGCCATCTCAAACGCGATCAGGCCTCCCGATGAAGAGCCCGCCAGATAATATGGACCTTCCGGCTGTAACACCCGCATCTCTTTGATGTAGTGAGAAGCCATCTCCTCAATGCGAGTGTGCCAAGGCTGGTTACCATCAAGGCCCTGTGGCTGGAAACCATAAACCGGCTGGTCCATTCCCAGTCGCTGTGCTAAATCACGATAGAAAAGGACATGGCCCAGCGCCAGATGCAGGCAGAATAGCGGTGGCTTGGAACCACCGGGCTGAATCGGAACCAGTGAGGACCACCGCGGCGCCCATTTTTCTTCGTTGAGCAGGCTGGCCATTTGTTCGACCGTCGGGGCATGGAAAAGCGTAGCCGGTGGCAATCTCTTGCCATAAACGTTCGCGATCTGCGCGAACAGGCGCACGGCGAGAAAGGAATCTCCGCCCAATTCAAAAAAGTTGTCCTTTAGGCCGATCGGACGGACCTCCAAAACCTGCTCCCACATTTTTGCCAGCAGCAACTCCAGGGTATTGCGAGGCGCCACGAAGGCGCTGTCTGAAAACTCTTTACAGTCCGGAACAGGCAATGCGCGTCGATCCAATTTGCCGTTGGGCGTTAGTGTTAGCTCGTCGAGCACCACGAACGACGAGGGTATGGCGTACTCCGGCAACTGCTGTTTCACCCAGCGTCGCAGGTCGCTGATAATTGTCTCCGTCTCTGCCGTTGCGACGACATAGGCCACCAGTCGCGTCTCACTCCGGTGACCCTCTCGCGCAACAACGACAGACTTGTTTACCTGCGGGTGCTTGTTCAGCACTGCTTCAATCTCATCAGGTTCGACGCGGTATCCGCGAATCTTTACCTGGTTGTCGACACGGCCCAGGTATTCGATCGATCCATCCGGCAGGAAGCGCGCCCGATCTCCTGTTTTATAAAGACGACCATCCGATTGTTTGCCGAACGGATCTTTGATGAACTTCTCGGCCGTCAACTCAGGCCGGTTCAGATATCCGCGGGCCAGACCCTGTCCGCCGATGTGCAACTCGCCGGGCACTCCGATGGGTACAGGTTGAAGCTGGTCGTCGAGTATCAGCACCCGCGCATTTGCGATGGGTTTGCCAATCGTCACCGCCATCTCAGGAAACACTCTGCCGCCGCTGGCATTTGAAGTCGCTTCCGTTGGTCCATAAAGGTTCCAGATCTGGGCGCGCGGAAGCAACGCAAAGGTTCGGTCCACCAGGTCGCGATTCAGCTTTTCGCCACCGAAGATAACGTACGCCAGGTTGTCCACGGCTCCCGATGATTCAATTTCGTCGAGAATCATCCTCCATACAGACGGCACTACGTTGACGCCCACACGTGGGAATCGCGAACACGACTGGAGGAAAGCGGCCGGCTCGCCGACGACCTGCTCGGACAACAGCCACACGCTGTCGCCGCGGAGCAGAGGCGCCAGAATCTGCTTCAACGACATGTCAAACCACAACCCGGTAATCACGGGCATGTGCTGGATCTCGCCGCCGACTTTTTCGTTGAACCAGCAAAGGTAATTAGTCAGACTTGAATGCTCGATCAGTGTGCCCTTCGGGGCGCCGCTGGTGCCGGAGGTAAAGATCACATACGCCAGATCCTGTGGATCGATGGTCCAAACAGGATTCGATCTCCGTTCATGCTCGAGCAGGGCGCGGTCTCGGTCGAGGCAAACTGTTAGACCGGCGTATCCGTCCATATCGGCACAATATCTTTTTTGCGTGACGAGAACCGGCGCTTTTGTTTCTTCCAACTGAAACAGCACCCTCGATCTTGGCTGTCTCGGATCCAGCGGAACGTAAGCGCCCCCCGCTTTTAGAATTCCGAGCAATCCCACCAGCATCTCCACCGAACGATCCAGTAACAACCCCACGCATACCTCGGCCGAAACATTGGTACGCCGCAGCAGATGGGCCAACTGGTTGGCACGACTGTTCAGTTCAGCGTACGACAACGACTGTCCCTCAAATAAAACCGCTGTCGCCTCTGGCGTGCGTTCTACTTGCTCCGCGAACAAATCGACGAAAGTTCGATCAAACGGGTAAGCTCGCTCATACGCATTCAGACCCGAGATCAACTCTTCACGTTCAGAATCCTTCAACAATCGCAGAGCCGACAGCCGCTCGCCGGGTTCGGTCACGATACTCTCAAGGAGCGTTTGAAAGTGATCTAGCATTCGCCTGACTGTTTGCGCGTCGAAGAGGTCAGTGTTGTAGTCGAGTTTAAGTTCCAAACTCCCCTCAACCTCGACCGCAAACAGTGTCAGATCGAATTTCGTCGCGCCGGTGCAGAGGTAACGCGATTTGACCGTCAGCCCTTGTATTGAAAGAGGGTGGACCGGAGCGTTCTCCAGGACAAACATCACCTGGAACAACGGACTGTGACTAAGCGTCCGCTCAGGTCGCAACTCGGAAACGATCTTCTCAAACGGGACGTCCTGATTCTCAAACGCACCCAGCGCTACTTCCCTGACATTTCGCAGCAACTCTCTGAAAGGCGGATCTCCGGAAAGATCGGTGCGCATCACCAGCGTATTAAGGAAACAGCCAATCAGCCCTTCAGTATCTGGGTGACTACGGTTGGCAATCGGCGAACCCACCAAAATATCTTGTTGGCCGGAGTATTTCGAGAGTAAAACCTGAAAAGCCGCCAGCAGTGTCATGTACAGAGTTACGCCTTCAGCTTCACACAATTGCCTCAATCTTTTGCTGAGCTCTTGCGGCAGTGACTGTTCTTCTCGCGAGCCGCGAAAACTCTCGCGTTCCGGGCGCGGATGATCCAATGGCAACTCCGACGACGG
>JADMIO010972918.1_pt1 | contig 10698 bp, 9 predicted proteins | sample 8958161 | NCBI WGS metagenome assembly JADMIO01 (sample SAMN16585339, study PRJNA669376) | soil metagenome | isolation source: Crop rotation soil | place: USA: Cullars Rotation, Alabama | collected 2011 | reverse complement strand
CGTGCTCGCGCATGGTCGACGCGTCCACCTCGTGGGCGGCGGGAAGCGAGGGTGTCCGCGGGAGGGGCGCCGGACGCGGCGGCTCGGCCTGCTGACTGGTGGCCGCTCGCACCGGCCGGAGTTCGTACGCGAGCCGCTTGATGTTCAACAGATGACGCGGCGTGATGTTGTCCGACGTGATGTTGCCGCCGTAGCCGCCGCAGCCGAGCGTCATCGACGGATCGAGTCCCGTCGTCAATCCGATCGAGCCGTGCGTCGTCGGCGTGTTGACCACGATGCGAAAGGCGGGCTTCTTGAGTCCGAACTGCAGAATGACCTGCTCGTCCCGCGCGTGGATCGACATCGTGTGGCCCATGCCGCCGTACCGCAGGATCTGGATGCAGCGCTCGCACCCTTCGCGCCAGTCCGCCACGACGTAGTAGGACAGCACGGGGCAGAGCTTTTCGATCGAGAGCGGGAAGTCGCGGCCCACGCCTTTCAGTTCCGCGATCAGCACGCGGGTAGACGGTGGAACCGCGATGCCAATCGCTTTCGCAATGACGAGCGCCGGCTTGCCGACGAGCGTCGGATTCGGCAGCCGCTGCGGCGTGACGAGCGTGGCCGCCAGCGTGTCGGCTTCGGCCGGCGACAGGAAGTACGCGCCCTGCTTGACGAACTCGCGCCTGGCGTCTTCAGCGACTGCGGCGTCGACGACGACCGAGTTGGGCGAGGAGCAGAGCACGCCATTGTCGAAGCTCTTGCCCGCGATGATGTCACCGGCGGCCTTCGCGACGTCGGCCGTGCGATCGATGTAGCACGGGGCGTTTCCCGGCCCGACGCCGTACGCAGGCTTGCCCGCGCTGTAGGCGGCGCGCACCAGTCCCATCCCGCCCGTCGCGAGAATCACGGCCACGTCGCGGTGCTTCATCAGCGCCTGGGTGCCCTCGAGCGAGACGGTCGTCATCCAGTTGACCGCGCCTTCCGGGGCGCCGGCCCGCGTGGCCGCTTCGTTCATGACTTCGGCGACATGCGTGATGCACTTCGCCGCCGACGGGTGCGGGCTGATGATGATGGGGCAGCGCGCCTTGAGCGAGATGAGGATCTTGTAGATGGCGGTGGACGTCGGGTTGGTCGACGGCACGATGGCGGCAACCACGCCGAAGGGCTCCGCGATTTCGACGACCTTCCGCTCCTCGTCGCGCCGTACGACGCCGACGGTCTTCATCGGCCGGATGAAGTCGTGGATGCGCGTGGCCGCGAACAGGTTCTTCTGGACCTTGTCGGCGACCACGCCGAAGCCGGTTTCCTCGACCGCCATGCGCGCAAACTCTTCTGCGCACGGGCGCGCGGCGTCGGCGGCGGCGTCGACGATGCGATCGATCTGGGCCTGGGTCAGCTCGGCGAGTGCGGAGGCCGCGCCCTTGGCGCGCTCCGCCAATCGCCGCGCTTCCTGGATGGAAGACAGGTCGCGGTCAGTGGGCGTGGGCGCGATCGATGAGGCAGACATGTTCGACGATTGAAGACTTGGAATCTCAAATTGAGGATCCATCCGGGGGTCGGGCGATCGCGGATTGAGGATCGAGATCGTCAATCTTCGATCTCGCCATCCCCGGATGGATCATCAATTTCACATTGCAAATCCCCCGATGCCGGTTTCGGTCCGTGTCTAGCTCTTGGCGGCGGTGCGCGGCAGCACGCGTTCGACTTCCGCGTGCGGCCGGGGAATCACGTGAACCGACACCAGTTCACCGACCCGGCGTGCGGCGGCGGCCCCCGCGTCGACCGCCGCTTTGATCGCGCCGACATCCCCGCGCGCGAGCACGGTGACGAAGCCGGCGCCGATGTATTCCTTCGCGATGAGGGTGACGTTGGCGGTCTTGACCATTGCGTCGGCGGCCTCGATTGCGCCGATGAGGCCTCGTGTTTCAATCATGCCGAGCGCGTCATTTGCCATGTGGATTTCTGGAGTGGAAAACGCCGCAAGGCTAGCATATTGAACAGCATGCGGCAATACAGTACGATGCGCGGCTGTGACTGAAATTCTCATGCGTTCCGTGCGTACTGGTGCGGCAGTGCTCCTCGTGGCCGCCGCGGTTGGCTGTTCGAAGGGCGATACCGCGCCGCCCGTCGCGACGGTGTCGTTCTCCGCGAGCAAGCCGCGCGTGACGCTCGGCAGTCCGATTGAGTTGACGTATCGCTTCGACGTCGCTCCGAACGCGACGTTCGACGGCAACTACCGCGTGTTCGTCCACGTGAACAGTCCGGACGGCAACACGCTGTGGAGCGACGATCACGATCCGCCGACGCCGACCTCGCAGTGGAAGGGCGGGCAGAAGATCGAATACACGCGCACGAAGTTCGTGCCCGTCGTGCCGTACCTGGGCGATGCCACCGTGGAAATCGGGCTGTACAAGGAAGACCAGCGCCTGCCGATGCAGGGCGTCGACCCTGCCGACCGGCAGTCGACGGCGCGCTCGTACAAAGTGGGCACCCTGCACTTCCTGCCGACGTCCGACAACATCTTTACGATGATGAAGAACGGCTGGCACCCGGCGGAGTACTCGCCTGACGACTCGGCCGTGAGCTGGCAGTGGACGCAGAAGGTCGGCGCCATTTCGATTCGCAACCCGAAGACCGACATCACGCTCGACCTCGAGTACGACGCCCGCCCGGATCTCTTCCCGGGCGCGCCCCAGCAGGTCACGATCTACGCCGGCGACCAGGTGGTGAAGACCTTCGCGGCGGATTCGACGGCCCCCACGCTGCTGCGGATCCCCATTACCGCGGCGCAGCTGGGTCCCAACGAGATGACCGACCTGCGGATCGAGGTCGATAAGACCTTCACGCCGGCCCGGTTGCCGGCCGGCGGCCGCGACACCCGCGAGCTGGGCATCCGCGTCTATCACGTGTTCGTAGAAGGTCGATAAAGAGGAGAGTGCGTCCCATCGCCATTGCCGTGGTACTGACCCTCGGCTGCGCCTCGGCAGCCCGAGCGGATATCGTCCGGCTCTCGAACGGCCGGACGATGACGGTGGAGATGGCGAGATTCGAGGGCGAGACGGTCGTCCTCGTGATGCGGGGCGGGGGCGAGATCAAGGCCGCGCGCGACCTGGTCGCGGAACTCCTGCCCGACGAGGTGCCCTTTGCCAGGGCGGTCGCCATCGAGGCGCTCGCCGCGTCGGCCGCGGCCGCCGGCCCCGCGCTCTCGGCCGACGAAATTCGCACACTCGTGACGCGTATTGCCGAGCGCCTGGGGCTCGACGTGAAGCTGGCCCAGGCGGTGGTGCGGACGGAGTCCAACTATCAGCCGCTCGCCGTGTCGCCGCGCGGCGCGATGGGGCTGATGCAGATCATGCCCGTCATCGTGCGGCAGTACGACGTGGCCGACCCGTTCGATCCCGAGCGCAACCTCGAGGCCGGCATGAAGCACCTGCAGAGCCTGCTGCGCCGCTTCGACCTGCGCCGAGCCCTGGCCGCCTACAACGCCGGCGAGTCCGCCGTGACCCGCTACGGCGGCGTCCCTCCGTACCGCGAGACCCAGTCCTACGTGGCCCGTATCATGGCCGCACTTCGATAGGGCCATTTCTTCGCCGCGGTGGTCTAAAGCGTGCGACGGCTGCGTTCAAGAGCGGGTTCGACGGCCCGGGTCTGGATGCTAAGGAGTGTCTTTGGAGTTTCGCTGCAGGGTCGCGACGGCCACGGGCCAGATCACCGAAGCGACATACGTCGCGGAAAACGAGGCGCGTCTTCGGGCGGAGCTCGAGGACAAGGGCTTGTACCTGCTGTCCGTGAAGGGCGGCGGGGTCGGTCTCGGCGGCCTCCGCCTCTCGCTCCCGCAGCGCCGGAAGATCTCCAACACCGAATTCATCGTCTTCAATCAGGAGCTGGCCACGCTGCTCAAGGCCGGGCTGCCGCTGGTCCAGTCGCTCGACATCCTGAAAAAGCGGGTGCCCAGTCCGATCATGCGGACGGTCCTCGCCGACGTCTACGAGCGCGTGCGGTCGGGCACGGCGCTGTCGGACGCGTTCGAGGCCCAGCGGATGTTCCCCGGTGTCTATACCGCGTCGCTGATGGCGGGGGAGAAGAGCGGCAGTCTCGAACAGGTGATTCGCCGCTACGTGCAGCACATGAAGGTGATCAACGCGGCCCGCTCGAAGGTCATCTCCGCGCTGATCTATCCGGTGATCCTCGTCCTGCTGTCGGTCGCCGTCGTCGGCTTGATCGTGTTCAAGGTCGTGCCGGAGTTTGCCGCGTTCTACAACCAGTTCGGACGCGGCGCGGAATTGCCGCTCTCCACACGGGTGGTGGTCGCGATTTCGACGAACCTCGTGGGCAGCGCCGGCCTGTTGTTCGTCGTGATCGGGGCGCTGACGGCCGTCACGGTGTTCACCGTCCGACGGCCGGCGACGCGGCGGCGCCTGCACGCCGTCGTGCTGCGTCTGCCGTACTTCGGATCGCTCGCGCGCCGGTTCGCCACGGCGCAGACGTCGCGGACGCTGGCCACGCTGCTGTCGGGCGGCATCCCGCTCGTCAACGCGCTCGAAGTCGCCGCCCGGTCGACGAGCAACCTGTCGATTGGCGACCACTTGTCCGTGGTCGCGCGCCAGGTGCGCGAAGGCCGAAGTTTCGCGCAGTCGCTGGCCGAGCGCGACGTGTTTCCGCACGTCGCCGTGGAGATGGTCGAGGTCGGGGAATCGACCGGCGCCATGGCCGAGATGCTGAACAGCGTCGCGGACTTCTATGATGAAGAGAACGAAACCAGCCTGGAGCGATTCTCGAACCTGATCCAGCCGGTCCTGCTGATCGCGATGGGCGCGGTGATCGCCGGGTTGCTGCTCTCTTTGTACATGCCCCTCTTCAAACTGTCGTCGCTGACGAACTGAACCATCATGACCGAGCCCGTGTCCGTTCCCGATTCGCTGTCCGCCGTCGGTGCGCCGGTCCAGGATCCGGCCGCGGCCGCGCTCGAAGCGCGCCGCCTCGCGGATCGGTACCAGCTCGAGTTCGTCGACCTCGAGCACTTCAATATCGATCACGCACTGTTCCGAAGCCTCCCGGCCGATCTGATGCTCCGCTACGGGTTCGTGCCGTACCGGCGCGACGGCCAGACGCTGCTCATCGTCGTATCGGATCCGCGCGACCTTCAGACGATCGACGAGGTGGGCGTTCAGCTCGGCGTGCCGGTGCGGGTCTGCGTCGGCACGGCCTCAGCCATCCAGTCGATCCTGAAGAAGAGCGAGAGCTCCACGCGCGTGCTCGAGGAAGCCACCGAAGGCTTCCAGATGCAGATCCTGCGCGACGACGAACTCGGCGACGAGAACCTCACCGTCGAGAAGCTCACGTCGGACGCGAGTCCGGTCATCCGGCTCGTCGATTCGATGGTGTTCACCGCGCTCCAGCGCCGTGCGTCGGACATTCACATCGAAACCGGCGACGACGCGGTGCACGTGAAGTACCGGATCGACGGCGTGCTGCAGCCGGCCATGAAGTCGATCGACAAGCGGCACCACACGACGATCATCTCGCGCATCAAGGTCATGGCCGAGCTGGACATCGCCGAGAAGCGCGTCCCGCAGGACGGGCGCTTCAAGCTCCGCGTGCGCGGCAAGACCATCGACTTCCGCGTCTCGATCATGCCGAGCGTCCACGGCGAGGACGCCGTCATCCGCATCCTCGACAAGGAGTCGATGAGCGAGCAGTTCACCGAGCTGCGCCTCGACATCCTCGGCTTTCCCGACGAGGAAATCCGGCGGTTCCGCAAGTACATCCGCGAGCCGTACGGCATGGTGCTCGTCACCGGTCCGACGGGCAGCGGCAAGACGACGACGCTCTATGGCGCCCTGTCGGAGATCAAGTCGGCCGAGGACAAGATCATCACCATCGAAGACCCGGTGGAATATCAGCTGCGCGGCATCACGCAGATTCCGATCAACGAGAAGAAAGGGCTGACGTTCGCGCGCGGCCTGCGCTCCATTCTGCGGCACGACCCGGACAAGATCATGGTGGGCGAGATCCGCGACCCGGAGACAGCGCAGATCGCCATCCAGTCCGCGTTGACCGGGCATCTCGTCTTCACGACCGTCCACGCCAACAACGTGATCGACGTGCTTGGACGGTTTCTCAACATGGGCGTCGAGCCGTATCAGTTCGTCGCGGCCCTGAATTGCGTGCTCGCGCAGCGGCTGGTGCGCCAGATCTGCCTGCACTGCAAGCGCCCGGCGGAGGTCTCGCCCGAGCTGCTCGCCGAATCGGCGATCGATCCGGCGGTGGCAGCCCAGTACACGTTCTATGAGGGCGCCGGGTGCATCGAGTGCGGTGGGACCGGATTCAAGGGGCGCACCGCCATCTGCGAGCTGATGGATCTGACCGACCGCATCCGTGACATGATTCTCGACCGCAAGCCGACGTCCGAGATCAAGCGTGCGGCGCGGGAGGAAGGCATGACCTTCCTCCGCGATTGCGCCGTCGGCCGCGTGTTCGCCGGCGTCACGACGCTGCGCGAAATCAACAAAGTCACCTTCGTCGAGTGAGGACACCGTTGCGAGGATCCTGGCTGACCCCCGCCCCGCCGACGACCGCGATTGAGATCGCGGCCGGCCGCGTGACCGTGCTGGGGCTGTCGGGCGCTTCGGGGACCGACCGCCGCATTACCGGCCATGCCAGCGAGCCGCTCCCCGACGGCGTCGTCGTGCCCGGGCTGGCGGCGCCGAATATTCTCCAGCCGAATGTCGTGATTGACGCGCTCCGCCAGGCGATCGAGCGCGCGGGCCTGGGGGCACCCCGCCGTTCCGCGCTCGTCATTCCGGACAGCGCAGCGCGGGTCTCGCTGCTCGGGTTCGAGACGCTTCCCGCGCGTGCCACGGAACTCGAGGAGCTGATCCGCTGGCAGCTGCGCAAGGCCACGCCGTTCCCCATCGACGACGCGCAGGTCGCCCATTTCACGGCCAGCGGCCACGGAGCGTCGACGATGATCGCGGCGGTGGTCGCCCGGCGCGAGGTCATCGCCGAGTACGAACAGATTGCGGCCGGAGCGGGCATCCATGCCGGTCTGGTCGACCTCGCGAGCTTCAACGTCATGAACGCCGCCATCGGTGCGGGCCTCGCGCCGGCCGAGGACTGGCTGCTCGTGCACCGGCACCAGGAGGCGACGACGCTCGCGATCCTTCGAGGCCGGGACTTGCTGTTCTATCGTCATCGCACGTCGGTGGACGAGGAGCCCCTGGGCGCCCTGGTGCACCAGACGGCGATGTATCACGAGGACCGGCTGGGCGGCGGCGGGTTCACCCGCGTGCTCGTGTCGGGGGGCAGCGCCGACGCCGAAGCCGCACGCGAGGAAATTCGAGCGCGGCTCAACGTGCCGGTCGCAACGATCGACGTGCGCGCGGCGGCCGGATTGGGTGACCGCATCGATGCCGGACACGATCTGCTCGCGGCCCTGGCGGCGCCCGTCGGAATTCTCATTCGCGAGCGGGCGGCCTAGCCCATGTTGAACGGCAATCTCTCGACACGCCCGTTCTACAACGACCGCCTGGCGACACTGCTCATTGCCGCGGTCGCGGTGCTTGCGCTGGCCCTGACGGGGTACAACGCGTGGACCCTCATGACGCTTTCCGGCCAGCGGCGCGACTACAAGGCGCGGATCGAGCGCGATCAGGCCGAGGCCGCCCGGTTGAAGGCCGCGGCCGAGTCCGTCGAGCGGAGCATCAACCCGCGCGCGCTGGCCGCGCTGGCGGGATCGGCGCGTGAGGCCAACGATCTGATCGATCAGCGGACGTTCTCGTGGACCGCGTTCTTCGGCACCATCGAGCGGACGCTGCCGTTCGACGTCCGGGTGACGGCCGTCGGGCCGCGGGTCGAGCGCGGCGTCTTCAAAGTCAACATGGATGTCGTCGCGCGGAATCTGAACGACGTCGACGATTTCTGTGACGCTCTGCAGAACACGGGGCAGTTCTACGACGTCGCGCCCGTCGATCAGCATTCGCTCGATAACGGATCGGTGGCGGCGACGGTCCAGGCGTCGTACTTGTCGTCGACGACAACTGCGCCACCCGCGACGTCGACTCCGGCACCGGTGACGAGGGCACCGCGGTCATGATGCCGCTGCTGCGCCGCATCTTCGAGGAGCGCCGCCGCGTGCTGCTGCCGCTCAGCATCGTGCTCGCGGCCAACATCGCGGTGCTCGTGCTCGCGGTAGTGCCGTTGCAGACGGCGGTGTCGATGGCCGAGAACGGCGCGTCCGACGCCATGCGCACGCTGGGTGAAGCCCGCCGCGCCGAACGTCAGGCGACCGCAGCCAGGGCGAGCAAGGAGCGCGCGGACGTCGAGTTGCAGAAGTTCTACACCGACGTCCTGCCGGCGTCGTACGGCACCGCGCGGCAGACGACGACCATCTGGCTGACGGAAGCGGCGAAGGACGCGGGACTCGAATTCAAGGGGTCGCACTTCGACGCGGATCAGATTCGCGACAGCCGCCTCGCGCGCGCGGTCTCCAAGATCACGTTGCAGGGACGTTACCCAAACATCAGAAAGTTCCTCTACGCCGTTGAGACCGCGAAGGAGTTCATCGTCGTCGAGAAGGTGGAGCTGGCCGAGCAGGGAGACCGTCTGGCGGCGAATGGGGTGCTGCAGGTGACGTTGACCGTGTCGACGTACTTCATGACCAAGTCGCCGTCATGAGATTGCTGCCGCCGCCCGGCCCCGCGCGGACCCGCCAGCTCGTGAGTCTTGGCGTCCTCGGCGTCATTCTGGCGGGGCTGGCCTGGTATGAGTGGCGGCCGCCAACTGCGCGCACGCCGGCGGCGTCCAACCCAGCGGTGCGGCCCGCGTCGACCGATACGCTGACGCTGCCGGAGCCTCTGAAGCTCACGGCACTGGATCCGGTTCCGGAAGGCGAGGACGTCGGCCGCAATCCGTTCAGTTTCGGGACGCGGCCGGCGCCGCCACCGCCGCCGGCGCCGCCCGTGGTCTATACGCCGCCGCCACCGCCACCACCGCCGGTTCCTCAGGGGCCCCCGCCGATCGCGCTCAAGCTGACGGGCATGCTCGTGGATCCGCGCAACGGGCGGACGATGATCACGCTGCGGGACCCATCGAGCGGCACGCTGTTTCAAGCGTTCGAGGGCGACGTCGTCGACGGGCGGTACCGCGTCGTCAAGATCGGCGTCGAGTCCGCGATTGTCTCGTACGTAGATGGATCGGGGACGCGCACGATTCCCCTGGGTGGGTAGATGTCACACATCGATCGAGGTTTCGAACGGATACGGAACGCACTGGTGCCGGCACGGCGCGCGGGCGTGATCGGACTGGCGGTGGCCGCGATCGCGCTCGGTGGCTGCACGGCCATCCGCGCTCAGCGCAACGCGGAGTACGCGGCCGCGCACGGCGACTACGACTCGGCGGTGGCCTACTACCGCAAGGCCTGGGCGGCGGCGCCCGAACGCGTCGAGCTGCGCATCGCGCTCGAACGCGTCACGCGGGTGGCGGCCGGCGAGCACGTGAAGCGCGCGCGCGATCTCGAGGCTCAGGACCAGTTGACCGGCGCGATGGCGGAGTACCGGCTGGCGGCGGATCTGGATCCGACCAACACGTTCGCGCTCACCAAGGCAGTGGAAATCGAGCGGCGGGTTCGGGACGCCGCCGTGGCATCGCGGCCGCAGCCGCGCATCGAGAACCTGCGCGCACAGGCGGCCCAGACGTCGCCGATTCCGCGGCTCGACCCGCGCGTGCGCGTGCCGACGCTGCGCTCCACCGCATCGGTGCGCGATCTGCTCAAGACCATCTCGGACCTGACGGGCATCAACGTCAACTACGACCGCGACCTGCTCTCCAATCCCATCCTGTCGCAGAGCTATCCCGTGGACCTGCAGGACACCTCGCTCGAGGACGTGCTCACGCAGATCCTTCAGGCGAATCAACTCACCTTCAAGGTGCAGAGTCCGCGGGCGATCTTCGTGTATCAGGACAACCCGCAGAAGCGCGCGCAGTTCGAGGAGCAGTACTACCAGACGTTCTATCTGTCGAATGCGACACCCGCCGACATCATCTCGGTGCTGCAAGCCATGATCGGCACCGGCGCCCCCGTGCCCCCGCGCTTCATCCCCAATCCGTCGGCCAACACGGTGGGCGTACGGGCCACGGCACCCGTGCTCCAGCTCGCCGATCAGATCATCCGCGCGAACGACCGGCCGAAACCCGAAGTCATGATCGAGGCCGAGATTCTCGAGGTCGATACCTCGTTCATCCGGCGCATGGGGCTCGATCTGAGTCAGTACGCGCTCGGCTTCACGTTCTCACCCGAGCTTGCGCCGCCGAACACCGCCGCGACCGGTGAGTTTCCATTTACGCCGCCGCCGTTCAACCTGAACACCGTGAGCCAGGGCGTGAGCGCCGCGGACTTCTACATGACGACGCCGACGTCGCTCATCCGGCTGCTGGAGTCGAACACCAAGACGAGGGTGCTTGCGCGGCCGCAGATGCAGGGCCGCGACGGCGTCGCGATGACGCTGTCGCTGGGCGACAGCATTCCCATCCCCACGACGACTTTCCAGTCGGCAGCCGCCGGCGGAATCGCCACGATTCCAACGACGTCCGTGAGCTATCAGGCGGTGGGCGTCAACCTCGTGTTCACGCCGCGGGTGAGCTACCGGGACGAGATCGTGCTCGAGAACTTCAGGCTGGAAAAGAGCGGGCTCGGCAACAACATCGACGTGGCGGGGCAGT
>JADMIO010941496.1_pt1 | contig 10699 bp, 9 predicted proteins | sample 8958161 | NCBI WGS metagenome assembly JADMIO01 (sample SAMN16585339, study PRJNA669376) | soil metagenome | isolation source: Crop rotation soil | place: USA: Cullars Rotation, Alabama | collected 2011 | reverse complement strand
GTACAGTATGAGTCATACCTTCAATGATGAATCATACCTTCCAGTGATGAGCCATATCTTCCCATGATGAATCATACCTTCTAATGATGAATCATACCTTCCAATGATGAGTCATACGCAGCCTTAAATATAACAGCAAATCACCAAGAAAGTGAACTTCTCTGAAGTTAATAACAGGCAGTGTGCTCTGTTATAAATCCATTTCCTTTGTCTATTTCTGAGCCGTTACATCTTGTGTTCAATCCAATCTGCTTTCCAATGCCAAGACCCTTTTCTGACATTTGGCTGCACTTTATAAAAGACAGCAAGAAATATAATAGCAGCCATTATTTGGCCAAGTGCCGTTATTGCTTTCAAGCAAATCAAAGCGATCCTTCCATTCCAGTAATTGAAATGCGAGGTGTGAAAGAAATTTTGCAGAAGCATCTTGATAGTTGTGGCCATTATAAGAAGATTGATCAGTCTAGCATAACGAAGAAAAGAGACAATGAACAGAAGCCGATGACAACAAATTCCTCCATATTAACCTATACTGGAAGAGCCATGTCCATCAACGAAAAGGCTGTTGCTAATCAACTGTTACTAGAGGCATTCATTGATGCCAACATTCCCTTTTCGGTGACAGAAAATGCTCAATTTCGAAAGTGGGTAAATTATTTGTGTCCTAACTATAAAATGCCATGCAGGAAGACCCTAGCCAACACGGTCCTTGATGAGGTTTATCATCAAGTTTTGACAAACAATGATGAACTATTAGGGAGGGAAAAATACGGGTTGACCCTCATGGTGGATGGCTGGAACAATATTCGCCGAAATCATTTGCTAGTGTTCAGTGCCATGTCTTGTTCAAGAAGCTTATTTCTCATATCCCAGGAAAATGTCTCTAGAGATCTGCAGAATGCTAATTTCTTGGCAGCGAAGATGCTGGAGGTGATTGACCGAGAAAACCCTCCCAACGGTGTCAAGTCTAATTACGTTGCTATTGTGACAGACTCTGCGTCAGCATTTGTAGCAGCCAAAAAACAAGTGCAAAAAAAGCACCCAACTCTTGTTATCTTGCCTTGCTTTGTCCATATTTGGCACTTGCTGTGTGGGCAAATTCTAAAGCTGCACTGGTTTAAGAATAGTGTTGAGCTGGCGGTGAAGCTCATAATATGGATTCGACGGAATCCAAAGTTCGAAAGCCACCTTCATCAAGTTCAACTAGAAAGAGAAGGGAAATTCGTTGAGATTTTACTTCCCGGACAGACACGTTGGGGGTCATATCGCGATGCTTTTCAGCGCATACTTCGATTGCAATGGTATATATTGCAATCGTTGAAAGAAGTCCCGCAGCCAGAAGATGGTTCGTTTCGCGTGCCTAAAGGCATAGCTGTGCTTGAAGACTCCTTTTGGCAGGGACTTCAAGTTGTAACAAAACTTCTTGATATTTTAACAGCGTCCTTGAGGCGCCTGGAATCAAACAAAACAACCATAGCTGATGTATGCAGCGAGTTTATCCATTGCTTTAATGATCTATCGAAGGATGATTTGTATCAATCATTTTTAAACCCAACAAGAGGAGCTGTTCGTGCCAGTGTCCTGGCATGTGTTGAGAAAAGATGGAGCAAGCTTGACTACAAACTACTGCTTGTGTCATACATTTTGCTTCCTACAAACAGAAAGTCACTCCTCTTTCTCACGCGTCCGAGGCTTGCACAGATTGCGTGCCAAATTTTCGATCAAATATTTGGCCAAAAGGCTGCAACTCTGTGGCAAGAGTTGAAAATCTATTTTTCCAATTTGTTCCCTTTTGATGACAACACGATTTGCCAATTCAGCAAGTCACCAGTTGAATACTACAGTTTCATTTCAGAGGAGGCTCCTGAACTTGCCAAGTTGTCCATTCGATTGCTGTCTATCACGCCGCATTCAGCGGCCCTCGAGCAAACCTTTTCCTTAATGGGCGCTGTGCACAACAAGGGCCGAAACAGGCTCTTGGATGACAGGGTTTACAAAATCACCGCCATTAAAAGAAGCCGGCTTCTCAGCACAGAGAATAGCTCCGAACTTGCTCATCAAACATCAAGCCAAAGCGACATGGACGATTTTGTAGATCATGAACAAGCATTCGATGAGTTTACCAACGTTGGTGTAGATCCAGAAGAACTTCCTGCCATTGTTCAGAGAACATTAGGAGCTGAAGAAGATGAATGGCTAGAGTGTCTATCTGACATGGAAATTGATAGCAGCAACGAGCTCCAGATCACATTAAAAGATCTAACAACTGAGTGAGACTAATAAAAGAGTTAATAACTGGGGGGTTAATAACAGTTATTAAGTTATTAAGTTATTAACTTAATAATTCTGAAATTAAGGCCGAAATTCCCATCCCTGGTCACGACCATGCCATCACGGCGGTTCGTAGCCCGGCTTGCCAGGCCGTTGGTCGGCTGGATCTCCAGCTGTCGGGGCAGGTGCGTTTGACACTGACCAGCCTGTGTATGTGTGCTTACCATTCGACGGTTCTTCGGCCGGCTCAAAGTTGACTGCCGGCAGCTCTCGGCCGAGGCATTCCTGTAGCCCGCATCGGATGGCCGCGTGTGCTTCCTCCCAGCGGTGTTCGCCGCACAGTTGGTCGATCGGTACGCCCATGCAGGCCTGCACGTGCCTCGCCGTCGCCACGTGCTCTCCACACCGCCGGCAGCGCTCTGGCTTGCCCGCACCGCGGCCCAGGATCCACAGCAGGATCGTCCGCCGCGCCTTGCGGGGTAGCTGGTCGACCTTGCGTAGGGTTCCGAGGTCGTCGGCCAGCGCGGGTACAGTCAAACCCGCTTATTAGCACACTATAAAAACGGAATTTCAACCTGATTCAGCTATCAAAATCTAGCCAGCTTTAGATCGGATACTTCAAATAAAGGATGACATTATCAATGATGTGATTGCAACCAGCTTTTGATGATCGCATCAATGCTAAAATTGTGTTTTTAGAGTGTGCTATTAACCGGGTTTGACTGTACCACATTTACGTTGTAATACGTTTATTGCGATGTGAGTAAACTACGCTGCGGCAAGCTTCAGGTGCGAGCGCCGCCATGAGTGGCGCGGCCGCTATGTCGCCGAGGGATCAGGCGCACACGGCCATCCCCGCGGCTTTATGCGTGGCCTCGACTTGGGCTAGCGCTTGCTTCGTCTCGTTTACTCGACTCTTGAGGCAGCATCTCGCAACGCGCATCCCAGCGGGCAGGCGGCCGAGCTGGAACTCGACCTGCCTGGCGTAGGCTTGCAGCCCCGACGGGCCGTCGTCCTCGGGCCGGGCGATCGGGTCGTATGTGTCATCGACACGGACGGTGCCCTCCGCCCCGTCGAGCGCGGCGGATGTCCTCCACACGCTCCTTGAAAACCAGCGCTTCGAGAGTGCGGTTCCCCACCCAGATGTTCCTCAGCGACGGGTTTCGGACCCCGAGCCGGCTGAAGAAGGCGCGGACCAGTCCGGAGATGAAGATCGTTGCGAACTCGTTGTTGCGCGGAGCCATGCCCTTCTTCATTCGCTCAAACTCCTCGTCGGACAGCTCCCGGCGTGGAGCTTCGGCGCAGCCACCGGCACTGCCTTCCACGCGCCGTTTGCGGCGGTTGGCGGTGGCGTAGCAGCACCGGCAGCATCAGCGGCCGCAAAGGTAATCTTGGGTGCGATCCTTGGTGCGCGGGTCGTTGCCGGCTTCGTTGGCGCGGGGATCGACTTTGCTGGCGCGGGAGCCGGCGTCTCGGCTGCCTCGCGGGCCTCGATGGTCGCCAGGCGAGCTCGCCAATGCGGGCCGCCATCCTGCCCACCACTTCCAAGAGAAAGTCGACGGACGGGGTGGCGGAGACACCGCAGGCGCCAACCGTCTGCTCGATGCGGGCGCGCGGGTGCTCCCACGCGTCTCCGAGAACCGGAGACGGCTCAACAGCGTTGGTGTTACTGGGCGCTGGTGCCGCAGGCTTGGTGCCTGCTAGTTCGGAAGCATAGTTGTCACCTATCGTTGGTGCCGCTGCGTTTACAATCTTGGGCGCGGCACTTCCCAATAGTTTTCTCTGGATGGCCGTTTTGCGAGAGTAGACGATCATCGCTGCCCGCCAACCATTGGCCAATTACCGTATTGCGACATTCATTACGATATTGAATCGAAACTTCTATGATTGGTTGAACAGATTGCCTTTTTGGCGGTTTCAAAGAACTAAATTTGCTCCGAGCCCGGTTTCGATGTCAATGCTACTGAGGAGCCCCAAAGTTTGACTGTACAACTAAGTGAAGATGAGTGCTCCAGGCTCATACTACAAGAAATCCAAAAGGTTAAAGATCATCGCCAAGGGTACTTAAAGACTATGGATGCCTCGACATCGGTCCACCAGAGACGATTTCAAGGGCAGCCTGGCGATGAAGTGCTTAAGTTCGACTTTGACAACAACACCAAGAGCCGTAAGGGGAAGCTCGAATCCTTTTTCCGCGACAAAGGAACTATAAAAAACATCACGGAGAATGGATACGTAGAAGTAGACGAGATTCTTTCGTACTGATCAGCTAAAGACTCTTAAAAAGTGACTGGGCCGACAAGACAAATCAGCCTGACTTGATTTTTGAGAGTACAGTACAGTCAAATCTGGATGATCTGACCTGACCGAAAATGCGCCATGCATGCCTCTAGTCATGTAGTAGAGAGGTCATATTATCCAGGTTTGACTGTAGCATAAGAACGACCTGCAGGACAGGACGGGAGTTAGGCAGCATCGCTTCGTATGGAAGAATGAGATGCCAGACTATCTAGGTTTGATTAGCTATTCAAGTTTTTGTTATTGTAATAAGACCGGAAGCGCACCGCATCGAACTGACGCAGCTTGAGATGTTTCAGCCTAGCCTAAGCGAAACGAAGTTCTTGAAGCGAAGCAACTTTGACTTGCCTTGCTCAGCTTGTTTGCCACGCAGCTTGTCGATAGGCAAAGCATTCTAATACTTTAGCTTATTTTGACTAGGGGAGCACATGGGCTGGGCACCGCCAAACGTGCTCGCCCCGACAATCGGACCGACCGACGGTCTGGGCCGGATTCCCAAGCCTACTAGCCCCCGTGACAGCCCACAGATCCGACCCACAGGCACGAGTCGGACTGCGCGCAATAGAACATCCTGTGTAAAAGACATTGAAGCGCACCGCAGGTTTATTTTATAACCATAGGGCGCCATAAACGTATTCAATCTTAATCTATGAGTGGATTGTCGCTTGAAATATCAGGCATCTGACCATTCAAACACGATTCAATGCTTTTCACACGTGAGCCGGGAGCTGGGACTGGATGCGAGTTCCTGATTTGGCAATCATCAATACCAAACATAGCAATAATTAATTAGACATACCAATCGGATCTGATCGGAAAGTTAGTGGTGACTCCTAATGAATTGGTTCATTATAGTATATCAGTTCTGCAGCGCCGTTCGTGTTCCATCTCCGATCATCAAGGAGAAGCTCACAACAATTATCGATTGATGATAAATATCTTGGATATCCCACAGACAACGGCCTTGTCTGGCCAGGAGATCAATGATTGCCAAGAGAAACTGAACAATTTGACTGCCCTCGAAGAGTTCATTCGAAAGGCCCCGGAGAATACCTCCCATTCTCTCTCCACCAAGATGCAAAACCTAGTGAATGCCTATGATCAAAAAATGATGCTAGAGCCACTCGATTCGGACGTTAGTCGGAGCCGATTTCGCCTGATAGAGCTGCGTAGACGTGCCGCGTGTGAGCGCTTTGAACTGCCCGGCACCAAGGAAAAGATTGCTTGCGTAATATGGGACAATCGTTCTTACATCAGTGGAACAGACATAATCAAGGTGCTGGCCTACCGGCTGGCCCTAGATGACATTCAGATCCCAACAGACCAGCAGAAAAAGTTCGAGGAGGGCATCTTCAGCGACCTGCGGCACCTGAAGGTGGGGGTGGATGCGCGGCTGGAAGAGTCCAAGAGCGAGATGCTCGTATATTTTTACCATCACGGCGCCGTGCGCACGAAAAAGCGACAGAAGCTCTACATTTGGAGGTCCGTCAACTTTGACAAGCTATATCAGGATGCCAAAATGCGTCTTTTGCAACGGGGAGAAAAGTCCCGTCGAACTATCGCGGACAGATCAAGCAAGTCAAAGGAAAAGCTTTTATTCCCCTCATTGTCCAGCGGCCGATCCAAATCGGCATCGGGGTTTCTAAGCGACCTAGAGTTCGAACATAACAGCGACAATAATCACCTGCCCGTGCCTGATCTACAGCCAAATCCCACACCAAATATGCTGAGCTTAGAAGATCCCTTTTTTGGAGCTTCTTTGATGGAGGGGAACTTTGGAATTATGGATCAAAAAAGTTCAATATGTGCTGATTATACTACCTTTTTTGACGATACATTCACCGATCTGCCACCATTGGGCATTGATGATGGTGCCCTCTTTAACGACCCGCTTGCAATGATGGACTTTGCCTTTGTGCCTACGATGAAGGCTTCGCCTTTGGCCCAGAACGATGACATTCCACCTCAGCTAAAACCCCAGATAGCGCCGGCGATTTTCGGGAATCCAAGCAAACAACTTTCGGCAGAACCATTTGGAAGAAAAATACAGCTCGGACAGATTGGCAATGCCGTCGTCGACCAGAGTGATCGTGGCAGTAGTGGTAGTGGTGGAGGCGGTGGCGGTGGCGGTGGCGGCGGCGAGAGGAGATATACATGTACTTATCTAAGCTGTCGTCGCCGTTTCAAGCGGCTGGAGCATCTGAAGAGGCATGTACGAACTCATACCGGAGAACGTCCCTACGGGTGCAGCCAATGTGGAAAGAGCTTTGCTCGTTCGGATAACTTGAGCCAGCATTTGCGAACACACACCAGTGTGCCTTTGTTGGGCAGAGTAAATAAATAGTGCTTAGACAGATTTAGAGAGCGAGCTGAGAGGTGTATAAACGTGCCAACAGCTGTCAATGGAAGTTTCCATTGAACATTGTCGTGTGGCCGTCGCGGTCCAGCCAACGGCAGCGGTTAGAGGTGCATTGCACCAACGAAAAATACGACTTGTTGACTAGGATGTTATCCTGATCAAGGCAAGTCATGCAAGCTTGGCGCTCTGGCCAGATTATCTTGCATGGATCTGTACCGGGTCCCTTGTGATCTCTTCTGCCTTGTGATCTCCTCTGCTTTGCGATCAGCTTCGATCCCCCGATCTGATCCGGTCCAAGCTCTCTCCGTGTCCATCCGTGCTGGCATCTTAACCAATAAATCATATTTTTCGTTTTGACTATAACGTGAATGTTCCTTTTCGGGAAACCAGGGCGTATTGCGCTGTGAAATGATTGCTCGTCGTGCTTTCTCTTCTATGGTCTTTCGTGCGGGACATGCATGCATGCGCACAGGATGCAAAGTGTGTGCTGCTCGCATTGCTACCCACGCCATCTCTCGCCCCTATTCGGCTGCCGCCAACAAGCTAGCCAAGAGCGAGCAAAGCAATAACAGTACCTCCCGTCAGACAATTTTCTCTTCAATCTGATTGGCCTGCAGAGGAATATGATCTGAGTCGTCTTAGCAAGCCGTTTGAAAAAGAAATCGAATTCCAACAGAAGCTGATCACCAACGAGCAGCTCAACACGGGGCGGGTGCTGACCGACTATGGCAAATTGATTGGAGATAATGCCGTGAAAGTAGAGGACGACGGCACCACCAAGGTCCGTCTCGTGATTCCACGGGGCGAGGGGGTTAAATATGTGGTTTCCTTTGACAGCGATTCGGTGGCCAATGCGATTAATGCGGCTGGACCCCAGAGCGAAGAGGGCTTTGATGAAGAGGACGAGGAGGCAGGCGGACGCAGGATTAATGAAAGCGAGTTGGATGAAGACTACGACGAGGATGCAGAAGAGGATTACGGTGAGCAGATGCCACTGATGATGACCATTGAGGTGCATCGGGAGTCACAGCCTGACAAGCACGTTGTCTTTGAGGCCGAAGCCACGCCCAGCAGCAAGCCCAACCAATATGACCTCTTCGTGACGTACATGGGGGTTGTCAATGAGAGCGTCCAGACGGACTACTCGGGGCCCGGATATGAGAGCCTGGATGAGAAGCTGCGCGAGCAACTTGATCAGTTTGTAGCAAAGAACTTTGCCAAGTATGTCCCCCTGATCGCCGAATATTCGCGGGCCAAGGAGGGACAGCTCTATTCCCAGTGGTTGCGCGATGTCAAGCAAGTGCTAGCTGCGTGAAACCGGCCCGGGGATCGAGCAAAGACAAGATAGCAGTAGTAGCGGCAGCAGTAACAGACTAGTAAACATTTAAAGGGGACGCATTTAAAGGGGACGCATTTAAAGGGGACGTTTATTGGACCATTTCTGGAAAAGCTTTGGTGGCAGCGTGGTGCGGAGCTCCTCCTGGGCTGCCAAGATCTCCTCATTGTTCATTGCCTTGATGCGGCCCTGATTTTCCAAGTCGATCTGTTGTCGCTGCTCTTGTTCTTGATGTTGCCCCTGGGAAGGGTGACGGGCCTGGTCATCAACATCACTCGACTCGGGCGGACGAATAGCCTGTGCATTTGGGAAACGCTCTACTATGGAGCCCAAAACGGGAGTTATTGGCGAGCCAATTCTGGCGATGGTGGCGGCCGGCCTAGCCGGCGGGTTCTTTATGAATTCCTGACATGCAGCATCCAAATCTTCCCCCTCTTGACCTATTGGTGGATGAAAAGCCATCAGTGGGGGGCGTCTAGGATTGGCCAGCTAAATTAGCACGCATGAATCTACTGCTGGTTGGTTCACGCCTAGCTGACTAGCTAGCGGAAGCAAGCTTGCCAGACGCATTAGCAATTGGTACGGCTGCAGCTACATGGTGCTGCTGCCGCATAAGCCGTCTTCACCTACAAGACCCGAACCTAATGTGACCGATGCCATTCAAAAGCCTGCACCGACGTTTGCCACAGACTATGAGATGGCAAGCGAGTACAGTGGAAGCGGGAAAAAAAGCACAGTTAATTGGAGGCGGAACCGGCCTGGATTCCTGTGCATGCTCCTCCTGATTCTTGCAGCTACAGTACCACCAAAGTCCTGCTCCATCTATATTTGTGGTAGATCTGTTGGTTGAGCATCTTGGCCTTGATGATATGGCGGGGGCTGATCTTTGATCCTTATTTGGACGCTGCGATGGGGGTGAATGTGGTGATCCTGGGACTGTGTGGTTATGCATTGGAAAACCGGCGGCTTTTCACAGCGCCATTGCTGATGAGCGTGACGACGGCCGTTTGTCTAATTTTCACGGCGATGGTATTTCACGTCTGTGCTGATGATGATTTGGTCTTTTACATTTGCATGATCTACTCGGTAATCTTGGTAAGCTGCTGGCTGGCATTCGTGTGTGTTGACCATCATCTGCTTGGTAGCTGCTGATCTGGCTGGCTTTTGCTACCGATCCACAGTCGCGATTGGCCCGCTTCCTGCATCCCTTCTTGCCCGCCGCCATTATGACTGACCTGCAAATGGCCGAAGTCGTGCAATAGAATATGCATGCATATATAGAGAAATTTGCTAGATTTAGTTGATGACGATATTAATGATATATGTTAATGAGTATGATTGATGTAATGTAGTGTAGCATTTGCCAATTGAAGATCTAATTCCGCTTCAAGACGGCTTTCAAGATTGTAGGCAACAGAGAACCACAAAGAGCGCCCATCACCAACCCAACGTTGATGAAAAAACCCATGATGGTGCCGGCCACTTCACGATCCTGTGCATCCTCTACCAGCGAGGAATCGTTTCTTTCACTCTTGTGAGTAATGGCAAGCACAGGTGCATGCATAAGCAGCAGTGTGTTACAGTATCCGTTGGTCAGACCAAAGGCGCAGACGATGACAAAGTAAAGAGCATCGGTGATGGTAAAGGCAGCGGAAAGGTGTGCCTTGGAGGAGATGGGCCCAATGACATTGACTGGTGCAATAAAGATAAAGAGTGGAAGAAAAACAAGGTAGCGTAGCCAAGGAAAGATGCGGATAAGTGTAGAATGGGGATGGAAAGCCAATAACGGCAGAGCCGGCAGCCAGCGACCAGCCAAATCGCCCAAATCATAGAGCATAAATACCAGCGAAACATACCAAGCCAGCCACCCAACAGAGTCAACGGTAGCGGCAGCGTGCGAAGCGGACAAATACGTGGAAAAGATGGCAATTGTCAACATCAGCACGCCCGCCAAGCAAATAGCCAGTATCCAAATTCGACTGAACACTTTCATGGCTTTGCCAACGGAGACGCGCTGCAGCTGAACCACCTCTTTACCATCCTCAGCGCTGTCGATGTGCTTGCGAAAGTGTAGAGAGTGAACATGGTTGAACAGAAAAACAAATAGCGCCGCCAGAAACAGCGCTGCACTGGTGCCAAAGTAAATAATGATGCCCAGGTGGCTGGCGGCTGGGGAGGTGGGGTTTAGGAAGCTGGTGAGGCTAGAGATTATCCCAGCGGCTGCCTGACCTGCACCAAAAGCAGGCGTAATCTCTAAGGGGAAGCGAGCCATCGTGGCCAGCAATCCCTTGAACAACGGTGCGGACATTACTCCCAAACACGAAGACACCACAACCAATAGCCCAAACAGCCAGCGAGCTGACAATGTTGACATTAAGGCGATCCACAAGAGCAGTAGCATCAACATCCCGCAAGATGCAGCTCCGACAACTACT
>JADMIO011815010.1_pt1 | contig 10700 bp, 6 predicted proteins | sample 8958161 | NCBI WGS metagenome assembly JADMIO01 (sample SAMN16585339, study PRJNA669376) | soil metagenome | isolation source: Crop rotation soil | place: USA: Cullars Rotation, Alabama | collected 2011 | reverse complement strand
CTTTCCCCACGATTCTTGGCTTCCAGCGTCTTCGCCAAGAGCAGCCGGCCCTTCCTAAACAGGGCGATGAAGGAGTAGGTCGAGGAGAAGAGGAAGCACAGGAGCCGGTCGAGGCTCCAGACCAGGACCAGGAGGAAGCCGAAGATGACGAAGCCCAGCGTTTCGTGCTTCCAACCGTGGGCCAAGTCCAGGTGGTCGAACCGCGTCCACGCCACGGCCACGCCGACGACGCGGGCCACGTTCGCCGCCAGGACCCAGCCGACGCCGCCCAGGATCAAGAGAATCGCGTGCAGTACGGGCCGGCGTGACTTTCCCGCACGTCAGCACCGCGAACAGCGAGTGGATACCGCTGCACGCCTCTTCGACCAAGAGCCGTTGGCCCGGCACTTCAACGACGTTTCCGCTCATCACGTGGGTAATGTGGGCCACGTCCAGCACCACGTCGCTCCACTGGGCCGTCAGTTGCTGGAGGTAGATGATCAGTTTCAGGTCCCAGTTGAAGGGCGGCGGGACGGCGAGCCAGAGGAATAGCCACGCCGGCAGCAGGGCTTTGAGCAGCGGCCAGCCGCCGTAGCCGTAGATGAACGCCAACATGCAGACCAGGAACGAGACGACGGACAGGAGCGACGAGGTCAGCACGGAACCCGCCGCCAACCCGAGCAGGGCCACGAACGCCCCGCCGTAGGACAGAATCTTGTACTTCCCCGGGCGCAATGGCCCGAGCCGCCGCACGTTGAAGTAACCGAGCAGTCCCGACCCGATCAGGACCAGCGGGAAGAACTGGTAGTGCGCCTTGCCCCACAGATTGATGCCGTGCTCCACGAGCGCTGGCACGAAGGCGAGCAGGATAATGAACGCCGGAATGGCGTCCCGGACCAGGTGCCGCCGGGGCTGTTGGCGTACTACGGGCCGCGCCTCCGCTCGGGCGAGGGTCGGCGAAGAGGCGGCGGCGCTGCTAATGGACATGCTCGTTCCCACCAGGCGATCGGGGAAATTCAGGTCGGGTTCTGTAGTTGAATTCGGGCGCGGCACGCGCCGCGGGCGATTACGGGGTAAATGGTGTCTTAGAGAAACTATAGACCGAAGGGAACTAGGCAGGCTAGCGAAAAATTGCCGCTGCGCTGGCCGCTATAATGGCCCGATGCCAACGACCAAGCCCCAGCACGTCTTCCTCTTCGACATCGACGGCACGCTCCTGGCCAGCGGCGGGGCGGGCAAAGCGGCGATGGAACAGGCCCTCCTGGCTGCTTTCGGCCTGGACTGCATTGGCGTCAACGTGCCCTACGCGGGCCGGACGGACGTGGCCATTGCCAAAGACCTGCTTTCTGCCCACGGCGTCGAGCCGACGCCCGAACACCTGGAATGCCTCCGCGAGACATACCTCGCCCTGTTGCCGGAATACCTCGTTCGCCACCAGGGCCGCGTCCTGCCCGGCGTGGCCGAGCTGTTGGAATCCTTGCAGGGCCGGGATGACGTGATGGTCGGTCTGCTCACCGGCAACGTCCGCCGCGGGGCGCAGGTGAAACTGGGGCACTTCGAGATCGACCACCACTTTCCTTTCGGCGGCTTCGGCGATGTTCATTTAGATCGAGACGACGTAGCCCGTGATGCTCTAACCGCCCTCCGCGAGCGCCACCCCGGTCCGGTGTGCCTGGAGCAAGTCTGGGTCATCGGCGACACGCCTTCGGACGTGCGCTGCGCCCGCGCTATTGGTGCCCGCGCTTTCCCGTGGCGACCGGCAGCCACAAGCTTGATGATTTGGCGACAACCCAACCCGACCTGCTGCTCGCCGACCTGGCCGACACCGCCGGTTTGTTGGCGCACTGCGGCTGCTGACGGTGGGCGCGCCAAGGCAGTGGCGTCCCGGCCGGCTCATCATGCCGATTCGCCTGGAGCATCAGTCCCCCCTCCCGCGGGGCTAGGGTCGCCTCCCGGTGGCAACTACTTCCCCGCGTTGCCCTTGGGCGAATTCGAACTCCTCGGCCGGCCAAGACGGTCCGGATTGCGGGACGCGAAAACCCCAGTTTTTTGCAAGTCATCTTGTCGACTTGTCGGTTTGGAACCGGCAACATGAACTGGCGTCCGCGGCGGATCAGTGATGGGGTGCGGCGCGCAAGCCCGCACCGTCCATTGTGGCCGACGGAACGACGGATATGGAAGATCGGTTGCGGCGATTCGGTGGCACCCGCGGCGCTAGCAAGGGCCGCTGCATCCCTTGCTAGCGCTGCGGGCTAACATCCTTCTCGCGGCGTGCCACCCAGAACCGCTCCCCAACCGTGCGTTGATCTGGCTCATAGACACCGCCCCCGCGCCGGGGTAGCCTACCAGCAGGAAGCGGAGTCTGTCATGTCCTCGTCTACCACTGCCGCCCCACCCGTCGTCCGCGCCCCGCGCGGCCCGGAGCGGAGCTGCCTCGGCTGGCACCAGGAAGCCGCCCTGCGGATGCTGATGAACAACCTCGACCCGGAGGTGGCCGAGCGCCCGCAGGACCTCGTCGTCTACGGCGGCACCGGCAAGGCTGCCCGTAACTGGGAGTGCTTCCACCGCATCGTTGCCACGCTGCGCCGGCTGAAGAACGACGAATCTCTGTTGATCCAAAGTGGCAAGCCCGTCGGCGTCATCCGCACGCACGAGGAAGCCCCGCGGGTGCTGCTGGCGAATTCCCATCTCGTTCCCCGCTGGGCGACGTGGGAAGAATTCCGCCGGCTGGAAGCCCTCGGCCTGACGATGTACGGCCAGATGACCGCCGGCTCCTGGATTTACATCGGCACCCAGGGCATCCTCCAGGGCACGTATGAGACCTTCGCCGAGTGCGCTCGTCAACACTTCGGCGGCTCACTGGCCGGCAAACTTGTCGTCACCGCCGGCCTCGGCGGCATGGGCGGGGCGCAGCCCCTAGCCGCGACGATGAACGGCGGGGCCTTCCTCGGTATCGAGGTCGATCCCGCCCGCATCCGGCGCCGGGTCGAGACGGGCTACTGCGACGAAATCAGCACGAACCTGGACGACGCCTTGAATCGCGTCTTGCAAGCAAAGAAGGAACGCCGGGTGCTGTCCGTCGGCCTGCTCGGCAACGTCGCCGAGGTGCTACCCGAGCTGGTCCGCCGCGGCGTCGAGATCGACGTGCTGACGGACCAGACCGCCGCCCACGACCTGCGCGTCGGCTACATCCCCGCCGGTTATTCCCTGGAAGAAGCCGCCGCCTTCCGCACGAAAGACCCGACCGGCTACGAACAGGCCGTGCTGGATTCCATGCAGACCCACGTGCGGGCGATGCTGGAAAGCCAGCGGCGCGGCACCGTCGCCTTCGACTACGGCAACAACCTCCGCGGCCAGGTGGCCGACCACCGGGGCATGAAGGAAGCCTTCAACATCCCCGGCTTCGTCCCGGCCTTCATCCGGCCGCTGTTCTGCCGCGGTTCCGGCCCCTTCCGCTGGGCCGCCCTTTCCGGCAACCCCGCCGACATCGCCGCCACCGACGTCGCCGTGCTGGGCACCTTCCCCAAAAAGGAATCGCTCGCCCGCTGGATCCGCCTGGCGCGCGAGAAAGTCCACTTCCAGGGCCTGCCCGCGCGCATCTGCTGGTTGGAGTACGGCGAGCGGGCCGAGATGGGCTTGAAGTTCAACTGGCTCGTCAAGAAGGGCAAGGTGGAAGCCCCCATCGTCATCGGGCGCGACCACCTGGACTGCGGCTCCGTCGCCTCGCCCAACCGCGAGACGGAGGGGATGAAGGACGGCTCCGACGCCATCGCCGACTGGCCGCTGCTCAACGCTCTGGCCAACACCGCCTGCGGGGCGAGCTGGGTGTCGCTGCACCACGGCGGCGGCGTGGGCATCGGCTACTCCATCCACGCCGGCATGGTCTGCGTCGCCGACGGCACCGACATGGCCGACCGCCGCCTGCAGCGCGTGCTGACGGCTGACCCCGCCACCGGCGTCATCCGCCACGCCGACGCGGGGTACGAGGAAGCGGTGGCGACGGCGCGGGAACGGGGGGTGGATTTGCCGATGATGACCGAATCTAAGTGATCGAAAGGAACCCCTTGAGGTAGGCCATGCACGCACGCCTGTCCCTGGTGGCGATTAGTTGCTTAATACTGTGGCCGCTCTCTTCCCGTGCGGCTGACCTGTCGCAAGTGGATCGGACGATTCGCAAGGAGCCGGCGTACCAAACGAAGACTCCGTACTATTGCCTGCTCGTCTTCGGCCCGGCGGCCAAGACCAAGGTTTGGGTCGTCTTTCCCCTTGACGGCACGGACCTGTACGTGGACACGAACGGCGATGGCGACCTGACTGCGCCAGCCAAGCGCTTCCCCAAGGACGGCGCGGACTTCAAGCCTTTCGAAATCGCCGACGCCGCCGGCACCGACCGCTATCTGGTCCGTCGGATCGACGTAGACCGAGACAACCAATTCGACCTGATTCTCGAAATTGACGTCGAAACCAAGGGCCGGTTCTTCCAACGCAGCTCGCCGATGCTGACCGTGCCGAAAGAAACTGCGAAGGCCCACCCTCAACACGGCCTGCCGCTTCTTAGCACCCGTGCGCACGACGCGCCGATTTGCCACTTCAATGGACCGCTTACGGTGGACGTGAAGCGCGTCTTTTGGGAGTCCCGCGAGGAATTGGTCGCGGGCGACCACCCTGCCGATCTGCACCTTTGGGTGACAACCTTTGACCGGGCACACGGTTGCCTGGTCATAATAAGCAGTATTGATATTCCACAGACGGACCTCCGGCCGGGAATCCACCACGTGCCCGCCGAGGCGTTCCCCGTAGTCGAAGTGGAATACCCGCCGCGGCAACCCGGTAGTCCGCCGGTGCGCGAGCGTTATGAGTTGCGTGAGCGCTGCTGAGGCAACCAGTTCCACGGCCCCGTGCGGGTCCCGAACCAGGCTGGCATCGGCAAGGCGAAAGTCACGCTGCGCTTCGACAACTGGCCGGGTGTGCAGATCGCGTCCTCGACGGTAGAGGTTCCCGTCGTCGCCCCGAAACCTTGAGCCACCAGACACGCCAAACTCCACGCATGACGACACCGGCCCGCCTCAGCATCGACCATCTCCACGAGGACTTGGGCAAGAGCCTTGCCGCATTGGGGAAGGATATTGCGCCGGTCGCCCGCTCCCGCGCCGTCGTCGAACGAGCCCTGCAAAGCGGCGACGCTCATTACGGCATCAATACCGGCTTCGGGGCGCTGGCGAACAAGCGCATCCCGGACGACCAGGTCACGCGGTTGCAGCGGAACTTGCTGCTGAGCCATGCCGTGGGCGTTGGCGAGTTGGTGCCCGAGGACATCACGGCGCTGATGCTGCGGCTCAAGATTCACGCGCTGGGCCTGGGCTACTCTGGCGTCTCACTGCCGACGTTTGAGCGGTTGCTGCGGTTCGATGAGCTGGGTTTAGTCCCCGCGGTGCCGAGCCGGGGCAGCGTCGGGGCGTCCGGCGACTTGGCCCCGCTGGCGCACCTGGCCTTGCCGCTCATCGGTCACGGGGCGTTTTGGGACGTGGAAGGGCAGGGCACCGTGCCCGCCGCCGCGGTGCTAGAACGCCACGGCCTAATGCCGTTGGAACTGGGGGCGAAGGACGGCCTGGCCCTCATCAACGGCACCCAACTGATGAGCGGCTACGGGGCCTACGTCTTGGAGAAGACCCGCCGGCTGGTCCAACTGGCCGACATGCTGGCGGCGATGTCGCTGGAAGCGTTGCAGGGCAGCATCAAGCCGTTCGACGCGCGCGTGCAGCAGGTGCGGCCCCACGCCGGGCAGGTGGCCGTCGCCGCCAACGTCCGCGCCCTGCTCGTAGACAGCGAAATCCTCGAACACCACCGCCACTGCGGCAAGGTGCAAGACCCCTACTGCTTGCGCTGCGTGCCGCAGGTCCACGGCGCGAGCCGGGACGCGCTGAACTATGCCGCCTCCGTCGTGGAAACCGAAATCAACGGCGTCACCGACAACCCGCTGGTGTTCGAGAACGGCGACATCATCAGTTGCGGCAACTTCCACGGCGAGCCGCTGGCGTTGGCGTTGGACTTCGCCGCCATCGCCCTCGCCGAACTCGCCAGCATCGCCGAGCGGCGCATTTACCTGCTCCTGGAAGGGCACGACGGCCTGCCCAAGCTGCTGATGCGCGAGACGGGCGTGAACTCCGGCCCGGCTTCATGATTCCGCAATACACCGCCGCAGCCCTCGTTTCGGAAAACAAGGTCCTCTGCCACCCCGCGTCGGTCGATTCCATCCCAACGAGCTTGGGCCAGGAAGACCACGTCAGCATGGGCAGCATCTCCGCCCTGAAACTGCTGACGATCTTTCACAATGTCGAGCACGTCCTCGCCATCGAGCTGCTGACCGCGGCCCAAGCCCTCGACTACCGCAAGCCGCTGAAGCCGGGCCGGGGCGTGAACGAAATGCACGCCGCCGTGCGCCGGCGCATCCCCCACCGTGAGACGGACTACATCTTCCAGGAAGAGTTGCACGAAGCGCTCGGACTCGTCCGCGGCGCCGACCTGCACGACCTCATGGCCCAGGCGGGCATCCTCCTCCAATGACGCGGCGCCGCGTGCTGACCAACATCCGCTCGCTCGCCACCTGCCCCGACCGGGGCGGGCCGGAAGAGATCGGCCTGATTACCGAAGCGGCGCTGGCGTGGGAAGGGAACAAAATCGTCTGGGTCGGGAAATTCACCGACCTGCCCGGACATTTGCATTCATGGGAGAAGGTAGATGCCGGGGCGGCGCTGGTCGTTCCTGGCCTTGTCGATTGCCACACGCACCTAGCCTTCGCTGGCTGGCGAGCGGACGAATTTGGGATGCGCTGCCACTTTCCCAAGGGGCGACGTACCAGGAGATTGCCGCCCGCGGCGGCGGCATCGCCAGCACCGTCCGCAAGACCCGTGCGGCCACGGAGGATGAACTGTTTGACCGCGCTGCGGGCTTCCTCCGCGAAATGACCAGGCTCGGCGTCACGACCGTCGAGTGCAAGAGCGGCTACGGACTGACGGTCGAGGATGAACTGAAACTGCTGCGTGTCTACCGCCGGCTGCGCGAAACGTCGCCGCAGACCATCGTGGCCACGTTCCTCGGTGCCCACGTCGTCCCGCCGGAGTACAAGGCCGACCGGCGGCGGTACGTCGATCTGGTGTGCAAGGAAATGATTCCGCGCGTCGCCGCGGAAGGGTTGGCCACCTTCTGCGATGTCTTCGTGGAAGAAGGGGCCTTCACCGCCGCGGAGGCGCGGGAAATCCTGGCGGCGGGCACGGCCCACGGCCTGCGGCCCAAGCTGCACGTGGACCAGTTGTCCGACGGCGGTGGAGCGGCGCTAGCCGCGGAGGTTAGCGCCATCTCCGCCGATCACTTGGAGTACACTGGCGACGGCGGCATCCGGGCGATGGCGGAGGCCGGTGTCATTGCCGTGTCACTGCCCGTCGCGTCGCTGTACCTGAACAAGCCGCCGCTGGACGCCCGGCGGTTCCTCCGGGCCGGCGTGCCCGTGGCCGTGCTTTCCCGACCGACTTCAACCCCGGCACCGCGCCCAGCTACCACCTGCCGTGGGCCATGACCCTGGGCTGCACGATGAACCATCTGACGCCCGCCGCGGCGCTGAAGGGGGCAACGCTCGTCGCCGCCAAAGCGATTGGTCTGGCCGACCGTGTCGGTTCCTTGCAGCCGGGCAAGCGTGCCGACTTCGTTCTGATTGACGCCGAAAGCGTGGACGAGTGGCTGTACCACTCCCGGCCTAACGCCGTCATCGCCACTTACGTCGGCGGGGAGCGGTTCATGGCATGAGCGACCTGACTCCGCCCAACATTCCGTCCATCTCGCACGCCGCGGATGACCTGCGGTTGGGAACGCTGATCGGCCAAACCGATCCGGCCAACGCGCGCGTCTTCCTCATTGGTTTCCCCGTGGACGAAGGCGTCCGCCGCAACGGCGGGCGCGTGGGAGCGGCACAAGCCCCAGACGCCATTCGCCGCTGCCTGTTCAAACTGACGCCGGACGCGGAGCATTATGACACGTCTGTGTCATTGCTTCGGTCCACCGCCGACCTGGGAGACTTGCAAACCTCCGGCGACCTGGAAGCGGCTCAAGCGAAACTCGGCGAAGTCCTCGCCCCGCACCTGGAGCGTGGGGCCATCGCCATGGTGCTCGGTGGCGGGCACGAAACCAGCTTCGGCCACTTGCTCGGCTACGCGAGCCGGGGTAAGCAAGTCGCCATTCTTAACTGGGATGCCCACCCGGACGTGCGGCCCCTGAAAGACGGCAAGGCCCACTCCGGCTCGCCGTTCCGCCAGGCCCTCTTGCACGAAAACAAGGCCTGCACCGGCTACACCGTCGCCGGGCTAAACCCGCCCAGCGTCGCCCGCGCCCACCTAGATTTCATCCGGGCCCACGGCGGCAGCTACCTCTTCAATCATCAACTCGACCGCAATCGGGTCGACGCCCTATACGCCGGCATCGACCGCGACACGCTGGTGACGTTTGACATGGACGCCGTGGATCAAGCCGCCGCCCCCGGCGTCAGCGCCCCCGCCGCCGGCGGCCTGTCCGTTGACCTCTGGCTCGACGCCGCGGAGGCCGCGGGCCGCTGCGCGCACGTCCGCTCGTTCGATCTGGTCGAGGTGAATCCCGCCTTCGACAGCGACGACCGCACTGCCCGCCTAGCCGCGTTGACCGTCTGGCGCTTCCTCCGCGGCCTGGCGGCGCGAACGCTATCGCCCCGTTGACGCCCGCCGGCCCGCGTGGTGTGATGTCCTCACCGCTGGGGACCTGATGCATGTACTTCCGTTTCGCGTCTGCCGCGCTTTGTATGGCCGTTATGGCCAGCGTCGCCCACGCGCAAGGCTTCACCCCGGAAGAAGCGCTGAAGCGCATGCGGCCTGAACCGGGCCTGGAAGTCAAACTCGTCGCCGCCGAACCGCTGGTCCGCCAGCCGGTGACGATGACCTTCGACACGAAAGGCCGGCTCTGGGTCATCCAGTACCTGCAGTACCCCACGCCGGCGGGCCTAAAGCCGGTGCAGGTCGATCAATACCTCCGCACCAAGTATGATCGCGTGCCGGAGCCGCCGCCGAATGGCCCGAAGGGGGCGGACCGCATCACAATCCTCTTTGACCCCGACGAAAACGGTCGCTTCCGCCGGTCCAAGGACTTCGTCACCGGGTTGAACCTCGCCTCCGGCATGGCCCTCGGCTACGGCGGCGTCTTCGTCCTCCAGGCCCCGTACCTGCTCTTCTACCCGGACAAGGACGGCGATGACGTGCCCGACGGCCCGCCGGAAGTGCTGCTGACCGGCTTCGGCATGGAGGACGCCCATGCGGTGGCCAACTCGCTCCAGTGGGGGCCGGACGGCTGGCTGTACGGGGCGCAGGGCAGCACCGTCACCGCCAACATCCGCGGCGTCGAATTTCAGCAGGGCATCTGGCGATACCATCCGGTGACGAAGCAGTTCGAACTCTTCGCCGAGGGCGGCGGCAACACCTGGGGCCTGGACTTCGACGCCCACGGCCAGGCCATCGCCGGCACCAACTTCGGCGGCTTCGCCTGCCTGCACATGGTCCAGGGCGGCTACTACGTCAAGGGCTTCACGAAGCACGGCCCGCTGCACAACCCGCACGCCTACGGCTACTTCGACCACGTGCCGTGCGAAGGCTTCAAGGGCGGCCACGTCACCTGCGGCGGCATCGTCTACCAGGGGAACCTGCTGCCCGAGCATTACCGCGGCGCGTACCTGGCCGGCAACCTGCTCGACAACGACCTCCACTGGTACACCTTCGCCCGCAGGGGTTCGACGTACACCAGCAAGTTCGCCGGCACGCTGCTGGAAGGCAACGACACCTGGTTCCGACCCATCGACCTCCTCACCGGTCCCGACGGCGCGGTCTACGTCGCCGACTGGTACGACAAGCGGGCCAACCACGTGGACCCTGTGGACAATTGGGACCGCTCGAACGGGCGCATCTACAAGCTCACCGTGCCGGGCGCGAAGCCGCTGCCGCCATTCGACCTGGCGAAGCTCACCAGCGCCGAGCTGGTGAAGCTCCTCGACCACCCCAACAGTTGGCAGCGCGGCGAAGCCCGGCGGCTGTTGGCGGAGCGGCGGGACAAGGCAGTGGTGCCGCAGCTGAAGCGACTGGCGCTAAGCAACACCGACAACCTCGCGTTGGACGCACTGTGGACGTTGCACGCCTTTCGTGCCGTCGACGAGGAAATGGTCGAAAAGTTAGTGAACCATCCGAACGAAGATGTTCGGGCATGGATGGTGCGCTTGGCCGGTGAGACGGTGGGCGGGAGCGCTTTCCCGGCGGAGCGTGATAACAGTCCTACGGTGCGCAGCCAGCTCGCTTGCACGGCAAAGCGCGCTTTGCAGCCGGAGTGCACCAGCGGTATGGAGGTTGAGGAGCCGGACGGCGTTGCAGTCCTGGCCGCTCTTCTGCACCGCAACGAGGATGCCGACGACCCGCACATCCCGTTGCTCATCTGGTGGGGAATAGAGCGGCAAATGAGTTTCCCGCGCCAGTGGCACTTGACGCGCGCGTTAGGACTTGACCGCAAGGAAGTCCGCGAACGTCCGCTGGTTCGCCGGCACATCTTGGAGCGCTACGCCCGCCGCTGCATTGCCACCAATGGGCTGTTCTTCACCGCGGAAGATTTGATCGAGGCCGTGACGGCGGGGGGGGCTGACGATGGTTCTTTGGCGCTGGGGAAAG
>JADMIO010814667.1_pt1 | contig 10700 bp, 11 predicted proteins | sample 8958161 | NCBI WGS metagenome assembly JADMIO01 (sample SAMN16585339, study PRJNA669376) | soil metagenome | isolation source: Crop rotation soil | place: USA: Cullars Rotation, Alabama | collected 2011 | reverse complement strand
TAGAGCAATAGCCACCGAGGTCGAGCCATTCGGCTCGATCTCGGTGGCTGAAATTGCTCTATCTTCTTAAAGACTAGAGCAGCTTTAGCCGATTAGGTTGATCGCAAAGCGATCCACCTAATCGGCTGCTGCTCTAGACGCTGAACTCGCGGCGGATCGCATCCGTATGCTCGCCGAGGCGCGGCACGGGACGCGCCGCGCGCGTCTCGCCGGCGACGATCGCCGGCGGTGCCGGCAGGATTATGTCGCCTGCCTCGGTCGGCACGGCGAGCGTGCGCAGATGCGGATGGTGCGCGAGGCCGGCGATGTCGTTGAAGGCACCGAAGGCGATGCCGGCTGCGGTCAGGCTGGCGATGAGCTGCCCACGGTCATAGCGGCCGAAGGCCGCCGCGAGCACGGCGTCCAGCGCCGCGCGGTTCTGTACCCGCAAGGGGTTTGTGTCGAAGCGCGGGTCGCGCGCGAGCGCCGCATCGCCGATGACCTCGCGGCACAGCGCCTCCCATTCGCGCTCGTTCTGGATCGAGATCAGGACGCCGCCGCCATCGCCTGCGTGATAGATGCCGTAGGGCGCGATCGAGGGATGGTTGAGGCCGAGTCGCTTCGGCCCCTTGCCGTCGCTTTCGTAATGCACGAGCGGCACCGCCATCCATTCCGCCGTCGCATCGAACAGCGACACGGCGAGCTCGGCGCCCTCGCCCGTGCGGCCGCGCCGGATCAGCGCCTCGAGGATGGCGGCATAGGCATTCATGCCGGTCGCGATGTCGGTGACCGACACGCCGACGCGTCCCGCCGCCTCTGGCGTGCCGGTGACGGAAGCGAGCCCCGTCTCGGCCTGGATCAGCAGATCGTAAGCCTTGCGCTCGGCATAAGGACCGCTCGAGAATCCGCTGATCGAGCAGGTGATCAGCTCCGGTCGCGCCTGCCGCAGATCGACGGGCCCGAATCCCAGGCGCGCCGCGGCACCGGGCAGCAGGTTCTCGATGAAGATATCGGCCTTGGCGAGGATCCGCCGCAGCAGCGCCTTGTCGTCCTCGCGCTTCAGGTCGAGCACGAGCGATTCCTTGCCGCGGTTGAGCCAGACGAAATAGGAGCTCTCGCCCTTGGCGAAGCGGTCGTAGCGCCGCGCGAAATCGCCTTCCGGCCGCTCGATCTTGATGACACGCGCGCCGGCATCGGCCAGCCGGCAGGAGCAGAGCGGCGCCGCCACCGCCTGCTCGAGCGCAACCACGAGGAGTCCGTCGAGAGCCTGCATGGGGCGTGGTTCTAGCCGGCGCCGAGCCGCGGGGCAACCGTCGCTGCCCTATGCCTCGTGCGGTGGCTTCGGCGCTTGCGCGAATTGCGTCGCGACGTCGCCCTGGAAGGTGAGCGGGCCGGTATGGGTGAGCTTGCTGGTGAGATCGACCCAGATCTCGCCGCCCATGTCCGTCCAGCGCTTGCAGAAGCTGAAATCCTCGGAGAGGTAGGTCTTCGTCTCGGGATCGATCATGCAGTCGAACAGTGCGTAACGGTGCGGGCTGCCGCGGCCGGGATCGGGACTCTCGTGCTGGCGCTCGAACCGGAGCTCGGGATGGCGCGCCATCAGCTTCGCGAAGACGGCCCGCCGGATCATGAGAAAGCCCGTGCCGGCATAGCTGACCGGCGTGAAGCCGTCGCGCACGCCGATCGCCTTCGGATCCTTGTATTCGATGACATAGGAGAGCGCCGCCGATTCGAGCCGCTCGACCCCCATCGCCGCCATCGCCTTGACGCGCGCCCAGTCGATCTTCTTGGTGGGATAGACGCCGGCCGCCATGTCGGCGCCCGATTCGAGCAGGCGGAACACCGCCTGCGGCTCGAAGCCGATATCGGCATCGACGAACAGCAGATGCGTCGCGTCGGGATCGTCCATGAATTGCGTGACGATGGTGTTGCGCGCCCGCGTGATCAGCGCGTCGCCGCTCGGCATGAGGATGGTCATGGAGAGGCGCCGCTCGGATGCCGCGCGCTGCAGCTTGAGGAGCGAGGCGACATAGAGGGTGGTGACGAGCCCGCCATAGGCGGGCGTGCCGATGACGAGCTTGATGGGTGCGGCCGGAGGCGTCTGGCCGCCGGCGCTCACGCGCTCTCCAGCCGCGTGCGCATATGCTCGCGCAGCGCGTCGATGACGACGAGCTTGTCCTTGCGCTGCACATGCCAGAAGGTCCAGCCGTTGCAGGCCGGCAGATGCTGCACGGCGGCCGCCACCTGGTGGATCGAGCCGCGGGCGAGTCCATCCTGCTGGGCGTCGGCGACCAGCGTCCCGTCGGCGCGCACGCGGGCGGCGAAGCGCTTGCGCGCATCGACCAGCACCTCACCGGCGCTGATCAACCCCTGCTCGACAAGATGGCCGAAGGGCACGCGCGCCGCGTCGCGCCGCGACGGGGTGACGGAGACCGCATCGGGATCGGCGGGTTCGACGGCGCGGATACGCTCGCGCGCCGCGGCGGCGTAGGTCTCGTCGCGCTCGAGGCCGATGAAGGAGCGCTGCAGCCGGCGCGCCACGGCACCGGTCGTGCCGGTGCCGAAGAAGGGATCGAGCACGACCTCGCCAGGCCGCGAAGCGGCGAGAATCACGCGATGCAGCAGCGCTTCCGGCTTCTGGGTCGGATGCACCTTGCCGCCATCCGCCTTCTTCAGACGCTCAGGCCCCGTGCAGAGAGGGATGAGCCAGTCGCTGCGCATCTGCAGATCGTCGTTGAGCGCCTTCATCGCCGCGTAGTTGAAGGTGTAACGCGATTCCTTGTGCTTCGCGGCCCAGATCAGCGTCTCATGCGCGTTGGTGAAGCGCCGGCCGCGGAAGTTCGGCATCGGGTTGGATTTGCGCCACACCACGTCGTTCAGGATCCAGAATCCGAGATCCTGCAGCAGGGCGCCGAGCCGGAAGATGTTGTGATAGGTGCCGATCACCCAGATCGAGGCATCATCCTTCATGACCCGCCGCACGGCCTCGAGCCAGGCGCGGCTGAACTTGTCGTAGGCCGCGAAATCGCCGAGCTGGTCCCACTGATCGTCGACCCCGTCGACGCGGCTGTTGTTGGGCCGGGTGAGGTCGCCGCCGAGCTGCAGATTGTAGGGCGGGTCGGCGAAGACGAGATCGACCGAGGCGGCGGGCAGGCGCGCGAGGGTGGCGACGCAATCGCCGACCAGCACCTCGTTCACCGGGAGGATGGCATCCTGCTTCATGAGCGTGAGCTTCACCGAAGCCGAGTCCCCGGTCAAGAGTCTTTCTGGAGATTCAGAGGTTTAGCTCAGCCTGTTCAGGCTCTGTCGCAAGTTCCTCGCCGAGCGCGGCCCGGACCGGGGCAAAGCCCATCCGGTGATGCCGGCACGGGCCGAAATCCTGGATGGCGGCCAGATGCTCGGAGGTGCCATAGCCGACATTGGTCTCCCAGCCATAGAGCGGGTAGCGCAGGGCGAGCCGCCCCATCAGCCGGTCGCGCGTCACCTTGGCAAGGATCGAGGCGGCGGCGATCGAGAGCGACAGCGCATCGCCATCGACGAGCGCCGTCGCCGGGCAGGGCAGTTCCTTGGGCAGCTTGTTGCCATCGACCAGGATATGGTCGGGCGGGCTCGCCAGCCGCGACACGGCGCGGCGCATGGCGAGCAGGCTCGCATGCAGGATGTTCAGCCGGTGAATCTCTTGCGTCGAGGCGCAGGCGATGGCGAAATCGACGATGCCCTGACGTCTGAGATCGAACAGCCCGGCGCAGATCTCCTCGCGCACCGCAGCCTTCAGCGCCTTTGAATCGTCGATGGCGCGCCGCAGCTTGCGCGGCAGGCGCTGCACATCGAGGACGGCCGCTGCCGCCGTCACCGGGCCGGCGAGCGGGCCGCGCCCGGCCTCGTCGACTCCCGCCACCCGTTTGCCCAGCCGCTTCTCGTGCGAGAAATCCGGCATCGTCCCCGCGCCTTGTTCTGGCCACAGAAGACCATGGGCGGGGCCGCCGAGGCAAGCAGCGGCGCGGAAACCGGCTAGGAGGAGAAGCGCTGGGCGACGCCGGCGGCCCAGACGTCGGCCTGGGCGCGATCGGCGCTCACGGCCAGCGCCGCCGCGAGATCCTCGAAGGGAGCGGCTTGTCCGGCGGCGGCGAGATCGCGCGCGACGCGATCGAGCACGGCACGGGCGCGGTAATGCGGCGAATCCTCGCAGGCGAGTCGCGCGGCATAATGATACGCCTCCTGACCGCTCAAGCCCTGACGCGTCGCGGCCCACAGGCCGAACAGCTTGTTGCGCCGCGCAGAAGCGTCGAGAAGGAAAGCATGCGCGCCCTTGCAAGGCGCAGGCGCCCGATGATCCCGCGCGTTCTCCGGCATGGCGTCATCTCCCCTGCTGTATCTCGAGCATGCATCTGGTGCGCGTTACGCGTCGCGCAAGAGCCCGCTCGCGCATCAACCGGCGGCACGCGACGTTCCGCCGCGCAGATCGGCGGTGGCATGCGACGCGGCGCGCTGCTCGGCCGGGCCTTGCACCCGAGTCAGGTTGAAGGCTGTGTTGATCAGAGCGACATGGCTGAAGGCCTGCGGAAAATTGCCCATCTGGCGCTTCTGCCTCGGGTCGTATTCCTCGGCCAGCAGCCCGACATCGTTGGCAAGCCCGGCCAGCCGCTCGAACAGGCTGCGCGCCTCGTCGATGCGGCCTTGCAGGATCCAATTGTCGGCCAGCCAGAAGCTGCAGGCGAGAAAGGCGCCCTCGCCGGGCGGCAGGCCGTCCTCCACCTCGCCGCTGTCGTAGCGGAAGACCAGCCCGTCGACCATGAGCCTGTGCTCGATGGCGCGCACCGTGCCGCGGATACGCGGATCGTCGACCGGCAGGAATCCGACGAGCGGCAGGAGCAGCAGGCTGGCATCGAGCGCCTTCGAGCCATAGGCCTGCACGAAGCTGCCGAGCTCGGCATCGAACGCCTTCTCGCACACATCGGCATGGATAGCGGCGGCAACCTCGCGCCAATGCTCGGCCGGGCCCTGGTCGCCGAGCTGCTCGATCGATTTCACGGCGCGGTCGAAGGCGACCCAGCACATCACCTTGGAATGGGTGAAATGCTGGCGCGGGCCGCGCACCTCCCACAACCCCTCGTCGGGCTCGCGCCAGATGGTCTCGAGATGGGCGAGCGTCACCTCGCGCATGCCGCGCCGGTGCACCACCGTCGGCATGCCGTGCAGCCGCGCCTGGAAGAGCGCATCAGCCATTTCGCCATAGATATCGAGCTGCAGCTGCGTCGCCGCCTGGTTGCCGATGCGCACCGGCCGCGCACCGTTGAAGCCGGCGAGCCAGGGCGCTTCCCACTCGGCCAGGCGACGCTCGCCGGCAAGCCCGTACATGATCTGGATCTGCTCGGGGCTGCCGGCGACGGCGCGCATCAGCCAGTCGCGCCAGGCGCCGGCTTCCTCGTAGTAGCCGGCGGCGCCGAAGGCGAGCAGGCTGAAGGTGGCGTCGCGCAGCCAGCAATAACGATAATCCCAGTTGCGCACGCCGCCTTCCTGCTCGGGCACCGAGCTGGTCGGTGCCGCGACGATGCCGCCGGTCGGCGCATAGGTGAGGCCCTTGAGCGTGATGAGCGAACGGCGGACGAGGTTCGTCCATTCGCCCGCCGGCTGGCAGCGATGCGACCAGTCGTGCCAGAAGCGCTGCGTCGCGACGAGCGCCTCCTCGGCATCGATCTCGGGCGGCAGCGCCACGTTCGACGGTCCGTAGCTGAGCACGAAGGGAACCGTCTCGCCCGCCGCGACGGTAAAGCGGCCGACCGTCGTCAGCCCCTTGCCGCGCAATCGCGCCGGGGTGCGGAGCACGACGAGATCGGGACCGGCGATGGCGCGCAGCGCCTTGTCGGGCAGCCGCTCGACCCAGGGCACGACGAGGCCGTAATCGAAGCGCAGGATCAGCTCGGTCTGCAGCGTCACGCTGCCCGAGACGCCGCGCACCAGCCGCACCAGATTCGAGACTCCGTCGCGCGGCGGCATGAAATCGACGAGCTCGCAAACGCCCTCGGCGCTCTCGAAGCGCGTGACGAGGACGAGCGAGCCGTCGTCATAGCGCCGGCTGCTGCGCGCCTCGGGGTCGGTCGGCGCGATCAGCCAGCGGCCGTTCTCCGGCGTGCCGAGCAGCGCGGCGAAGCAGGCCGGCGCATCGAAGCGCGGCCAGCACAGCCAGTCGATCGAGCCCGCCCGCGACACCAGCGCGGCCGTCTCGCAATCGCCGATCAGCGCATAATCCTCGATCCGGCGCGGCGCGCCGGCCTCGTCTCGCGGCATCGCTTCTTCCTCGGCGGCTGCAGGCCCTCCTGAGAGCGACGCTCAACGTGAGCTGTGCGTTCCCGTGTCGGCTTTGCGCGGCCGGGCAGCGATGCCCTCCAATACCGTTTCGGACAGCCGCTCGACGAAGTCCGGCTCGAAGGGCACCCGCCCGAACATGAGGCGCGAGAAGAACGGCGCGAAAAGCGCGTCGAGCGCCGCCTCGACGTCGATATCCGGCTTCAGCTCGCCGGACGCGATGCCGCGCGCGATGAGCTCTTTTCCCTTCTCACGCCGCCGCATGATCACCGGCTGCATGATGGCATCGGCGGTGCCGGCGCAGGATTGCGATTCCGCGATCAGCGCCGCCACCACGCGACCGGCCGGTCCCATGAAGAGATCGGCGGTGTTCTGCATCACCTGCTTGAGGTCCTGCACAGCCGAGCCCGAGTCGAGCGGCGGGTCGGCACTCTGCAGCCGGCTCAGCATGGCCTCGGCCGCCAGCACGCCGCGGCTCGGCCACCAGCGATAGATCGTGGTTTTGGCCGAGCCCGAGCGGGCGGCTACCCCTTCGATGGTGAAGTTGGCCATGCCGCCCTCCTCGAGCAGCGCATAGGCCGCCTGGAGAATGGCACAGCGGGTCGAATCACTGCGCGGCCGGCCGGGGCCGCGCTTGGGAAGGTCTGGGCAGTCGATCATCTGAGCCATTCCAAAATGATACGTTGCGTATGCAAATTCTGCAAGCCTCTTTTGGCCTGCCTGGGCTATATGTATACGCACCGTAGCGTTTTACAAGCGCTCGGCCCGGGGCGGAAGCCTCCGTCCGGGAACGCTCCAGACCGGAGATCGAAAGATGCTCACCTCACAAGACGCAAGCCGTGCGGCCTCCCTGCTCGCCAACCGCCTTGGCGAGGTGGCCATCGCCGCCGCCCTCCTCCGCTCGCAAGAGGCGGGCGAGCGCGGCGACCTGATCGAGATGGTCAATTGGCGCCGCATCGCCGAGCAGGCCGTGCGCCGCTTCGAAATCTGAATCCCCTACCTCAACCGGCGAGCGCCGCTCGCCCATCAAAGGAGTGTGTCATGAGGAAGAGTCTCTTGAGTGCCGTCGCCGCCGCTTCGCTCTTCGCCCTGCCCGCTTTCGCGGCCGACCAGCTGTCGAGCGATCCCGAGATTCGCGTGCAGCAGGAATGGCAGCTGCTGGTCGCGAAAACCCAAGGCGTGACCGCCACGAACGAAGCCGCCCTCCCCGCGCATTCGGTCGCGGTATCGGACCAGCTATCGAGCGACCCCGAGATCCGCGTGCAGCAGGAGTGGGAGCGGCTCGTCGCCAAGACGAATGCCGACCGTGAGGCTGCGACGGCGCTCGGCGACGTCGCGGCCGTGAAATCCGCCACCGCCACCGATGCGCGGCAGACGACTCGGCAGATCGACAACCAGACGCGGTATGTCGGGCCGGCGCCCGCAGTCGGCGCCGGCGGCCGCTACAACACCACCCAGGACTATTGGCAGGACCGCTAATCCCGCCGACCGAAGACGTCCCCGCCCGCCAAGCCGGGCGGGGATCTCTCGCAAAATCCGATGACAGGAGAGGTATCATGAACCGCAAGCTGAAGCTCGCTCTCGCCGGCACCGCCGCCATCGCGGTGCTTGCCGCGGCCGCCGATTGGGGCGTCGGCTACTGGCAGACCGGGCGGTTCCTGCAGACGACCGACGACGCCTACCTGCAGGCCGATTACACGACCATCGCGCCGAAAGTCTCGGGCTACATCGCCGAGGTGCTGGTCAGCGACAATCAGCATGTCGCGGCCGGCACGGTGCTGGCCCGCATCGACGATCGCGATTTTCGCACGGCGCTCGACCAGGCCAAGGCGGACGTGGCGAGCGGCGAGGCCGAAATCCACAATATGGAAGCCAAGATCGCGCAGCAGCAGGCCGTGATCGACCAGGCGAAGGCCGCCGTCGCGGCCGACGAGGCGGGACTGACCTTTGCGCGCCAGAATGCCAAGCGCTATCGCGATCTGCAGCAGACCGGCTACGGCACGACCCAGCAGGCGCAGCAGACGGCTTCCGTGCTGCAGCAGCAGAGTGCCGCCCTCACCCGCGACGAGGCGGCGCGCGCCGCGGCCGAGAAGCAGGTCGCGGTGCTGACCACCGCGCGCGACAAGGCGCTCAGGCAGCTGCAGCGGCTGCAGTCGCTGGCCGAGCAGGCCGAGCTCAATCTCGGCTACACCACCATCACGGCTCCGATCGACGGCACCGTCGGCGCGCGCTCGCTGCGCGTCGGCCAGTATGTGCAGGCGGGCACGCAGCTCATGGCGGTCGTGCCGCTCGAGACCGTCTATGTCGTGGCCAACTTCAAGGAGACGCAGCTCACCGATCTGCGCCAGGGGCAGTCGGCCCGCATCGCCATCGACAGCTATCCCGACGTGACGATCAAGGGCCATGTCGACAGCGTGGCGCCGGCGAGCGGCCAGACCTTCGCCCTGCTGCCGCCCGACAACGCCACCGGCAACTTCACCAAGGTGGTGCAGCGCATTCCGGTGAAGATCGCCATCGACCGCAATGCCTTGGCCGGCCTGCTGCGGCCCGGCATGTCGGTCGAGGCGACGATCGACACCAAGGCGACCGTGCTCGCCGAGCGCGGCACCGGCGGGCTCATCGGCAGCGCCTTCGCACGCAACGCGGCAGCCCAGCAGTAGGAGACGCGTGATGTCCGCCCTTCGCCTCGAGCACGGAGACGCCGCGACCTCGCTGCCGGCGCCGGCCAAGATCCGGCCGGTGCCGAGCGAGGAGTCGGTGTCGCTCAAGACCTGGATCGCCGTGATCGCCGCCATGCTCGGCGCCTTCATGGCGGTGCTCAACATCCAGATCGTCAATGCCTCGCTGAAGGACATCCAGGGCGCGATCGGCGCCGGTCTCGACGACGGCGGCTGGATCTCGACCTCCTATCTCGTGGCGGAGATCATCACCATTCCGCTCGCCGGCTGGCTGACCCGCACCTTCTCGCTGCGCTGGTACCTGCTGGTCAATTCCGCGCTGTTCCTGCTGTTCTCCGCGGCCTGTGCCTTCACCCATAGCCTGCCCGAGATGATCGCAATGCGCGCCGCGCAAGGCTTCACGGGCGGCGTGCTGATCCCGGCGGCGCTGACCATCGTCATCACCATGTTGCCGAAATCGAAGCAGCCGATCGGCTTTGCCATGTTCGCGGTGTCAGCCACCTTCGCACCGGCCATCGGACCGACCATCGGCGGCTATCTCACCGACACCTATGGCTGGCAATGGATCTTCCTGCTCAATCTGGTGCCCGGCGCGGCGATGGTGGCGATGCTCTACGCCTCGCTCGAGCCGGCGCCGCTGCAGCTCAGGCTGCTGCGCGAAGGCGACTGGGCCGGGATCCTCACCATGGCGGTCGGACTCGGCACCTTCCAGACGGTGCTCGAGGAGGGCAACAAGAACGATTGGTTCGGCTCCCCCTTCATCCTCGATCTCAGCCTGGTGAGCGCGGTTTCGCTCGCCGCCTTCCTGGCGATCGAGCTGACGATCGCGAAGCCGCTGGTCAATCTGCGGCTCCTCAAGCGCTGGAATTTCACCCTCGGCACGCTCTCCCTCGGACTGATGGGCTTCGTGCTGTACGGCGCGGTCTATCTGCTGCCGGTCTATCTCGCCCAGCAGCAGGGTTACAATGCGCAGCAGATCGGTACGGTGCTGGCCTGGTACGGGCTGCCGCAGCTGCTGCTCATCCCCGTGGTCCAGATCTTGATGAAGCGCATCGACGCGCGCTATCTCGCCGCCGGCGGACTGCTGATCTTTGCGGCCAGCACCTTCGCCACCACCGGCCTGTCCAAGGACTTCGCCGGCCCGCAATTCGAGCTCACCAACCTCATCCGCGCCCTGGGCCAGGGGCTGATGTTCACGCCGCTCGTCGGTCTCGCCACGGCCGGCATCGAGCCCGCGCAAGCCGCCTCGGCCTCGGCGCTCACCAACATTTCGCGCAATCTCGGGGGCGCCATCGGTATCGCCCTGCTGCAGACCTTTGTCACCAAGCGCGAACAGTTCCATTCGGCGATGCTCAACCCATCGGTCACCCTCTTTTCCGAGGCGACGCGCGCCCGCATCGACGAGCTCACCCGCTACTTCCTCGCGCATGGCGTCAGCGACTCCGCCCAGGCCAAGCACCAGGCCGTGGTCGCGATCGGCCGCACCATCCGCAGCCAGTCCTATTTCCTGGCCTATGGCGACGCGTTTTTCCTGCTCGGCATGGCGCTGGTGCTCGCCGCCGCCACGGTCCTGATCATGCGCAAGACCGCTGCGCCCGCGGGTGGCGGCGCCGCCCATTAGAGCAATAGCCACCGAGGTCGAGCCATTCGGCTCGATCTCGGTGGCTGAAATTGCTCTATCTTCTTAAAGACTAGAGCAGCTTTAGCCGATTAGGTTGATCGCAAAGCGATCCACCT
>JADMIO010830298.1_pt1 | contig 10701 bp, 8 predicted proteins | sample 8958161 | NCBI WGS metagenome assembly JADMIO01 (sample SAMN16585339, study PRJNA669376) | soil metagenome | isolation source: Crop rotation soil | place: USA: Cullars Rotation, Alabama | collected 2011 | reverse complement strand
CTTTCCCTAGATCAATTTTTGCAAATCATGTTTTCGCCGCACTCAATCTTAAAACCCTAACCTTACTTGCTTCTGTCCTCATTGTGTTTCTCCTCTCGTAATTCATGATATAAATGTACGGTGTGAAGAACTGATGTGTATACCAAATTACGTGAACAGCAATTATCTGTTCGTTAAAGTATAATTTACGTAGGTCAACTTAACCAAAGAAGAAATTGATTGTTACATTCGCATAGTTCTTTGATTACTACCGAACAATTAATGGGGCTGCCAGGAATTGACAGCAGGTGAAATTGGCCGGTAAGCATGTCGAGCGTTGTAAGCGAGGCTCGTAAATCCCAACTTTCAAAGCCGTAAATGGCAACTATTCTTTACCGTTGGCTGCTTAATCATATAGATTAACACCCAACCGCTTCGCGGGGACTTGCTCACCCGTTTCCGCTATGAAGCGCCGCATGGTGAGTAGATTCAGGAAGGGTTCCGATTACCTGCTTCGAGATGAACCGGGACTAAGTACTGCGGTGGTTTGTATTCGACAGCCGTAGTGCCGACAACTAAAGAATACTAAGCATGTAGAAAGCTTGTTGATTGCTTGTCTGGACGTGGGTTCAACTCCCACCAGCTCCACAAATTAAGGGAAGAGAGAAAATTGAAAGGTAGTTGGTGTTTTACCATTTTCCTCCTGCGCCACCACCTCCAAAGCCACCACCACCGAATCCACCGAAGCCTCCACCACCACCGAAACCTCCGCCTCCAAAGCCACCTCCGCCCCAACCGCCTCTGCCTCTGCCCATGGAACTCATGAGCATCCAGGCTGTCCAAAAAGGAATGTTGTTGCGTTTTGCATAACTTTTCGTGGAACCGATTCGGGAGATGATGATGATCAAGATTATAAAAGCTATAGGTATCAGGCCAACCGGAAACCGTTGCTTAACCGGTTCCGCTTTGTATTCACCCTTTACAATTTGCATGATGGAAGTTGTAGCAGCATCAATACCTTCATAGTAACGCTGCTGTTTAAAATTCGGAATGATGTCCGTATCCACAACACGCTTGCATAAAGCATCTGGCAAAACACCTTCCATTCCATATCCTGTTGCAATAAATGCGGCACGATCTTCCATCGCAACCAATAATAAAACCCCATTATTCTTTTGCTTACGGCCTATCCCCCAGATGTTCGCTAATTGAAATGCATATTCGGAAATATCGTAACCACCCGTTGATCGCATGATCACTACTGCGATCTGTGTGGAAGTACTGTCATCAAACGCAACAAGCTTACTCTCTAAAGCATTGCGCTCTGAGGAAGTAAGCGTGTTGGTAAAATCAGTAACTAAAGTATTGGATCGCGCCGGAAAATCATCCGCTGCTATTGACAGTTGCCAATTAACAATTGACAACAGGAAAAGGAAGGTAACCGATTTAATAGTCATGCGGTAAGCATCTATTTGAAATGCGAAGATTGCAAAAAGATGCTTACAGTATTACTATTTGATCTACCATATTGATGCACGAACACTGTCCGTTCTCCACATTCCTGAACCTTCTTTAATAGCAAATGCTTTATAAAATTCCTGCATGTTGCTTAAAGGTCCATTCACCCGGTATTGCATTGGAGAATGAGGATCGGTAACAATTCTTTGAGCAGCCATTTCCGGCGTTAGGTGCCCCGCCCAGATGCGTGCAAAGCCAAGGAAGAATCGTTGATCGGGTGTGAAACCGTCTATTTTCTCATCGCTTTTGCCCTCAGGTGTTTTTTTAAATGCTTCGTATGCGATGCTTAGTCCACCGAGGTCAGCAAGGTTCTCTCCTAACGTCAATTGGCCATTAACGTGTAAAGAATCGTTCACCACGAAGCTGTTAAATTGGTTAACAACACGTTGTGCTCTGCTGAGGAACTTCGCAGAATCTTCACTTGTCCACCAGTTAGTTAAGTTGCCTTTAGCATCATAGTTACGTCCTTCATCATCGAAGCCATGAGTCATTTCGTGTCCAATTACCGCACCGATACCCCCATAATTTACAGCATCATCCGCATCCGGATTAAAGAAAGGTGGCTGTAGTATTCCTGCAGGGAAAACAATTTCGTTCAGTTGTGGATTGTAGTAAGCGTTCACTGTAGGCGGTGTCATTCCCCACTCAGTGCGGTCAACGGGCTTTCCAACTTTTGCAACCATGTAATTATAATTCCAAATGTTAGCGTTCACCACGTTCTGATAAAAATTGTCTCGTGTTATATCCAGTCCTGCATAATCTTTAAACTTATCAGGATATCCAATCTTGCGCATAATTGTAGAAAGCTTTTCAGTTGCCTTCTGCTTCGTGTTACTGCTCATCCAGTCGAGGCGATTAATACGTTCTTTATACACCGTCATCAAATTGCTCACCAGTTCATCGGCTTTCTTCTTAGCATCCGGTGGGAAATATTTCTGAACGTACAATTGACCGAGCGCTTCACCGATCTGCATGTCCGTCATTGAAACCATTCTCTTCCACCGTGCCTGTATTTCTTTCTGTCCATTTAATACCTGGTTGTTGAAATGAAATTGTTCTGTTACAAAATCATTTGTCAACAGGTTACCGGAAAAGTTCAGCAAATGCCACTTCAAATAAATTTTCCAGTCATTAATAGAAGTGCTCTTCAATTGATGTTCCACCTCTTTCAAAAAATCCGGTTGGCCAAGTACGAGGTAATCATACTTACCTGTGATCTTCAGATCATTCAGCATTTCGCTCCACTTCAGCGAAGGAGTAATTGCATTTAAATCTGCAACGCTTACTTTATGATAGGTCTTGTAAGGATCGCGTTGTTCAACGCGAGTCATGGATGCTTTTGCCAAGTCAGTTTCTATCCGCATTACGGTCTGCGCATTCTTTGCAGCTTCCGCACTCGACAAACCATATAACTCAAACATCTTTGTCACATGCTTGATGTACTCATCCCGGATAGTCTTTGAACGAACATCATCTTTCACGTAGAAGTCGCGGTCAGGGAGTGATATACCACCTTGATAAATCTGTGGCACCACCACTTCGCTGTTCTTAGGATCTTGTCCTACATAAAAACCAAATATTGGGTTCGGCCCCAACATCTGAAGCTTTGCAGCAGTGTGAAATACACCATTCAAATCATTGATCTGCTCAATCGCTTCCATATCTGCCTTAATCGGAGTGACTCCTTTTTTCTCGATATTTACTGTGTCCATGGCACTGTAGTACAAATCGCCAACCAGTTGCTCCGGAGACCCTTTCGGTACATTTGTTTTTGCAGCGGCAGATTCGGCTATTTCTTTCAAATGCTTTTTATTGTCCTCATTAAGAATATTAAACGAGCCCCAACGAGACTGATCGGCCGGAATTGGATTGGCCTTTAACCATCCTCCGTTAGCATAATGGAAAAAATCGGTCATCGGGTCAACGGTCGTGTCCAGGTTAGCTATGTCGATGCCGGCATACTTTTTAGTTTCAGTTTTCGACTTGCATCCATTCATGGCAACAGCCATTACAGCAATGCTCAACAAATAATACTTCATTTATGGGAATTAATTTGGTTTCTGGCCGCTAAAGTAATCTTTCCCGCTAGTTTGAGAGAAAAATTAACGTATTTTAACATAGCCCGTCAGCGCGTTGTCAAAAGTTCTTCATTTCAACAAGCTGAAAGACCCAGGTCCTATAAATCGTACTTTTGAACTATGGAAAACAAATGGAACGAACAAGATAATAAGCTCACGAGGTCATTTACTTTCAAAGACTTCGTCCATGCATTTGCTTTTATGACTCGTGTCGCTTTTGTAGCTGAGAAAATGAATCATCATCCTGACTGGAGTAACATCTGGAACCGGGTAGATATTTCTTTAAACACCCATGATGCGGGAAATATTGTCACTGAAAAAGACCGGAAACTGGCGGAGGCAATTGATAAAATATTCAGCGAAATGCAGGGGGCCGTTTAATCCTTGATCAACTTCGCTGCATGGATGTTTATCCCATCATCAATTCGTAAGACGTAAAGTCCTGTAGCCAGATTAATATCTGGTATTTTCAAAGCTGTATATCCATCTGAGCTTTTGCGCTGCTGAAAAACTCTCTGGCCGATGGAATTATATAACTCAACAATTACAGAAGGTGCAATCGGGTAATAAATAAATAATTCATTACTAAAGGGATTTGGAAAAACTTTTACGTCTGTAAATACGGGACACGGAAAGGAAGAATACGGATCAGCATCTGTAGACCTGCAAGAAGTGAGGGCGCCTGATTTGTTCTCAAGCAAGTTCAATAAACTATCCGCGCGGATAAGGTCAGGAATACCATAGCCCATAGTATCATTAGGATTGCATTGATAATTACCGCTTTGCTCTAATGCTCTGAACACATCCATATTAGTTGCACTAGGGTGCGCCTGCCATAAACATGCGGCACCTCCCGCCATTACAGGAGTTGCAAATGATGTTCCATTACCTCCTCCTCGAATGGAACCGTCAATGTTGGCGAACACTGTTCCTTGTCCCTTGGCCATGATGTTTGGCTTTATGTCACCATCTGATGAAGGTCCATAGCTACTGAATGATGCGTGACGCCCTAATGCGTCCACAGCACCAACACAAAGTACACTGTCGCCATCGCTTGGTGCAGTTATATGGTGCCAGAAACTATTTCCTTCATTTCCGGCTGCTACCAACACCAGCATTCCTTTTGCGGCAGCTATATCCGCAGCAATCGTCGAGGGACAAGTGTTGCCATCCATGTCTGCATAAGTGTGATTCATGCTGGGGTCATTAAACTCACTATACCCTAGTGACGATGAAATAATATCCGCTCCTGCACTGTCTGCAAACTCCGCCGCAGCAGCCCAGTTATACTCTTCAACAATATTCTCTGTAAAAGCATCTTCGCTACGCAAGAGCAGAAAGTCGGCTTTCGGGGCTGTTCCTGCAAGTGAATCACTTACATACGCTGCAATATGACTCAGCACGTATGCACCGTGCGTATCATCGTCATAAACATTCTGATTATTGCTTACGAAATCCCATGTTGCAAGAATCTGATTGTTCGCACGAAGGGAGTCGAAAGCACGATTTGAATCAGCTTTGTAAAAACCATCATCTATGATTGCCATTAGTATTCCTTTGCCATCGTATCCGGCCTCATGCAGGCACTCACCATTCATCAATCTGATCTGGTTTAGAGACACACCGTAATCGAATGAATCAACGACCTCATCAGCGAACTTATCCTGCACACGCTCGGAAATTGCTGATGCATTTCTGCTTTTTACTTTTATGGCGTCTCGTACGAACGGCAGCGTATTTATGCTATTCAGTGTGGCCGAGTCTGGAACAGAAATCACTATTCCATTGAACCATTTAGTTCTTGACCACACGGTTGCACCTAAGGTTGTGATCTGATTTACATACTGTGAATTTACAGGTATGTCAAGGGAGTTATATCCAATTGATTGCTTTGACCTTCTATCAATAGCTCTTTGTGAAAGATAAGCAGATGGGTTAGAAAGCGAATATGTACTTCCACTCTTATCGGTAAATGAGACAAAAAATCTGCTGCTGCTGATTTGTCCCTGCGCCAATGAACCAGAGATAATTAAAGGAAAGAGTACAAAACGTTTAATGAGTATGAAAAGCAAAAGTCTATCTTTTCGTTTGGCTAATTTAGGTCATTATACTGAAGATGCCAACTTCCGTTGGGATGCAAATTATCTAACGGAGGGTGCGAACAATGCCTGCATTTATTTTTCGGAAACGATAAAGCGGCCCCAACTGCGTTTCCTTGTAATGGGATTGGTGAGCTTGTAAACATACATCCCCGGAGCGAATGTTTTTGTATCCAAAAGAAGTCTGTTATCTGTGATCCTGTCTCGCTTTAGAATCGGACGACTGCAGATGTCGTACACTGCTAAAGTGAAAATATCTTTTTCCGGATTTTCGAATTCGATAGTGAAATTGTCGGAAGAAGGATTGGGATAAATTTTGGATTTGATAGGTGCATAGATAATTGGTGTAACTCCTTCAACGAAATCTAGGAAACATAATTGATCGAACATCAATCCACCAAGGTTATCAAAAGTGCTGTCGCTGTGAAATGAAAAACGATATAGAAGTGTATCACCCCAATTGAAGTTATGTATATTTCGAAGCTCACCTATCTGCACACTGAAAGAGCGGCAAGTGAACGAACGTCCTGTCAAAACAGGTTTGGCACCATGCCACACAAAATAATTTGCATATGCGGTATCGTTAATGATATCAATCCAATTACTTCCCTTGTCCACCGATACCTCAATTTTTCCAAAGTCCTTCAATGAATCTGTCTGTACATAATATAACCCGCTTAATATCTTAAAGCCATAAACATCGCCACTGGTGGCAATGTGCACTATTGTAAACGTTGAATTATTATTAACAGGATATGGGCTCACCGTATCTGTTACAATCAGTTTTGTTTTGCAGAATGTGGTATCGAGTGAAGGCTTATTGGGGATACCTACCTGCCAAAGGTTAGATGTAGCGGTATCTAGCCTCACCCTCGACAGACAAAGAGTATCGTCAAAGTTGATGCAGAAGTATTCATCGGAGCAAGATTGACCAAATGCAAAAAGCAAGTTAAGACTAAGAAGAAGAGTGAGTATTGTTTTCATCTTGCTAAAGTAGCAATTACTTTACGCTAGTAAAACATCAGGAGTGCAGCTCTAAAAAGCTCAGCTTTCTTAATGGTCAGTTCATCCCTAAAAGGCGTATTTATTCTCGGCAAGCAATGCGGCAGCAATGCGGCGGCGGGATTCTTTTACGTTGTAGGGATTGGTTTTGGTGAACCGCTTGAGACCCATCAACAGCATCCGATGTTCATCACCGGAAGAGAAAGAGTTTACTGCATCGGTGCCCGACTTATTGATGCGGAAGGAGGCGTCATAGAGGAAGGTGTTGAGGATGTCAACACAGAGGGATTGCTTCGCTTCACTCGCAATGACGGAGAGCTTTTTTGTACGAAGCAATAAAGATTCGCCGATATAGATGTCGATGAGCATGTCCGCAATGTCCATCACCACCTCCTGCTCTTTCGCTAATTCATTCATTAGTTTTTGAACTGCAGCACCGGCGATTAGGAGGACTGCTTTTTTGAAATTGGTGATTAGCGATTGTTCGTAGGAAAAAACATCCCCCTTACCCCCTTCTACGGGGGAATTGGTGCTAACAGACAGGAGTTCTTTTGAGACTCCTGTTGCGGGTCCTAATAGATCGAGTTCACCTTTCATTGCACGACGCAGCATCATGTCAACTGTTAACAGCCGGTTGATCTCGTTGGTGCCTTCGAAAATTCTGTTGATGCGACTGTCGCGATATGCACGTTCCATGGGTGCTTCCGCACTATAGCCCATTCCACCATACACCTGTACACCTTCATCAACTACGTAATCGAGCATCTCAGAGCCGTATACTTTTAATATAGCAGCTTCAATAGCGAATTGCTCTGCTGCTTTAAGCTTTGCCTTAGCTTCATCCATGCCGGATACCTTCAAGGCCTGCTGTGCCTTTTCAATATCATTGCTGCAACGGTATACTGCGCTTTCACATGCGAAAATCCTGATAGCTTGTTCTGCTACCTTGTACTTGATTGCGCCATACTTAGCGATTGGTCTTCCAAATTGCTGCCGCTCATTAGCGTACTGAATGCTTTGTGTACACACTTGCTTCGCAGCACCAACAGTGGCAGCACCAAGCTTAATGCGTCCAAGGTTCAAAATGTTCACCGCTATTTTAAATCCGTTTTGTCTCTCACTCAACAGATTTTCAACCGGAACTTTTGTATCATTGAAAAATACCTGCCGTGTCGAACTGCCGCGAATGCCCATCTTGTGCTCTTCGGGATTTAGCGAAATACCACCAAATTCCTTTTCAACTATAAATGCACTAAGGTTTTCATCAGCATCGATCTTGGCAAAAACTATGAAGATGTCAGCAAAACCACCGTTCGTGATCCACATCTTCTGACCGTTGATCAAATAGTGTTTACCATCAGCAGTGAGCGTAGCTTTTGTTTTACCGCTATTGGCATCGCTACCGCTTCCGGGTTCTGTAAGACAGTAACATGCCTTTAATTCGCCTGTTGCAAGCTTCGGAATGTATTTCTGCTTCTGTTGTTCATTGCCGTAATAAAGAATCGGTAAAGTTCCGATGCCTGTATGTGCAGCTACTGCAACGGAAAAAGAATAGCCCGCACCAAGTTCTTCGGTAACCAGCATGCTGGTAGTAAAATCCTTTCCCAGTCCTCCATATTGTTCCGGAATAGAAACACTCAGCAAACCGAGCTCACCGGCTTTATCAAGAAGCGACTGCATAAGTCCTTCTTCTTTTTCATCAATACGATTTAGGTTCGGATAAATTTCCTGCACGAGAAAATCTTTGCAGGATTGCGCCATCAGCCTTTGTTCTTCATTCCATTCTTCGGGAATAAAGATGTCTGTTGTTTCCTTTACTAAAAATTCACCGCCTTTCATGCGGTAAAATTACAGACCATTTATTTCTTCGCAACGCTAGTCACCTTAAACTCTGTGCGGCGATTGATTTGATGCTCCTCTTCGGTACACTTCACATTGTTCTTGCAATTATTCAGCAACTGCGATTCACCATATCCCTTTGCGGCAATACGTGCTTTATCAACACCCTGAGAAACGATATAATTCACCGCAGATTCTGCACGACGCTGTGACAATGTCATATTGTAAGCATCCTGACCACGAGCATCCGTATGAGAACTGAGCTCTATACTAATGGTAGGATTGTCCTTCATGATGGTTACAAGTTTGTCCAACTCCACTTTAGCATCCTGGCGGATATCCCATTTATCAAAGTCGTAATAGATGTTTTGAAGAACTATCGGCTTGTTTATAACAATATGATCCAGGGAAAGCTTAAGCTTAGTGGTCATATCTTCAGACTCAGTTTTCCCTTTAGTAGAAACTGTTTCTGTTTTACTGTAATACATTTCTTTTGAAGCCATGATCTTGTAATCGGATTCAGCAGCAAGATCAAATTTAAAGCGTCCGTCAGGACCTACTGTTACTGTATCTTTTGCTCCTGTTGTAAGGTTTGTTAATTCTACAAATGCGCCCGCAATCGGCTGATCTGTTTCCTTGTCAACAACAATTCCATCAACAGTAAAATGGAGTTCACGTTTCTTCCATGAATAAATATTGTCCTGTACAGTATTTTGACGGTTACTGGAGAAATATCCTTTCCCATCTTCCGTGAACATGATACCGAAATCATCATTTCCGGAATTGATGGGGTAGTTCATATTTACAGCGTCGCCGAAAGTGGGCACCATTGTGCTGTTGTCCACGGTTGCTTTATACAGATCTAATCCACCCATTGAATTATGTCCTTCACTTGAAAAGTACAGTGTGTCATGATAGACAGTCGGGAACATTTCATTCAAGGTGGTATTGATCTTCGGACCTGCATTAACAGGAGCAGCCCATTTACCATCAACGAGTTTGCTTACCCAAATATCAGTTCCTCCCATTCCGTTCGGCATGTCACTGACGAAGTACATTGTTTTTCCATCACTGCTTAGCGCTGCGTGACCGGTGGAAAAATCATTTGAATTGAATGGAAGTTCTTTCTCTACATTCCATTCTCCATTACGTTTATGCCCTTGATATATCTTAAGATCAACAACATCATGCTCATCAGTGTGGAATTTTTTCTTCATGTAATTGTTTCGCGTAACGTAAACGATGGAGTCATTAACGAATACAACCGGACCATCATGAAACATACCATTCATGCTTCCCTTCACAGCTTCCGGCTTACTCCAGTTTCCGGAAGCATCTATTTTTGAAATGTACAGATCGAGAAACGGTTGACCCGTCCATTCATATCGCATTGCACGGCCTTTGCCGGCAAGATCTGTAACAAACACCACCGAATCTTTGCCATAAGGAGTGGGTGAAAAACTACTCTGACCTGCACCTACATTAACCGGCTGCACGGTGAATCGTGTTGAATCTTTTTTCATTGCATCGATTTGATCCGTCGTTGCCATCAACTGTATTGCAGATTGATCGAGCGGCACATCTTTCAGGTAAGCATCAAACCAAGTTTTGGCCGAAGCATATTTACCTGACTGCATCAACAACATCGCATAACGGAGCTTGTGTATCGGCTTAGCTTCTTTCAACGTTACAACTTTAGCATAACTCTCCTCCGCTTTGGCCACATTGTTCATCATTCTATAGCTTTCCGCCAGGTTGATCAACGCCTGAGCATTTTGCTTTTTAGATAAACCCTTTTCATACTCAGTTATTGCTTTTGAGTAGCCAAGCTCATTATACCAGTGATGACCCATGCGGAAATGGTAAGCAGCTCCGCAGGAAGAAAGGAAAATAATGAGAAAGCCGTAAACAGCTAATTTGGAGGTTGAAAGTTTCATCGGTTGGTTAGTTTAGAAATAACGCGGTGTTTTCATTTTCTGAATATCGTATCCGAAGTCATAGCTAAGCATGATTTCATGAGAGCCACTGGAGAACTTCTTGATATCGGTGGTGGTGAAATCATAGGCATAACCTAACTGCAGTTGTTTGGTGATGAGTATTTCTACCATTGCTACCACTGCATCATTAGTTCTATAGCTACCTCCTATCCACAGCAGGTTAGCCAGCAGCACATTCAAATGGGAAAG
>JADMIO011216453.1_pt1 | contig 10702 bp, 8 predicted proteins | sample 8958161 | NCBI WGS metagenome assembly JADMIO01 (sample SAMN16585339, study PRJNA669376) | soil metagenome | isolation source: Crop rotation soil | place: USA: Cullars Rotation, Alabama | collected 2011 | reverse complement strand
CAGGTCATGTTGAAGGTTCGCTTCGCTGAGGTCTCGCGCTCGGCCAGCTCACAGCTCGGGTTTGCCGGCAGCTTCCGCGATGGCACCAGCCAGTTCGGCTTCATCAATGGGCCCAACGCCAGCCCGATCGGCGCGGTCGCCAGCGGCAGCGAGTTCGTGCTCAATCCCGCCATCAACCTGTTCGGCGGCGGGCAGATCGGCGGGACCGCGTTTGAATACTTCATTCAGGCCCTTCGCCGCAACAACCTGCTCCGCGTGCTCGCCGAGCCCAACGTCATCGCCATCAGCGGGGAACCGGCAAGCCTGCTCGCAGGCGGCGAGTTCCCCATCCCGGTGCCGCAGTCCAGCTCCGGCAGCACCGGCAACTCGATCACGATCGAGTACAAGCAGTTCGGCGTTCAGTTGAACTTCCTGCCCACCGTGCTTGGTGACGGGAAAATCCGCCTGAAGGTCGAGCCGGAAGTCAGCGATCTGGACTACAGCCGCAGCGTCAGCTTCCAGGGATTTACGATCCCCGGCCTGACCAAGCGGACGCTGAGCACCACGATCGAGCTCAGCGAGGGCCAGACTTTCGCGGTCGCGGGTCTTCTGAACAACCGAATTGTTGCCAGCAAGGACACGACGCCGCTGCTCGGCGATCTGCCGATCATCGGTGCGCTGTTCCGCTCGGTGCGGTATGAGCGGAGCGAGACGGAACTCGTCGTCCTGGTCACACCGGAACTGGTTGGACCTATGAATCCCGACCAGGTCGGCGATCTGCCGGGCGAGAAGTTCAATGACCCCAACGAGCTCCAGTTGTTCCTCCACGGCAAGGTCGGCTCGATTGGCAGCGCTGAGCCCAAGGCCGCTGTGCACAAGGGTAACGCCGCCGCTCACGCGGATGCCACGGGCGCAACTGACGCGACGGACGCCGATGCCGGCAATACCGATGAGCCGGCCACTGAAGAAGAGGTTACTGGCGCTGATGCCGAGCCGGTTCGGTTCCGCGGTCAGTATGGATTTGTCCCGGCGACCAACTAGCCCCGGCTTCAGCCGGGGACCGATAGTGCCGAGTAGAGGTTTATGGGCGAATGGTCGTCCGTCCGGATTGAGGATTTGATATGTACGTGCAACTGAACTGTGCCATCGTCGATGCGGATGATACCAACCGGCAGGAGCTGGCCGGGTTCCTGGAGCGGTTCGGGATCCACATCGTGGCCCAGGCCTCCACGGCCGACGGGCTGCCCAACCTGCTGGGGCACCCGGACGGTCCGCAACTGGTCATCATCAACCTCGATCCGAACGCGCAGGAGTCGCTCAAGCGCGTTGCCCATTATCCGCGGCAATATCCCGGCGTCAGCTTCTTCCTGATGAGCCAGACGCTCGATGCGACGCTGTTGATGGAAGCGATGCACCTGGGCATACGGGAGTTCATCCCGCTGCCCATGAGCGAGCAAAAGCTCACGGCGGCCATCGAGCGCGTCGCCGCCGGACATGGCATGGGCAAGCGGGCGAAGATCGTGCACGTGATCCCGACCATTGGCGGATGCGGGTCGACGACCGTCGCATGCAATGTCGCCGCGTCGCTGGCCAAGTCGGGCCACAAGACCTGCTTGCTGGACCTGGACCTGGTGCGCGGCGGCGTCGCCAGCGCGTTCGACAGCCGTCCCCGCTTCACCATCGCCGACGTGATGGCCTCTGCGGACAAGGTCGACAAGCAGTTGCTCGATAACGCGCTGTTCATTCACCAGAACAGCGGGTGCGCCGTGCTGGCGCGTCCCGACCTGCCGGAGGACACGCAGCGTGTGACTCAGCAGGGCATGGGCCGGCTGCTCGGGTTGCTGGGCCGGTTGTTCGATTTCGTTGTGGTCGATTCGGTCATGAGCATCGACCCGGTCTACACCGCAATCATCCAGGCGACCGATGTCAACCTGATGGTGATGCAGCTCAATGTCCCCAGTGCCAAGAATGCCGAACGGTTCGTCGGCTGCCTGCGGCGGATGGGCATCGAGGCGAGCAAGATTCGCCTCGTGGTCAACCGTTACGTGAAGAAGGGCTGCGACATAGAGCCCGATGAAGTTGAGCGGGCGCTGGGGCTGAAGATCGCTTATATGGTGCCCAACGACTTCAAGAATGCCATCGCCGCGATCAACTTCGGTGAGCCCGTCGTGCTTCGCGCCCCTCGTTCGGACATCAGCACGAGCCTGATCGGCCTGGCCAATACGCTATCCACCAAGCCCGTGCAGAAGGCGGCGTGAGAAATCTCAGATTTGAAATCTGAAATCTGTAATTTGAGATTCGAGATTTGACATGGCGTTGTTCACGAAAAGCTCTTCCGCAGTCCCCGTGCTGACACCCGCCGGGCCCGCAGGCGCATCACCTGACAAGGGCGAGGCAGCCGCGCCGGTCTCCGCTCCGGTTTCGGTGCCGCTCGCCCGCCCCGGGCCGATGCCGGTGCCAATGCCGGCGGCGCCCATCGATTCGCAGCGCTCGCAGTATCTCACCCAGTTGAAGGTGCGCATTCACCAGCAGCTGGTGGATCGGCTGGACGTGCAGAACCTCATGTCGCTGCCGCCGGAAACCGTCCGCAACGAGGTCCGCGTCGTCATCCGTGAGCTGTGCCAGAGCGAGAAGGGACTGCTCAACAGCGCGGATCAGGAACGGTTGATGGACGACGTGATGGACGAGACCTTCGGTCTCGGGCCATTGGAAGCGCTGCTGAAGGACTCGGCGATCAGCGACATCCTCGTGAACCGCGCCGACCGCATCTATGTCGAGCGTCGCGGCCGCATCGAGCTGGCGGCGACGAAGTTTCGCGACAACCAGCACCTGCGGCAGATCATCGACCGCATCGTCGGCCGCGTCGGTCGCCGCATCGATGAGACCAGCCCGATGGTCGATGCGCGGCTTCAGGACGGCAGCCGCGTCAACGCGATCATTCCGCCACTGGCCCTGGACGGCCCGGCGATGAGCATTCGCCGCTTTGGCACCAAGCCGCTCCAGCTCGAAGACCTGATTCGCCATGGCGCATTTCCGCCGGCCGTGATGGACTTCCTGGCCGCGGCCGTGCAGGCCCGTTGCAACATCCTGATTTCGGGCGGAACGGGTTCGGGCAAGACGACGCTGCTCAACTGCCTGTCGCGCTATATCCCGACAGACGAGCGCGTGATCACGATCGAGGACGCCGCCGAATTGCAGCTTCAGCAGCCGCATGTCGTGCGTCTGGAAACGCGCCCGCCCAACATCGAGGGCAAAGGCGAGGTCACGCAGCGCGACCTGGTGAAGAACTGCCTGCGTATGCGTCCGGACCGCGTCGTCATCGGCGAGTGCCGTGGCGGCGAGGCGCTGGACATGCTCCAGGCGATGAACACCGGCCACGACGGGTCGATGACTACGGTGCACGCGAATAACACGCGCGACGCGCTGGGCCGCCTGGAGATCATGGTTGCGATGGCCGGTTACGACATCCCGATGCGCGCGATGCGGACGCAGATCTCCGCCGCCATCCAGCTTGTCGTGCAGGCCCGCCGCCTGCCGGGCGGACGCCGCAAGGTCATGAGCGTGAGCGAGATCACCGGGATGGAGGGCGAGCAGATCACGATGCACGATCTGTTCCTGTTTGAGCAATCCGGCGTGGACAGCGACGGTCACGCGACCGGTCGGTTCATCTGTGGCGGCATTCGCCCCCGCTGTGCCGAGCGGATCGAGCATCGCGGGATCCGTCTGCCGGCGGACCTGTTTCATCGACGGGTATTTGAGAGCTAAGACGACTCTATCAGGTAACCAACATGGACGGCATTCTTCTCCCCCTTCTCGTCGCGGCCTCGATCGCCACTTTTGTGTGGTGGATCGTTACGGTCATCGCCGGCTCCGAGCGAGGGGAGCGGCGCAAGCTGCAGGAACGCCTCAATGTCGAAGGGCGCATCGACGCCTCGTCCGCGAGCGGAAATCGTCCGATCACCTTGCAGTTGGAGGTCAAAGGTCTCCCGCCATTCCTGGCGGAGCGGCCGTTTGTTCAAGCGCTCAATCGCCGACTGCTCCAGGCGTATCCGGATCGCTCGCTCGGCCGGTTTCTCACCATGGCGGCGATCCTGGCGGTCGTGTTCGGCGGCATCACGCTGCTGATCACGACCTCCGGCACGGTCGGCCTCGCCGCGGCTGCGGTGGGGGCATATTTCCCGTTCCTGCTGCTGAACATGAAGCGCAACAAGCGGCAGCGGCAGATTGCCCTGCAGCTTCCCGAAGCGCTCGATTTCCTCACCCGCATCCTTCGCGCCGGCCACAGCTTGAGCACCGGTCTGCAGATGATGGGCGAGGAACTCCAGCAGCCGCTCGCCGGCGAATTCCAGAAAGCGTATGACCAGCACAGCCTGGGCATGTCGATGGACGATGCCCTCCGCGAGACTGCCGCCCGCATCGATTCCAGCGACTTCGCGTTCTTCGTCACCGCGGTGCTCATCCAGCGCCAGACGGGCGGCGATTTGTCCGAGGTGCTCAAGAACATCAGCAACATGATCCGTGGCCGCGTGCGGCTTGCCCAGCACGTCAAGGCCAAGACCGCCGAAGGACGCTTCACCGGCTACGTGCTGGTCGCGTTCCCCGCGATCATGTTCATGCTCAGCTATTACATGAACCCCGGATATGCCGGCGTCCTGCTGCACGATCCCCAGGGCCAGATGCTCCTCGGCGCCGCCGTGGGCCTTCAGATCCTGGGATTGTTCGCGATCAAGAAGATTACGACGGTGAAAGTGTAGAGGAGGTCCGTCGTCCGTGGTCCTTTGTCCGTTGCTCGCAACCGGCAACAGGCAGCTGACAACGGACAACTGACAACGGACAACTGACATGAACCAAGACCTACTCATCCCCGCTCTCACCTGTGGTGCTGTCGCACTGCTGGGGTATTTCGTCTCGACGCTGGTCATGACCCGCGACGAGGGGAAGATCCGCGACCGGCTGCGCGACGGGCAGGACGGCGAAGACGATGTGACCAAGGCGGCTCGGCCCACGGGCATCAAGCCGCTGCTGGAGCGCGTCGGTCAGGCGGCGGCGCAGCCGTTCATGCCCAAGACCCGCGAAAAGCAGAGCGGGTTACGGCAAACGCTGAGCAAGGCCGGCATCTATTCGCCGCAGGCCATCAAGCTGGTCACCGGTTGCAAGGTGATCTTCCTGGGTCTGGGGTTGGTCGGCGGCTACGTCATGGGCCTCGCGCTCGAACAGATGGCCCTTGGGCTGTCGATCGGCGGGCTCGCCGGATACATGCTGCCGGTCATCTGGCTCAAGCTGCGCGTCAAGGCCAACCAGAAGGCCCTCACGCATGGTTTGCCCGATGCGATCGACCTGATGGTGGTCTGCGTCGAGGCCGGTTTGACCGTCGATGCCGCCATGCAGCGGGTCGGCCAGGAGCTGGCAATTGCCCATCCTGCCGTCAGCCGCGAATTCGGCATCGCCCACATGGAAACCCGGGTCGGACTTTCCCGTGCCGACGCAATGAAGAACCTGGGGGTGCGGACGGGCGTGTCGGCGCTACAGTCGCTGGCGTCGATGCTGATCCAGGCCGACCGATTCGGCACGAGCATTGCCAATGCCCTGCGAATCCACGCCGAAACGCTCCGCATCAACCGCCAGCACGCCGCTGAGGAGCAGGCCGCCAAGGCGTCGGTCAAGATGAGCTTCCCGCTGGTGCTGTTTATCTTTCCGGCGACATTTATCGTGCTGGCCGGGCCGACGGTCATTCAGTTGATGAAGAGCGAGATTATGACGAAGTAAGCGAAGTAGGCATGGAGTGCGCCACAGTGTCGCGGTGCTGGGTAATGCAGATCACAATGGAGACAACTATGAGCCACCTTACGAAGATCTTTTCAGCGTCGGCCCTGCTGGCCGTCTTGAGCGGCTGCAACGTTGATAGTACGATGGAAGGACGCGACGCGGAAAAATTCATTGAGCCGCACGAAGTTTCAGCGGTGACCCGGCTCGTGGATCAGCAAATCGCCTCGGGCGCTCGAACTGATGGAACGCTTCGGCAGTACCATTTCGACAATGCCGTCCTCAACTCGCTGGGTCGGGCCAAGCTCGATGCGATGTTGAATGATGACGACAAGGACGGCGAGTTGGTAGTATACGTCGATGTGCCTACCGGCGAAGGCGACGCGGATAAGAAGCTGGCCAGTGCCCGTCAGGATTCGGTCACGCAGTATTTGATGAGTCGTGGCCGCACGGAAAATACCTTTCGGCTTGAATCGGGATTCAACCCGAACAATGTGATGTCGGTAACATCAGCCAAGCCTGCCGAGGGCGGCGCGACCAAGAGCGGCACGGCCAGCAGTTCCGGCGGCTCCAGCTATGCTCCGACGCCGATGGCCTCGACGACGACAAAATAAGCGTCTTCCGGAGGAGACGCGCCCCTCGCTTGCGGGGGGATCGCACACAAACACCCGGGACGACGACGGCAGGGGAGCCGCCGTCCCCGGGTTTTTTGCGTGGAAAAATTGCAGGTATTCAATCTGAAATTTGAAGCTGGGTTGCGCGTCATTCCGTTACGCGTAAGTCGTCGAATCGAATCGGTTGGCTCGAGTACGTATTTCCCCACACGCTGGCGCGACCGGCAGTAGGAACGTCTTTCTCCTGAAACGAGACGTTCCAATCCTTCGGTTCCTCACCACCCGCTGGCCATACTTTTCCTCGCACGACCCAGTTCTGCTCGGATTTGCTGACCTGAAGCCGCAATTGCGTCCAGGTGCTCGGGCGCCATCCCTCGTATTTCGCCGTTGCCACCGTCTCATCGCCTTTGCGGATCGCAACCAGCTTCATTCGCGGCATGAGCCAGAGCTTGTATCCCCCCGCGTCATTGCAGCCGATGCCAAATTCCGGAAACCGCCGGCCGGTGGACGCGCCCCAGATCCGCGCAGAAGTCGTGCTCGCTGCATTGGGTAACGTCGGGCCGAACAACATCCCAAACGAATCCATCGGACCACTGGCCAGTTCCAGCAGGCGGTCCCCTTCAAACTCCTTGACGGCGAATGTTCCGGCCAGTGCCAGGAAATCGGTCTCCGATAACGTTCCAATTTCCATCTTGGAGAAATCATTCCAGTACAGCGGCGCATCCGCCGGCGCGGCGGCGAACAGAGGCATCAGCGCGAAGATTGAAAGGGCGCGGCTTTTCACTCGGCCGTCTTTTCCTGCTTCTTGGCCTGTAGTGCGAACAATGTCTTGTCACTGGTGATGAACATGACGCCGTTGGCGACAACCGGGGTCGAGAATACCGCGCCATCCAGCACGATGTCGCTGATCGGCTTGGCTTCCGGCCCGGCAGTCAAGATGTGCAGCATTCGTTCCTCGTTGCCGACGTACAGCTTGCCGTCCGCCGCGAGCGCCGATCCCCAGATGCGCCCTTCGGTGTCGTGAACCCATTTCTCCGCACCATCGTTGGCATCCAGGCAGTAGATCTTTCCGGCATAGTCGGCCGCGTAAACCAGCCCGTCGGCGATCGATACGGTTGAGAGTGAGCGGCCAATCTTGTCGTACGCCCAGACCTTGCCGGTTTGCGTGATGTCGCCGCTACCTGATGCGTCGATGCAGCTCAGGTTGCCGACGCCGTCGCCGCTGTCGGGGTCCTGGCCGGTGGCGACGTACACTTTCCCATCCACGATCACGGGTGTCGCGCAGATTTCGCTGAATCCCTTCGAGTTCCCATACTTGATGGGCTTGTTCGTCTTCGGATTCATCTTGTACTGAGGCGGATTGCAGTCATACCGCCAGATTTCCTTGAGAACCCCATCCACCGGCTCAGGCTCAAACGCGTAACAGAATCCGTCGCCGCCGCCGAACACCACGATCGCGCGTCCATCACGCGTCGTGCCATAGGCGGGGGAGGACCAGTTGCAGTGCAGCGTGCGGCTGCTGATGCCGGACCGCTCCTCGCCGAGGAGCTTTCCAGTGTTCTTGTCGAGACAGATCAGCGCGGGTGCATCGGGCGCGGGAAGATGAGCGTTCGTCCAGTCGACGCCATTGGCTGTCGTCGTATACACGCGATCGCCCACCAGCAGCACACTCCCGGCGGCCTGTTGGTGGGGAAAGACGCCAAGCTCGTTGTAAATGTCATATCGCCAGATGATGTCGGCATCCGTCGGTCCGGGCTCAAGCGGAGTTGCACCCTCGGGGGCGAAGTAGCTCGCCTCGTCAGTAAACGGCCCGTCATTCCCGTTGGCCATGCCCTTGGCGTCCAGACATAGCACTTCACACCGGTTGGTGAGCAGGTACACGCGCTCGCCTTGTGTCGCGGGCGAGGAGCACAGGCCGACACCGTCAAAATCGACCGCTTGCCCACCGCTGAGTTTTGGAATCACCAGTTGCCAGATGAATTTGCCGCTCTGCTCGTCGAGACACAGCAATACGCCGCGATCACCGTTGTGCCGGGGATCGTGTGGGCGCTCGTTATTCGTCCCGACATAGATGCGACCCCCGGCGACAACGGGGTTGCCATAAGCCTGGCTTCCCAGCGGAGCAGTCCACTTCACGTTGGTCGAAGCCGCGAGGTCGACCTCACCGTCTTGTCCGATCTGTATTTTCGCCGAATCAAGCAGTCCGGCCGCCATTGCGACCATGTTGCGCGAGGGACCGCCGCCCCACTGCGGCCAGTCTGAGGCGTGCGTCCATCCCGCGTACGCCGCCACGAGCAGCACAACGAACGGTAACAATCTGGCGGTCCAACGCATGCCTGTCCTTACTATACGTCGCGCGGGATGGTACAAGATTTCCCGCCATAAGGGCATCTGCACCTTCGTTACAGGAGGGACAAGTCATGAAGCGTATCGTGATCGGCCTGGTGTCGATACTCGTTGCCGCGGCGACGGCGCCCGTGCGCGCCGGCGAGCAGGGCGGCGGATGGCAGCAGTGGCGTGGGCCATACTTCAACGGCGCCAGCGACGCGACGGATCTGCCGGCCAAGCTGGACGAGAAATCCAACCTTCGCTGGGCCATCCCGTTGCCCGGCCCCAGCGCGGCCACGCCGGTCGTCAGCGCCGATCGCGTGTTTGTCAGCTCGCTCGACAACACCTCGAAGAAGCTGCTGGCGATGTGCCTGAGCCGCTCAGATGGAACGATTCTCTGGAGCAAGCAGGTCGGCGAGGGGTTCGTGCAGAACCGCCGGAACAATCTTGCCTCGCCCTCGCCTCTGACCGACGGCAAGCACGTTTGGTTCACCTATGGCAACGGCGATCTGATCGCGTTTGATCTCGCGGGCAAGCAGCAGTGGGCGCGCAACCTCGCCAAGGAGCACGGCCCCTTTCATTACAACTGGATCTACGGCTCCACTCCGCTCCTGTACGACGGGCGGCTCTACGTGCAGGTGCTGCATCGCGATCGCCCCATCGGTAATGACAGCGAGCCAAAGATGCCGGCCGCTTCGTACCTGCTGGCGATCGATCCGAATACAGGCAAAGACATCTGGAAACACGATCGGCCCAACGATGCGGTGCAAGAGTCAAAGGAAGCCTACAGCACGCCTGTTCCCCTCGAATACGGCGGAAGGAAGCTCGTCGTGCTCATCGGCGGCGATGTCGTGACGGCGCACGATGCGGCCAGCGGTGAGGAAATCTGGCGCTGCGGCGGGTGGAATCCGCAGAAGATCGAACACTGGCGGCTTGTGCCCAGCGTCGTTATCGCCGCCAACCTGGTGATCGCCAGTCCCCCAAAGGGAGGGGCGGTTTTTGCGATCAAACCGGACGGGAAAGGCGATGTTTCGCAGACCCACGTCGCGTGGAAAAATCCGGAGTTATCGACCGACGTCTGCGCGCCACTGCTGTACAAAGACAAGCTCTACGTCCTCGACGGCGACGGTCCCAAGACGCTCAGCCGCGCCGATCCCGCGACGGGAAAAGTCGAGTCGAAGGTGACGCTTGGCGGCCGCGACGTGTTCCGAGCCTCGCCGACGGCCGCCGACGACAAGATCTATTGCATGAACGAAGCCGGGCAGGTGTGGATCATTTCCACGGCCGGCGACAAGCTCGAGATCATTAACAATGTCGACCTGGGCGGCGACATCGACGCCGCCAGCCGCTCGACCATCGCCCTTGCCGACGGCCAGGTGTTCGTCCGCACGGCGGACAAGATTCAGTGCTTCGGCGCGAAGTGAGCAGCATGCCCCAGCCGCTCTTCATCGAACGCCCCGCCTCCACCGTTGTAACCCCGGCAACAGGGCGGTGGTGGAGCGAAATGAACCGCTATCACTGGTTCGTCCTCCTGGTTGCGGCGCTGGGCTGGATGTTCGACTGTCTCGACCAGCAGTTGTTCAACCTCGCGCGCGTGCCGGCGATGCGCGAATTGCTGGCGCCGTCGCCTGGTGTCGCAGCGAGCGCGGCTGATATCGCCCGATTCGGCGGGTATGCGACGTCGATCTTCCTCATCGGCTGGGCGACCGGCGGACTGGTCTTCGGCGTGCTCGGCGACAAGATCGGCCGGGCGAAGACGATGTTGATGACGATCCTGATCTACTCCGCATTCACCGGATTGAGCTCGCTTTCAACGGGCTTTTGGGATTTTGTGCTGTATCGCTTTCTGACGGGGCTTGGCGTCGGCGGTGAATTTGCCGTGGGTGTGGCGCTGGTGGCGGAGGTCATGCCAGACCGCGCTCGGCCCTATACGCTTGGGTTGCTTCAGGCGCTATCCGCGATCGCTTTCCAGCACATTGGGATCCTAAGCTTAGAATTCCACGTGGACAAGTTGTCGC
>JADMIO010690605.1_pt1 | contig 10702 bp, 12 predicted proteins | sample 8958161 | NCBI WGS metagenome assembly JADMIO01 (sample SAMN16585339, study PRJNA669376) | soil metagenome | isolation source: Crop rotation soil | place: USA: Cullars Rotation, Alabama | collected 2011 | reverse complement strand
CGGGCGCCGTCGGCGCGACCATCGCGAAACTTTTTGGCGAGGCGCCGGAAAAACAAATTCCCGTCGATCTCTTGCGCATCAAACAACTGCTCGAAACCGGCGAGATCGCGCGCACTGAAGGTCAGCCGGCCGGACGTGCTCACAGCACCTCCCGGAAGTTCGACGATTTTATCCGGACCTGAATCGGTGGAGCCCGATGTCCTCATCGGGCTTTTTCGATTTCGTCTCCGAAATGCCAATCCAGCCCGATGGTGACATCGGGCTCCACCAATCAAACTTTATGAAAGCAAACTGCTGGTTCGGAAAACAAGACATGCGGGTGGTGAACGTCGACGACCCAAAGATTCTCAATCCGCGCGACGCGATCGTGCGCATCACGTCCACCGCCATCTGCGGCTCTGATCTCCATCTCTACAACGGATTCATTCCGACGATGGAAAAAGGCGACATCGTGGGCCACGAGTTCATGGGCGAGGTCGTTGAGGTCGGCCCCAAGGTCACCAATCTCAAAGCCGGCGATCGCATCGTCGTCCCCTTCCCCATTTCGTGCGGCAACTGTTTCTTTTGCCAGCAATCGCTTTTTTCGCTCTGCGAAAATTCCAATCCGAATGCGCCGATGGCGGAAAAAATGTTCGGTCACTCCCCCGCCGGCCTCTACGGTTATTCTCATCTCACCGGCGGTTATGCCGGCGGCCAGGCGGAATACGCGCGCGTTCCGTATGCGGACGTCGACCACGTCAAGATTCCGGAAGAACTCACCGACGAGCAGGTGCTCTTTCTCTCCGACATTTTTCCCACCGGCTACATGGCCGCGGAAAACTGCAACATCCAGCCCGGCGACACCGTGGCCGTGTGGGGCTGCGGACCGGTTGGGCAATTCGCGATCATCAGCGCATATCTTCTCGGCGCAGAACGCGTGATCGCGATTGATCGCTTTCCTGAACGCCTGCGTATGGCGCACGACGACGGCGGCGCGGAAATCATCAACTACGAGGAAGTGAACACCTACGACGCTCTCATGGAAATGACCGGCGGACGTGGCCCCGATTCCTGTATCGACGCCGTCGGCATGGAAGCGCACGGCGCGCCCTTGGTGTACGCTTACGATCGCGTGAAACAAGCAACGATGATGGAAACGGGCCGGCCGATCGCGTTGCGCGAGGCAATCCGCGCGTGTCGCAACGGCGGCACCGTGTCCGTGCCGGGAGTCTACGGCGGTTTCGGCGACAAGATTCCCCTCGGGGCGTTGATGAACAAGGGTCTCACCGTGAAAACCGGTCAGACTCACGTGCAACGCTACATGAAGCCGCTGCTCGAACGCATTCAAAATGGTGACGTCGATCCCAGTTTCGTCATTACGCACCGAATGGGCCTTGAGGATGCACCGGAAGGCTATCGGATTTTTTGCGAGAAACAGGACGAGTGCATCAAAATCGTCCTCAAGCCGCACCAATCCCCCGGCCCCGAATTCACCACCAGCGGCGGGATGTAGGATTTATTTCTTACAGGAGGAAACCGGAGAGAAACGGAGTCAGAGAATGAATGATTCTCCCTCTCTTTGTTTCCTCCTGTAAAATCATCCGTCGTTCCGTTCGGTTAGAAACGCCAGCATCAGGGTGAAAAAACAGAGCACGAGATTTTGCAACGGAAGCTGCAGCGGGGTCGGCAACGCGTAGATGATGCAGACCGCGGGCACCCACACGCCGAGATTGGAAACCAACACCGGCAGCACGCGCCGGCGATACCAGCGCCCCATCCGTAGATCTTCGAGCACTGGGCCGATGCGATAGTGCGCGTCCACCCACGCATAAACGAGGACGGTCACCGGCACGGCGAAGAGCGGACAGTAGAAGAATTGATCGACGACCATTTTCTTCGCGATCGTCGCCGTGCTCGCGTGGTCGCCGAACATCGCGGCAAGAAATCGATAGAACACCTCGACCTCGATGCCCTTGTACGCCCAAAACGCGACGAGCCCCGCGCCCTCGAACCACGTGTAGCGATCCCGCGTCGCCCGATGGAGTTTCAGGTAGAGGAGAGGAAGGAGGCCGCCGACAACGCCGGTGGAAATAATTCCAAAGATGAATCCGGTCTCCGCCCGAAACTGGCTGAGCCGTTCCAGCGCTTCGCGCGTCGGCGCATGCTGGTAGTACGCAATCACGATCACCAGCGCGACGACCTGCAGCGCCAGACCCGGCCAGAAATGCGCGCGGGCAGCGCGAACTCCTGCTTTCCATGGAGCTTCGGCGATCGGAAGCGTTGACGACATAAGCCGTCGAGATTTTCGCCCGCCGAACACAATCGCGAGCGGAATATGCACCGCAATAGGCCGCGCCGCTCAACCACATGTCACGTAATACGTGACATGTTCCGCTGGCGTAAGCGTTGAGCGCGGATCAGTGCTCTCCTGCGCGCACCTGCGCGTGGTTCAGGCACGCCACCAGCCCCACTCCGCCCAAAATATTTCCGAGCAGAGCCGGCAACGTGAATCCCGCAAACGCCTTCGCCCAGCCGAGCTCGCCCGCGCTCGCCAGTGCGAATGCGTTGATCGATCCGGCAATCACGTGACTGAAATGGGCAACGCCGATGACGTACGTGATCACAAGAATCACCCACACGTGCGCCGTCTCGGCAGCGGGCATTACCCATACGATCAACGCGATCAGCCAGCCCGCAAAAATTCCCCGCAACACGATGACCCCGAAACTCGGCTCGACACTTTCACGCGCAATCGCCTTCACCGCTTCGATGGTGTCGGGCGACAATGCCGCGGTGTGTGTGAACACCACGGCGACGATCAATCCGCCAATCAGATTTCCCAGCAACACCACCGTCCAGAGTCGCAGCACATTGGAAAGCGCCACCGGGACTTTTCTTTCCAACAATGGCAGGATCGGCGTCAGCGTGTTTTCAGTGAACAGTTGCTGACGTCCGAGGATCACGATCAGAAAACCCACGCTGTATCCGAGCTTTGCCACGAGCGAACGCCAGGCCGCTTCAGGCAGGTGAGCGCGCAACATCGCCTCGGCCACGAGCGAAAATCCCATCGAGAGCCCTCCTGCCAGCGCCGACCATGCGAGCGCAGCGGTGGGTCGCGCCAATTCCTCCACGCCTTCCGCCACAATGGCTTCGTGGACCGTTTGACTGCTCGGCGCCTGCAGCTCGGCGGCATCGGGCGACGGCGAGGGTGGCACTTTTTCCATCATGACTCTCCGCCGATTTAGTCAGCTCGCCCGCCGCGCGGTGCCAGGCTGATCCGGATACGCCACTCGACCGCACGAAAAAATTGGGATCGTGACGAAAAACTTTTGTCGAGTCGCAACCCAAGGAGCGAGGTCAGGTCGGTCCTGAGGAATCGGACGCGCACCCATCCGCTGCCCATGAATCCTCAAACAAACTCAGACCATGTTTTATCACGACGGAAAACTTCAGTACCACGTGCGCGTCGACAAACCGAACCCGCACTTCGCTAAAATGCTTCAGCAGGCCATCGGCGGCATCGAAGGAGAGATGCGCGTCTGCTTGCAGTATCTCTTCCAAGCCTGGGGCGCGCGCGGGCCGAAAAAATACCGCGATATGCTTCTCGAGACCGGGACCGAGGAATTGGCGCATATCGAAATGCTCGCGACCGCCGTCGCGCTCAACCTCGAAGGCGCGCCAACCGAAACGAAATCCAACTTCACGGCGCATCCGGTGGTCGGCGCGATTCTCGGCGGGATGGATCCCCGACACGTCCTTTCCGCCGGCCTCGCGGCCATGGCGACCGACGCAAACGGAGTTCCGTTCAACGGCTCGTGGGTGGTCGCGAGCGGAAATCTCGCCGCCGACATGTATGCGAACGTCATGGCGGAATCGACCGGACGCGTGCTGGCGACGCGCCTCTACGAAATGACCGATGATCCCGGCATGAAGGACATGTTGGCGTTTCTGATCTCGCGCGACACGATGCACCAGAACCAATGGCTCGCGGTGCTGGAAGAGATTGGCGGGCTCACCGGAGTGCATCCGATTCCCAACAGCATGCCGCAGTCGGTTGAGTTGCCTGAGTTCAACTACACCTTTGTTTCCACCCGACGCGATCCGGTGGAAAATCCGGAAGAGCGTTGGACGACCGGCCAAGCGCCGGATGAAAAAGGCGCGTTTTCATTTCAGCCGGCGATGCCGATCGGCGGAGAACCAATGCTCGCCCCGCCCAAGCCGGAAGGGCATGCGCAAAATGAGCAGATGATGGAAGCAGCGACGTAGAACACCTGCGACGCAGCTGCGATCTGCGATTTACGACGTGAATTGCCCCTCCGGCAGTTTACGTCGCAGCGCGACCTCCACACCCCATTGCGGCCGACCATAAATCGCAGCCGCATTTGGGGGGTTGGAGAAATCGTAGATCGCACATCGGAGGATTGACGCCCGCGTTTCTGCCCGCCGTGGTGGAGGCGCTCATGACCCGCGTTTTCGTCTCCGGCTGTTACGACATTCTACACGCCGGCCACATCCAGTTTTTTCGTGAAGCCCGCGCACTCGGTGATCACCTCACCGTGTCGTTCGCGTCGGCCGACGTGCTCTGGGTGCACAAACAGCGCCGCAGTTCGCTGCCCGACGATCACAAGCGCGCCTTGATCGAGTCGCTCGATATGGTCGACGAAGTCGTGGTCGGGACGGGCCACGACGAAGGACTCGACTTCAAGGAAGCTTTCCTCCGCCTGCGCCCCAGCATCCTCGCGGTCACCGAAGACGACAAATACGCGCAGCTCAAACGCGACCTCTGCGCGCAGGTGGGCGCGCGCTACATCGTTCTGCCGAAAACGCCGCCGCAGTTTTCTCCCGTTTCAACCACGCAGATTGTGCGTTTCATCCGCGCGCCGGAAACCGCTCCGTTGCGCGTTGATTTCGCGGGCGGCTGGCTCGACGTGCCGAAGAACGCGCGCGCAGGCGCATTCGTGGTGAACTGCGCAATCTCGCCGGTGGTGTCGCTGCGCGACTGGCCGTACGAGCGCAATGCCGGCCTCGGCGGCAGCGGCGCGTGGGCGCTGCTCAACGGCAAGGACGGGGTCGTCTCGGAGCTCGATCTCGGCGTCGGCTGGCAGGACCCCGCGATCATTTCGGAGACCGGGCTATGCGTGTGGCGCAGCGGGCCGCGCCCGGAGCTCGAACTGAAGCACGACGGCGCGTACCTGCGCGGCCGGCTCGCGCTTTATTGGACTGGATCGCCGCACGACACGCCCGCGTCGGCAAAGCTTCCGCGGGATTACGATGCAATTGCCCGCGCTTCGGTCACGGCGCGCGATGCGGTCTGGCGCTGCGATCTTTCGCTCCTCGCGGACGCGATTCGTCAATCGTACGCCGTCCAGTGCGCGGAGGGAATGGAACGGCTCCCCGGCGATCCCGCCGGTCCGCGCGATGTTCTTCCGGCCGGCGTAAACCCGCTCGCGTGGAAATATTGCGGCGGTGGTTTCGGCGGCTACGCGTTTTATCTCTTCGCCGAAACGTCGCAGCGGGACGCGACCTGCCAGCTAAAAGGTTTTCGTCCGATCGACCCGTATTTGGCGAGCAGGTAGGTGGAGCCCGACGTCCCCGGCGGGCTTTTTTCTGCTTCTAACCGCGACCTCGGAAAAGCCCGCCGGGGACGTCGGGCGCCACCTATTTTTTCGCGGCGGGCGTGGCCGCCGGGCGATCGCCGATCACGATCACGTTTTCCAACTTCGTTAGCTCGGGGCGCTTCTTCGGGCTGTCCTGCAGGATGACCCCGGGCTGACGTGTGCCGTGAAAAAATGCGCCGACACTGCTCATGCGATCGAGCGCGATGGGAAAATTCACGCCGCTGGCGCGCAGACTCATGCGCGTCACCCACAGCGCCACCTTCTTTTTGTCGCGCAACGCTCTCGCATCGTAGGCGACGAGAATAACAAAGTACCTCTCCTCCTCCGCCATCGTGCGCAACGTTTCACCGATGTTGTCGTCGCGGTTCATGAACGGCTTGAAACCGAGCAGCTCGGCATTCGAGTAGGAGACACGCTCGTTCTTGCGATACAGGCTCGCGGCGAGACTGAGTTCATTGTTCAGGCGCGCTTCAGCAGCCGCGGCCGCGCCCAGTGCGCGCGTGATTCCCGTGGAATCGCTCGACTCCCGCTGTTTGGCCTCCGCCACCGCCTCTGACGCCTGGCGAACCGCGTCGGGATCATACTGCAGCGCCACCGCGCCATTCTCGCTCTCCCGGGTCATGCCCCAGTGCACAGCGATCGCGAGATCCGCCGACTCGATATTTTCCGCGGGGACGAAATTGCGCAGCAGCAAATCTGACGAAAGCGTTTCGACGATGGTGCTAAACGGAACTTTCATCAGACCGTTGTCGGCCCCGACGTTTTGTTGTCCGCGAATGATCACGTAGCTTTCCGACTCCGGCGCATCCGCTCCGGTGCGACGCGCGATGTAGCTCGGTTCCGCCGACGCCCGCACAGCGATCAAGCGCTCAGCATGCAACGCGCCGACGAGAACGATGCTCGCAACGGCTGCGAGGCCGACGCGGCTGAAGCGGCCAATCACGTCCGACGGTTCGAAAAAAAATCTTTTCGAGGTCATGGGGTACCAGGCAACCGAGCGGTGCAATCCTGCGAGAAAACCCTGCGGTCGCAAGTGGCAGGATTCACCCGTCGACCGGATTTACCGGCGTTGGCAGAACCAGTTGATAGAACTCCAGATCGAGCCACCGTCCGAACTTGAAGCCGGCCTGGCGGATGCTCGCGCAGTGCGTAAAACCCAACGCCCGGTGGAGGCGCACTGATGCTTCGTTCGCGGAATCAATGCCGCCGATCATCATGTGATAGTCCTGGCTTTTCGCCGTCTCGATCAGCGCACGGAGCAAAAATTTTCCGATGCCCTTTCCGCGGCAGTCGGCGCGCACATACACCGAGTGCTCGATCGAATATTTGTAAGCAGGCCACGCACGAAATGCACCGTAGCTGGCAAAGCCTTCGAGTTTCCCGTCGGCGGCAACGACTCCGATCACGGGATAACGCCCTTTTTGTTTCGCGTCCCACCAGCTCGCCATCATCGCCGGCGTCCGTGGCTTGTAGTCGTAAAGCGCCGTCGAATTCACGATCGCGTCATTGAGAATCGCGAGAATCTCCGCGGCATGAGCTTCGGCGCACTGGATCGCTTGCATTGGAAACGAGGCTACGCTTTGCGAAAAATCGCTTCAACCGTGTCGCCGTCCGGATCGAGCAGATAAGGGGCCCGCATTCTGATTGAACGAAAACTCCGTGCGGAGTCGGAAACCAAAATCCCAGTGTGATCGAACATGCGGAAGCGAATAAACGAAGGTGAAGTTCAGCGTTCAGGGTAACAACACCGATCGAGCGACTCTCCCGTCGAAATTTTTCAGCTGCCTGGAAACGAGAACGCCGCGACCCCGGCCGCGCACTAAAGCGGCTCTTCGTTCGACGGGGGCATGGCCAGGATCTCGAGCGCCCGATCGTAGTCCTCGTCGGCGACTTCCACCTTCATGCCTCCGATCGCATTCGCGGCGAGCCAGTCAAGCGTCACCATGTTCTCGTCGCGCGCGTAAGCGGTCACCCCGCTGCCCCCGAGCCGCGCGATCAACATGTGCGCGTCGATCGGCCGATTGAAGGCGGCGATGGTTTTCATCGGACCACTGTCCACCCTCGCTGATCGAAACGCGAGGCTCCGGATCAAATTTCTCCGTGACGCATTTCCTCGCGAAAATCAGCGTTTCCAAAAAGTCAGCCCGGCGGGCGTCCGGACGCCCATGACCGCGTCCTGATTGAATCGCTGCCGATACGCCCGCGCGATTTCCTCGAGCTTGGTGTCGATCGCCGGATCGCTGCCATGCACAATTTCGAGAACGCACGTTTGCTCCGCAACGGGCGCACCGTCGTCCCCCTTCCAGTGACCTGATCCGCGCCACACCGTGAAGCCGTCTGGAAGCCGCGGCACGACTACCTCCGCCACAAACGCCTCCCATTGCGCCTCTGTCACTTCTCCCCCACCCGGAATGGAGCGCCCAAAATATAGCCGATCGGAAATGCTCGAGGACCCTGTGGTGCAGCCGGCGAATGCAAGCAGCACGGCCAGGAAGAAAATGCGGGGTAAAGTCATTCGAAGCAAAACGGACATCGCGGGCTCAGGATTTCGCAGCAGCAACGACACTCATGTGTCCCGCGACGATTCGCCAGCTTTCCGGACGACGCACCCAGACGCGCGTGTAGCGCAGTCGTCCACTCGACCGCACGCCGTCAACGATGGCCTCCGCCTCCATTTCCACGTTCACCACCGCGATCTTCTCGAAATGCAAAACGCGAAAGTCGACGGGCTCCATTTTTGAGATGCGAATTCGGCCGGAGCGATGCAGCGCCAGATCATCCGCTTTGCCGACGACTGACCCGTCGAGCGCGGTGAACATCAGTTCGTCGTCCAGCAGGCGATCAAGCATCCCTACGTCGCTGCTCAGCTGCGCGCGTCGAAGCTGATTTTCGCATTCCTCAATCTGGGAGAGTTTCATCGTCACGATGTCGTCGAGTTGAATTCGCACCTGCCGCAACTCAAACACGCTCTTCACTTTCTTCATCGTGAAGACCGAAGAACGCGGCGAGTTGTTTTTCGTCCTCGTAGGACAGGTAAACGTAGCTGCGACTTTCAGCGAGGGGTTTGCCGCAGACTTCACACGTCGTCGCGAGTGAATGATCAGCCCTCCGACATGAACCGCAGAACGGGACCGCAACCGCGCGGCATTGCCGAATCATCGCGTAGCAACAGATGACCGCGCCCACGAAAGCGATCGGTACGGGTCCCAGCAAGACCACCAGCCACGCCCGCTCGGTCGGGAGCGATTTTCCCACGAGATGAACCAATCCATGTCCTCGCCAAAAAAGCAGTGCAACCAGCGCCACCCACACGACGACGAAGATCACAGGCGACCAAATCAAAACGCTGCGGATCCTTTTCTTTCGCCACACACGCAAAAACTCGGGCGCTACCGAATCGGGAAGATGAGCAGTCATGCTAGGACATATTCTGGGGCGAAACTTCCACCCGGGCTAGATCCCACAGTGCAGAGAAATCAAAAGGGCTTATTCCTGCATCGCGTCTTGAGGGCACTCTCACTTTTTGCGATGCGGCGGCGATGAATGTTCGCGTGGAGTTCGGATGCGTGTGCGAGCAATTGCCTTCCTCGACTTTTCGCCTGGCGCCGGCACCGACACCTTTTCCCAATCGCGAACTTCTCCTGTCACGATGCGGAACATCACATGCGCCTTCGGCGCGTCGACGCCGCGGAGCTGTCGCGCTAAGGCCGGTGAGCGGAGCTTAAGCTTCCGCTTCAAATGCGCCCACTCGTAGTGGAGCTGTCCGCGGGTCTCACGGATGGTCTGTTCGCTCCGTGGCCGCGCGATCTTTCGGACGTCGAAATTATAGCCGCGCCGCGCAGCTTCCGCAGCGATCTCGTGGAGAAACGCCGCGATCGCCAGCATCGGATCGGCAGCGGCGCGAAATCTCACGAGCTGGGGATGATTCCGATACCCTCGCGTTGCTCCGCTTAAAACTTTTTGCGCGAGCAATGCCTCACGCCAACACGCCACGAGCCCCTTCGCATCGAGATACTGGGGATGGAGCGTCCATAATCGCATGCGGCAGAATTTCGAACTCGGCCGCGGCTGGCTACTCCAACTTTGCGCCGGCCTCGATCAGCAGCTGCTTCAGAATCGACCGGTGACAGCGGGATTCGTCCTGGCAATAGCACCCGACTGAAAAATTGAAGGCGTGCGAAAGTTTCGCCAGCAACTCGATATCGTGCCTGGCGTCGGGCACTGCCATCTCCGCTTTGTACTTCTTCGTGAACGCACGCCATTGCGCCGCAGATTCCGCGGAGAGGCCGAGCTTCATGGTGGCAACACTCGGCGCGAGATTCGGAAACCACACGTCGTACCAGTTCTGTTTTGAAAACTTTGTTTTCGGCACACCTCGCGGCGGCCGGCGAACCGTACCGATTCGAATTCCCTCATGCGGAAGGCGCGGCGTTCCCAGTCGGACAATTCTCACGCTCATGATTTCTTCGACGACGAGACCGATCCGCTGTCAAGCCGCAGAACAGCTCCGTAAGACGTCGGGCTGTTGTTCGCGCCTTCTTATTTTGCCGGAATGAAAATCGGTACGTAGGCCGGGCCGCTCCCTGCCCCGCCGGCAATTCGCGCGGTCAAAACCGAATTTCGTTCATTTCCGGTGGTGCCTTCGTCGTAAACGACGACATCGAACGCGATTCCGGTTTTCTTGGCCTCGATCTGATACGTGTGACCCGCAACTGCTTCGATCGAGAGCGTGTCTTGAGCCTGCGTGTAGTTGCTACCCTGCAGTAGCACCGTGATCCGTCGAGTGCCGGGCGCCACTGCGACCGAACGAATATTGCCGGTCCAGAAACTCGGCGGTAAATACAGACCATCTACCTCGACCAGGCTGACGTGTGAGTCGCCATCCGAGAAAAATTTGATGATGTTCGCACTTCCACCTTTCACCGTGGCGACGGGTGGAGACGACGGGGGAACATAAGTCGGTCGCGTCGTGGCGCAGCCGGAGAGCATCGCCAGCGCAATGAAAGCAAGAACGGTGAGCAGACGTGAATGGAGGGGCATACAAAATTTCATGAGAAAAAATCGGCGGTCGTCACGGACGAATCGTGTCACAAAACCGCTGGCCG
>JADMIO011101976.1_pt1 | contig 10703 bp, 12 predicted proteins | sample 8958161 | NCBI WGS metagenome assembly JADMIO01 (sample SAMN16585339, study PRJNA669376) | soil metagenome | isolation source: Crop rotation soil | place: USA: Cullars Rotation, Alabama | collected 2011 | reverse complement strand
CGCTGCGCCTTTGGTTTTTGATGTGATTATATGATATGCAATAGTAAAATCTAGCAGAAAACTCGATTTTGGACAAACTGAGGGATGCCGGCATAAACACGGCGTCCACTCACCGATTTTCGAACCTGCCACAGTCAGACAGTGCGCCTGTTTCCTTCAGATCTTGAAAAGAAAATAGAGTTCGGCAGAACACAAAAATAGTGCGATTGGAAACAGCATTGTGCTTAAAAAAGTATCGAAAGTCCAGTATTGCTGGGTGCCTTCGGTGCCGTCCAAAAACCAGAAGTATCCATTCAAAATGGCCACATGCCACTGCCCGAAAGCAAAAGCGATGATTATCATAACGCAAATAAATTCGACCATGTTCTTACCTCTAGCGTGCCCAGCCTGCATAGCCTGTTATTTCTCTGGCCGGTTTATGTGTGGGGATCGTCGGTTCAACTGGATTGTGCGCGCCGTAAGCCAGTTCACCCCAGTATTCAGGCCCGACTTTTGTGCCGTTTTTCAAAAGATGTTGGTTTGCCAAAATGCTTCGAACCAGAGGAACCATAAGCGTCCCCGCCAGAACAGCCATAATGAAAATGAAATCGATCAAAAACCAGTCCGTATTGCCGTATGTCATAGCGATCACCTTTTGGTCGACTGGGAGTTGCTCTCCACAGTCGTGCGATGAAGTGGAACAGAGTTTCCAATGTTGCAGGAAGTCAGTCCATAAAGAGCTGATCGCTCAAAACGCGGTCTATGCCTTCCGTTTGAAAAGTATCAACGGGCTATGACATTTGCCTGACGAAAAGCACATTTTTCGGTCGAATTTATCCAAAGACACGTAATCCCCGCATCATCCCTGTTTCAGACATCTGCTGTTCGAGCATCAGTTCGTACTTGAAAACATCATCGAAAGTCGAGCAGATTGACCCGTTTTGCATCAAACAGGACGTTTTGTTCCGCATCTGCTAGAGTTGCACTTTATACTTCTCAGGTCTTTTCAATTGGTAGAGCAATTTCTTCAGCAATTAGAGTCCTTTTCAGCCGCAGAACCGACTATTGAAGCGGTGGTCCTGGTTGGTTCTCATGCCAACGGCACAGCCAAGGCGGATTCCGATGTCGATATCGTGATCGTGACGAATTCGACCGACCGCTTACTGGGCGAATACACCTGGGTTTATCGATTCGGCAAAGCGCTCAGCTCGGATGAAGAAGACTATGGTTTGGTGCATGCCTTGCGCGTCATGTACGATGGCGGGCCGGAAGTGGAGTTCGGCATTACTTCGAAGTCATGGATCGCTGATGACCAACTTAAGGACACCGGCAAGATTTTAGCCGCCGGTTATCGCGTTATTTATGATCCCAACAAATTGATCGATGCGTTTTACGATCGCGCCAAATCGGCCGGCTTGAACTGAAGTTTCATCAAATTGAGAGAGTCTTGCTTGTCACGCGGGACAAGGATTTGCTGTTTTCCACCCTGGACAATAGTCACAATCTTTTCACGCTCTAGCGCATAGATTTAGTTCCTCTCCAACCCGCAAAAATACATTTACTATGGCTCTAAATCCTGTCGACTCCACACCTGTGGAGCGCTCCGCTGCGCACATTGCGCCTGTAGTCCGCTCTGAATCATTTACAGATCAGACCGATCTTTCTCTGCGTTCGAACGCCGATACACTGAGGTTGGCCAGTGCCGACATACCGAAAACCGTTCGTGGTTTCAACCCGGGCGAAGCTCCCACCGTTACTGACTTTTCCATAGTCAACGGCGACACGGTGATTGCCGGAAGCGAGAAAAAACCGCTGTCCGAAAACGCCTTGAACGCTGCCAAAGTGAAAAAAGGCGAAGGCTATTTCCAATCTGCCGAGCGCTTGCTGGGCGGTGAATTCACTCATGGTGAAAAGAAGCAATTCACAGACGCATTGAGAAAGAACTGGGCGAGCGAGCATCCGGACGCCAAGTCACTCAGTCGCGGTGATGAGCTTTTGACTGAGAAAAATCGCGATGCAGTGCTGAACAGTATTGCCGATCCGGCATTGCGAGCCAGAATTGCAGAAAGGCTGAGCAAAGGACTTCCAGAAGCTGGTCTTACACCTCGACAAGAGCCTGCCGCTGATCGAGTCAGGAAAGACAGGCCGGCTGTGGAAAATCCTGATGTAAAAGTGAGAAAGCCGGAAGTTAAAATTCAGCCGACCGATCTGGATAACGTTCCTGATGGGCCTGTAAAAAACCCGCTCGAGCGCAAATTCGAAGTCGGAGATCGATTTACTGGTGTGACCTCTACTTACGGCGGCCGGTTCAATGGTCGTGAAACCGCCAGCAAACTGCGTTTTAATTCGGAAGAGATGACGGCTGCCAGCAAAGAGTTTCCCTTCGGGACGATTCTAAGCGTCACCAATCCTCAAACCGGAAAAGAAGTAAAAGTAGTGATTACCGACAACGGACCATTTGCAGGCAACAAGGTCAAGCGTCCTGACGGCACAACCACTTACGATCGTGTCATCGATCTTTCCACTCGCGCCGATCGCGAATTGGGAAGACCTGGATTAGCTCCCCTCAATTACAAAGTTCTCTATATCCCAGAAAATGGTGCATGGGGAGGCGACAGACGCAATTTGAGACAAGAGCCCCTGCAGCAACTTCGCGAAACAGTGAGAAAGTATTCGCGCTAAAGGCGGCACGTTCTAAATTGCTCGTTGCCTCTAGCGCTCTTTGAGGTTTCTCTGGGAGCGAAAGATGCGGAATTTGTCGCCCACTTTCTTGTGGAAAAACAATTCCTTTTTGTCCGCAGTGATCGTCGGTGCTTCTATAAAGCCTGAAATTTGAGTCAGTTTCTCAGGTTCTCCATAAGGAGAAAAACAATTTTTGCGGCGTGCCACCATAATTCGAAGATATGGCTCCTGTTTTTTATTGTCTCCTGCAGCCTTTTTCTTGCTCATTCTTGTGAAATACAATTCGAGCCAATCGGCAGTCTGGCAGGGCGCGTATTCCAGGGCATCCGTGTTCAGTTTGGATAAAACGCTTTGACTTTGCTGATTTAGCGAGAAGTTTCCGTTTTCCTTTTCGGCAATCGCCAGGTCTGATTTGTCCGGAGGCAAAATCGGATTGGCAAAGTGAGCGCGTGACAGGACAAGCGTTTTTCCATCCCTGCTTATGTCGCAATCCATGTTGATTTCTGCTGGTTTGTGCGGCGAAATATCACCAGTTGGAAGCGCGACGTTTTTCAGACTTTCACTTGCAAATTCACCGCAGTAGATAGAATGCCCGTCCTTCTCGAAGCTGCGCAAGCTCGTGAAATACAAGTTGCCGTGAGCATCTATCGTCGGTGCCATGTCCTTTGATTTGGAAATCGAACCAGGCAAAAGACCAAGATGCTTGAACGAATTTTGGCTCGTTCGTTTGCATAAATGGATATGAGTGTCGGCCAGAGGCGAATTGCTGTTGTTGAAGAGCAAGTATTGTCCATCTGCCGTGATAAACGGTTCCATACAATCGTCGTCGTAACCGTCTACAGTGACTGGCTCAGGGTTTTCGTAAAGATTCGAGGTCTTCTCTTCAGCCCCTGAATCGAGAGGCAAGGTCGAGACTGGATCGAGAATTTGCGCGAGCGCGCAGGCACCGAGAATAGTCAGCGTGCCGGAGAGGAGAAACAAGATTTTTTTTGTGGCTCTCCCGGTTATGCGAGGTCCGTTTTTTTGTTCTTTCGTCATAGCCCCCTTGCCCGCTCTGGGTCAAAGTCCCACAAGGCTGAGCCTGTGAGGTTTGTAATAGGTTGTAAAGAGGCGGTTGTTCACAATAGTTATCAGGCTTTAATGATGTTGTTTTGCTTCTTTATAGATATCCCCAAATCCGATTATTTACACGAGTCCAAAACCTCACAAGCAACTTATCCAGTCACTCACGCGCGAATTCTCCGGTTTTAAAGCCGTAGGAGTGCATATCGCGTCGAGTTCTTGTGAAGTTGAGAGTCGTGTCAGAAGGATGGCGGGTTGACCTAAGTGGGACGGCAGCGATTTGCATTCGACGCTGACCGATCGCTGAGAAGGCAGCAGTAAACCCCTTCAAGAATGCCAACATCCAGGAGCAATACATGACGAAGCCCACTGATTCCAGGACGATGGAAGAAGTGATTTTCGACAAGTACTGGGCGCATGCCTGCGCACACACCTACGGACTGCCTGTTGTGGAGACGCGCGCGCCAGGGGGCGGCTACGTTCGGCAACCGGTCGATACGCAGTTTCTCATGCAAGTCGAGTCCGCTCTCGAGGTGAGGGACACGATCAAATTCCGCTGCGATGTTCACGCCGCTGTCAGATGCATTTTCGAGGCGCTTGGGCGCATGCCGTCCAGCGCTGAAATTCTTCAGAAGGTTCCGTTTTTGGGCGGCGGCATCACCAATTTTGCCAATGCTCAAGCGGGCCGGACAGCCTGAAGACTCCTGAACTTTTTCGTCACTGACAGCCGAGGAAAGCAGTGCGAGCTTCCTCGGCTCTGCCGAGCGACCAATTACGTAACTCCGTATTTCGATGCTCGTAAAACGGCATTGCAAGCGGCGTTAGGTAATTGGTCTTTTCAGGCGATGCAGTTGAAACTAGAAACTCGAACTGCCCAAGGGCAGAAAGGGTAGGTTCAAAATGGCTTCACGTGAAAATGCGAAGCTGATTCTTTCGGTCGAGGAAATTGCAATTCGGCTTGTGGAGCGGGGCCGGAAGGTTGTTGCTCTGCTCATTGGAGTGCCTGCCTCGGGCAAAAGCACTCTGGCCAGGCAGCTTCTCGGTCACGCCGGCTTCGTGCATCTCAATGCCGACAGCATCCGCAAGGAAGTGAACGGTGACGAGAGCAATCACGACCGGGACAACCTGGTGTGGATGAAGTTTCAAGAGCGCTATGAAGCAGCGCTCCAGTCGAGCGAGCCCGTGCTCGTCGACAACATGAACCACACCCGGGCGACGCGCTCCAACCTGATCCGCGCCGCCCGCAAAGCCGGCTATGCCGTCAAGCTGGTTTACCTCGATGTGCCGCTTGCCGTCTGCATCGAGCGCAACCGCAATCGCGGCAAGGACATCCCTGATTTCACAATCATGGAAAAGCATGTCGCCTTGCGGGTCAACGGCAAGCCGCTGCCCGACGAGGATGCCATCTGGATTGCTCCGACTGCAGAGCCGGAGCAATACGAAGTCACGCAAGTGGCGCCGGCGGATTCGGAAAACGCCTTCGACATCGTAGGCGACGTGCACGGCTGTGCGGACGAACTTGAGGAGCTGATCGAAGTTTTGGGCTACAAGCTCAACATGGAGACGCGGCTTCAGATTCGCCCGCAGGGACGAAAGCTGGCTTTTGTCGGCGACCTTGTCGACCGCGGTCCGGACTCGGCACGCGTGCTCGACATGGTGATGGCACTGCACAAGCAGGGCGCCATCGTCGTTCTGGGCAACCACTGCTACAAGGTGATGCGCTACTTGCAGGGGCATCAGGTGCGCATCTCGAAAGAGGTGGAACGCACCATCGAGCAGATAAAGGCACGCGGCATCGAGTTCACGCAGGCGGTTCTGCTCTTCCTGAAAGAAGTGCAGTTCATCTTCGAAACCGGCGATCTGATCATCGTGCACGCTGCCTACAAGCAGCTGGCGCGCGGAGAGAAGGCCAACAGCCTGGCTCTCTATGGTGAGACCTCGGGCGAGAAGGATGCCAACGGTTATCCCGTTCGGCTCGATAGCTGGGAAACCGGCTACATGGGCGGCAAGACGATCGTGCACGGGCATGTCCCCGTGAGCGAGCCCAAGCTGCGCAACGTCTACAACGGCGGGCGCATAGTCAACGTCGACACTGGCTGCTGCTTCGGCGGCAAGCTCACGGCGCTGCGTTATCCCGAGATGGAGTTCATCTCCGTCCCGGCAAGGGCGCAGTATTCGGAGTTGTTCAACTCCTATGAAGATGCTCAACCTGAAGGAGCTTACAGCATGCAGCAAACTCAAACTCCGGCAAAAGCTCCGGTTACCTGGACCGGTGCCTATGGCGTCGGTGTCGGTCTGCCCCTTCTTTCACAATTCGACGAGATGGAGGAAGCGGGCTGGATCTGGTCCAAGCGCGTAAAGACCGCCGACGGATTCACCTACCGGCTCTTCAACTACTCGAAGGGCTGCGCCTACGATCGGGTCTGGAACGAGGTGACCACGGTCTCTCGCGGGCTGATCGTCTGCGAGGAAACGGGCGAAGTGATTGCCGCTTCCATGCCCAAGTTCTACAACCTGGGCGAGACGGTGATACCGGGCGTGGTGGCGGGCGTCAAAGAAGGCGACTTCGAAGCGCTCGTCAAAATGGACGGCAGCTGCGGCATCGGCTACCGTCTGGATGGCCGTTACCGCTGGGCGACGCGTGGCTCGTTCACGTCTTCGCAGGCGGCGGTGGCCCAGACCATGTGGGACGCGAAGTACGCTCAATTCAACGAGCTGCTTTGCGGTGAGTGGAATCACCTCACGCTCGTCACCGAGATCATCCATCCGGAGACGCGCGTGGTCTGCCGCTACGACTTCGAAGACCTGGTCTTGATCGCGGCACGCAATCGCTTCACGGGCGAAGACCTTTCTTATGCAGAGCTGACCGCCATAGGCGAGCGGCTGGGCATGCGGGTGGTCGAGCGCATCGACGGCGCGGATGTGGAGGCTCTGGTGCGCCGCGCCGAGACGCTCAACGACAACGAGGAAGGCTTCGTCTTCCGCTGGCCCTGCGGCTATCGCCTCAAGGTCAAAGGCAACGAGTACAAGCGCCTGCACCGCCTGCTCTCCGGTATCACGCCGCGTGAACTGGCTTATGCCTGGCACGACACCACCATCGTCGAGATGCTGCGCATGATGCCCGAGGAGTTCCGCGAGGAAACCGAACAGCTGATGCGCAGCCTCGATGCCAACACCGTCGAACTGGCTCGCCAGACCGACGAGGTCTATCGCGGCGCCGGCGAGGTGGCAGACCAGAAGGCGTTTGCGACCTGGGTGAAAACTCAAGATGCGCGTCTGACCGGCTTCCTCTTTGCTCGCCGCCAGCAGGAGCAGGTGCAGGGCGCCGCGTCGATCTGCCGCGCCGCGCTGGGTAACCTGTTTTTCGCGCAGCATCTCACTTCGATGTTGCGGGAAATGGCGGTAAACACCGGCGGCGAGTCCGAGCTTGCAGGCGAGCTCGACCTCTATCTGGAGGCGGTCGGTTCCTACCTCTGGGATCGCACCCGCACCCAGGAAGACTGCGGCAAGGCAAAGGCGCTCGGCAGCTCGCTGCCCAAGGCGTTGCGCGGCACCTTCGACGGTGCTGTGAACAACCTTCAGCCGCAGATCATGGTCGAGAAGATGCGCGAGTTCGTGCATCGCTCTTCAGTAGGATCGCCGGAACTGGCAGGAGTCGATGTCGATGCCATCTTCGCCGATGCGCCTGCGGCGTCTGCTCCGGAAGGTCTGCACAACCAGTGGGTCTTCGCTCAGCCGATGCTTTTGCGTCCCTTCCTGGATCGCTGGCGTTACTGCGGGCAGCGCGAAACGGCAATTGCCGGTGCGCGCAAGTTGCTGGCAGATGCGATCCGCTCCGGCGTCGCCGAGGAATTCCTCGATGGCATCGGTCGCGCAGTCGAGCGCCATGCGGGCAAAGTCGCTTTCAACAAGGCGGTGATTGCCCGTGGGCTCAAGGCGCTTCAGGAGCAGCTCTCGGTCATCTGGCACGCGATGCCTCGCGGCAGTGTGCAGCAGATGGCCGATGCCGCTTCCCGGGACGCCTGGATGAAGGCACTCCTGAACGAGGCATGGGCAGGGCAGCGCGCGCAAGTGCGTGACCTGTACGTCGCTTCCGATCCGGAGATGAAGTCTTTCGCCAAGTTAGAAGAACTCTGAGAAACGAACTCTGAGAAACGAACTCTGAGAAACGAGCTCTAAGACGCGAGCTCTAGAAAAAGAACTCTGAAAAAGAGCGTTGAACGGCATGGTGCGGGGAAATCGCAGAAGGCATTTCCCCGCATCTTGTTGCATCTTTCGACTATCCCGCAACCCCAACTCGCAAAAGGCGAGAAAGGATAGTGTTATGTTCAAACGCCTAATCCAAGGCGCCACCGATGGCGCCAAGAAGCTGGCAGCCCAGACGGCTGACGCCGTTGAACTGGCCAAGATCGGCGCCCGCCTGCAATCGCTCGTATCGGCCGGAAATTTCGCCAAGCTGAAGGCGCTTGTCGAGATGCTGGTCGCCAAAACCGGTGGTGCCGCCGGCAGTGTCACCGACGCTCCGGCAGCTTTGAAGAAGATCTTCGACCCGGCGCATCTGTCCACGATGTGGGACCTCGTCGTCCGCGTCTCCACGTCGATCATCTTCCTGCGCAGCACCATCAAGAGCACGCCGGCCGTTGCCGACCCGCTCAAGGAAGTGCTTGCCGCCATCCGTGCTCTGCGCGCCGTCAAGACGGCCGCCGATATGGAGCGCTGCGTGCGTGACCTGGAGACGAAGCTCAAGACCGTCAAGACGCTGGTCGGCCAGGACGGCGGCATCCTCCACTGGCTGATCGACAGCATCATCGAAGGGCTGGCCAACATCATCGCCAAGGGCTTCAACTTCACAGGCGACTTCGTCACAGGCGTCGCCATCGACTCCATCGACACGCAGCTGTCGGTGCTCGAGCTGATCCTGTCTTACGTCCTGGAGTGACGGGCGGCTCTGCCGCTTCGCTCCCTGAGCTGATTTGGATGCTCCTGGCGAACACTGATTCGTCAGGAGCATCGTCTTAGCAATTATCAATTTCCTGAAACGGAGTTCGAAATGACCCATGTGAAGCGCCTCACCAAGGAAGACAGCGTGGCTTCGACGATCACCAAGCTGGCCGACGGCAACTCTGATGCCGCCCGCATCATCGCGGACATCTTGCTGGGAGCGGACCGAAACGCCGGCGTGCTGGCCAGCCTCTTTGCGCTGACGGCGATCCAGCAACTGGACGTCCTCGGCATCTACGGCGATCGCCTGGTCATGCTGCACGCCAAGGTCTCGCTCTACAATACGGCGAAAACCGCGGCGGTGCTCGACTGCTTCCACTCGAAGATCCTGACGGCAGAGCAGATCGTCGAGGCTGTCGACGGCGACGGCACCATCGATCTGCGGTCCGCCATGGATGCGCTCGAGACGAAGACGCGCGGCTTCCACGCCGGCTACCGCAGCGAGATCTTCGCCCGCGCCGCCTGAGACCGCGCGCTACAGCCTGAGCTAAACGCGCATGGAAAGCCTGGAGGGGTAGTCGTCCCTTCAGGTTTTCCTTTTGTGGATAATAATACTAAATCACATAGTAAAACGATTTAAAAAAGTGAAAGACCCGTAGATCTTTCCAATATTGCTCAAAGGGAAACTGGATTGCATGCTCGTGTTCATTGTTTCCAATTGCAGTATGGCGCGACGCCGTTAGCGACGTTTGCGGCGCTTGGAGCGATTGATTCCGATATCGAGGAAGAACTTTCTGCCGTCGGCTTCAAAACTGTAGACATAGTTTTCTACGCGTCTAGCTTTATCAGCGAGAGCAACCTCAGATTGCTCTTCTCCTTCAGGGCGAATGCTGATGCCCTGCGGAACCCCATTACCTGCGCCAGTTTTGTTTGAATTTTCGCACATATTGCATCTCCTTTGTTGGACGCTTAGCGAAAGAGGAGGATCGGCATCATTGTGGTCACAGAGACAAGTGCACCCGTGACCAGAGCGATTCCCCAGGGTCTTGCGTGCAGTTGCAGCATCCAGAGCCAGAAGCCGCCGTAGGCCAAACCAGCCAGGATGCTCGATTGCGCACAGACTAAGCGCGCAAATCCCGGTTGCAATCTCAGCGTTTCCCATGCCAGAGATGTGCCCAATACAAAGCACATGACCATGACTAATGCGGTCAGAACAACGATAAGGACACGATCCGCGGTGGAAATCTTCAGCTTGTACGACATCTTACCTGTCTTTCAATGGGAGTTCGTTATCATTCTGCATGCACGTGCCGTAGAGGCATTAACGGCCTCCGGCAAACCACGCGTCTACCACGCAGTCCAGGTGCAACAGCATCCCTAAACGCTTGACGCTCATTTCGCTTTCTTGCTGACGGCCGGCTGCTTCGAGATATTGCCTGGCGTAATCGAAGAGCTGCGTGCCCGCGAGTTTGGCGTTCTGCGCGATTTTCGTGGTCAGCGCCAAGCACGCTTCGGGCGCCAGGCAACTGCCGACAGCACCGAGGAAGAATTTCCTCCTGTCTGTGCATTCGGAGCCCGGCTCAGGAAGACCAAGTTCTTCCAGAGAAAAGCCGAGGTAATTGTCGTATTGATGTGTATCGATGACGTATTTCATTTCGTTGCTCCATCAATTGGAGTTGCAGATTGGGTCAGATCGGCAGGCGACTGTTTCTGTCTGCAAACGGCAAAGCGCGTAAGCAAACTAGTTTCGACCGCTGATTTGTTTTACGTAGGCGAGCTGGATGAGCGCGCATTTGATTGCATATCGATCGTAAAACTCCTTGCTGTTCAGCACGAAGAGAACTCGCTCAGCGCTTTCGTAGAGAGGTGTACCGCGCAGCTTTTCGATAGCGATTACCTTCCGGGCGAGAACTAGGCATGACTCGTTGGTGATGTTTTCGCGGAAGGCGTTCTGGAAGAATTTCAATTTGTCAGTGCAATCAGGTCCGGGAAGCGGCAGGAAGTCGAATTCGTCTTCCTGGGAAGTTGAGGCAGCGTCG
>JADMIO010835484.1_pt1 | contig 10703 bp, 11 predicted proteins | sample 8958161 | NCBI WGS metagenome assembly JADMIO01 (sample SAMN16585339, study PRJNA669376) | soil metagenome | isolation source: Crop rotation soil | place: USA: Cullars Rotation, Alabama | collected 2011 | reverse complement strand
CGCGACAACTTGTCCACGTGGAATTCTAAGCTTAGGATCCCAATGTGCTGGAAAGATGTCTTCCTTGCCGCCGAACGCGCCGCCGTTTTGCACCAGCTCGGCGCTGATGCGCTCGATCGGCCAGCCGAGGACCGAGGCGCACTGCCGCCGGTCATCGAAGATCCCCTGGCCCTGGGAAAACAGCTTGAGATTCCGGAGCTTTGATTTTTGATTCTCGAGCGGGACTGCAATGCAGCTTTCCGGCTCGAGAAACATGTGCTCGATCCGCTGCGTCTGAAACGTGTCCTCGACGACGTGCGCGGCGCTGGCGAACGCCTCGTCCGGATTGCCGCGCACAATCGCCGACTTGGAAAGAAGATTGCCCTTGGGATGAATCCGGGGCGCATCCGGCTTGAGCGCCTCGTCGACGCTGGTGATCGGCGTGCGAACTTCGTAATCGATGACGATCTTCTCCGCCGCCTGCCGCGCGATCCGCTGATCCTTCGCGACCACGATCGCGATCACGTCACCAACGCACCGCGTCTCCTCCCCAATCGCAACCAGGATCGGCCAATCCTTCACGATCAACCCGACGTACCGGTCTCCCGGCACGTCCGCAGCCGTGATGACGCGCTCGACGCCTTCGATCTCCAGCGCCGCTGCCGGGTCGATCCCTTTCACCAGCGCCCGGGGGTGATCCGCAAACCGCAGCGCCGCATAGACGAACGGGGCGCATCGGCCTACCGCGCCATTGCGGTCGCGGCTCGTCAAGAAATTCCCCTCCGCGTCCAAATCCGCGGCCGTGATGTCATCGATGTACTTGAAATCCCCCAGCACCAGGTCGCGCCCGTTGTACCGCTCCAGCGATGTCCCCACCTTCCCGGACTTCTCGCACGCCGGCGATGCTTCCCCGCGGCACGTGGCGGCGTACTGCTCGATTGCGTCGACGATCTTCGTGTATCCCGTGCACCGGCACAGATTCCCGCGCAGCTCGTGCGCGATCTCCGCCCGCGAGGGGTTCGGATTTTCCTTGACGATCGAATACCCGCGCATCGCCATGCCCGGGATGCAGAATCCGCACTGCACGCCGCCGCACGCGACGAACGAATCGGCGATCTTTTTCCGCGTGTCCTCTGGTAATCCCTGCAGCGTCTCGACGGTTTTCCCCGCCACCTGCGCCGGCTTCATCGCGCACGCCAGCCGCGGCTGGCCGTTCACCAGGAGCGTGCAACACCCGCATGACGCCTGCGGCTCGCACCCGTCCTTCAACGATCGCTGCCCGAAGTCTTCGCGCAGCACATTCAAGAGCGACCGCGCCGGGTCGGCCGGCGTGCGCACGCTCTGCCCGTTTAAAACGAACGAAATCTCGGGCACGGCCGGCTCAGCCGTGATGGGGGTCGCCTCAGTTATGCTCATAAATTCACCATCCAGCAGTCTACTACGAAAACGGGGGTCGGACAACCGCAGGATTATCCGCTGCACGGCCGTTGCGATATGATTCGCGCCATAGCAATGTCGTCGTCACTGGATCCATCCGCCGCCCCCTTAGGCCTCATCGCCGGCGAAGGCGTGTTCCCGCTGCTCGTCGCCCGCGGCGCCAAAGCCGGCGGACGGCGCGTCGTGTGCGCGGCGCTTTCGGGCAGCGCATCGCCCGAACTTGCCAGGGAATGCGACGCCTTCAAATGGGTCGGCGTGCTGAAGATGGGCCAGTGGATTCGCCTGCTCCGATCGGCCGGCTGCACGCAGGCGATCATGGTCGGCCGGGTAAAGAAGGCGGAGATGTACACGGCCTGGCGTTGGGTAAAATACATTCCCGACCTGCGGACGCTGAAAATCTACGTGACGCGCATCCGCCGCGACAAGCGCGATCACGCGGTGCTGCTGGCGGTGAACGACGAATTGGCCCGGGAAGGAATCACGTTGATCGACTCGACGACTTACTGTGCGGATCAACTCGCCACCGCCGGCGTGATGACGCAGCGCGCACCGACCGCGAAGCAGGCGGCGGACGTGGAGTTCGGCTGGGAACTGTGCCGCACGATCAGCCGCCTCGATATCGGCCAATCCATCGCCGTCCTCGACAAGGATGTGCTCGCGGTCGAAGCCATCGAAGGAACCAACGCGATGATCGACCGCGCCGCGAGCTACTGCAAAAACGGCTCGTGGACATTGATCAAGGTGGCCAACGCGAAGCAGGACATGCGGATGGACGTGCCGACCGTTGGAACGACGACGATTGAAAAACTCCACGCGGCCGGCGCGGGGTGCCTCGTCCTGGAAGCAGGAAAGACGATGATGCTGGAGAAACAAAAGGTTTTGGAATTGGCGGATCGGTATAAGATCGCCGTGGTCGGCAAATCCTAAAATGTGGCACGGGTTTTCAACCCGTGCTTTCTTGAAGAGCATGGATTGAAAACCCATGCTACGAAAAAATGAACATCCCATCCTTGGTTTTGAAACACATCGATGAACTCGACCGACTCCGCACGCGCGATGACGCCTGGCAGATTCCGCGCATTGAAGGAGAGATGCTGCACCACATCGCCCTCGCGTCGCGCGCGAAGCTCATCGTCGAGATTGGGACGAGTTACGGTTTCTCCGGCCTGTTCTGGGGATCGGCGCTGCTTAAGACCGACGGCCATCTCCACACTGTGGATAACAACCCCAAAAAATACGACTCGGCCAAACTCACCTTTGCCCAGGCCGGCGTGAACACCGTCATCACCAACCACCTCGGCGACGCCCGCCAGATCATTCCCCGTCTCCCGTCCCCCGTCGACATCGCCTTCATCGATGCCGACAAACCCTCCTGCCAGGCCTATTTCCAGTTGCTCTGGCCCAAAATCCGCGTCGGCGGGTCGATCATCACCGACAACGCCATCACCCACCGGGCCGAACTTGCCCCCTACGTCGCGTTCCTCCGCTCGCTTCCCGACGCCTCCAGCACCGAAGTGGGTGTCGGAAACGGGATCGAATGGACCATAAAGGTGCGCTGATTGGGTATGATACCGATGCCATGTTGATCACGGTGAAGCTATTCGCCTCGCTCCGCGACAAGGCCGGCACGAAAGACCTCAAGCTCGATCTGCCCGACGGCGCCACGGTCGCCGCTGCAATGGAGGCGATCCAGCAGCGCCTCCCCGCGATTGCCGAACACGCGCGATCGGTTGCGTACGCCGTTAACCAGTCCTACGTCCCGGCCAATACCGTGCTCAAAAACAACGACGAACTCGCGATCATTCCCCCGGTGAGCGGAGGTTGAGCAGGGGCCTGGAAATTCGAAGAAAGGAGAGAGCCTGACCATGCACGACTGGATTGAAATTCACGACTACGCGCTTCGCATCGATCCCGCCATGGAGTTCGTCACCGACCGCGACGCCGGTGGCATCGCCACCTTTCTCGGCACGACGCGCGCCGAGACGGCGCCCGATGGAAAACATCTGCTCGCGCTCGACTACGAAGCCTACGACCCGATGGCCGTCAAGCAGCTTCACGAACTTGCCGCCCAGGCCCGACAGCGCTGGCCGATCCTGCGACTCGTGATCCTCCACCGCACCGGCCGCGTCCATCTCGGCGAAGCCTCGGTCCTCATTGCCGTGTCGACACCGCACCGCGCCGCCGCCTTCGACGCCTGCCGCTGGATCATCGACAACCTCAAAGTCGACGTCGCCATCTGGAAAAAAGAAGTCTGGTCCGACGGCAGCGCAAGCTGGATTCACCCGGAAACGGTGGGAAGCTGAAGTCGCATGACGAGCGACGAGTGACGAGCGGCCCGTGACGCGTGACGAGCGACGAGTGATGCGTGAAAAGAGGAAGCGTGTCGTCCGCTTCTTCACGCCTCACTCGTCACTCGTCACTCCTGCTCCCTCGTCACTGCCCGACGTTCACCCTATACTCCTCCTCGATGGCCTTCCAGCTTGTCATGATCCTCTATTGGCTCGCCCTCTCCACCTGGTTCGGCGGCGTGCTGTTCATCGCCATCGCCGCGCCGATTATCTTCCGCACCATCCGCCAATCCAACCCGGTTCTTCCCGACATTCTCTCGGTCAACCTCGAAGGTCAGCACGGCACGCTCCTGGCCGGCTCGATCGTCGCGAACCTGCTCCAGCGGCTCACGCAAGTCGAACTGGTTTGTGCCGGGGCGCTGTTCGTCGCCCTGATCGCCCAAACCTTCATCAGCGACATCACGCCGGATATTGCCGATCCCAACTTCCGCGCCGCGCTGCTCCGCTGGATCCTGTTCCTCGCGTGCATCGCCATCGTCGCGTACGACCATTTCCTCATCTGGCCACGCATTCTCAAGGCCAGGCAGGACTACCTCGATCACGCCGATGAGCCCGACCTGGCCAATCCGGCCAAGGAGCGCTTCGATCAGGAACACAAACGGTCCGTCTCGCTGCTGAGCGCCGTTCTGTTTTTGCTCCTCGGCCTGGTCCTGTTCAGCGCCAACATCACCCCCAAACCCCGCACCATTTCCGCCCCATCCATCGCTGCATCGAGATGAATCCGCCGCCCGTTTCCCAACCCCTGTCCAAAAAGATGCGCGACCGCGCCCAGCGTGTCCGTATCATTCTGCCCATCCTCAAGGCCACCTACCCGGCGGCCAAATGCAGCCTCAATTACCGCAACCCGCTGCAGCTTCTCGTTGCCACCATCCTCTCCGCCCAGTGCACGGACGATCGGGTCAACCTCGTCACCAAGTCCCTCTTCCGCAAATACAAGTCCGCCGCCGACTTTGCCAACGTCCCGCAGGAACAGCTCGAGAAAGACATCCAATCCACCGGTTTCTATCGCAACAAAGCCAAGAGCATCCGCTCGATGGCCAGCTCGCTCATCGAATCGCACAAAGGCAGAGTTCCGGACACGATGGGCCAACTCGTCGACCTCGCCGGCGTCGGCCGAAAGACCGCCAACGTCGTGCTTGGCAACGCTTTCAACAAAAGCGAAGGCGTCGTCGTCGACACCCACGTCACCCGCGTCTCCAACCGCCTCGCGTTAACCGATCACGCCATCGACGCGGTGAAGATCGAACAGGACCTGATGCAGATTATCCCCCGCGAAGAATGGACGCTCTGGTCACACCTGCTCATCGCCCACGGCCGCGCGATCTGCCAAGCCCGCAAACCCAAGTGCGACCAGTGCTCCCTGCTGCCCTATTGCCCCCACGGACAAAAAGTAACGTAGCACGGGCGTCTCGCCCGTGGCGCGGGTGCTCGGACCACGGGCGGGACGCCCGTGCTACAAAAAACGCCCTTTGCTCAGGCCGGCAAATCGTTCAAATGATCGATGAGCATCCGCAGCCGTCCATGCTCGCGGCGATTAAAGACGAAAATCAGCCGGTGCAGCTTGGCTAGCGCGGGCTCGTCGCGCTCCACGTTCAGCGGTCCGCTTACCGCGAAATCCCCGCGGACCTTGATGTCCTTGAACTTCGTCCGGATCTCGTTGAGCTGTGCATCGGTCGGCTTGCGATGCAGGCGGATCACCAGCTCGTCGCCGTGGTAGCGCACGGAGTGATAGTTGGAATAGAACTTCACGGTCTCGGCCACCGCTTCGTCGATGTTGTCCGTGATCTTGTACAGGTGCAGATCGTCCGGCCCGATCAAACCGCGATCCAGCAACTGGGCCTTCACGTAGTCCTGCCACATGCTCCAGTAATTTCCCCCCGGCCGATCGACCAGCACCACCGGCATCGGCGCGCTCTTGCCCGTCTGAATCAGCGTCAGCACTTCAAACCCTTCGTCCATCGTGCCGAATCCGCCAGGGAACAGCGCGATCGCATGACTCGACCGCACGAACATCAGCTTGCGGGTGAAGAAGTATTTAAAGTTGATCAGCTTCGGATCGTTCGCGATGAATGGATTGGTCGCCTGCTCGAAGGGCAATCGAATCGCCAGCCCGAACGACGGATCCGCCCCCGCGCCGCCGTGCCCGGCCGCCATGATTCCCCCGCCGGCGCCGGTGATCACCATCCACCCCTTGGCCGCCATCTCTTTCCCGTACTGCGCCGCCTGCCGGTAATCCTCGTGACTCTCCGGCGTCCGCGCCGACCCGAAAATGCTGACCTTGCGCACATCGCGATACGGCGCGAAAATCTTCAGCGCGTATCGCAGCTCCTTGAACGACTTGTTGATCAGCTTGATGTCCCCGCGATTGGTCTGATCGCGCAGCAGCTTCAATCCATTGGCGACGATCTCCGCCACCATATCCCCATCCGGCACCTGCTCCAGTTCCCCAATCAACTGCGACGCCAGCTCGTGCACCCGCGTGAGATCGGATCGCGACACGACCGTCGCCGATTCCTGGCTCTCCTGCGTCTGTTCCAGATTATTCGTGCTCGCGTCCGTCTCGTATTCGTTCATATTGCTCATCCCGCGTACTCCCGAAACCTCCGGCTCGCCGAATGCGGGCCGAACCCGTCCTTTATATCGAAGGTGGTTGCCTCCTGCAACTTTACGTAGCGTTGACAGACCCCTCGCAGAGCCCTATTTCTTCGGGGATACTTCCGAATCCGGGTCTTCGCTTGAGTACAAGCTCAGACGCCGGCGTCTGAGCGGTACCCCGCGAAGACCCGGATTCCTCGCTGCACAGGACACCCTCATGGACAAAGTACGTTTCGGCGTCGTCGGCCTCGGAAACATGGGCAGCTTCCATGTCACCTCGTTCAAAGATATTCCCGATACGCAGCTCACGGCCATCTGCGACGCCGACGTCGCGCGCCTCGAGAAAATCGCCAAGACCGCGCCCAGCGATGTGAAGACCTTCACCGACTACCGCCAGATGCTCGACAGCGGCCTGGTCGACGCCGTCATCGTCGCGGTCCCGCACTACTTTCACGGCGAGATCACCCTCGCCGCCTGGCAGCGCAACATCCACGTCCTCTGCGAAAAACCCATCTGCGTCTCCGTCCGCGAAGCCCGCCAGATCAACGAGGCCTACAAGAAATACCCGCAGCTCAAGTTCGGCATCATGTTCCAGATGCGAACCAGCCCGATGTACGTCAAGCTCCGCGAGCTCATCGCCGACGGAGAGCTCGGGCCCATCACGCGCATGACCTGGATCGCCACGGACTGGTTCCGCACGCACGCCTACTACGGCTCCGGCGGCTGGCGCGCCACCTGGGAAGGCGAAGGTGGCGGCGTCCTCATTAACCAGTGCCCCCACAACCTCGACCAGATCGGCTGGATCACCGGCCTCACTCCGCAGCGTGTGACTGCCGTCGGCGCGATTGGGAAATACCACCCCATCGAAGTCGAAGACGAGATGTCCGCCATCATCGAGTTCACCAGCGGCGCCGTCGGCCACTTCATCACCACCACCGGCGAAGCCCCCGGAACCAATCGTTTGGAGATCGCCGGCGATCGCGGCCGGATCATCGCCGAAGGCGGCAAGCTTAGTTTCCGCCGCACGCGCAAGCCCGTCTCCGAGATCAACCGCACCAGCAAAGAATCCTTCGCGCAAGTCGAAACCTGGGACATCGACATCCCCACCAACAAATCGGGCCCCGAAGGCCACAAGATCATCACCGGCAACTTCGCCCGCGCCATCCTCAAAGACGAACCGCTGCTTTCCCCCGGCATCGAAGGCATCAAAGGCCTCGAGCTTGGTAATGCCATCATGATGGCCGGCCTCACCCGCAAACCCGTCGATTTCCCGGTCAACGGCGACGCCTACGACGCCTTGCTCAAGGACCTGGCCAAACAATACGGCGGCAAAAAACAGCTCCAATCGAAAACGGACGCCACCGCCAACATGGCATCGTCGTTCCGGTAAACCAGCGACTTCATGAAATTCGGGCGCATCAAACGTCAGCACGGACGCGTGGGCGGCCTGGATGCGCTGCTCGATCGGATCATCAAGAACTGCCCGCACGTGACGCGGATCGTCCCCGGGCGCATCAAGGTGCGGCGCGGGAAGACGCCGAGCAGCTTCAAGATTCAATACCCGACCGAATCGGGACTCAAATGCCTGTACACCGCGACGGGGACCGTGCAGGAAGTTTTCCTGATTTGCTCGGATGCGACCAAGGCGCAGCAATGGCTGATCCAAAACGACGTCGTGGAAACTTGATAAGAGCGCGCTGCGCGCCATTGGTCACTTCAGCTCGACCGTCCAGTAGGCCGTATCGAGGAACTGTTTCCAGCTCGCGTATCGCTGGTCGGCCAGGCGGATGTTGATGACCGGGCTGCGCTTGGGTTTGACGGGCTTGGTGATCAGGTGCATGTGCGCCTGGTCCGGCGTCCGCCCGCCTTTTTTCACGTTGCACTTCACGCAGCAGCAGACGATGTTCTCCCAGCTCGATTTGCCTCCCTGGCTTTTGGGGACGACGTGATCGAGCGAGAGCTCGGTGGTGGGGAATTTCTTGCCGCAGTACTGGCAGCGGTTGGAGTCGCGCGCGTAGATATTGCGGCGGTTGAACTTGACGTCCTGGCGCGGGAGCTTCTCATACCCCAGCAAACGGATGATGCGCGGCACCGCGATCTGGAAGCGCACCGTGTGGATCCAGTCGAACTCGTCGGGCTCAAATTCCGCTTTGAGCGACGAGAGTTCCTGCCATTCGGTGAAGTCGAAGTTCTGCCACTGCGTGCGCCCCTTGGCGTCGGTCTCGATGTGGACGACCTCGGCCATGTCCCGGCACAGCAGCGAGAAGGCGCGGCGGACGTTCACCACGCGGATGGCCTGGTAAAACTTGTTGAGTACGAGAACGTTGGCGCTGAGCACCGGCGGCAGGCCGGGCGCTGGGACAGCGGGGACGTTGTTGGCCGAGTCGAAGCTCATAACACGCCGGCGAGCAAACGTGGCGTCGGGACGAGCGTTTGCGGCGCGATCGTGTCAACTTCGGGAGGCGGCGCGGCTTGCCTGGAACAATTCCGATGGCAAGCGGGCATGGCCCCTCGGAGAAGACGCTTGTCGCACGTGTCCCTTCTCCAGATCGCCCGGAAGGCACCTTATCTTAACCCGGGATTTCGTCGGATGCCACTGGCGAAGGGCCAAAACGGGGGTGGAAGTGAACGCCAAGGCGCCGAGGACGCCAAGGTGGGAAAGGCCAAGGGAAGAATTCGGGAGCCACGAAGTCACGAAGAGCACGAAGACGGCCACGAAGGTAAGACAGGAAGAAAGTGAACGCCAAGGCGCCCAGACGCCAAGGACAGAGGCGCCAAGTAATCCAATTCTCGTTTGCTCCTCTTTCTTACCTTGGCGTCTTGGCGCCTTGGCGTTCACCTCTCTCTCTCTCTCTCTCTCTCTCCTCTTCTTCGTGGCTGTCTTCGTGCTCTTCGTGTCTTCGTGGCTCCCTATTTATTGGCGTTCACTTCCTCTTGCGGCTGAACAGAACAACCGCCATGCCCGCGCCAAACACCGCAGCGGCCGCGGGTTCGGGGACGGAGACGGAGAGGGTGAAGGAGGTGGGGGAATAGCTGGGGAGCCAGGTGAGGCCATCCGCTAATGGGGGGAGGGTGTAGGTGGAGAAGCTTCCACTTAGATTCGGGGCGGTGATGAGGGTGAAGGAGTCGCCGAGGGCAGGGGTGTAGTCGGAGGCGAGGGAGATGGTGAGGTTGCCGGCGAGGGAGGCGGATTGGCTCGTCGGGAGATGCGGGTAGTCCGCGTTGTCGGGGTCGTCGAGTTGGAGGGAGAGTTGGCCCGTGGAGGCTTGTTCGAAGGTGTTCAGGACGAGGTTCGTTTTGGGGTATGCGGCAAATACATCGTTGTTGGTAATTCGATTGGCGTTGAGTGTGCCGCCGATGAGGTTGTAGGTTCCGTGGCTTTGAGGGAGGTATCGCGTAGTCAAGATCCCGACGTTGCTTTCGCCTCCGGTTTGGTTGAACACTCCGGTTCCGTTGTAGCCCACGCGCATCTGATTGGGGACGGTCAGCACGCCGTTCGATAGGTTGTAGGTTCCATGCGTCGTTGCGCCCCAGCCGAGGTAAAGCGCTCCATCGCTGTTGACTCGGTGAAAGCCGCCGTACTGATTGAAGATGCCGTCACCGCTTTCGCCAACGATCTCGCTCATACCGCCATTGTGAAGGCTTCCGTCGTGCAAGTTGTAGGTCCCGGTCGTTCCACTGATCCCGAGTATCGGACCGGCGTAGCCGGAATCCACCGATCCGCCGATCTGGTTGATCGTGCCCCCATAGCTTGCAGTGAGGCTGTCGGAGCTACTGCTTCCACCAGACATTGCGTACGTCCCACCGCGGACGGAGAAGTCGTCCAGTCCCGAAATCACGCCACCTGTCTGTGTGAAGACGGCGTTGGCTCCAACAGAAATGTCAATCCACCGGAGATATGCTGAACCACCAATCGTGTATTCGGTAAGTCCACCGTTCGCAGCGCTGATACTCAGAACATTTGCTTGGTTGTCACCAGCGGAGTGTTGCCATCGGGAGAATTGGCCAGCCTCCGCGAAGAGATTCGTCGAATAGTAAGTGACGTTGCCGACGGACTGATCGAGGGAGACGTTGGTTGTAATGATCCAATCCGGCGATGCTCCAACTGCGTCGAACCGGACGGTCTTCGGCTGCGTGCTTTTCAGGAAGGCGCGGTCGCTGGGGGTCGGCACGCCCACGCCGCCAGTGCCGTTGAGTGAGAGGGACCAGTTGTTGGGGTCGGACCAGAGGCCGTTGTCGGGGCCGACGTAGTATTTGTCGGTGGCGAGGAGGGGGGTGGAGAGGAGGAGGAAGAAGGTGAGGGGGCGGGCGAGATGCATTGTGAACAACTCCTGGCGGGGAAAG
>JADMIO010809431.1_pt1 | contig 10706 bp, 10 predicted proteins | sample 8958161 | NCBI WGS metagenome assembly JADMIO01 (sample SAMN16585339, study PRJNA669376) | soil metagenome | isolation source: Crop rotation soil | place: USA: Cullars Rotation, Alabama | collected 2011 | reverse complement strand
CTTTCCCCTTAATGTTTTTATTTAAAATACCCTCTGAAAAGAAAGGAAACGACAGGTGCTGAAAGCGAGCTTTTTGGCCTCTGTCGTTTCCTTTCTCTGTTTTTGTCCGTGGAATGAACAATGGAAGTCCGAGCTCATCGCTAATAACTTCGTATAGCATACATTATACGAAGTTATATTCGATGCGGCCGATCTAGCAGAAAGTCAAAAGCCTCCGACCGGAGGCTTTTAACTTCTGTCACCTAGGTTACGCCCCGCCCTGCCACTCATCGCAGTACTGTTGTAATTCATTAAGCATTCTGCCGACATGGAAGCCATCACAAACGGCATGATGAACCTGAATCGCCAGCGGCATCAGCACCTTGTCGCCTTGCGTATAATATTTGCCCATGGTGAAAACGGGGGCGAAGAAGTTGTCCATATTGGCCACGTTTAAATCAAAACTGGTGAAACTCACCCAGGGATTGGCTGAGACGAAAAACATATTCTCAATAAACCCTTTAGGGAAATAGGCCAGGTTTTCACCGTAACACGCCACATCTTGCGAATATATGTGTAGAAACTGCCGGAAATCGTCGTGGTATTCACTCCAGAGCGATGAAAACGTTTCAGTTTGCTCATGGAAAACGGTGTAACAAGGGTGAACACTATCCCATATCACCAGCTCACCGTCTTTCATTGCCATACGAAATTCCGGATGAGCATTCATCAGGCGGGCAAGAATGTGAATAAAGGCCGGATAAAACTTGTGCTTATTTTTCTTTACGGTCTTTAAAAAGGCCGTAATATCCAGCTGAACGGTCTGGTTATAGGTACATTGAGCAACTGACTGAAATGCCTCAAAATGTTCTTTACGATGCCATTGGGATATATCAACGGTGGTATATCCAGTGATTTTTTTCTCCATTTTAGCTTCCTTAGCTCCTGAAAATCTCGATAACTCAAAAAATACGCCCGGTAGTGATCTTATTTCATTATGGTGAAAGTTGGAACCTCTTACGTGCCGATCAGATTAAAACGAAAGGCCCAGTCTTTCGACTGAGCCTTTCGTTTTATTTGACCATGTTGGTATGATTTAAATTAATACGACTCACTATAGGGTCAGTGCGGCCGCGACTTCAAGTCACGTGAATTCCAAGCTTCGGATCCCACTGTGCTGGAAATTCCAGTTAGCGGCGACCTCATCGGAAACGGACATTGCGGCTTTCTCGTATGCTGCGGCGATCTCGGCGGCGGAGTCAGGACGCGGCACAGTATGCGCCGGTGCGTCGATCGTCAAGCCGACGAGACCCAGCATCTCGCCGAGTGTCTGCGTCAGATGCCAACCCAGAAAGCCGAGATCGCGTCCGTCAGCATAAACTTTCTGCCCTAGTGACTTATCCGTCAGGGTGTGCAAAACCTTACCGGTCATCTCCGCTTCATAGGTCCAATTCTTCTGAAAATCTTCTATCTTCCTGAGCATAATCTCACTCCTGTCTTTAAGGTGGATAACTGTTGCGTGAATGAAACTATCACCAAAAAGAAAAAGTGTCAACGGACCTTTCAATGATAGTCATAAGCGCCTACTTTGCCGGTTCGACGATCAGTTTATCGATCGCGGCTTTCAGCTCAGCAGGTTTCACGATGCCTTGATGGAAGAACACGCTCTGACCGCTCGGGGCGAATAGAACGGTGAGCGGGAGGCCGCCGCCCCATTCTTTCGAGACCATCGCGATCGCGGCGGATTCGTCGGGAGTGATAAGCAGATAGGTCGGCATATTTGCTTTCATTTCTTTGAGAAACTGCGGAATGCCGGTGTTCAGTTCTTCTTCAAAATCGAGCGAGATGGTGATGAAGTCGATCTTGCCTTTGTATTCGCCATCGATCTTCACGAGGTCGGGGAATTCTTCGCGGCACGGTACGCACCAGGTAGCCCAGAAGTTGATGAGCAGCGGCTTAGAACCCGGTTTGATCAGCTCTGCGTATCGCGTCTGGTCGATCTTAGTAACTTTCGGAAGTGGTCCGGACGGCGGTTTCGGTGTAGGCCGTTTCGTCTGTCCTGCAACGGCGCTGACGAACACAAGAGCGAAAAGCCATCCGAAAGAGATGGCTTTTATCGCGGGTCTAGTTGAGAGACAATTCATTGCTTATGCAGCTTTCTTGATGGAGCAGCCGAAAGCAGCAGTCTTAGCTTTTTCGATCGCCTTGCCCGAGAGAGCCGAGTCGAACGCAGTCTTCAAGAACTGCTCTTGAACGTTCTTGCCGGAACGGTCGTTATCGATAGCACCGTGATACTTGAGCACGTTCTTGTTGTCGAGAAAGTAAACTTCAGGCGTCACCGTCGCACCCAACTTGTCGGCGAGAACATTGCCCTTGTCGATCAGCACCGGGAACTGATAGCCGAACTCAGTAATATTAGACTTCACCCAGCTGAGGTCTTCGGTAGCATTCGAATTAATACCGACGAAGTTGATGCTTTTAGCTTTGTAAGCGTTCGCGATCTCGTTGATGCGATCCTTATAAGCTTTAACGACCGGGCACTGAGCAGACAGCCAGACGATGACAGTTCCGTTCTTGCCCTTAAGGCCATCGAGCGTTTGCACCGTGCCATCGGTGTCGGGCAGCGAAAAGCTCTCGACAGTGCTGCCGATCTCCGTCCCATTCGCAGACGAGATGGGCGGCATAGTGACAAACGCCAACAAGCCAACAACCACGAGAAATGCAGTCAAACTTCTTCTCATTTCCAGATCTCCTTTGTAAATTTATCTAAATTTTACTGCCCTGATTGTACCAAGCGAGGCACTTTCAAACAATATTTATAGCTACTACGCTCTTAGCCGGACAGAGTTTCAGTCTTGTAACGATGACTCTTTGGCTTAGATGTTATAATTCGCCGTTCAGCCTGTTTAGGTTGCAGTTTTGGTATGAAGCGATGCCCGGAATGCATGCGAGATTACTACGACGATAGCTTGTTCTATTGTCTTGATGACGGCGCGTCTCTGCTCGACGGTCCGGCATCTTTTAACACAGCCAAGACCGAGGTTCTCAGCCACCCGATGCGGATCGGCGAGGAGCCGACGATGGCCTATCATCCCTTGACCATTTCCGAGGTACGGCGCCTGAGCTCGGTGGCCGTGCTTCCATTCGCAAACCTTAGCGGCGAACCGTCGAACGAATATTTCTCGGACGGGCTTTCGGAAGAGCTCTTAAACGTTCTGTCGAGAATAAACGGGATACGGGTCGCGGCCCGGACCTCGGCGTTCTCATTCAAAGGAACGCAGGCGACTGTTGCCGAGATCGGTTCCAAGTTGAACGTGTCGTCTGTACTCGAAGGCAGTATTCGTTTTGCAGGCAATCGGATCCGCGTAAATGTGCAGCTTGAGGACGCGACTGACGGATATCAGCTTTGGTCGGAGACATACGATCGAACGCTAGACGACATCTTCGCCGTGCAGGACGATATAGCTCAAGCGGTAGTCGAGGAGATCCGCGAACATTTCCTCGGCGATACGATCGATGCCGCAGAAGCGAAGCAGATCGAAGAAGAAGTCGCCGACGCGATAAAGGGGCGAACGACCGACCCCGAGGCCCAGCGGCTGGTATTGCTCGGACGATATTTCCTCGACCGTACGAATCGCGAAGACGGTCTGAAAGCGATCGCATATTTTGAGGAGGCCGTCGCTGCCGATCAGGAATTCGCTCGCGGATGGGCTGAACTGAGTCACGCACTTTGCGTAGGAGCGGGCAAGAATTGGCTCCCGGTTGACGACGCTTACGCACGGGCAAAACAGGCGGTAGCGAAGGCGGTATCTATCGAACCGGATCTAGCCGAGGCTTATGCCGCACTCGGCCGCATCCAAGCAGCGTACGATCTCGACATCACGTCAGCCGGCAAATCGTATGCGAGAGCCTTGAAGCTCGCTCCGGCAAACCCTGTCGTTGCCGACGGCGCAAGCATTCTGGAGCTCAAGCTGGGAAATTCGTCGCGTGCGGCGGAATTGAGTCGATCGGTATTGGACAGGGATCCGCTTAGTGGGGCGGTGTGGCATAATCTAGGACTCATCTCGCATGCCGCCGGCAAACTCGAGGACGCGGCTGCAGCGTTCCAGAAAGCGATCGAACTTTCGCCGAATCGTCTTGTCAGCCACGCGATGCGATCGACCGTTTTATTCGATCAAGGACTTGAGAAGGAAGCTCAGGCCGAGGCGATGCTGGAGCCGGACGAATTCTGGCGGACCTGGGCTTTGGCGATAATCAGTTTCCGCCGTGGGGATTCTGAGAACGCTAACCGGCTTTTAGAGGAGTTAGGACAGAGCTATGTTGCCGGCGACGCGTTTCAACTAGCTGAGGTTTGTGCCGTTCGCGGAGAGATCGATGAGGCGTTTGGATGGCTTGAGCGAGCGCTGAGAGAGCGAGACCCGGGCATTACTCATGCCCGAGTCAGCACTCATCTTAGGTCGTTGTACATCGATCCGCGGTGGGACGCGCTGACCGGAAAGCTGGGCCTCTAAGCCTTATCGTCTTCCGTATCAGTGATCCCCGTGTTAGGTTCGCGGGTGTTCGGCTCGCGGGCGAACTCAGTGTTCGGTTCGCGGACCAGCTTTGTATTCGGTTCGCGATCTGCTGCGAGATCGTCATCATCATGTTCGAGTTCGTTATTCATCGGTTCCTTCCTTTCTGATGTATTCATTCCCCGTACTCCTTGTAACTAGCCAAACAGTCGCGGCAGCCGTCGCTGAAGACTTTTCGGAAGCAAAACTTCCATCGCGTCGTCGACTGTGACGATACCCGCGATATCTCCTTCGTCATCAATTACCGGCAGCGCCAAAAGATTGTACTCCGAAATGATCTGAGCCGCTTCTTCCGCCGAGTCAGACGGATGCGCGTATCGAAACTCTCTTCGCATTACCTCGGATAACTTCATGCGCGGATCAGCAAGGATCAACGATCGAAGCGAGATCAAACCGACAATTTTCCACGAATCTTCCCGATCAACCACGTAAAGGTAGTAGATCATGTTCGGCGTTTCGGCCATCTCGCGGAGCCGAATGATCGTCTCGCCGACGGTCAGATCCATCGGGACGTGGACGAACTCCGTTGTCATCAATCCACCGGCCGTGTCGTGTTCGAAGTTCATTAACTCGGCCACGTCGGCCTTTTCTTCATCTTCCATCAAGTCAAAAAGCTGCTGGGCCCGATCGTCGTCGAGTTCATTAAGGACGTCCACCGCGTCATCAGGACTCATCTCCTCGAGAATGTCGGCGGCTCGTTCATCGTCCATTTCTTCCAGGATGCGGGCCTGTGCCTCAGTGGACATCTCTTCGAGGGTGTCAGCGGCGATCTCGTCGTCGAGACTTTCGACGACCTCAGTTCGATGGACGGGCGATAACGTTTCCGCCAGCTGAGCGATCTCGACCGGGTGCAGGCGGGAGAGCTTATCCTTGGACGATTTTAGCTGCACGGTGACGGTTGCGGTATCGGTTGCCAGATAACCCACGTCGGCCCAGTCGAGCACCTCGACGGGACGATCGTTTCCGTAAAATCCCTTGGGCATCAAACGCCGAAGGAATCCCTGAAAACTTACATCGGCGCCTGTTACACGCCAGCGATCACCGGTGTCGATGATCTGCACGTCATTGACGCGGACGACGCGTTTTCCGTCTACATCAATGAGCTGGTTATCGAGCACGTCCTTATCGAGCAACACCTCGCCTTCGCGGCGTTCGAATGGCGTGAGATCGAGTTTGGCCGTGCTCAGTCTGGCTCCTTTTTCATCGATCTTGGAGATGTTGCGGCCCGAGACGAAAAAGTCGCGGCGGCGGAACCGGGCGACGAGGCCGACTACGGGCGGATAATCTTCGCTGCCGTAGCGCACGATGACGTCCTTGATGGCGGCGACCTGCTCACCGCTGAAATCAAGTATCGGCCGTCCAACGATCTGCGATACGTACAGCATTTCCAACAAGATAACTCAAACTGACCGAAAGCGATATAGCTGTTTACAAACTCGCTGAATGGATGCTATCCTTACAGTCCGTTGTGTTATACAGCGTACAACCGTCACCAGACCCGTACAACACCTCCTCAACCGAACTTCCTGCCTTTGCCAGAGATTTTCCTCCAGATGATCAGATCCAGCCTCATAATCCTTACAATATTAACACTTAGCATCGGAGCATCGGCTCAAAACCGGGTATTCGACAATTTTGATCGGGCACAAGGTGTGAATGTTTATGTTCCGCCGCAGCCCGAACCCAAGCTCGTAACCAAGAGGGTCAAGCGAAATGGCCGCTGGGTAGTCGTCACTGAAGATCCGCTCGTAAAGAAAACGGTTTCGTCGCGGCCGACGCAAAGCCCGGCTGACGGACTAGCAACACGCGATCGTGGTTACAACCCGAATGGAACGCGGTTATCGATGGGTTCGAGCACGCATCTGAAAGGGTTCACTACGGGCATACCGGCGCACGACCAATTCATTGTCGAGTCCAGCCAGAGATATCGCATCGATCCGCTGCTGATCTACGCCCAAATGCACCAGGAATCGTCGTTCAAGATCCGTGCGACCTCGAACAAAGGCGCGAGCGGATTGATGCAGTTGATGCCGGCAACGGCGCGTCGATTTGGGGTGACGAAGATCTACGATCCGCAGCAGAATATCGACGCCGGCGTGAAGTATATGCGTTGGCTGCTGGATACATTCAATCAGGATGTCCGGCTTGCCCTTGCTGGCTACAATGCCGGCGAAGGTGCCGTGATGAAGTACGGCTGGAACATTCCGCCGTATCGTGAAACTCAGGAGTACGTGCGTCGCATCTCGACCCGATACTCGATGATCTCCGACGGCCGGTACGTTAATACGGCTCAAACCACGAATGCGAATATAGCGAAGGTCGTTCAAAAAGAGGCCCAACCGCTGACGGTGCTCGAAATTGCGCCGGTCGCGCTTCGCACGTCGGACGGCAAGATGATCCTTGTGAATCAGTGAACAGTTAACGGGATCGGATGAGTCCTCGGCTATTCACTATTCACTATCCATTATTCACTACCCGTTCTTCTCCACCCTGGTCTTCAGTGACATGCGGTCCGGCTCGATAGCAGGACCGCTTTTTTTTTTGCTTGCGGACAGTTACGCAGATTTGGCGTCGATTCGACCTTGCGGCCCGGTCGGAGAGTCAGTGGTGTCGCGCGAGAACGCGGTTTGGCGGCACAGGTCACACGTTCCCGTTGGCCAGCAACGCCATTTTGGCTTCCAGCAACGCGCTTTTGTCGATTTGAAACGCGCTCTTTCCGCGGGAAAATCGGCCTCGTGGCGGAAAAGCCCTGCGTGGTAACGTGTTGTGTCGCGGGTGTCATAATTTGGCTGGGTTTCGCGCGTGTGGAGATATGAATGGGCCGCGACACCGTTCCACGATGTCGAGCACCTCGCTTCCTTCCATGACTTCCATTTGCTGCACGATTAGCACGAAGCTAGTACGTTCACATAGTTGCATCGCTGCAACTATGTGCTATTCTCTAGTCGGAGGAGGGATCACCGGATGATCAACCACTGGACGGTTTTCGAAGGAATGCAGAACGGGCGGCGGAGCCAGCGGCCGCGTGTCACGCTGAATAAGCAGCGGACGATGGTGCTGAACCAGATAGCTTACAAAGGTATCGGCGAACCGAAAGCGGTCGAGCTTATGTTTGACGCGAACCGGAAGCTGATCGGCCTGCGGCGCTGCGATCCTGCAAAGAAGAATGCCTTTGTCATAAAGCCTTCCAAACAAGGCCGCCACGTCTCCATCGCCCTAGGCTCGTTGCTGACCCATTTCGAGATCAAGCCTACACGAACGATCCTCTTCGAAGATCCAATGGTCGACGCCGACGGCCTACTCACCCTCGACTTAACCAAAACCACCGCCGTCACCCGCGGCTCAAGGTAACCGAAATCCGCAACCATCCACGGCGTGGCTGAATTTCATCCACTTGGTGGTTAATTTGGTGTGCACATGAGGTGGCGACGCGAACAGCGTTACTTCGCACCCGCTGTCGGGAAACGCAGATTTGGACCTGTGCCTCGACCTATCGCTTCAAAGGCGAGTGGTCTATAAAACGAAAGGTCGCCCCATGAGGCAGTGGTTGAATATCGATAACAATTGAATGACTTAGGCTATTATGTTGGCGTAGTTTGATTGCCGAATATGAAGCGATGTCCAGAGTGCCGAAGAGATTATTTTGACGACTCGCTGTTGTATTGTCTGGATGACGGGTCGATGCTGCTTGAGGGGCCGTCGAGTTTTGAGCCGCGGACAGAGATCATACCCGGTGATTCCAAGCCGGGGGAGACGACATACACGAGTGAGACGAAGGTCTTTTCGTCGAATCCATCGGCAAGGATCCAAGCGAAGAGTCGTACGCCTTTGATCACGGCGGCTGTGGGAGGGCTTATCCTGGTTGCGGCTGCTGCGTACGGCGTATATCGCTACGCAGGGAGTTCCGCGACTGCTCCACAGCGCTCTGCGGCGAATGTCGAGATCCAACGGCTCACGGGCGACGGTAAGACGCGTGGGGCGATCATCTCGCCTGACGGAAAGCTTGTCGCGTACATCCGAACCGAAGGTGGCGAGCGTTCGATCTGGATCAAGCAGATCGCAACCGATACTTCACTTCAGATCGTGAAGCCCGGCGATCTAGATCAGTTCGACAATCTTACGTTCTCGCCGGACGGTGTGTACTTATACTTTTATGCCGTTCCGGCCACGAAAGAAGCAGCCTCGGTATATCGTGTGTCTTCATTAGGCGGATCGCCGACCAAAGCGATTACAGGCACCTTTGGAGTTGAGTTTTCACCGGACGGAAAACTCGTAAGCTATGGCCGCTTCGATTTTGATACGAACGAAACGTCGTTTTTCGTTGCCAATATCGACGGAACCAACCAACGCAAGATCGCGGGACGTACCGGGACAAAGTTCTTTCAACCTAAGCATGCCTGGTCGCCCGATAGCCGGTCGATCGTCGCCGTCGGGGGCGACGACGAACTTGCGCCGGGGCCGCAAATGTCACTTTTTTTGATACCGGTCTCGGACAAGGAAGAGCTGACGGAAATCGGGCAGCGGTGGGGAGTTCTTGATGATGTGGTGTGGCACCCGAGCGGCGATTCGCTATTGTTGGCGGCGGCTGAATCGCTCTCATACCAAACTCAGATCTGGGAAGTCTCGTTTCCCGCCGGGGATGTACGCCGGCTTACAAACAATCTCAATGGCCACAGTTCCGTATCAATAACTGCAGATGGCAACTCGATAGTGACGGGGGAAATATACAGCCGTACTGCCCTGTGGGTGTCGCCCGATCTAAAACCAGAGAACGCGAAGCAGATATTCCCGGCTACTGGCGACACTTGGGGGTTCGGCTGGACGCCCGACGGCCGGCTTGTGTTTTCATCTGACCGCTCCGGTGATTCGGAGATCTGGATGATCGACGCGAACGGAACGAACGCAAAGCAGCTAACCAGCGACAAGATCTTCAAACAGGTTCCCGTCGCTTCGCAGGACGGAAGATACATCGTCTATAACTCGACTGCCGAGGGCGGCAGGTTGGAAAGGATCGACCTTAACGGGGGGAATCGTACGCCGTTAACGTCGACTACCATCGGAGCGGACAACCCAGATATCTCGGTAGATAGTAAATGGGTAATTTTCTCCGGCTACGTGGGCGGTGATTCTCGGGTCATGCGGGTTCCGATTTCGGGGGGCGACCCACAAATACTAACCGAATATAAGGCGATGGAACCCAGATATTCGCACGACGGAACGCGGTTCGCGTGCTTCATTCCGAATGAAACTACCGGCTTTTGGACGCGGGTTGCGATCGTCCCTGCGGAAGGCGGCGCCCCGATGGTCGAGTTCGACGCTCCGCCAAATACTTCTATCAGTCGGGGACCGGTCTGGATGCCGGATGACAAAGGCATCACCGTGGTTATCAATGAGGGCGAAAAGCAAAACCTTTGGTTCCTCGCGAGCGATGGGAGTGCGGGAAAACGAATGACAGACTTTGAGGTTCCCGGCATCGCTCGCCGCGATTTCTCGCGAGACGGCAAAAGGATCGCCATAATGCGTGCCGAGGGTATCGGCAACGCCATCATGATCACAAAATTCAGATAACGACGGCACGAGTATTGCTCAGTAAGGGAGAGTAGGCCGTAGAAGCGTACTTTTCTGATACACTTTTGCGCTCGTAGATCACGGCCGAGTGGAGATATGTATGAGAAGACTTCTGGTGTTTTTTAGCCTCGCAATTATTGCAATATTGGCGGCCGCCTGTAATCAGGCCGAGCAGCCGTTGTCGCCCGCGACGAGTTCGCAAGGCTATGACGCCAATGCGAATACGATGCTTGCCGAGGAAATGCCGTTTGATGAATCGGACCCGTGGGTGAAGGATAACTTCGATCTGGCGCGCGCGGGCGAGCTCCTTAGAAAGTCGAATAGTCCGGCGGAGTTCGAACGATATCTAAACGAGGACGACGGGATAAATAATCTCGACCTAAACGGCGACGGTTATGCCGATTATATAAGTGTCGAGGAGTTTGAAGATCGCGGCGACGGGCAGCGGGGGCTTTCGCTGTTTTCGCGATATGGACCGGACCTGATTCAAAATATCGCATCGATATTTTTGTATCGCGACGAGCCGAGATATCCGGGAGCTCGCGTTCTCCTTCGTGGTGACGACGTTCTTTACGGCGACAGGGAAAG
>JADMIO010768913.1_pt1 | contig 10706 bp, 8 predicted proteins | sample 8958161 | NCBI WGS metagenome assembly JADMIO01 (sample SAMN16585339, study PRJNA669376) | soil metagenome | isolation source: Crop rotation soil | place: USA: Cullars Rotation, Alabama | collected 2011 | reverse complement strand
GGTACTACCGCCGGTGCTACACGCGAGGCTTCTGCACCATCGGTAAGCGAGATCGTTGTTACAAAAAATGCTGCGCCGACTCATGCTACGCTTGATCAAAAAGTAACGGTTAATGGGCAGGAATATTATAAGATCAAACTGGAGGACATTCTGGTATCTAGTGCTAAAGGCACCGGAGGTGGAAGCACATCAGCTCCTTCAGAATCATTCTCATTGAATTTTACCAAGATAACCTACACAGTTAAATAACCGAACGAACGAATCTTTAGAAAGGGCACAGTTGTGCCCTTTTTTATTTTATCTCTCGTAAAATAATTATTTCTCTTTTGTATTAATACCGACAATCAGCCACACAAGCCAGCTTACGATTGTGATCGTCGCTATCGTTAATGGAAACCAGATCGCAACAATAGCGCAGATAGCATACAGAATAAATGCGAAATACCCATAGCGATTATTTTTTTTGATTTCCACCTTTGCCTTTGCACTTCTGGCAAGATCATTCGATAGAGCTGCCTGTGTCAATGCTACCCATCCCAGTGCCTGAAGCGCGAGAACCGAATTGTATAAAATAACGGCGGGAGCAGCATGGTCAGTCAATAGATATTCTCCGAGTAGTGAAGTCGGGAAGGGAATAAATACCACTGTCAGCAGCAAAAAACCATTAGCATAAATAAGCGAGTGCGAGGAGCCGTTGATCAATTTCGAACCGGAGTGATGGTTCACCCAGGTAATGAAAATGATAATAAAGCTCAGGACGAACGCGATGATCGACGGAGCGATCTGAGAAAGGGCATGCCAGAAATCAGGGATGCTTTTTATTTCTACGGTCGACGGTATTTTAATGTCAATGATGAGCAATGTAAGGGCGATGGCGAACACCGCATCGCAAAATGCTTCTAATCGTGCGTTTGTGTTTGCTTCCAACATATTGGTGCTGGTGGTAAGAAAAATAGTGGCAGAAGTATAACGCTACTGCATTGTAAATGGCTTCGATCGCTCATCAGACAAATACTGTATCCTGTTTTTTTGATAAGCTCTTACCTTTTGATTGTATTTTAGTAGAAGATATGATTCCCTAACAGGATTATCCATGAATGTACAACGAGTTTTCCTCCTTGTAGCATTATTTATTATTGCGCCGGTTACATTGGCTGCACAGCCGTTCCTTCCACTTAAAATGGAGCAGGATCGGATACCATATTCGACGGGTGATACCGTGCCATGGTATCTTGATCTCACCAACTTGACATCGGATACGATCGAAGTTTGGATATACTTTCAGGCGAACGGCTATGAAGCTTATTTTATTTCCTACAGAGACACTGCCGACTTCTATACTGTCAGTAGTTCACGATTTCCGGATACGACGGCGGGTAGTCGTCATCTCATTGTTCCCCCACATGCTCTTACCCCCGATGTGAGAGTACCATTTTGGTTTAACTCGATCGATTCGTTTCATACAACTAAGAACTTGAGTGTCGGTATTACCACCTTTGATTCGGTAACAAAAAAATATTGGCAGGGTAATGCCAAGTTTACCGGTATCGGGCCATGCCTGGATCCCGTCGAATTACTCCTGGGTAACGGCATAACTATCGGTCCGGCGATTATTGGGCAACATCCCGCATTCCTTGAATGCACTACGGAAAAAAACCGCTCATATCAACTCACCTCTACTATTGATTTTAAAATTGTCGGAGAATATAGTGATCGATTTTATATTTCACCACATGATACGATCCCTCCGCAATTATGGTGGATTGGCAGCCTGGCATTTTACGGCGCTCCAAAACAGATCGTCTATGATACTCTCGTTGCCGTTTATTCAAACAATTGTGCACCAACAATAGAGAGGCGCTATCCGCTTACCTGCTATTCTTACTACGATAGTTCACATATTGTTCAGGTGGATACTACACCGCTCGTAGCGCCATTTCTTGGATATGCCGATACAAAAGTAAAAGTAAAGAACATGTCAGAACTTGAAGTGACGGCGCGTTCACTTCATCTTAGCGGGCGTGACTCGGCGAACTTCCGGATCGTCGGTGTACCCCCTTCCATTGCGCCTCATGACAGTGGCTACATTACAGTTCGCCTCCTTGATAACGACAAATGGAAAGAATGCGGTATCAGCGGCTATAACTCTCGTCAAGCAGGTCTATCGGGTACAATCGTACCGGTATCCGGCGATATCGCCTTCATCGATTCCTCATTTACAGTTTCGCTTTTCGGAAAAATCGATGTCTATTGCCCCGATTATTTTTCGCTGGTGCCATTGCTCAAGCAGGGCATCCATCCTACGGGGATCATATTCAATACACTTACCAGTAGTTTTCATACTATCTATGGCAATGACGATCAGGTCGCTGAAGAATATTACCAGCCATATTATGAGGATTCGCATTTCACGCTTGAAACCGGGAGCTTTACATTCCCTGCAAAAATTGAGCCTCATTTCGACTGGATCTCGACACAGACAAAGTTCACCGGCGATCAGAATCATACAATACTTACGAAACTCATTTGGCCTCGAGAATTCGATACGATCAAGATCGACGTTCTCGCACTGAGTCCATTTGATAAGCCTTTTGATAATGTTACGACGAACTCATCACAGGCATTGCGTCTGTGGCCTAATCCCGCTTCAACAATGATACAGGTCGAAATACCAACGGAAGAAACGGTAACCGTAACGATCACCGATGTGCTTGCCAGAATGATAAAGCGAGTAGGGTGCACTGGCAGCCCACTAACAATTGATGTAAGCGATCTGCCGCCTGGGTTATATAATCTTTCTCTTTCATCGCGTTCGGGAACGACATTGTTTGAAGTGTTTCGGTAACGATACCTTACTTCTTGCTAATGGGATGCCGCCGCAAAACCAACCTCGCCGCAACTGCCTCAGGTGCCGCAAAGGCTATGAACAATATGATGTCCATTGCAATCGGTATAATTATTGAGACAAAGCACAAAGCGAAGGCAACGATATTATAAAATATTGCATATCGGTAGATTCGTTTGTAGACTGCAAACTCAGGACGGCGATCTTCTTCAATCAAGTGATGAGTATAGGCATAGGTGCAGATACCATCGGCCGCCATTGAAATTAGAATGTAGGTAAAGCTAAACATAGCAAGCGCCGAAGCGCTGTCTTTATCGATATATTCAGCAAGCATTGCCGTCGGCAACGGTGCAAGCGTGACAATAAATAACAGGAAGCCATTTATCCAAAGGAATCGAGTATCTATCTTTTTGATCGACTCCATCGCCACGTGATGGTTGATCCAGCATACTAATATTGTTACGAACCCGACCGTAAAAGCAAAGAACGATTGCCAGTGATGTAAGCAAACATCAAGCAGGCTTTCGCCGGCCTTCGGGTGCATTGCCTGGATCAATTCCAGTACCAACAGAGTAATGGCGATAGCAAACACTCCGTCGCTGAACGCCTCGACACGCGCTGCTTCCCGTAAGTTTCGGACACTAGAACTACGCTTCATTGAGAATAGATATTACATCAATAGTGACAAAAATCGAATGCAAAATTCTAACGCGAGTAATTCCGAAATAACTTCTATGGTGGAGAAACAAAGTCACATATTATTGCCCCTAACACTTCGATCATACAGTTGTCTTTTGGTTGTATTTTAGTATCGGACACGAATGAAAACTATTCTTGCTTTTCTGTTCATCTTAGTTTGTGCAAGCCTACGCGCACAAGCTCCCGTCATTGATTATCTACAAGTTGATGAAGCAAAAAGCCAGCTTTGGGTGATTGGCAAATTTGGCGTTGATAGTGGCTCTGTGGCCATTGAGGATACAACGCTTAGGATTGTGTCATGGAGTGATACGATGATCGTGTGTGGGCTTCCTGATAGTGGTATAGGGGCTGCGGGAGTTGTTCGTGTCATTGTACCTAATGGAAAAAGTAACGATAGAATATTAAGCTTGATCCATCTTAATATTTTTCTTGAACGAGATGCCATGGATTTCCACACGGGCTGGACTGGTCTAAATGGGTATTATTGGGATTGTGCATTTCGGATAGACCTTAACACCAGACCCCATCAACTCTCACAACGATTGCCATTTGAAGCATCAAAAGCATCTCATGGAGTTAATCAAACGAGATCCTTTGATAAGCTCTTATGGACTGATAGCTCATCTCTTAAAGATTCCACGGTTTCTGTTTCAGGAACAGTTGACCTAACGACAAATGAAATTATCGTTAGGGAAAATTTTATGGGGTGTGTTGATATGCAATATAATCTTAATAATGTAGCTGAAGGTTTGGAACAGAGGTTACTGTTTACTAAGGCCGGTATTATCAAGGAGAAAATTGATACTGCATTCTCTTCGTATGATAACCACTCAATCAGATCAATTCAATCAACATCTGGAAAAATCCTTTTTCCGCCTTCAACTCTCAACATTGTTAGCGGCAGGTATGGACAATTGATGGGGGGCCCAGTCATAGCATCGATTCTTGTAAACAAGGGTGATCACACCATAGTGATTGAAAATTTTGATCCTATCGAAGAAGGGACAGTCGCGCTTTTCGCAATCGACGGAAGGCTACTCCGCAAAGCAATAATCGACATGGAAACTCCCGGTTCATACAAATTCGATGCCAGGGGGATCGATCATCAAATCGGGTTGCTTGTTTTTCAAACAAAAAATGGATGCATCGCCAAGAAAATCCTGTTTTAGGCAAAAAGCCTATTCTAATGCGGGTTTGAGGCCGTTTTTTCTTCCTAATTCTCTCGTGGTTTTATAGGGGTTCTCAACAATTTTAAAGAAATATTTACCCCATTCGGAACTCCGGGTATTACGTTATGGTTATACCGTGCCCCGTTAAAAACGGGGAAAGTTCTTTGATCAAGCGAAGCGGTGTGTATTTCGAGAAAAGCCCTGTAAGCGCAAGCCCAACGGCAGGTATCGGATCCGCGAAAAGACATAAGTATAAGTATGGGCACAATGGAAACTGCCAGTGTCAACAGGCAGTGAAAATTGTGACCGCAAGTATCGAGCACAAAAGGTTATATATTGTAGCAATATAGTATGTAAACCCCATTATAGAAGTAAGCGATACGCTTGTTGATGTGTAAACTTAGTTCATTGATTTTCAATGAGTTAAATAGCCTTCAGCGGCGGATCGATTATCAAACACTGTAGTGATGCGCTTTAGTAGTAAGAGTTCGAAAGGACTTTCTGCTGCTATCTGTATTATGAACGTTTTTGGTGAAGTTACAAAGAGCATACGGGGGATGCCTTGGCGCTGGAAGGCGAAGAAGGACGTGGTTACCTGCGATAAGCTTCGGGTAGGCGGAAGCAGCCTTTGATCCGGAGATCTCCGAATGGGACAACCCATGTAGGGTCATACCTACATATCATGCACTGAATACATAGGTGCATGAAGCAAACCCGCTGAACTGAAACATCTAAGTAGGCGGAGGAAGAGAAAACAATCGTGATACCCTGAGTAGTGGCGAGCGAAACGGGTACAGCCCAAACCGGTTGGTCATAGACCACCGGGGTTGTAGGACTTGCAATGTGGAATATGTCATTATAGCTGAATTGCCTGGAACGGCAGACCATAGAGGGCGATCGTCCCGTAAGCGAAATAGTGGCATTACCTAGCGAGTATCCTGAGTACGACGGAGTAAGTGAAATTCCGTCGGAAACTGCGAGAACCATCTCGTAAGGCTAAATACTCTCCAGCGACCGATAGTGAACTAGTACCGTGAGGGAAAGGCGAAAAGAACCCTTCAGAAGGGAGTGAAATAGACCTGAAACCGTATGCTTACAAACGGTAGGAGCGAGCCGGGATTCGTCCCGGGGAGTGACTGCGTGCCTTTTGCTTAATGAGCCTACGAGTTACTTATTCGTTGCGAGGATAAGCATTTCTGATGCGAATCCGTAGGGAAACCGAGTCTGAATAGGGCGCTTAGTAACGGGTAGTAGACGCGAAACCTTGTGATCTAGCCATGGCCAGGATGAAGGTTGGGTAAAACCAACTGGAGGTCCGAACGGGTACGGGTTGAAAACTGTTCCGATGAGCTGTGGTTAGGGGCGAAAGACTAATCAAACTGGGAGATAGCTCGTACTCCCCGAAATGCCTTTAGGGGCAGCGTCGGAGCAGAGTCTTGCGGAGGTAGAGCACTGATTGGGCTAGGGCCGTCACAACGGTACCAACCCCAGACAAACTCCGAATTCCGCTAAGATGTTTTCCGGCAGTGAGGCCGTGGGTGATAAGATCCATTGCCGAGAGGGAAAGAACCCAGACCATCAGCTAAGGTCCCCAAATCGAAGTTAACAGAGAAAGGATGTCTCGTTGCACTGACAGCTAGGATGTTGGCTTAGAAGCAGCCATTCATTTAAAGAGTGCGTAATAGCTCACTAGTCAAGCGACGTGGCGCCGACAATAATCGGGACTAAAACTTCGTACCGAAGCTATGGCATCGAAAGATGGGTAGGGGAGCATTCTGATCTGCATTGAAGGTGGTGGCGTGAGCCCTGCTGGAGCGTTCAGAAGAGACGATGTAGGCATAAGTAACGAGAACAAGAGTGAGAATCTCTTGCACCGAAAATCTAAGGTTTCCTGAGCTACGTTCATCGACTCAGGGTTAGCCGGGACCTAAGCCGAGGCCGAGAGGCGTAGGCGATGGAATATCAGTTAATATTCTGATGCTTGTTTGTACGAGTTTGATGTCAAGGAGGGACCCAGAAGTGAACCACCCGCGCCCGATTGGATGGGCGTTGAAGGTCGTAGGCTATGAGAGGCGTAGGCAAATCCGCGCTTTGAGCTGAAAGCTGACAGTACGGGGAGATTCGTCGAACCGAGTGGTGGCTAATCAGGCTGGCGAGAAAATCTTCGTGACTATTGTACAAGCAATCCGTACCGCAAACCGACACAGGTAGATAGGTAGAGTATACTAAGGTGCGCGAGTGAGCCATGGTTAAGGAACTCGGCAAATTGACCCTGTAACTTCGGGATAAAGGGTGCCCGCCTCTGGCGGGTCGCAGTGAAATGGGCCAACCGACTGTTTAACAAAAACACATCTCTCTGCCAACCCCATTGAGGGGACGTATAGGGAGTGACACCTGCCCGGTGCTGGAAGGTTAAGGAAGGGGGTCAGCCGCAAGGCGAAGCTTTCGACCGAAGCCCCAGTAAACGGCGGCCGTAACTATAACGGTCCTAAGGTAGCGAAATTCCTTGTCGGGTAAGTTCCGACCTGCACGAATGGTGTAACGAGTTGGCCACTGTCTCAACCATGGGCTCGGTGAATTTGTGGTACCGGTGAAGACGCCGGTTCCCCGCATATGGACGGAAAGACCCTATGCACCTTTACTGCACCCTGGCATTGACTTCGGTTAATGCATGCGTAGCATAGGTGGGAGTCGGTGAAGCCGGAGCTTTGGTTTCGGTGGAGACAATAGTGAAATACCACCCTTGTTTTAATTGAATTCTAACCTGATCCCATGAAACTGGGAGAGGGACAGTGTCAGGCGGGTAGTTTGACTGGGGCGGTCGCCTCCTAAAATGTAACGGAGGCTCGCAATGGTACTCTCAGCATGGTCGGTAATCATGCGTTGAGCGTAATCGTAGAAGAGTGCTTAACTGTGAGACAAACAAGTCGAGCAGATGCGAAAGCAGGCGATAGTGATCCGGTGGTTCCGAGTGGAAGGGCCATCGCTCATAGGATAAAAGGTACGCTAGGGATAACAGGCTGATCTTGCCCAAGAGTCCACATCGACGGCAAGGTTTGGCACCTCGATGTCGGTTCATCGCATCCTGGGGCTGAAGAAGGTCCCAAGGGTTCGGCTGTTCGCCGATTAAAGCGGTACGTGAACTGGGTTCAGAACGTCGTGAGACAGTTCGGTCCCTATCCTATGCGGGCGCAGGAAATTTGAGGAGCCTCGACTTTAGTACGAGAGGACCGAGTTGACCGGACCGACGGTGTGCCTGTTGTTACGCCAGTAGCATCGCAGGGTAGCCGTGTCCGGAAAGGATAAATGCTGAAAGCATCTAAGCATGAAACCTACTCCAAGATGAGATTTCCCTGAAGGATCGTAGGAGATTACTACGTTGATAGGACTAAGGTGTAAGCACAGTAATGTGTTCAGCCGACAGTTACTAATAATCCGATCGACTTCATTATTATTTTTTTTCCGGCTTGTCCGGGGGGAAGATAAAACACTTGCAAACGTACATTGTATAGATGACAGCGAAGTTTTCGCGTACATCTTACTACTGCATTACTATAGTGTTTGGTAATGCTCACCAACAAGAGCCAGCAAGATACTTGCTTTTACCATGTCTTTTCGCACACCGCGACTTGATCGCTACAATTAGAGTTTCCTTTTGGCGATTATATCCAAGGGGCTACACCTCTTCCCATTCCGAACAGAGCAGTTAAGCCCTTGTGAGCCGATGATACTTAACCAGTCAGGTTCGGGAAAGTAGGTCGTCGCCAGGGGTTGTATATAGCCCGCTTACGCTCTGCGTTCGCGGGCTTTTTTTATGGGTAATGTTTTCTTATAAAGTGATAATCGATCGGGAAGCTTAGTTCGGAGATACCCGGTATTGAATTTGTCCCATCATTTCAACGGAATCGGTCGTCGTATTTTTTACAGAGATAGTAAATTGTGTCGTATTGCCCGAAGTCGATGTTGGGGTCGGGGCGAAACCAATATGCCACCACCCTTTACCTGGGAATGGCGATAGAGAACCGTCTGCTTCCGGAATTTCAGATCCTGGAGATCCGGCGGGTGAGAATGTAGCCTGGATAGGTGGCGCAACAGTATCGCTTTGCTTAGCAGCGTCCGCCCATCTGAAATACAAATGATAATAACTAGTGCACGATCCGGCAGCTTTATCTGTCATCAGCCCCCAGGAAGAATCAGGAAGCACGACTTCATGGCGGCCATAGGGGCCCGCCCCTGGCGGCCAATGAAATAAATCGCCGCTGCAATCATCAGCTAAGATCAAGTCGCCTTTTTTATTGCAATTGAAACTCACTAATGCTACGGTGATAGAGAAAAGAAGAAGTGGTATTTTTTTCATTGTATCTCACTGAATAATTAGAGAGTAGTGACCGAAAAATAACCGGTGATATAATTTCAAGGTTCCGCCAGGGGGAGTGTCTAATAGCCGCTGACGCTCTGCGTTTGCGGTTTTTTATTGTCCTTATCCATCCAAGAAAAAAACTTATAAGTAAAAAAGCAATATTATGAAAATTTCAAAATATGTTTTCTCGTAGTTTCGTGTAAAGCATTTACAAAAAGTGCGATTTTACATTTACACAACAAGGGAGATTAATATGAGTGATCAGAATTTCACTACTACTATTACGGTCGACCAAACGCCGGAGCAGGCTTTTGCTGCCATTAATAATGTGCGCGGCTGGTGGTCGGAAAATGTTGTTGGTGATACCGATAAACTTGGAGTTTATTATTATCATTATAAAGACACCCACCAGGTAACGTTTCAGGTCACTGAACTCGTACCCGGTAAGAAAGTCGTCTGGCATGTGCTGCAAAATTATTTCAGTTTTACTAAAGATACAACTGAGTGGTTGGGCAACGATATCGTTTTTGATATTACTAAAAAAGGTGATAAGACCGAAGTACGCTTTACACAAGTTGGGCTTGTGCCTTCATATGAATGCTACAATGTTTGCGAGGATGCCTGGAGTACCTATATTAAGCATAGCTTATTCGACTTGATCACAAAAGGCAAAGGGGATCCAACATTGAAAGATCAGAAAGACCGATCGTTGGAGCAAACCACTGTCGAAAATCATCCGAACGCGTAAGCACTTTAAATAGAAAGAACAGACCATGAACAACATGAACAATTATAACAACTATACCACTGCTTTCACAGTAGATCAAAGTCCGGAGGAAGTTTTTGCCATCATCAACAATCCTCGTGCCTGGTGGACTGGAGAATTTACTGGCAAGACCGATAAACTTGGCGAGGAGTTTACTTACGAATACAAACCGTATCATTATAGCAAGCAAAGGGTAACGGAATTTGTCCCTGATAAGAAAGTTGTCTGGGATGTTTTGGAAAGCGATTTATCGTTTCTCACAGATAAAACCGAATGGGTTGGCACAAAACTACAGTTCGAGATTACAAATAAAGGCGATAAAACCGAAGTCCGCTTCACCCATATTGGGTTACATCCTGAGATCGAATGTTACAGCGCTTGCTCAAAGGCTTGGAGTTCTTTGATCACCGATAGTTTACGGAGCTTGATCGCAATGGGGACTGTGGAGAAGCCCTCGCTAGCTGCCCCAGTGTAAAAAGACATACTGTCTATTTCTGCCCGCCGACGCTTCAATCGGGGGGCTTTTTTTATGCTTACAGTTAGAATTAATGTTGTATTTTTGTGGTCTATACTTTTCAACCCAACCCTCAATGAAGGCCTTTCTCTTTATTCTCACAATAGTTGTCTCGGTGGCTTTGACAACTTCAGCACTACAAGCCCAGATCGAATCAAAATCGTCCAATAAGCGGGCAACGGAGAAATCGGAATTACAGAAGCGAGCCGAGTGGGACTTTCGTAACAAGATTGTCTCGGGTGGGATGAATGCCACATTTTCTCGTAGAAGTAAACAAACGGTTGCCTTCAAGAATAGTCTTCCTCAAAGTCAATCGCAATCCGGTTGGGCACCGATCGGCCCGGTGACGGTTG
>JADMIO010972917.1_pt1 | contig 10707 bp, 7 predicted proteins | sample 8958161 | NCBI WGS metagenome assembly JADMIO01 (sample SAMN16585339, study PRJNA669376) | soil metagenome | isolation source: Crop rotation soil | place: USA: Cullars Rotation, Alabama | collected 2011 | reverse complement strand
ACACCACAGTCGCAAGACTTGCTCCCGCCTGCGCTTTTTCAGGAAGCCGGAGAGAGGGTGGCAGGCGGGGATCGCCATTCTGGCTCTGCTTATTACTTCTTCTTCGGCTTCGGATATTGGCCCCAGGTGCTGCGATACCAGTACTCTTTTTCCGGGGCGCCGTTCCCCAGACTCTTGAGTTTCTCCATCCTTCCCTTTTGCGCTTCGAAATAACCGTACTGAGTACTTTTATTACGATAGAGGTCAGCTTCATGCCGGTAGAAGTAGGTGATCACCAACTCGGCAGAACATTTCGCTCTGTGGGCCAGGAGAAGCCACTCACTCTTGAACTTCTTGATCCGTACCTTGCAACCGTCGCAGGCCCCAAAGGGGCCGATGAGGGCGATCCGATGGATTCGTGTTCCCCCTTCATGTCCTTGAAAATCATTCATGCACGCGGCGTATGCGGAAGAAAGCACCCCAACTTCACCGTCATTTTTCGATTCATCAATCTCATGATTGTGAATCAGGAACGGGATGCTGAATAAGTTATCGTAGGTATGGATGCAGTTACCTTGGTCGTAGTGAATGGGCCCACTATCGGGCAGCAGGATGACGACTGAGGCGTTGCTCGGGCTTCCTGAGGCCCTCTTGAGCCAGGATTTGATCGAGTCAACCTCGATGTGGGTTCCCGCTTGTTGTCTCGATTGCTTGGCTCTGATGTAATCGCTGATGTCTTTGTACTTCTTGCCGGGGCCAATCTTGATGACGGTGGAAGGGGGCACCCCCGTGATTACAGGAATAGTTCCTTCCCAGGTCTCGATCTCTTTGAGAGTGGAGAGGGCATAGATGGCTGCATATTCTTCTTGCGCCGCCAGGAAAGATTTATTCAATTTTTTTGCAATGGCGGAAGCAGTTTCCGCGACATAGCCGAATGAGTTCTTGAGGTTTTCTAGATCTGTTTCGTGAGATACGAGCTCCTCTATCATCCGTACGTATTCGTCCAATTGTTTGAGAAGAGTCTGTGCCTCCCAAGCTAATTCTACCTCGATCTCAGGATTGATCTCTCGCAATTGTTGACGGAGATCCTTGTGAATAAAAATTTTTATAATCGAGGCCTTGAATTTCAGCTTTGCGATCGGGTCGTCCGGTACATTGTCAGGCTGTTTCGGCGCTTTGAGAAAACGACGCTGGCACTGGATGACGCCGCGGAATGGCCGTCCGGCTGGAAGCATTCTGGGTTGGGCAACCCTGAGGGGACGAAGAGGAGGGGGCGCCGGAGGCTGGCGAGCCGCCATGGCCTGAAGGGTGCCCGCACTTCTTGCCGCGGGGGCCTCGGGCGGGGAGAATCCGGCTCGGAGGGCCATGCGCTCGGCCTCCGCCTCGAGGGCGGGATCCTGCACGACGGCGATCCCGGAGCCGAGGGGGTTCCGGACTCGTCCGGACCTCTGTTGCACCACGTGGGTCAACTCGTGGGCGATCAACCGCTGCCCCGCGGGCGTGGCGGGATTGAACTGGCCGGGAGCGAAATAGACGTCCGAGCCGTGAGTGAAGGCCAGGGCACCGAGGGCCACCGCCTCGTGGCCCTCGTGGATGCGGACCGCCGAGAGGTCCGCCCGCAGGAGCGCCTCCATCTTGCGCTGGACCGCCGCCGGGAGGGGACGACCCGTTCCCCGGGGGCGCAGCAATCCAGGCGGGACCGCGAAAGCCTGCGCCGGGTCGGCGGCCACGGCTCGCTGGACCGACGCAGGACGGTGCCCCAGGGCAGCGGCGACGTGCGGTGCAACTCCTCCCGGCAGGGTGCGGCCGGGATGGGCCTGGACCGCGACGGGAGGCGAGGGCGGCCGCAGGCCTCGCGGCGGGCCACCTGGAAAGAAGCCTTGAATCACCTGAACAGGTCGCAAGGATCGAGCTCCAAGGGAATTGGAGGAACAGGATCCGATCTTATACGACTCCGGGGGCCCTTCTGAGATCGGTGCGGTCGGGTACAATCCCCCGCGGTCACCGGAATAGTGATCCACTGAATTTCTTCAACGCGAAAGGATTGTATGAACGGTAAACATCTGCTGGCGGCCTTGGGGATCGCCTCGACCCTCCTGGGTGCTGTCCCGGCGATGGGCTCCGGTGTCCCGGCCGAGACGCCGCCCGCCGCCAAGCCCGAAGAGAAGAAGGACGTCCTCGCGATCAGCGGTAAGGACTATTCGGCCACCGTGCGCACGCCGGAGGGTTGGCAGGGGGATGTGGAGGCGGCCAAGCCGTTTCACGGCAACGCCCTGTTCACCCAGGCGGGCGATCCCGCCGGCGCCGCCAAGATCCTGCTCATCGTGCAGCACAAGTTCGACGAGAACACGGCGCTGCTCATCAACGGCGACATCAACAATATCCGCAAGCAGTACCCGAACCTGCAGACCGCCGATCTCGACGTGAAGCACCCGAAGTACGCGACCTTCACCAAGGTCCTCTCCCAGCCGGGGGAGTTCTTCCAGTACGAGACCTACATGAACCCCGGCTCGCTCTACAGCTACGCCATCTACGTGGGGATGTCCAAGGGGAAGGAAGCCGCCACGCCGGCCGAGCTCGCTGCCTACAAGGCCCTCGTGCAGTCGGTGCAGATGGCGCCGCCTCCCGCCACGCCGTCGGCGCAGTAGCCTCTCCGGCCCTCGGAGGGTGTCTCGAAGACCAGCCTCCCCTGCCCGGCGATGAATCGCCGGGCTGGGAACAGCGCCCCCTGAAGGGGACTTCAAGCCGGATTCATCCGGCGCTGTTCGTAGCCCGGGCATTCATGCCCGGGCCCTCTATCGCTTCGCCTCCGCCGATCCTCCCTGGGCTTCCTTGAGGATCAGCGCCGCTAGAGCGTCGTAGTCCCCGCCGAAGTGGTGGGCGCCGGGGAGCACCTGGGACTTGCCGAGGGACGTGGGGATCTGCGGGCAGAGGCTGTCGTCCTCCTTGCTGCCGTAGAGACAGAGGACGGGGGGGTGCCCGGCGAGCTTCCGGACCTCGGGGAGCACCGGCCGCCCCTTGCCGCTGCCGCCCAGCCAGTCGGTGACGTGGAACTCGAAGTCGGCCGTCTTGCCGGGGCCGAGGAGGGCCAGCAGGCGGACTTTATCGAGCAGGTCCACGGGGAGGCGGTTGGTGAAGAAGGGGAGGACGTCGGCGCCGAAGGAGTAGCCGATCAGCAGCACCTCCTGCTTGTCCCACACCGCGAGGTAGTGGCGGAGGATGCGCTCCAGGTCTTTCGATGCGACCTCGGGCGGCTTGGCGCTCCAGAAGTACTGCAGCGAGTTCCAGCCGACCACCGCGATCCCCTTGGCCGCCAGCGCTCCTGCCACGTCGCGGTCGATGCCGGCCCAGCCGCCGTCACCGGAGAGGATGACGGCGAGCGTCTTTCCCCCCTTCGTCCTGGGCGGGACCTCGACGAGCGGCAGTCCTTTGACCGAAGGCACTCCCTTGGCCGCGGGGGACGAGGAGTCGGGGGTGGAGCTCTTCGCCCCGACGAGGCTCCGGAAGGCCTCCCGGAACTGCGGCGCCCACTTGTTGGTCTTGGAGAAGCCGTGGCCGACGTCCGGCAGCAGGATGGTGCGCGAGTTCTTCACCCGGGCCGTGTACTTGACCACGTCGTCCTTGAAGCAGACCTGATCGATCGTCCCCTGGAAGGCGATCCACGGCTGCTCCAGGGTCGAGGTGGGACGGAAGACGATCCCCTTCCCCTTGGGTCCGGGGTCGCTGGCGATGCCATGGCCGGCGCAGAACGGGTGGGCGAGCGGCAGGTCGGGGCAGAAGCCCATGCTGATCGCGCCCTTGAAGGTGGTCGGCGGCGCCTGGGCGAGGGCGGCGTAGGCCAGGGTGGCGCCCGAGGAGTAGCCCACCAGGACCGGCGGCTCGTAGTCGGGGAAGCCGAGCGTCTTCTGCACGTATTTGGAGAGCAGCTCGAGATCCGAGGCGGGGTAGAGGCAGCTCTCTTTGGACGCGTTGAGCTTCTGCATGTAGTACGGCACGCTGATGCCCACCACCAGGGTGTCCTGGTCGGCGAGGATCTGCGCCATGTCGACCACGCCCAGGTTCCAGCCGCCGTCGCCGGAGAAGAAGAGGGCGACGTTCGAGGGGTGAGGCGTCCGCCGGTAGAGCCAGACCGTGCCGAAGCGGCCGTAGGTGAGCGTCTCGGTCGCCGGCGCGGGAGCGGTGGCGGCGGGCGACTCCGCCTTCTGTGCCGACAATCGCTGCGAGGGCTTGGCCGGCGGAGGCGCGGCGATCCCGGGCAGGGAGGCAGCCAGCAGGAGGAGGAGAGGAAGAGCGGTCTTCTTCATGGCGTGGGCTTTCCTGGTTGCAGGGTCGTGAGGAGCTTCTGGTAGTCCGGGTCCTGGCGGAGCGACGCGAAGTCGTCGTCCTTCTGAAGGGCCGCGAGGTCCTTCCACCCCTTGTCGATGGCCTTCTGGAGATCGGCGAGCGCGTGCTTGCGGTCCCCCGCGAGAGCGTAGGCGCAGGCGCGGTTGTACCAGACGACCGGGCTGTCCGGGGTGATCTCGGCGGCGATCGAGAGGACGAAGACCACCCGGTCGTACTGCTTGCTCTCACGGTAGAGCTGCGGCAGGTAGTAGCTGGTCTGCACGCCGATGGTGTTGAGCATCCGCTGGGCGGAGAGCCGCTCGTCCGCATCCTTGGCATTCTTGGCCCGGCTGCGCAGCTCGGGGATTTTCAGCGCCGCCACCACCCGGGAGACGGTGGTCGGACCTTCCGAGGCGGTGAGGGCGGCGGAGAGGATGCCGGGGGCCAGCGTGAGGGCTTCCTTGTCATGGCGGAGCCGGGCCGCGCGCTGCTTCCAGTCGCGCTGGAGGGCGGGGTTCGCCGCCAGGGCCGCTGCCTTCGTGCTCGCCTCTGTGACGTCCGCGCGCAGGCCGGCGAAGTCGGCCGCGGCGCCGGAGTAGTAGCGGTGGGCCTGAAAGAGGTCGCCGGCCGCCTCGGCGGCGCGGGCCCTGTTGAGGGTCTGGCTCCACAGCTCCTCGATCACCGCGGGATCCCGGGGCCGCGTGCCGGCCTTCATCGCCTGGATCTCCAGCCAGCCGAGGGCGCGGGTGGCAAGCTCCTCGGGCGGCCACTGGTGGGCGCCGTCGAAGATCTCCACCCGGTGAACAAGGCCGGCCTCGCGGAGCCTGGGCTCGAGGTCCATCACCTCGTAGTAGTTGAAGTCCTTGTCGCCGAGGGTGCCGAAGAAGAGGAAGGGGTCTCCTTTCTTCGGCGGCTCGGAGAAGGGGAAACCGGCGCCGGCGCCGATGATGCCGGCGATGCTGCCGGGCACGGCCCGCGCCAGGGTACAGCTGGAGCGCACGGTGCCGGAGAAGCCCGCGGCGTAGATCCGCCGGTTGTCGATCGCCAGACGCGCGTGGGTATCGGCCCACATCGCCCGCATCGCCTCCACATTGGGATCGATCGAGGTGTCGCTCAGCGAGTTGTTGGAGCTGGCCAGGATGTAGCCGTACTTCTCGGCCCCGGCACGGAAGGTATCGGCCGCCACTGTCCCCCGTGAGCGCGGATCGAGCACGTAGAGAATGGGCCAGGCGCGGTCCGGGGTGTAGCTGCTCGGCAGGTAGAGCGCGTAGGTCTCTTTGGGATCCGCCGCGCAGAGCACCTTGTCGACCACTTGTCCGCGCGGGAAGGCGGGAGCGGGAGGCGGCGGGGCGGCGGGAGGAACCTGCAGGGCGAGCAGGAGGAGGGCGAGGGCGGGTTTCATGTCTGTGGTAAGTGCGAGAAGGGGAAGGGGCATTCCATGACGGGGCATGATGGTACACCGGCCGGCCGGGCAGGCGTTTTGCACGGATATGCGCCTGCTGCGGTACGATATCTCTAGCGAAGAAGGAGCTCCCGATGCTGATGAAGGTTGGCGCCCGGATTCCGATCCCTTCGAAGAGTGTGGCCCCGTCCCGCCCGGGCCCTCTGGGGGTGGTGCGGCCGGTGGTGGACCTCGATGCCACGCTCCCGCTGACAGGGGAGGCGGTCCTGCGTTCCGATCCCGAGGTGCTCCCCATGCGCTGCCTGCGCTGCCAGGGCGCGGTGGAGCGGGGGACGGCGCCCGTCCAGCTGGAGGGGGAGGGATACCGCCTCGCCTGGGAGCAGGTTCCGGCCTGGGTTTGTAAGCGCTGCGATCTCGCCTATTTCGAGCCGGACGAGGTCGAGACCGTGCGGCAGGCGCTGCGCGCCATGCGCACCCTCAAGACCACCGGCCACTGAGCCCCTCACCGCCCCGGCCCTCCTCTCCCGGCCCGCCGCCCGCCCGGCGGGGGAGAGGAGGGAGAAAAGCAAAGACGCTCTGCCGCGCAGACTTCCGTACCCCCCTCTCTCCCCGGCGGATCGGGTGGAGGGCCGGGAGAGAGGGGGTTGGGGGAGTGAGGGTTTGTGGTATCCTCCCGCCCCCGCGCGGGGCGTGCAGGTTTTTCCGACTTCCGATTCACCTTTTTCCCCGAAGAACGAGAGGACGGCTTGAATTCCGAGACCCGAGACGACGTGCGCAACCTTGCCATCATCGCCCATGTGGACCATGGCAAGACGACCCTGGTGGACGCCATGCTCTGGCAGAGCGGCATCTTCGGCGCCCACGAGCACGTGGCCGAGCGCGTGATGGATTCGATCGACCTCGAGCGGGAGAAGGGGATCACCATCATGGCCAAGAACACGGCCATCCACTACCGGGGGACCCGCATCAACATCGTCGATACCCCGGGCCACGCCGACTTCGGCGGCGAGGTCGAGCGGACGCTCAAGATGGTGGACGGGGTGATGCTCCTGGTCGACGCCAGCGAGGGCCCCCTGCCGCAGACCCGCTTCGTGCTGCGCAAGGCTCTGGAGGCAAACCTCCCCCCGATCGTGGTGGTGAACAAGATCGACCGTCCGGACGCCCGGCCGGCCGAGGTGCTCAACGAGGTCTACGACCTGTTCATCGACCTCGACGCCACCGAGGAGCAGCTCGACTTTCCGGTCCTCTACTGCAACGCCCGGGCGGGCAAGTGCCGCCGCGAGCCGGACGGCCCGGAGGAGACCCTGGAGCCGCTGTTCGAGGAGATCGTCCGCTCGGTGCCCGCGCCGCGCTTCGATCCCGCGATGCCGCTCCAGCTCCTGTTCACCAACCTCGACTACGACGACTATGTGGGTCGCCTGGCCATCGGACGGATCTTCAACGGCCGGGTGCGCAAGGCGCAGGAGGTGGCGGTCTGCCGGCTGGACGGCAGCTTCCTGCCGGCCAAGGTCTCGCTGCTCTACGGCTACCAGGGGCTGCGGCGGACCGAGATCGCCGAGGCTGGGCCGGGGGACATCGTGGCCATCGCCGGCCTGGAGGAGGTGAGCATCGGCGAGACCCTCTCCGACCGCGAGGATCCGCGGGCGCTGCCGCACATCCAGATCGATGAGCCGACGATCACCATGGTGCTGTCGATCAACGACTCCCCCTTCAGCGGCCGCGACGGCAAACACGTCACCTCGCGCAAGCTCAAGGAGCGGCTGGAGAAGGAGGCGCTGACCAACGTCTCCATCCGGGTCGAGCCCACCGACTCCCCGGACGCCTTCCAGGTCTCGGGCCGGGGCGAGCTGCAACTCGCCATCCTCATCGAGATGATGCGGCGGGAAGGGTATGAGATGTCCGTGGGCAAGCCCGAGGTGATCACCCGCCAGGTCGACGGCCAGCTCCATGAGCCGATGGAGATGCTGGTGGTCGACTGCCCGGAGGACTACATCGGCGTGGTGACCCAGCAGATGGGGGTGCGCAAGGGGCGGATGATGAAGATGATCAACCACGGCTCCGGCCGGGTGCGGATGGAGTTCCGCGTCCCCTCCCGGGGGCTGATCGGCTTCCGCTCCGAGTTCCTCACCGATACGCGGGGGACGGGCATCCTGAACCACCTGTTCGACGGCTGGGACGCCTGGCAGGGGGAGATCGCCCACCGCACCAACGGCGCCCTGGTCTCCGACCGCGCCGGGCGGACGACCGCCTACGCCATCGAGGGGTTGCAGCCGCGCGGCGAGCTGTTCATCTCGCCGGGCGAGGAGGTCTACGAGGGGATGGTGGTGGGGGAGAACGCCCGTCCGAACGACCTCGACGTCAACATCACCAAGGAGAAGAAGCTCACCAACATGCGGGCCTCCGGCTCGGACGACGCCGTCCGCCTGGTACCGCCGCGGATCATGAATCTGGAGCAGGCGCTGGAGTTCATCCGCGAGGACGAGCTGGTGGAGGTCACCCCCTCCACCTTCCGCTTGCGCAAGCGGGTGCTGGCGGCGAACCGGAGGAAGTAGACCCCGCTGCTTCCGGGTCTACTTCCCCGGGCTGGGATTCCGCTTCCCTCCACGTCGCTTGAGCTGATAGTCGATCGACGCCAACACCCGATCGATCGCCCTGTCTTCAAACAGGTCGATGTATTGATACTCCGAGAGGTCAGACGGAATCTCGTCGTCTTCCAGGCCCGCCTCCAGTCTGAGAGGGATGATGTAAATATCGCCCTTGGGTCTCTCCTTGGCCATTTCGACAGCAAGGCTCATCTCGGCGTGGATGAACCCGCGCTTCTTGACGGCGTTTTTTGAGAGACAGATCAGAATCAGGTCAGCTTTCTTGATCTCATTCCGCAGCACGAGCTGCCAGCTCATGCCGCCCAGGAGATCTTTCTTGTCCATCCACACGCGAAGCCCTCGATTCGTAAGTTGCTCGTACAACGTGACCGCGTGCTCGTAATCCTCCCGAGCGTAGCTCAGGAAGACGAGGATGTTTTGTAGATCGGTTGATGGCGGCACATGAGGCGGCATCTCCTCGAGTGCGGCAAGGCGTCCCTTGATGGCCGCGATGGCGTCTTCGATGTCACGCTCGGTGACCTGCAACACCCCCTCATCGTCGGGGTCGGGGTGAATCATCTGTTCCAGATCCTCGCGCAGCTCCATCTCCCGCTCCCGCAGGTTGACGGCGCGGTCGAAGTCCTTGTCGACGATCGCCTCTTTCATCTCCTTGACGGTCTGGCGGATCTCTTGCTCCAGCCGCCGCAGGTTCTGGGTGTCGCGGACGCGGCGCAGCTTGACAAGCGTGCCGGCCTCGTCAATGACGTCGATCGCCTTCTGGGGCTGCGGGCGGTCGGTGATGTTCCGGCTCGACTGAGAGACAGCCGCCCGCAAGGCCGCGTCGCTGTAGGCCACCCTGTGAAAACTCTCGAATTTGTCCTTCATCCCCTGCAGTATCTCTAGCGTCTGCTCGTCGGTCGGCGGCGCGACCTGAATCGGCTCGAAGCGCTGCAGCAGCGAGCGATCTCTTTCAATGAGCTTGCGATATTCCCTGAGCGTCGTCGCGCCGATGCAGGAGACCTCGCCGCGCGACAGCGCAGGTTTCAGGATGTTGGCGGCGTCGAGCGCGCCTTCCGAGCCGGCGCCGATCAGCAAATGGATTTCGTCGATGAAGACGATCAGCTCGAGGCTCTCCTTGAGCTCCTTCAGGATCCCCTTCAGTCGTTCCTCGGACTGGCTGCGGTACTGGGTGCCGGCCCCGATCAGCGACAGGTCGAGCGCAATGATCCGCTTGTTGGCCAGGAAGAGCGGCACCCGGCCTTCGACGATGCGTTGCGCCAGGCCCTCGACGATGGCGGTCGTGCCCACGCCGAGCTCGCCCAGGAGGAGAGGGTTGTTCTTGGTGCGCCGCGAGAGGATCTGGACGAGGAGGTCGACCTCCTTGTCGCGGCCGATCAGCGGATCGAAGGCCTGCTCGACGGCGAGAGCGGTCAGGTCGCGCCCGTACTCGGTCAGGAACGGCAGCGCCTTCTGCCTCTGCTGCGACGCCGCGAGCTCCTTGGCGATGGCGAGCACCTCCTCGCGAACCGTGTACACGTCGAAGCCGTGCTGGGCGAGGGTGCGCATGGCCGCGCAGCCCTCGACGCGGAGGATACCGATGAGCAGGTGCTCGGAGCCCACCGTGGCGTGCAGCATGCTCTCCGACTCGTGAGCGGCATAGGCGAGGATCTTTTTGGACTCCTCGGAGAGGGGGAGCTCGGCGGTCGAGGCGATGCGCTCGACGAAGACGCGCTCCCCCTCGATCTCGCGCCGGATGTCCTCGGGCTTGACCTGGAAGCGTCGGAAGATCTCGCTGACCGTCTCCTCCCCTTCCCGCAGAATGCCGAGGAGGACGTGCTCGGACTCGATGACACGGCTTCCCTGCTTGGTGGCTTCGTAGCGGGAGAAGAAGAGGGAACGGCGGGCTTTTTCGTTGAACTTCTCAAACATTGTGGCGAGTTGGGCGGAGCTCAAGCGCACTCGATCCGCGCTCGAAACCTCTGCTCCTCCTTCCCAAGCGACTCGTGTGCGTCGGCCGCCGCCCACTGCGCGCCAGACCTGGCCATTCTCGGAGGGGATGCCAGCGGTAGCCACCGGCTTTCCGGGCGTCTTCGCCTTGCTGCACAGCCTGTCACGAGAAGCCCTCCTCCTGTCGAGCTTGCTTAGATTTCTTTCTTGTAGCACGGGATGGGTAGGAGCGCAAGGACGAGGGGAGCAACCGAGGGCCCCCTCCAACCTCCGCCTGCGTAAGCGGGTGCTGGTGGCGAACCGGAGGACGTAGAAGCGGACGCCGGCCCGGGCGGGCTCCCGGGCCGGACGCCATCCGGTCCGCTTTACGGAGCCTCCGGCTCCGAGGCGGACACGGTCACCTCGTACTCGCTCTCATCCGGCCCGGTGACCTGGAGATAGTAGCGACCCGCGGGCAGGGTCGAGGCGGGGGGG
>JADMIO011624686.1_pt1 | contig 10708 bp, 8 predicted proteins | sample 8958161 | NCBI WGS metagenome assembly JADMIO01 (sample SAMN16585339, study PRJNA669376) | soil metagenome | isolation source: Crop rotation soil | place: USA: Cullars Rotation, Alabama | collected 2011 | reverse complement strand
CGCGACTTCAAGTCACGTGAATTCCAAGCTTCGGATCCCACTGTGCTGGAAAGGGTGCGCTGGTCGAACATCTCGCGCGCGCTCACGTGGGACATCCTCAAGCTGTCGATCCCGGCTGCCGGTGCGACCGTCGCGATGATGGTCGGCTTCGGCCTCTTTGCGAAGGTCGCCGGCCGTCTCGACATGTCCGCCGACACCGGCGAGGTCGCGACGATCTGCGGCGGTCGCGAGGCGGTGAACGGCGCCGCGACGACGGACATCGTCGAGATCCTGAAGCTCACGTTCACCGCGTGCATCGCATTCGGCACCGCGACGGCGACGCTCGTCGCGCAATCGCTCGCTGCAAAGCGGCCCGAGGCCGCGACGAAGTTCGGCTGGGCGAGCGTGCGGCTCGGCCTCGTGCTGTTCGGCGTCGTCGGGCTATGCGAGGGCGTTCTCTTCACGGAGAACATCGTCCACTTCGTGTCGCACTCCGATGCCGTGCGCGCCGCTGCGATGACGCCGATGCGCATGATGGGAATCGTCACGCCCATCATCGCCGTCGCCATGATCCTGAGCGAGGCGCTCTTCGGCGCCGGCAACACGAAGTTCGTCGCGGTCGCGCAGTTCTGCCTCGTGTTCGCGGTCCTCGTGCCCATGGCGTGGGCGCTCGGCATCGCGGCGAAGGTCGGCCTCAACGGGATGTGGACCGCTGCGATGACCTACGCCATCTGCGCCGCCTGCGTGATGACGCTGAAGTTCCGCGGCGGCAGCTGGAAGGCGATCAAGCTCTAACGCTTCACGGCGTACTTGCGCGCGCGCGAGACGAAGTCGTCCCATTCACGCTGCGGCGTCTTCTCGACGAGCGCGTTCTTCTCGTCGAGCCATGACCATTTCTCGCCGGCGAGCTCGGGTCCCTTCGCGTGCGGAACGAGCAGGTTGTCCGCGGTCGTGATCGCGAGGACCTCGACCGAGGGGAACACGTACGACACGTCGGGCGCCCAGACGCTCAACGTGAACGGCGGGTCTTGCTTCGGCGTGATGCGCATCACGCTCGCTGGGTACCAGCGCTCTTCGTCGACGTCCTGCACGCGCACCATCGCCGCGAGCAGCTGCTCGGCGGGCCGCATGTCGCTCGGCCGGTTGCGTAGCTCCGACACGAGGCGCGGTCCGATGTGGAAGGATCGACGCGGTCCGCTCATCGTCAGCGTGCTGGCCTCGCGATCGACCATTTCCATCACGACCTTCGGGCCCCACGCGACCATGTCGTCGAGCCACTTGCCTTCGTACTTCGCGCGCGCGTCCTCGATCGACATCGCTTCGTCGGCTTCGGGGTGCACCTTCGCGTCGGCGAGTCGTGCGAGCACGAGCGCGGTCTTCACGCCGAGCTCGTAGTCGGCGCGTGACGAGCACGTGAGGATGCGCACCTCGAACGCGTCGTCGTTCCACGCGAGCTCGATGCCGCGCGCGGCGCGACCTCGCAGGTATGGGTGGTAGTACACGCCCTTCGCGAACGCGTCGCCTTCCGGCGGCGACTCCTCGAGGGTCCAGTCGGGCTCGGCGATCGCGTCGACGACTGTCGAGAAGCGAGGCGGCTTCGCGCACGACACGTGGAACGAGAAGCTCACCTCGTCACGCTACACGATCTACGGAGCCCGCGCGCCGAGCGACGCGCCCGCGACGTTCACCACCGCCCGTACTTGCTCCGGGGTCGCGTGCAGCCGCGCCTCGATGTGTGCATCATGCACGCGAATCGCGTCTGTCTCGAGCGGGTCGAGCACGCCGCGCATCGCCATGCGGACGAAGGCGCCGTTCAGGCGCTTCACGAGCGCACGGAGATCCAGGGCAGTCTTCTCGCACGGGTCGGCGCAGGCGCCATCTGCTCCGACGTCGAGGCCGCCGTCGTCCGCCGCGCGCACGAGCACGTCGAGCTTCGTGATGCCCGGGACGAAGCTCGCGGCATCGTCGAGATGGAGACGCATCAGCTCACCGGCACGAAGCCCCGTCACGAGCGGGCGAGCGAGCTCGGCGCCGATCGCGGCCTTCCGCGCCTCCGGCACGATCGCGACGACGTGCGCCTGCGGTGCGATCACGACGTCGCCGAGCACCTTCGCATTCGGATCGCGCGGATGCGGGTTCTCCTTCGTGTGCCGCAAGACGAGCACGCTCTTCTCCGGACTGAAGAAGCTCGCACCGTAGAAGACGAGCCACTCGCCGTCGGCGTACGGATCGACGTCGGTCATGTCGCGAAACGTCGCCGCGACGGGCAGCGCGCGGACGGCGGCGCCGATCTCCGCTCCGTCGGGCCGCGCTCGCACCGCACCCACGTCGAACGCGACGCGGATCGGCTGCCCCGCGCCGAGGCCCGCAGCGCCGGCACCGACGACGAGATCGATCGGCGTCCCGCGCGGCGCCGGAGGAGGCCCCGCGTCGACCTCGCGCGCGACGGCGCTCGTCGGCGGCGGCACGTCGATCCCGCCTTGCCGCGGCCCGCATGCGACGAACGCGCATGCGAGCACGGCGCGGCGAATCACTTCTTGTCGCCCTTGATCATGTCGAGGAGGTCGTCGTCCGACTCCTGCCCGGGCGGCGGCTTCTTCTTCGCTGCTCCGGCGTCCTTCTTCCCGTCGTCGCCCTTGATCATGTCGAGAAGGTCGTCGTCGGACTCGGTGCCGGGATCCTTCTTCTTCGCTCCGGCGTCCTTGCCGCGGATGATCGAGTCGAGATCGTCGTCGTCGTCCGCGGGAGCGCCGGCGTCCTTCGTCTCCACGATGGCATTCGCGGGCTCGGGCATCTGGCCGTTCGGGAACTTCTTCTTGTCCGCCTCGCTGCACGGAAGCGGGTTCGATCGATCCTGCTGCACGCACTCGAGGAGCCATGCCTCGCGCGGCGTGCGGTTCTCCTTCTCCGCCTTGTCGCGCCAGTCCTGGATGTCCTTCAACACGAGCTGACTCGAAATGCGCGGCGCGTACATGATGATGACCAGCGCGAGCGCGAGCAGCCCGACGAACGGCAAGGCGATTCGATACAGCGACACGACCGGCTTGTTGAACCGGAACGACGAGATGAAGAGGTTCAGGCCGAGCGGCGGCGCGGAGAACGCGATCTCGAGGTTCAGGACGAACATGATGGCGACGTGGAACGGCCCGAGCCCGAAGTGCGCCGCGAACGGCAGCACGAGGGGGACCGCCACCAAGATCGCCGAGAGCCCGTCCATCACCATGCCGAGGACGAGCAAGAAGACGTTCATGACGATCAGGAACTGCCACGTCTTGTCGAGGCCGATCTCGAGCATCTTCCCGAGCACCTTGTCGGGGAGGTGCTCCTGGACCACGTAGTTGATGAGCGCATTCGCCATCGCGAGGATGACGATGACGGCGCCGGCGAGCGCCATCGACGACTTCGACACGCGGACGAGGTCCTTCTTCAGCGAGAGGTCCTTGTAGACGAAGAACTCGATGAAGAGCGTGTAGAGCGCAACCAATCCAGCGGCCTCGTCGATGTCCGCCATGTTCGTCATGATGGCGAGGACGAGGATGACGAAGACGCCGAGCTCCCACTTGAAGTCCCACGTCGCGGCGATCGCTTCCTTGATGTCGAACGACTGGCGCGGGATCTTCTCCTTCGATCCGACGTATGCCGCATACGCAGCGAGGAGCAGCAAGACGAGCGCTCCCGGAAGCATGACGGCCTTGTTGAGCAGCTGGAAGTCGAGGCCCGTCACCATCGCGTAGATGAGGAGCGGCAGCGCGAACGGCAGCAGGAGGCCGAGCGATCCGCCGGTCGTCACGAGGCCGAGCGAGAACTTCTCCGAGTAGCCGCTCTTCCGGAGCGCCGGCATGAGGAGCCCGCCGACGGCGATGATCGTGACGCCGCTCCCGCCGGTGAAGAGCGTGAACACGGCGCTCGCGAGGACGCACACGATCGCCAGCCCGCCCGGCATCCAGCCGACCCATGCCGTGGCCGTGCGAACGAGGCGCTCCGGCGTCTTCGATTCGGCCATGCAGTAGCCGACGAACGTGAAGAGCGGGATGGTCGTGAGGATCGGCGAGCCGGCGAAGCGCGACCCGAAGACCTCGGGCGCGAGGCGCCTCAGGAACTGCTGCTCCGGATCGTGATGCGTGAGCCACGCGAGCTCGCTCGCGCCGCCCATGATCGCGAAGAGCGGCGTGCCGAGGAAGGCGAGCGCGATGACGAGCGCGACGAGCACGCCGCCGACTGCCCAGAAGAGGGCGACGATCGCGCCGAGCACGCCGAACGCGATGCGTGCGCTCTTCGGATCGGGTTGCGTGGAAGCGGTGGTCATTTCGCCTCCGTCGGCTCGTGCGCATGCGCGAGCTCTTCGTCCGAGTGCGCGGCATCGGGGTCGACTTTCACCCAGCCGGTGATCGCGAGGATGGACCGGATGAGGAAGCGGATCGCGATGACGAGCAACCCGAACGGGAAGACCATGTTGAGCAGCGGCACGAGCAGCATGTGCACACGCTCGGTTCCGCCGGGCACCGCGGTGACGGCGGGATTGCGGAAGTCGCCGGAGTCCTCGGGCAGCTCCATCGCTTTCACGTCAGCGGGGTCGAAGTGCTTGTCCCAGCCACCGTCGCGCAGCCACTGGTTCCACTCCTTCGGTCCGAGCCACTTCGCGTACGGCGTTCCGCCGAGCACCTTCGGGAGCGATTTGAGATCGAGCGAGAGCTGGCGTCCGGCGAGGAAGAGGTTCCGGCCGGTGTCCTTCCACACGTGATCGATCTTCGTCCCCGCGGGCGGCGAGCAGATCTTGTGCTTGTCACCGTCGGGGCACGGCATCGTGGCCTGGACGTGGAATTCCTCGACGGCGACGTTGTCGAAGAAGCCCCACGCGCCCGTCGCCGACACGATCGCAGCGGTCATCCATCCGAGCACGGCGACCGGCACGCGCGCGCGCGGCGTGAGGAAGCGCATGACGACGTCGACGTTGATGTGCTTTCCCTGCCCCGTCGCGACCGATGCGCCGAGGAGCGCGAGCCACAGCGTGAGGCGCTTGGCGATCTCCGTGACGCCGCCGAAGAACACCAAAATGGATGCATTCTGCATCCATGCGAGCAGGTTCGCGAAGTACGTCGTTCCCGCGTCGCCCCAGTAGCGACCGAGGAAGAAGCCGAGGAGCGTCGCGACCGTCGTCGCGCCCTGCCGCTGCACGTCGGTGATGCGGCCGCGCGTCGCGCGCCACGCGATGGCGCCGAGCACGAGACCCGTGAGGAGGCTGCGATAGACGAGCCCCGGCCCGCCGCGACCGGTCATCGCGAGCGACTTCATCGAAATCCAGAAGACGAGCGTGAGCACCTCGCTCACGAGCACGAACGCGCAGAGCCGCGCGTCGAGCCGCGTCCACGCCTTGTCGAGGCGGTTGACGGGCTCGGCCCACGCGGCCTTGTTCGGCTCGCCGTCGTCGTCCTTCTGCGGAGCCGCGGGAGCTGGCGCTGGCGTGTCGCTGCGACGCGCGCTCGGCCACGGAGAAGACGCCGACTTCGGCGCCTCCTCCTTCTCCTCGTTCTTCTCCGGCTCCTCCGGCTTGTCCTCGTCCGCCATGTGCGGCCGAGGGTACCAAAGTTACTGGCCGGCTGCCGCGCTGACCTCGTCGAAGACGTCGCCCTTGATCTTGCCCTCGGCCTTGAGCGCGTTGCGCGTCTTCTTGAAGGCCTCGTTCCAGGCAGCCTTCTCCGCGTCGTTCGGATCGACGACGGTCTTGTTGCCCTTCATGCGGTTGAAGGCCTGGTCGTCGAGACCGCGGATGCGCTCGGTGAGCGCCTTGCCCGCGTTCTTGCCGGTGCGCTCCATGACGGCGCGTACGTCGGCCGGGAGGCCTTCGAAGCGATCCTTGTTCATGATGAGCGCGCCGATGCCGATGCCGCTCGGCATCGTGTTGATGAACTCGACGTGCGGCGACCACTGCAGCTGCTCGGCGGCGATGCAGGGCGAGTTGATGACGTCGACGGCGCCTTCCGCGCGCGACGAGAGCGCCGGGAGGATCGCGGGAACACCGAGCGCCTTCGGGCTCGGTACGCCGACGATCTCGAGGAACTTCTGACCGATGGAGTCACCCGCGATGTAGAACGGGTGGAGCGCCTTCAGATCGTCCGGCGTCTTCACGGGCTTTCCGCGCGACATGATGTGCGCGATGCCGACGTCGCCGGTGCCGAGGATGACGAAGCCCTGGCCCTTGAACTCGTTCTCGAACCGCGCGCGCGTCTTCTCGCGGACCTGGTCGAGCTTGCCCCAGTTCGGGAAGAGACCCGGCATCTGGAGCGCGATGATGTGCGGATAGATCTGACCGAGGCCGGTCGCGGTGAACGCGCCGCCGTCGATCTGCTTCGACCGCATCTTGCCGACCATGGCGATCTCGTCGCCCTGGGTGCCGTTGAAGTACCAGGTGAGCTTGAGCGCGCCGCTCGACTCTTCTTCGACGGCCTTCGCCCACGCCTTGAAGACCTTGCCCCAAGCGGAGTCGGCCGGCGCGAGCGTGCCGAGCTTCACTTCTTCTTCGGCGGACGCGCTCTTCGTGACACCGAGTGTCGCGAACGCGATCGCAAGCACGACAAGCAATCTACGCAACATGCCAGCCCGACCTCCTGACAAGACAACCCTACGCTTGGACGCCACGAGTGCAAACGGATTCATTTCTTGGGCGCCGGGGCCGCTACGAAGCCGCAGTCCTCCATGGCGGCTTTCGTGAGCGCGCGACGTGCACGGCGCTTCGCGATGGTGTTCTGGAGTCGCAGCTGCGGGTCCGGATCCGCGGTCTCGATGACCTCGTTCAGCATCTTCTCGTAGAGCGCCTGATCCGCCTTTGCGCACGCGTATTTCGTCGCGTAGTTGAGCTGGACGCTGAGGTTCTTCCGCTGCGTCTTCTCGAGGACCATGTCGAGCATCTTCTTGGCCTCGTCGAGCTCAGCCATGGACGCACGAGCGTGGTACGCGGCGAGCGTGTTGGTCGCGCCCCAGGACAGGTACTCCGGATCGAGCTCACGGCTGCGCTCGAGCATCGCGACGCCGACGAAGAGGTCCGCGACGTACTCCGCCTCGTCCTTGAGGAGGTTCACGCGCGCCATCCACGCGGCGCCGACCCAGAAGAGGTTCTCGGCGTCCTCCTTCGCGGTGAACTCGTCGTTCAGCCACTTCTTCATCGTGTCGGCGTTCTTCTTCGCGCCCTGGAAGCCGTCGCTGGTGTGACCGAGGAGCTCGAGGCCGTACGCGATCGCGCGATCGTACGCGAGCTTCGTCCTCCTCTTGTGGTACTCGGCGAGCGCTTCGTCACCGGCGTACGTCGCGGCGACGTAGTCGTCTTCGGCGAACGCATAGCCGTATCCGCCCCAGCCTCGCGTGAGGAGGTAGAGCGCATCGGTGTTGTCGGGCGCGAGACGGTGCATGCCTTCGAACTGCAGCAGCGCGGCCTGCGATGCACCGCGCGCGAGCTCGTAGTCGCCGATGGTGTCGGCGGCGCCTGCACCGAGGCGCGTGGCCTCGATCTGGCCGTTGAGCAGACTCTTCTTGATGCAACCCGTCGAAGAAACCGCGAGCCCGATGGCCAGGGCCGCGGTGAGAAGATTCGTACGCATCGCAACGCGATTCGTACGCTGCGCGTTCACATGGTGTCAATCAGTGTCTGGCGGCGACGAGCATCGTGCATGCTGCACGCGTTCGGACGCTCGGATCCTTGTCGGCCAGGAGCGGCGCCGCGCGGGCGGCTCGCCCGAGCGCGGCAAGCGCAGAGGCGGCCATCACCCGGCGCTCCGCGGCATCGGACGCGAGATCGCGCTCGATCCACGCCTGGATGCGGAGATCGCCGCCGTTCGCGAGCGCGAGGCGTGCCCGCGGCGCGCGGGGTTCGTCGGAGGGCGCTGCCATCGCCTCGAGCGCCTTCACCGATGCATCGCGGTCCTCTTTCACGTCGAGGAGGCGCGCGAGCGCGGAGATGCGGACGTCGGCGTCGTCGTCGTTCGCTGCTTTCCGCATCGCGGCGAGCGTCGGGCCCGACAGCTTCGCGGTGGCGATCGCGTGGAGCCGATCGCGCCGGCTGCCTTCCGCGATCGTGCGCGAGAGCAACGCGGCGGAGGACTGCACGAGCTCGGCGTCCTTCGCTGCGGTGCGCGCAACGACGCCGGCCGCCGCGATCGCGCCCGGACCGTGGCCCGCGGCGATCTCGACGCGCAGCGCTTCACGTCCGCCCGCTTCGAAGACGGGTGAGAGCGCCCATGCGACGGCGACGTCCTCGCGGACCGCGTCGTCGCCGGCCGTCCAGAGATCGCGCAGGCGCGTGACGAGCTCCGCGGCGCGGCCCTTTCCGGCATCGCTGCGGACGATCGCGCTCATCGCACGGATCGCCTCGTTGCGGAGGAGGAGCTCGGGATCGAGGCGCGCGGTGTCGAACAGGACGTCGAGGTCGCTCGCATCCTGCGCCTGCGCCGACGCGCGAACCGCGCTGCGCCGCACGCGCGGGCTCGGATCGAGGATCGAATCGCGACGCCGCTTCCCGTCGTCGTCCTTCACGAGCGTGCGCACGCCGACGGCGCGCCAGCGATCGTCGCCGTCGTCGAGGTAGTCGCGTGCCTTGCCGTACGAGAGGCGGCCGTCTTCGAGGCGCTCGAGCGCGGCTTCGGCGCCGGCGCCGTCGTGCTTCTCCATCCGGTCAGCGAGCGCGCCGTCGAGATCGGTGGAACATGCACGCGTCTCGCGCACGCGGGCCGTCGCTTGCGCGTCGTCCTTCGCGGTCAGGATCTCGCGCGTCGCGACGGCCCGTGCGATGTCTGCCGCGTCGCCGTTCGAGAGCCTTCCGTGATCGTGCTTCTGGGCGATCTCCGCCCGGAGCCGTGCGAGGTCGCCTTCCTCCGCCGCGCGCAGCGCCGGGTTTCCGCAGGCCGCGAGCCCGAGCGCAATCGCCGTCACCCCCAGAGTCTTCCTCATGAGATAACCAAGTAGCGGGTCTTCCGGCTTCTCGTCCAATGCGGGCCGTCGTCGTCGTCAATCGCCGTGCGAAGCGTCTCGTCGCCGAGTCCCGGCTCCTCGGCGAGCTCCGGCGGAAACGCGAGGGCGTTCGGGTGATCGAGACGTCCTCCCTCGCCGAGCTCGACGCCGCCGCGCGGGAGATCGCGTCCGGAGCTCCGGACGTCGTCGTTCTCGCCGGCGGTGACGGCTCGTACATGGCCGGGATCAATGCGCTCGAGCGGGCGTGCGGGACCCTCCCGAAGATCGCGTTCGCACCGGGCGGGACGGTGAGCACGATCGCGCGGAACTGGGGATTCTCGGGCGATCCAACAAGCCACTCGAAGTGTCTACTAGACAGTTTGAGTGGCAATTTCGAGCGCCGCCCGACTCTCCGGGTGAACGGGACGCTCGGCTTCATCTTCGGCGCCGGGCTCGTCGCCCGGTTCTTCGAGGTCTACGAGCGGGAAGGTGCGCCCGGATACGCCGGCGCCGCCCGGATCGTCGCGCGGATCTTCGGCGGCTCGTTCGTCCGGAGCACGTTCGCGCGATCGATCCTCGATCCGGTCCGGTGCGACGTCTCGGTCGACGGGGAGCGCGCGCCGTTCGACCGCGTGAGCCTCGCCGCGGCGAGCGTGGTCCGGGATCTCGGGCTCTCGATGAAGCTGCTCTACCGGGCCGGAGAAGAGCTCGACCGGTTCCACGCCGTCGCGACGCCGCTCGGTCCGTCCCGGCTCGGACCGCAGATGCCGCTGGTCCTCGCCGGACGCCCGCTGCTCGGGCCGCGCGTCGACCGGCTCGCACGGTCGTTCCGGCTCCGGTTCCCGTCCGGAGAAGGCGCCTACGTGCTCGACGGTGAGCTGCTCCGGTCCGACGACGTCGAGGTGGTGCCCGGTCCGGCGTTCGAGCTCGTCACGCCGCCGCGGCTTCGGCGCTGAGCCGGACGACGACATCGGCGAGCGCGAGCGGCTCCGGTCGGTGCGTGACGACGACGACCGTGCGCCGGCCCCGGAGCGCGCGGATCGCGTCGAGCATCGCGCGTTGGGCGTCGTCGTCGAGGGCGCTCGTCGGCTCGTCGAAGAGGATGCACGGGAGCTCGGTCGCGAGCGCGCGCGCGACCGAGATCCACTGGCGCTCACCGCCGGAGAGCGTGCGCTCGGTCGCGAGCGTCGTGTCGGCGCCGATGCTCCGGAGGATCTCCCGGGCCTCGTCTTCGGACTTCTCTCCGAAGCCGACGTTGTCCCGGAGCGTACCGGCGAGCACGGGCGCGTCCTGCGGGACCCACGCGAAGGGACGCTCCAAAGGGCCGGCGCCGCGATCGTCGAGATCGGTCCCGCCCCAACGCACGCGTCCGGTGCGCGCCGGGTCGAGACCGAGCATCGCCCGGAGGAGCGACGTCTTCCCGCTTCCGGTCGGTCCGACGATCGCGAGCACGCGACCGAACGGCACGCGCGCGCGGACCGGCGCGTGATCACCGTGCGCCGCGACGAGCCCGTCGATCACGAGCTCGCCGCGCGACCACGCGATCTCCGGCGAGGGTGCGCGCGGAGCGCCCGACGACGTCGCGAGCGCAGCCGAGAGCGCATCTTCCGCGCGGTGCCGCGCGATGCGACCTTCGACGATCTCGCGCAGCGGCTTGTAGGCCATGAAGAACGCGATCGCGAACGGCACGATCGCGCCGCGATCCATGCCTCCGATGAGCCCGGCGCCGGCGAGCGCGATGACGAGGAGGAGCGCAAGCGCACCGAGCACCTCGCTCGTGCCCGAGAGCATT
>JADMIO011283514.1_pt1 | contig 10708 bp, 12 predicted proteins | sample 8958161 | NCBI WGS metagenome assembly JADMIO01 (sample SAMN16585339, study PRJNA669376) | soil metagenome | isolation source: Crop rotation soil | place: USA: Cullars Rotation, Alabama | collected 2011 | reverse complement strand
GGGAGAGGGGACAGGGGTGAGGTTTCGGGGGTGGGGCCCCCCCGCCGGGGGCTCCCGTTCAGTGGGCCGCCCGGGCCTGTTCTTCCATCTTCTCCGCCTGGAAGTGGGAGATCAGCGGCTCGATCAGCGAGTCGAGGTTCCCTTCCAGGATCGTGGGGAGCTGATGGACCGAGAGGCCGATGCGGTGGTCGGTCACCCGGCTCTGGGGGAAGTTGTAGGTGCGGATCTTCTCCGAGCGGTCGCCGGAGCCCACCATGCGGCGGCGCTCCTCGGTCATTGCGGACTCGGCCTTCTCGCGCTCGATCTCCAGCAACCGGGACTTGAGGACGCGCAGCGCCTTCGCCTTGTTCTTGATCTGGCTGCGCTCGTCCTGGCAGGAGACCACCAGCCCCGAGGGGATGTGGGTGAGGCGCACGGCCGAATAGGTGGTGTTCACCCCCTGGCCGCCCGGGCCGGAGGCGCAGAAGCGGTCCACCCGGATGTCCTTCTCGTCGACCTCGACGTCCACGTCCTCGGCCTCGGGGAGCACGGCCACCGTCACCGCGGAGGTGTGAATGCGCCCGGCGGCCTCGGTGGCGGGGACCCTCTGCACGCGGTGGACTCCCCCCTCGTACTTGAGGCGGCTGTAGGCGCCGCGACCTTCGACGATGGCCGAGACCTCCTTGATCCCTCCGGCCTCGGACTCCGAGAGGTCGATCACCTCCATGCGCCACCCCTGCTGCTCGGCGTAGCGGGTGTACATGCGGAACAGCTCGGCGGCGAAGAGGGTGGCCTCGTCGCCCCCGGTGCCGGCGCGGATCTCCAGCACGACGTTCTTCTCGTCGTTGGGATCCTTGGGAGTCAGCTCGCGCCGGAGCTGCTCCTCGAGCTCGGCGAGGCGGGCGGCGAGCTGCTCCTTCTCGTCCTGCGCCAGGGCGTAGAGGTCGTCGTCCTTGGGCAAGCCGGCCAACAGCTCCTCGTTCTCGTCCCGCTGCTTCCGCGCCTTGACGTACTCGCGGTAGAGGCGGACGGCGGGATCGATCTCCGCCAGCGTCTTGTTCACCTCCCGGTAGGTCTTCGGGTCGGTGAAGATCGCCGGATCGGCGAGGCGCGCCGTCAGCTCCTGATGGGTCTTTTCGAGCTCTGCGAGTTTTTCGATCATGACGATTGAACCTTACGCCCGCGCCGCGGTTCCGGGCAGATCGGCGAGCGGGACGGCCAGTGGGTCCGCGGCCTCCCGAGGCGTCCCCTCGTCCTGCAGCAGGCCGTCCTCGCGCAGCGCCTCCTCCAGCGCTGCGATGGCCACCTCCAGCATGTCGTCGGTCGGCTCCTGGGTGGTGATGCGCTGGAGCGCGAGCCCCGGCGCCACCAGCAGCGCGAACAGGGGGGCGGCCCGGTGCTTGGCCGTGAAGCGCAGCACCTCGTAGGAGAGCCCCGCGATCAGCGGCACCAGCAGCAGGCGCCCGCCGAACTTCACCAGGAACGGCGCGGTCTTCGGGATGAAGGTGAAGACCAGGATCGACACCAGCAGCACGAAGAGCAGGAAGCTCGTGCCGCACCGCGGATGGAGCCGGCTCTGCGCGCGGGCGTTCTCGACCGTCAGCGGTACCTGCTTTTCCCAGGCGAAGACCACCTTGTGCTCGGCCCCGTGATACTGGAACACCCGGTAGATGTCCTTCATCCGCGAGATGAGGACGATGTAGCCCAGGAAGAACAGGGCCCGCAGCAGGCCGTCCACCAGATTGAACGACAGGCTCCCCAGATGGCCGAAGACGAACTTCTCGGAAAGCTGGGTGAGCCAGAGCGGCAGGAGCAGGAAGACGACGGCGCCCAGCCCGAGGCCGATCGCCATGGAGCCGGCGATGGCCCAGCTGGACTTGTCCTCCTTCTTGTCGGCCTTGTCCGCCGCCGCCTTCTCTGCCTTCTCCTCCTCGGCCATGGCCTGCTCGGCCGAGAAGTTGAGCGCGCGGATGCCCAGCGAGAGCGACTGGAACAGCACCGCGACGCCGCGCAGGATGGGCAGCTTGAGGAAGGGATAGCGCCGGGCGAGGCTCGCCACCTTGCCGCGCTGGAAGACGATGGAGCCGTCCGGCCGGCGGACGGCCACGCCATAGGCGCCGGGGGAGCGCATCATCACTCCCTCGATCAGGGCCTGACCGCCGACCAGCAGCTCGCCCTCGGGGCTGTTGCCAGTACGCATGACGTTTGAATCTCCGCCCCGGACCCGGCGGGCGCCGGATCTCGAATCCTTACCGGCGGCCGGCCTGCGCCGCGTAGCGCTTCTGGAAGCGCTCGACGCGTCCGGCGGTGTCGATCAGCTTCTGCTTGCCGGAGAAGAACGGGTGGCAGGCGGAACAGATCTCCAGGCGCACCTCGTCCTTGGTGGAATGGGTCTCGAAGGTGTTGCCGCACGCGCAGTGCACGGTCACCATGTGCAGCGGGGGATGGATGTCTTTCTTCACGATGGCGATCCTTCTCTCGGTTCGGTATTACCCCCTGAGGGGTCCTTGGGCTCCAGGAACCCGATAGCCTAGCCGAACGTCGCCGCTCTGGCAAGGTCGTCACGGATTCGCTCGTTGCAACAGATGTCGGAGGTGCGGAATTCCCCCTCCGTGCGGGAGGTAAGCCGGGGCGCCTCTCGGAGTATCCTGATCCCCCCGTGGGCGAGATGCACCGCGGGACGATCCAGCGATCCAGGAGGATCCATGTACGAAGACCCTCAGAACGCGTTCATCCGGCTGGTCACGCCGGAGGAGTTGCGCTCGCGGCCGGGAGGCCCGAAGCCCTCCTCCTACAACTTCGGCTACGCCTCCGGCATGGGGCGCCTGCTCGCTACGCACGAACGTATCGGCCGCGCCATGCAGGCGGCCTTCTACGAGATCATGTTCGCTCCGGGGGCCCTCACCCGCGCCGAGCGGGAGATGCTCGCCGCCGTCGCCTCCGCGGCCCAGGACTGCCAATACTGAACGCAGTCTCACGCAGAGTTTCTGCGTGTCGAAGAGAACGACGCCGCCCTGGTCGACGCCATCAAGCAGCACCGCTGGCGGGACCTGCCCCATCTGACGCCGCGGCAGCGGGCCCTCTGCACCCTCGCCGAGACGATGACCCTGGAGCCCACCCGCATGACCGCCGCCGACTGGCAGCCCCTGCGCGACCTCGGCTTCGACGACCAGGCCCTGCTGGAAGCCGCGCACGTGATCGCCATCTTCAACTACTTCCCCCGCATGGCGGACGGCTTCGGCCTGGTGCCGGACCCGCAGGTACGGCAAGCCGGGGAGACCGGAGTGCCCCTGAAGCCGGTCGGTAGCTGAGATTCCAAAGGCCGGGCAGGGGCCTCAAGGATAGAAGAATTCGGAATTGGCTCTTTTTCCAGTCCTTGATGTTCCTGCCGTTCCTTAGGTCTCTGTTTCGTTGACAATCTGGCGGTTTCCTTCGAGTTGACGAGCTATCGCCACGAACAGGTCGTAGCTGGTGAAAATTTTGGTCTCTCAGGAGCCCTCGGCTGGTCCGATTCTGCAGGAGCTGGTATGACTCGATAGTCTGAGCACGACTGGTCGAGGTCTCCGGGCAAGGATAAAGAAGATAGCCTTGCCATGTCACACGTTCCGCTTTGAACGACAAGAAATTGCAGTAATAGAAACCCTTGGCAACGCAGGCCTGGGTTGTCCCGGCCGTGGCACGAATATTGTACACATTGCTCCCTGCTACAAATCGTCCCCCGGATGGCGTCCGGCGAAAGCCTTCACCACAGGTGCGCAGGATTTCCAGGCCATGTGGGGCATATCGGTCATGGCGGCTCGGGACGTTCTCTTTGGGTGAGCTTTGTTCTGTGACGAAACGTTCAGAAAGATCGGGTCAAAAGGACCGGCGAGGACATTGGCGTTCCCAGGGAGGCATCTTGGGCTGAGTAGGGTAGAATACGTGGACCCATCTCAGTGAGGGAGGTCCCATGCGTTTGCGGAGGGTCTGGACTTGCTATTTCGTGGTGCTCCTGGGAGCACTTCCGGGGTGGAGTGCGGAGGCGCTGGCGGGGTTCGATCTCGACGGGCTCGCGAAGGCTCTCTGCCGGTGCACCACCCTGCGCATCCAGTATGGCGAAAAAGAAGGCGCTGCGCACTTCAACGCATGGCTCGCGGGCCAGGGCCATACGCGGCAGCAGTACGAGACCTCCTATGCCGCCTGGTGGCAGCGGTTCAAGGCCGACTCCACGGGTCAGCTGGAGGCCCGCTTTCTTCTGATCAATTCCAAGTGCGTCAACGAGGCCAACTTCGGCGACGTGCCGAGCCGCGCGAAGGAGGCCAGGGAAGGGGTCACGCTGGAGCAATATGCAAAGATCTCCGCCGCCCTCTCCCCCGGCGCCGACTTGAACAAGGTGCTGCGCCAGAACGGGATCGAGAGCCGAGCCCACTGGCGGCACGTCAACGAGGTGTGGACGCGGGCCCTGCGCGACGACTCCAGCCGGGCCCTGGTGCAGCAATACACCGCGCTCTATCAGCAGTACGCCGGACCGGACTTCGAGCAGGAGCAGCAGGAGAGGACGGCAGAGAGCCTGGCGAGAAGCAACCTGAAGCCCTCGCCTCGGCCGCAGCCTCACACGATCCCCTCCACTCTGGAAGAGTTGTTGCCGAAGCTCGACGCCGCGGACCCGGCCACGCGTTGGTCCGCGGCCCGGCAGATCGCGCTCCAGTGCACTCTGTGGTCCGGCCCGGGGAGGCAGAGCGCCGCCGATCCCCGCGCGTCGTATTGCTCGCCCCAGGCCCTGCGCGACCGGCTGCTCCCTGTGATCCTCGATGCCATCGATCGTCACGGCGACGACACGATCGAGTACGGCACCAACATGCTGGGCTTCCTCGGCGCTCTCGGGCTCAAGGACGACAGCATGAAGAGCGCGGTCGAACAGGCGCTGAGCCGGGATCGGGATCGTCTGGCGGCTCTGGAGGCGGAGTTCGCTCCGATTCAGGACAAGGCCGTTCCGGAGCGGATCGCTTTGCGCAGCAAGATCGACGGTTATCAGGCCGCAGTCCGGGATCTCCAGCAGGCATTGGATTCCTGGTAGGAGTCGATATCGCCCCTGAAGCCGGTCGGCAGCTCAATTCGTGGTACTCTTGCCGTTGCTACTGAAGGAGTGCCATGCCGCTACGCAAGACCGCCATCGCAATTTCCGAGGACCTCCTCTCGGCCGTCGATCGCGCCGCGCAATCCCGTGGCGAGTCGAGGAATGGCTTCATCACGCTGGTGCTCCAGGCGGCCGTTCGGGCCGGCCGCGATGCCGAGATCACGAGGCGCTTGAACGAACTCTTCGCCGACGCCGACCTCGTTCAGGAACAAAGCCGGGGTGCGAGAGATCTGGATGAGGTCGGAACGGATTGGAACGACGAGCGCTGGTGATCCGCCAGGGCGAGGTGTACTGGCTCCAGTTCGGAGATCCTGAGGGCTCGGAGCCCGCGGGACGGCGGCCCGCCCTGGTGGTCCAACACGACCGGTTCAACCGGAGCGCTATCTCGACGATCGTCGTCGCGGCGGTGACCTCGAATCTCCGGCTGGCGGCCATGCCGGGGAACGTCCGACTCCGGCGTGGCGAGGCCGGGCTTTCCCTCCCCAGCGTCGTGAACATTTCACAACTGCGCACTGTGGACCGAAGTCGACTCCGCGACCGCGTTGGGATCCTCGGGCCCGCGAGATTGCAGGAAGTCCTCAAAGGACTCGAGCTGCTTTTCGGAACCGAGGATCTGGACAAGACAGACCTCTGACCATTTTCCTTCCCCGCCCCACTTTTTCGCCATCCTGACGGCCGCCGTGGTTTCCCGGGGCGTTTTTTCAGCTCCCGGACGGCTGAGTTCCTTGGATGCCGGCTTTTGTGCGATCCGGACGGCCGTTTTGCTTGCCCGGCCGGTTTTTTGGCTTCCTGAGCCGTTCGTGAGCTTCCCGGACCGTCATCGAGCTTCGCGAGAGGCTCATCCTGCGATCCGGAGCGCCATCTTTCTTCCGGAGACGCCATCCTGAGGATGCAGGCCGCCGGGACTCGAAAAAAGCCGTCATCCTGCTTCCGGAAGGCTCATCCAGGCTTGGGAACCGCCATCCTCCCCCAGAGAGCGCCCGGGTGCGGCCCATTCCAGAATCCTTGCGCATGCCGCTGTAATCACGGGAGATAGGCGCCAAGAACTCGGGCAAGCTCCGTATCCCCGAGTCGAGATTATAGGGAATCGTGCTATCCGTTCGCATAAACCTCTTGACAGGCGGGATGCGACGGAGCTACGCTATGCCCGTCGTCGCAGTTCCCAGGCAGCTATCGTCAGGCCGCGGCTCTCGAGCGCGGCGGAAAGGAGGTCGCCATGACCTGAGAGAGGACGTGTATCCGATCATGACCCTGAAACCTGACCCTGAAACCTGGATTGAATCGAGGGCGGGAAGTCCCTCGGAACCGACCACCAAGAAAGGAGAAAGATCATGGCTACGTTTACTTTGGCAAAGCTCATCGCGGACTGGGAGCTGCTCAACACTGCTCTCCAGCCGCACCTCACGAACCTGCCCTTCCTCAAGGACAAGGCGGACGATCTTGAAGCGCTCGTCGTCGAGGCCAAGGAGATGGACACCAAGCAGCAGGATCTGCGCGGTGCGCTTCAGGAGACCGTGCGGCAGCGTCAGGCGCTCGAGAAGCGGGGGAGGGATCTCCAACTCCACGTCTCAGCGCTGCTCCGGGGCAGCCTCGGCTTCGACAATCAGACGCTCCTCGGCTTCGGCATCAAGCCGCGCCGGCCGCGCCGGAAGAAGACGCCGACGGACACCCAGCAGCAAGAGCCGGCCGCCAAGCAGTAGACGGCTGGTGCAGCAGGTTCTTGTAGAGTCGACGGCGGGCGCGGTGGCATTAGGTCGAGGGAGTCGCTGTTCCCGGCGGCTTTCGCCAGGGTGCCGGTGCCTCAGTCTCGGCCATCGCTCCGTTTCCCGCCGCCGCTCTTCGAACCGGACTTGCGGATTTCCCGCATCCGGCTCTCGGACGGGCTTCACGGAAGGCATGCACGGGATCTTCTCCGGCGCACTTGATGGAGGTCGGCCACGCCGACCTTGCCGTACACCTCCAGGAATCCGAAACGGCTGGTTCCGCTCGGCAGCTTGTGCCGCCGCCGAAGGAGTTGCCGCACCCGGGTGGCGACGTGCCACTTGACGGCCTGATCGGCCTGGGTGGTGTAGCCAAACTGAAAGTACTCGGCCCACCCCGTCAGCAGACGGTTCAGCCGGGACCTCAGTTCGGGCCAAGGGGTCGGATTGCCGGGATACAGCAGGAGGTTGATCTTGACCTTGAGCTTCTTCTGAGACTTCTTCGAGGGTTGGGCCGAGAGGATTTTCCGCCCGGTCCGCCAGTGCCTGAAGGGACCGAAGGTGTAGCCCAGGAAGTCAAACGACTCTTCCTCGACGTAGCACAGACGTGTCTTGGCGGGGTGGATCTTCAATCCGAGCTTCGTCAGCCACCGCGATACCTGCGACAGGCTGGCTTCTGCCTGACCCCGGCTCGCACAGAGAATGACGAAGTCATCGGCGTAGGAGACGATCTGGCCCAGCCGTTGGGACGCCCCGGTTTTCCTCCAGTGGCGCAGAAGACGGTTGATGTAGAGATTCGCCAGCAAGGGAGAGATCACTCCACCTTGGGGAGTCCCGCGCTTGCTCTTCTTGCCGCCTGTCAGCCGCCGGTTCCCCTTCTCATCCCTCTCCTCAACCGGGGATTTCAGCCACAGTTTGAGCAGATGCAGGATCTTCCCATCGGCGACCCGACGAGCCACGCTTTGCAACAGCTCCGCGTGGGGAATCGTGTCGAAGTACTGCTCCACGTCGGCATCCACGACGTGCTTCTGGCCTGCCAACAACCGCTTCATCACCTCGGCCAGGGCTTCCTGCGCACTGCGCTCTGGCCGATACGCATAGACGTTGTCCTCGAAGTCCGCCTCGAAAATCGGCTCCAGGATCTGCACGACGGCGCCCTGCGCCACCCGGTCCCGAATCGTTGGGATTCCGAGACGACGCTCTCCGCCGCCCGGCTTGGGGATCACCACCCGCCGCACCGGCTGCGGACGGTAGGTCTCCTCCACCAGTTCCTTCTCAAGCTCGCCCAACCAACGGTCCACTCCGTACGACTCGATGTCCTCAAACCGCACCCCGTCCACCCCGGCCGCACCGCCATTGGCTTTCGCCTGACGGTAGGACCGCAGAAGGGTTTCCGGCCAGCACACCTTGTCGTACAGCGAGTAGAACCGGAAGTCCGGCTCCCGCTTGGCCTTCTCGTACAGCTTCTTCCGGAGTCGCTCGACTCGATCGGGTTCTAGACTCATCGCCAATCCCGGTCTTCTCCTCGTTCTGAAGCATGCCCGAACCAGGGCTCCGTCCCTCCACCGGCGTTACCCGGCTTCCCAAGTACCATGAGCCCCTCCGACTTCCACGACGGCCCGAGGCTGATCGCCTCCGATCCCCTCGGTTGGTAGTCGCGACCCACCGCCGACGTGGATCTCGCACGTTGCCTCGAACACCTTGTGCACATGCCGACTCCAATACCCCGGCTGGTGAGGGCGGGCTCTCCGGTCGGTTGCTCCCCCGCCCCCCAACGGCCTTCCCCTTATGTCAGGAGGGTCGGCGCCAGCGAGACACTATCGAGGCCTGCTCAGAGTTCACTCGTTTCGGCCTGCGCACTTGCACCCTGGTTGCGCCAGGGATTTCCCCAGAGGCTTCAGCCGGACGATTGCTCGCCTCGACTGCTCCAGTGGCTACCGGGGCGTACCGACAACTCCCCGGACGGGACTTGCACCCGCTGGCCTTCGAGACCCAGGAGGTCTCTACATCATCTACCCCTGCTCACCCAGACCTCCTTTCGTGCCGCACTGACAACTGAATCGAAACAGGGCCCTTTTGCGGGGCTTCCGGGGAGTGGTGCGTCCGGGAGCCCCGGCTTTTTTGCCCAGGGGCCCCCGTGGCCGACCTCGGGGGAGCGAAGGGTTATACTAGCCGCGCCATGGCCACGATTACCCACGATCTGCCGCCGAGCGCCTTCGCCGCACTCCACATGTCTCCCACGGAGCTCGCGCGGGAGATGAGGATCGCGGCCTGCGTCCAGTGGTACGCGCAGGGCCGCATCTCGCAAGAGCGGGCTGCTGAGATTGCCGGCCTGAGCTGCGTGGAGTTCCTCGAAGAGCTCTTCCGGCGCAAGGTGCCGGCCTGCCAAGTGACCTTGGAGGAGCTCATCGAAGAGATCGATTCCTTCCGGTCCTGTGGAGTTGATCGTGCTCGTGCCGGTAGGTAGAGAGCAGCAGACGCAGGCCGAGGCTCCGCAGCAGGGACGTGGTCGTCTGGCCGCCTTGGCCGCCGAGCTTGCAAAAGACCCCAGATCGTTCCATGGGCTTGCACCGGAAGAGCGCCGGGAGCGTTTGCGGCGCCTGCGAGGGGCTGGCCGGGGGCTGACCTCGGGGAGTGAAGAATTCGCGAAACAGAAACGCGAGGAGATCGAGATCGAGGAGCGGAAGTTTGGCCACTGAGGGGTCTTCTTGTTATGTGAGCGAGACATAAGGCTCGGGCCTGTACCCGACGCATTTCTATGGTAACCTCCACAAGACTTAATTGACGGTTGGGTGAGCTAAATAGGCATATGTCTAACCAGTTTTTCGGATTTTCCCCGGAAGCATTCGAGCAGTTCGTGCGAGCGCTCGCCTTGTCAATATTCGGGCCGGGTGTGACTGTGTTTGGCAATGGCCCTGATGGTGGTCGAGAAGCTACCTTTGATGGTGAGGTTCCGTATCCATACCCTCCTGCAACTCAATGGTCTGGATATGGTGTAATTCAGGCCAAATGTAAGGAAAAATCAGAGGCCAGCGATAAAGATCAGAAGTGGGCTCTTGATCTCTTGAAGGAGGAACTGGATGCGTTTGTTAAGAACTCTAAGCGCAATCCAAAGCCGCACTATTACATATTTGTGACAAACGTAGAACTCTCGTCTGTTGCGGGCGGTGGAGGCAAAGATCAGGCTAATCGTCTCCTCAATGGCTATTACGATCGTCTACCCTTGAAGGGGCACGCGGTTTGGGATGCAAACCAACTTACCGGGTTTCTTGCAGCCCATGAGCCGCTCCGTAAACGTTTTACAGCATATCTTACTCCTGATGACGTGCTCGCCGCGATGCTCGCTGATCTTGAGAGACGGCGGCCTAACGTGACCCGAATCCTCACTGCCTTCCTAGAGCGGGAACTTCGGGCTGATGAAGCGTCCCGGCTTGATCAGGCTGGAAACCGTGTCGAGGAACAACTTAGGCTTGCTCGTTTGTTCTTTGATCTACCTGCGTCGACGGAACCTAAGCTAGTTCCTCCTGAAGAAGAGCTTGATTCAAGAGAGCGGCTTCCCCACGGTGTTCTCTGGGAATTGCTCCGGGACGGCGCTCGAAAACTCGATCCAAGGACAATGTATGAGCAAGAAACTGCCTCTCCTCAGGATCGCAGTATACGTTTTCCAACGCGCTATGTGCTCCTTGCATCCGTGATCGCTTAAGGGTCCGATTTTACGGGTAGAGATGCTTGCAAAGGACCATGGTTACGTGTTTTCCTCTTGTTGGTCGAGAACAGAGAGGAGGCGTTCCCATGGCCCGACGGAAGTCTACCCCCCTTCGTACAGCCTTGTCGAGGATATTCCCCGCGGCGCTGCTCCAGCGTTTGGCTCGCGAGACCGGAACCGTGCAGCGACATCGCCGAAGATCGGAAG
>JADMIO012500483.1_pt1 | contig 10709 bp, 9 predicted proteins | sample 8958161 | NCBI WGS metagenome assembly JADMIO01 (sample SAMN16585339, study PRJNA669376) | soil metagenome | isolation source: Crop rotation soil | place: USA: Cullars Rotation, Alabama | collected 2011 | reverse complement strand
CGTCGGCGGGCTTGCCGCGCAGCAGCGCCTCGGGATGCTGTTGCAGATAGTCGGACAGCAGGCGCAGCGCGCGCGAGGTGCGCTGCAGCTCGAGCAGCGTCTCCTCGAGGTTGCGCTGCACCGGCGCGCTCGGATCGGCGAGGTTGCGGTCGAGGCTTTCGAGCGTCGCCTGCGTGCGCTGCAACGTGCGCTGGACCTCGGCGAGCGCCTTCTGCGCTTCGGGCGACAGCTGGTCGATCGCCTTGCTCGCGCTCGCCAGCGTCGTCCTCAGGTCGCGGCCGATCTCCTCGAACGGGATCTTGCTCACCTTCGACACGATCTCGGCGATCTGCGGCTGCAGCTCGCTCAGCGTTCCCGGCACCGTCGGCAAGCGCACGGCGCCGTCGTCGCTCAGCGTCGCCGTGCGCGAGCGGCCGGGAACGAAGTCGAGCGCGACGTAGAGCTGCCCGGTGAGCAGGTTGCCGGTGCGCAGCTGCGCACGCAGCCCGTCGGCGACGAGCTTCTCGAGGACGACCGCGTCGCCCGCGTTGTGGACGTCGCGCAGCAGCGCGCCGCGGACCGGGCCGAGCCGCAGCGGATAGATCTCGCCGACGACCTCGACCGGGAAGCGTCGCGTCTTCGCGTCGTAGTCGAGGGTGACGGTGCGGACGCGCCCGATCTCGACGCCGAGCAGGTCGATCGCGGCGCCGGGAACCAGCCCGCGCACCGACTGGTCGAACGACATCCGCACCGGCACGGCGATGCCGTCCGGAGGCGCGAGCGCGGTGCGACGGTCGTTGAAGAGCGTGAACACGGTGTTCTCCGGCGCCGGCGCGGCGCGCACGCCGCTGGAAGGCGACTCGAAGGCGATCCCTCCGGCGAGGATCGACACCAGCGCCTGCGTGTTGACGGTGAGGCCGCTCGCGTTCAGCGACAGGTCGATTCCGCTCGCGTTCCAGAAGCGGCTGTTCTGCGTGACGAGCTTCGGATACGGGGCCTCGATGAAGATCTTCACGGTCAGCTCGTCGCGGTCGGCGTCGAGCGTGTAGCCGACCAGGCGGCCGACCTGCGTGCGCCGATAGAAGACCGGCGAGCCGACGTCGAGCGAGCCGAGGTCGGTCGCGCGCAGCACGAAGATCGCTCCCGGCTCGCCGCGCAGCACCAGCGGCGGCGCCTCGAGTCCGACGAACTCGCTGCGCGATCGCGTCGACACGCCGGCGTCGGTGCCGATGTAGGCGCCCGAGAACAGCGTGCCCAGGCCGCTCACTCCGCCGGTGCCGATGCGCGGCTTGACGACCCAGAACGTCGTGTCCTCGACGGCGAACCGCGCCGCGCTCTGGTCGAGCTGGACGACGACGACGACGCGCTCGCGGTCGTCGCGCAGCGCGACGCCGACGACCTTGCCGATCACGACCTCCTTGTAGCGGACCTCGGTCTTGCCCGCCTCCACGCCTTCGGCCGACTTGAACTCGATCTCGATCCTCGGTCCGGTGAGGAAGACGCTGCGAACGAGCATCGACGCCGCGATCGCGATCGCGACCGCGGGAACGAGCCAGACGAGCGAGACGTTCCAGCGCCGCGCGCGGACGACGCGCGGCTCGGGCAGCGCTTCGGGCGCCGCCGGGTCAGACGGCTCGGCCATCGGGAGTGTCGCGCCAGATCATGCGCGGATCGAACGACCAGGTGGCGAGCATCGTCAGCACGACGACGCCTGCGAACGAGATCAGCCCCGGTCCCGGGCTCGCGCTCGCGAGCGCGCCGAAGCGCACCGTCGCGGCGAGCAGGACGACGACGTAGACGTCGAGCATCGACCAGTGGCCGACCGTCTCGACGAGCCGGTACAAGCGCGCGCGCTCGAGCCGGCGCCAGTGCGGCTTGTGGCGCACCGTCCACGCGAGCAGGCCGAGCACCGCGATCTTCAGTACCGGCACCGCGATGCTCGCGATGAAGACGATGATCGAGAGCCCCCACGAGCCGTCGAGCCAGAGCTCGTGGATGCCGCCGAGCAGCGTGTGCTCGTCGCGTTGCAGCGCCTGCGTCGTCACCATCACCGGCAGCGCGTTGGCGGGGATGTAGAGCACGGCGGCGGCGACGACGAGCGCCCACGTGCGCTGCAGCGCGTGCGGCTTGGTCGCGACGAGGACGTGGCCGCAGCGCGGGCACTCCTGGGCGAGCGTCGGGTCGTCGAGCTCGACCGCCCGCGAGACGAGGCCGCAACTCTCGCAGCCGAGCAGCAGCGGCCGATCGCCCGCCGCCGTCATTGGACCTGCCACCACAGGCGCTTCAGGCCGGCGGACTGGATCGACGCGAACAACACCGTGAGCGCGCCGAGCGCGAACAGCCCCGGCCCCGGCGTCGCGTGCGCGAGGCCGGCGAGGCGGACGAGCGAGAGCAGGACGCCGACCGTGAACACCTCGACCATGCTCCAGCGTTCGGCCTGGTGCAGCATGCGCACGCACCACTTGAAGCCGGGCGCCTTGAACCCGACCGACAGCGGGAACAGCACGTAGAGCCGCAGCGCGACGAACGCCGCCGGCGCGACGAGCGCGGTCAGCCCGGCGACGATGGCGATGATCGGCTCGCCGTCGGTCCATGCGTAGCGGATCGCGTCGACCATGCTCGCCTGCTCCGCGGGCCCCCGCAGCGTCAGCGTCAGCAACGGAGCGTTGACGGCGACCAGGTAGATCGCGGCGGCGGCGACGGTGAGCGCGAGGACGTGCTCGATCGAGAGCCGGTGCGAGCGGTCGAGGACGGCGTCGCAGCGGGTGCAACGCGCAACTGCGCCGTCGCCGGGCGGGTGCCAGCGGTGCGCGAGGCCGCATTCCTCGCAGACGATCAGGGAGCCTTCGACCCGCATTCGCTCGAAACCATCGCGGCCGCACGACGTGCAGCGCCGGGGCCTTCGGCCCGGCGGCGATTATCACGGCGCTCGCGACGATCAGCGCGCGCCGTCGGTCGCGAGCGTCAGTTGCCGACGCGCGCGAGCAACGCGCTGCCGCGGCCGGCATTGCGCGTCGCGGCGGCGGGCGTCGACTGCTGGGTCGCAGGATCGACGCTGGCCATGCGGTGGCGCGGACGCTGCACCGCATCGCTCACGACCATGTAGAAGCTCGCGAAGAGGATGAGGGCGATGAACGCGCACGTTCCGATCAGGCTTTTCTGCACAAGCAGCGCGCGTTGTTCGCTCATGGTCGCTTCCGTTCGCTCACTCCGACGCGGCCGGCGTGCTGCGCGTGCGCGCGCAGCTTCGGCGCGTCCTGGCGCCTTGCCTGGGCGGGTTGCTGCCGCGGCTTCGGCGCAGGGTCGGCGGCGGCGTCGGGGGAGAAGGTGAAGAACCAGCGGGCGAAGCGACGCAGCCGGTCCGCGAAGCTCGACGTTGCCGTGGGTTCCATGGCGACCAAGGTACGCCGGCTGCAGCGCGCGGTCAGCCGGGCGACCGCGCTTGGGACCGTCGGACGCTGCCTACAGTCGATCGCACCGCGGCGCGAAGCGCTCCATTCCTACAGACCGGGGCCGGGCAGCGTGCAAGGATGCGCGCTCACGAACCGTCGCCGGGAGCTTCGCGAATGCTGATCAGGATCGGATACGACATCGAGCTGTCGGTGGCGACGCCGATGGCGCTCGTCTACCTGCTGCGCGTTCACCCTTCGCGCCGCGACGACCTCGTCGCGCCCGAGTCGGTCGTCGTCAGCGGCGGCCTCGTGCCCGAGGAGTACATCGACAGCTTCGGCAACCACTGCGGCCGCGTCAACGTTCCGGTCGGGATGCAAACGGTGCGCATCACGAACGAGGCGCTGATCCGCGACTCGGGCGAGCTCGACCCGATCGACCTCGACGCGCGCCAGCGCGACCCGACGGAGCTGCCGTTCTCGACGCTGCAGTTCCTGCAGCCGAGCCGCTACTGCGAGGTCGACAGCGAGCTGCTGCCGTTCGCGTGGCAGCGGTTCGGCGCCGTCGCGCCCGGCTGGCCGCGCGTTGCCGCGATCTGCGACTTCGTGCACGAGCACCTGACGTTCGACTACCAGCGCGCGCGGCCGACGCGCACCGCGCTCGACGCGTTCCGCGAACGGGTCGGCGTCTGCCGCGACTTCACGCACCTCGCGGTGACGCTGTGCCGCTGCATGAACATCCCGGCGCGCTACACGACCGGCTACCTCGGCGACATCGGCGTGCCGGCGGCGCCCTATCCGATGGACTTCAGCGCGTGGTTCGAGGTCTTCCTCGGCGACCGCTGGTTCACGTTCGACGCTCGCCACAACGAGCGCCGCGTCGGCCGCATCGTGATGGCGCGCGGCCGCGACGCGGGCGACGTGCCGATCACGATGTGCTTCGGCGCCAACTCGCTCCTCCGCTTCGACGTCCTCACCGAGGAAGTCGTCGAGCCGGTCGCGGCCGCAGCCGTCTGAGCGCGGCGATCCACAGCAAGGAGAAACCATGAGCAAGACACCTGCCAACGACAAGGTCCAGGGCGAAGGCGACTACGAAGCCGCCCGCCGCTACGACAAGGCGAGCCGCGAGTTCGCGAACTCGGGCCGCGTCGAGCCCGCGGCGCGCGACGCCGCGCCCGACGACGCGCGCGAGGCCGCCGAGCTCGACGACGCCGAGCAGAAGGGCAAGTCGCACTCGAAGGGCGAAGGCCCGCTCGTCAGCAAGCGCCGCAAGGCCTGAGCCCGCAACGCGGTCAGCGCTGGGGCGCCGACGCCGCGGTCGCCTTCGCGCGCGCGCCCGAGGCGCCGTGCGCCGCCGACGGCGCGCTCGCGGGGGGCACGGGCGCCGACTTCGGCGTGCGCACCGCCTTCGGGATCGCGCCGAGCGTGCGGGCGAGGTTGGCGCACTCGGCGTCGTTTTCCTTGGCCTGCTTCTGCGCTCCCGGATCGATGAACGGGATCAGCGCAGCGAGCGGATGGAGCAGCGCGAGCAGCCCGGCGGCGCCGGCCTTGCCGGCGAGCTTGCCGATCTCGAGCGAGACCTTCGGCTGCGCGAAGGTGCCCTTGACGTGGATCGGCGTGCGCAGCGACATCGGGCTGAAGTCCTTCGGCGACACGACCGCGCGCAGGTCGAGCGTCTCGTCGCGCAGCGACACCGTGCCGTCGATCCAGATCGTCGAGTCGCGGGTGTTGAGGACGAACACCTTCGGCGTGGCGACGCCGTTCTCGATGTCGAGGTCGGCGACGTTGCACAGGATCGGCAGCGCGTCGTCGCCCTTCACCATCACGCCGAGCGCCTGAGCGACGTCGATCCCGCCCGCCTCGACCGCGACGTGCGAAACCGCAGCGTCGCGCAGGTGCATTCGCAGGTCGCCGCTGAGCGTGCCGAGGATCTCGGCGGTCGAGCGCCCGCTGCCCTTGACCTTGACGAGCGCGTCGAGCTTGCCGCTCAGGTACGGCGGCGCGTTGCCGGAGTGTCTGAGGCGCAGCCACTGCGCGAGGTCGACGCCGAGGAGCCGCAGGTCGGCGGTCCAGAGCGCGCTGTGGTCGCGGCGTGCGTCGAGCTGGACGTAGCCTTCCATCCGCCCTTGCGCGGTGACGCCGACGAAGTCGGCGATCGTCAGCACGCCGTCGGCGAGCAGGAGGTGCGCGCGCGCGGGATGGAGCGGCTCGAGGATGTCGGTGCCTGGATCGAAGGTGCCGATGTCGACGACGACGTTGGCGTTCATCGCGCGCAGCGACGGCAGGTCGAAGCGCTTGTCGGGAATGACGCGGCCTTGGCGCGCGGCGGCGGCCTTTTCGGCGGCGCTGCCCGGCGGCGGCGTTCCGACCGCGGGCCCGAGGTCGGCGAGGACGAGTCGCGCGCCGCCGAGGCGGCCCGCGAGCAGCGGCACCTTGGGCCGCTTGTCGTACGTGAACGCACCGTTGAGGCGGCTCGAGCCGATGCTCGCCGCTTCGAACACCGCCTTCCAGACGTCCTCGTCCTTGACGAGCGTGCCGTGCGTCGTGAACGGCGGCGTCGTCGGCAGCGTGATTCCGAGCGCATCGCCGACGTTGGCGAGCGACTGCCCCGCCAGGCGGAAGCGCCCCCGCAGCCCGGTGAAGTGCAGCGGATCGCGCGTCGTGCCGTCGAACGCGACTTCGGCACGGCCGATCAGCGCGCGCACCGACAGCGGCTGCGATTGCGCGTCGGCGCCGTCGCCGAGGAACGCGAGCACGCCCGACGTGCGCAGGTCGATGCGTACCGGAAGATCGCGGTACTGGCCGGTCGCCTGCAGGCGCAGGCCGCGCTCGCCGGGCGCGAGGCGCACGGTTTCCGCGGTCGCAGGGCCGCCGCGCGCGGCACCGCCGGCGCGGATGAAGATTCCCGAGGCGGCGCTGCTGGCCGCGGTCGCCTGCGCAGGTGTCGAGGCAGCGTCCGCTGCGCTCGCCGCCGCCGCGGCCGACGACGCCGAAGCGCCACGGTCGCTGCGGCCTGCGCTGCCGTCGCTGAGCGAGAAGCGCGCGTCGATCCCGGCCGGCAGGACGCGATCGTGGTAGAGGACATGGCCGTCGCCGACGACGAGGCGGCCGAACGTCGGCAGCGACGCCTCGTGCTGCGCCGCGCCTGCGCCCTTGTCGCCGAACTGCCACGACGCGCGGCCGTCCTCCAGCCGCTCGAGGATCGCGTCGAGCTCGCCGGCCTCGAGGTCGCGGATGTGCAGCGTCTTGCCGCGGTACGCACGCCAGAGGTCGACGTAGCCGAGCTTGAGCGTGGCGTCGTGCGCCAGCATCGTGTGGCGCGCCGGGCTCCACGGCGGCGGCCCGATCTCGATCGAGTCGGCGTGGATGCGAACGCTGCCGAGCAGGCCGATGCGAACGCCCGACGACTTGCCGGGGTCGTCGCCGAAGACGACGCTGCGATCGAGCACCTTCGACAGCCGGAGCTGCACCGGCCCGGCGAGGAACGGCCAGCCGATCGCTTCGCAGACGAGAACGACCGCGACGAGCGCGACGACGGCCGAGATCAGCAGCAGCGGCCAGCGAACGCCGCCGCGCCAGGCTGCGAGCGGGCTTCTCATCGGCCCGATTGTTCCGAGCGCTGCGCGGCCGACGTATCGGCCCGCGCCGGCGAGGCCTGTCGTCTCGCTCCTACAGTCGGCGCGCGAGCACCTCGGGATTGATCACCGTCGGCGGACGGCGTCCGACCGCCGGGTCGAGCAGGCAGATCAGGTTCTCGGCGGCGAGATCGGCCATCGCGCGCCGCGTCGGCAGGCTCGCGCTCGCGATGTGCGGGGTGAGAACGACGTTGGGCAGCGCGAGCAGCTCGGGGTGCACGCGCGGCTCGCCTTCGAAGACGTCGAGCCCGGCTGCGCCGGGCCGTCCGGCGCGCAGCGCGGCGGCGAGCGCCGCGTCGTCGACGACGCCGCCGCGCGCGATGTTGACGATCGTCGCGGTCGGCTTCATGCGCGCGAGCTCGGCGGCGCCGACGAGGTGGTGCGACTCGGCGCTGTACGGCACGACGATGACGAGGTGGTCGGACTCGGCGAGCAGCGTCTCGCGCGAGACGTAGCGCGCCCCGAGCGCGGCGGCGACGTGGTCGGGGAGCGGCGAACGGTTGTGGTAGAGCACCGGCATCGCGAAGCCGTGCGCACCGCGCCGCGCGATCGCCTGGCCGATCCGGCCCATGCCGAGGATGCCGAGCGTCGCGCCGTGGACGTCGCTCCCGGCGAAGAGGTCGACGCTCCACTTCGTCCATTCGCCGCGGCGCAGGAACCGCTCGCTCTCGCCGACGCGACGCGCCGCGGCCATCAGCAGCGCGAAGCCGAAGTCGGCGGTCGTCTCGGTGAGGACGCCGGGGGCGTTGCTGACGGCGACGCCGTGCGCGGTGCAGGCGGCGACGTCGATGTTGTTGTAGCCGACGGCGAGGCTGCAGACCGCGCGCAGCTCGGGGCACGCGTCGAGCAGCCCGGCGTCGACCGGTTGCGTGCCGGTGACGAAGACACCGGCCTTGCCCTGGAGCCGCGCGATCATCTCGTCGCGCGTCCAGATGTCGTCGCCGTCGTTCGTCTCGACCTCGAAGTGCTCGCGCAGGCGCGCGACGGTCTCGGCAAAGACCCAGCGGCAGATCAGGATCGCAGGTCGCATCGGTTCGGCGCGGTGGTGGGTGCCGTCAGTCGAGAAAACGCGCGAAACCGGCGACCGGCTCGCGCTCGGTGACGAGCGAGTTCTCGATCGCGTCCGGATCGGCCCGGCCGAGCGACATGCCGCAGACGAGCTGCTCGTTCGCGGGCGCGCCGATCGCCTCGGTGACGATGCGGTGGAACGGCGTGAACGCGGCCTGCGGGCAGGTGTCGAGGCCGTGCGCCCGCGCCGCGACCATGACGCCTTCGATGAACATCCCGTAGTCGAGCCAGCTGCCCTGGCGCAGGATGCGGTCGATCGTGAACATCAGGCCGACCGGAGCGCCGAAGAACTCGTAGTTGCGCCGGTGCTGCGCGTGCATCCGCGCCTTGTCGGTCTTGCCGATGCCGAGCAGGCCATAGAGGTCCCAGCCGACCTTGCGGCGGCGGTCGATGTACGGCGACACCCACTCGGTCGGGTAGTACGGGTACTCCTCGCTGTGCCGCGCGCGCTCCTCGGGGTCGTCGTACGCGGCGACGAGCCGTCGCGAGAGCGAGCGCAGCGGCTCGCCCGTGAGCACGTAGACCCGCCACGGCTGCGTGTTCGTTCCCGAGGGCGCGCGCGATGCGAGCGCCAGGATGCGCTCGACGGTGGCGCGCGGCACCGGGGTCGGCAGGAAGGCGCGGATCGAGCGGCGCGAGGCGATCGCAGCCTCGGCGGCGGCGACGTCGGAAGCGGGCGGGGTCGTCATCGGCCCGCATTGTCGGTGGGCCGGCCCGGGCGCGGCCGACGCGCGCTGGCCGACGACCTTGGCAGCGCGAGCGGGCCGTCTGCGCGGGCTTCCGTGCGGCTCTGGTGTGCGGGCGCGGGTGCGATCGCTCGTCCGGGCTGCGGCGAACGAGCTTGCTGAAGCGGCTCTGCCCGCCCGACGCCGTCTTGTCCTGGTAGGGGAAGGCAAGGCCGCTCTTCTCGAACGCATCGAACCAGGCGTCCCAGTCCACATCGGCTGCAGGCTCTCCCCGCCGCCGAAGCCGGGGAAGTCGATGCGAAGCCGCGTGGCCAGCGACCAGCCCGACGGGCAACGCCGCCCGCCGCGGGAGATGTCCTGTTCGCGACTCGCCCTAGGGGATCCCCACTAGAATGGTGCGACGCAGCAAAAAGTGCTTGCAATCCGTCGCTCGACCCCTATACTTCGTTCATGTTGCAGTGCAGCATAAACACCCCAGAGGCACCCGCCCAACCATTTCAGGAGATCCAAGATGATGACCGTTGAACAACTCGTCAGCGTCCAGAAGAGCAACGTCGAAACGCTGTTCGGCCTCGCCGGCACCGCCTTCGAAGGCGTCGAGAAGCTCGTCGAGCTGAACCTCCAGGTCGCCAAGGCCGCGATGAGCGACGCCGCCCAGAACGCGCAAGCCGCGCTGTCCGTCAAGGACGCGCAAGAGCTGCTCGCGCTGCAAGCGAGCCTGTTCCAGCCGAGCGCCGAGAAGATCGCCGCGTACAACCGCTACGTCTACGAGATCGCCTCGTCGACCGCCGCGGAAGTCTCGCGCGTCGCCGAAGCGACGGGCGCCGAAGCGCAAGCGCGCTTCATGTCGATCATCGACAACGCCGTCAAGAACGCCCCCGCCGGCACCGAGAACGCCGTCGCGCTCGTGAAGTCGGCGGTCGCCGCCGCGAACAACGCGATCGAGAGCGTCCAGAAGGCCGCCAAGCAGGCCGCCGAAGTCGCCGACGCGAACTTCCAGGCGATGTCGTCGACCGCCGTCCGCGCGACGCAGGCCGCGACGAAGTCGGCCAAGCGCGCCGCCGCCTAAGCGCAAGAGCGCCGGCGTCGCGCGAGCGGCGCCTTCGCAAGCAGGCCCGGATCCCCTCCGGGCCTTTTTCGTTCCTAGAGCTGGCTCTTCGCCGCGAGCCGTTGCCGCAGCTCGGCAAGGTGCGCGATCGTGACGTCGCGTCCGGCCTTGATCGACTCGCGCCGCGTCGTGAAGTCGGCGCCCGAAACGCCGGCGAGCGCCGGCTGCAACACGACGTCGGCATCGCGCAGCTCGTACGTCTTCAGCCCTTTGCCCATGATCGCGAAGGTCTGCAGGAGCATCCGTGCGGCGTCGCCGGTCGGGTTGCCTTCGGGCACCGCCGAGATGTCGACCGCGATCACGAACTCGGCGCCCATCTCGCGCGCGTGGTGGACCGGGATCGGCGCCGACAGGCCGCCGTCGACGTACTCGCGGCTGCCGATCTTCACCGGCTGGAACACCGCGGGCACCGCGCTCGACGCGCGCACCGCGGTTCCGGTGTCGCCGCTGCGAAACAGGATCGGCTGACCGCTGTCGAGGTCGGTCGCCGCGACGCCGAGCGGGATCTTCATCTGCTCGATCTGGCGATGGTCCGTCTTCTCGCGGATGAACTTGGCGAGCGCCTCGCCGCGGATCAGGCCGCGCCCGGGATACGACCAGTCGGCGAACGCCGTCTCGTCCATCGCGTCGGCGATCGTCGCCAGCTCGCGCCCGTTCTTTCCCGACGCGAACAGCGCCGCGACGACGCTGCCCGCAGACGTGCCGACGACGAGGTCGGGCACGATGCCGCTTTCCTCGAGCGCCTGGATGACGCCGATGTGCGCGAAGCCGCGCGCGGCGCCGCCGCCGAGCGCGAGGCCGACCCGCGGCCGCCGCGGCGGCGGCGCCGGCGCGACGACCGGCG
>JADMIO011678526.1_pt1 | contig 10711 bp, 10 predicted proteins | sample 8958161 | NCBI WGS metagenome assembly JADMIO01 (sample SAMN16585339, study PRJNA669376) | soil metagenome | isolation source: Crop rotation soil | place: USA: Cullars Rotation, Alabama | collected 2011 | reverse complement strand
CACCCGAAGGTGAGCCAGTGTGATTACATTTGCGGCCTAACTGTGGCCAGTCCAGTTACGCTGGAGTCACTAGTATTTAGGTGACACTATAGAAGCGGCCGCGACAACTTGTCCACGTGGAATTCTAAGCTTAGGATCCCAATGTGCTGGAAAGGGGGAACGTCGATTCCGCGAAACTGTGCGCAGAATTTCGCGAAAATATCACTTGCGATGGTACAAGAAACCAACCTCGCGCACCCTCGAGTTCGCTACCTTGGAGGACTCATTGAGAAACTCTCTGATCCTCCGAAATATGATGATCTGTACAAACGCGCTCGTGCGTTCGTAACAGAGCAGGCCCAAAGGTTTGCGACCAATGAAAAACTCGGTCCACGTTATTCTGCATTATTGTCTGATTTTGGGCCAGAACAAGATTAGGAGTTCCGCCCACAACAACTGCTCTCTTTTTGAACTCAAGGAGCTTTTCCAGCGGCATCAATGGCCTTCACCGCCAAATCCTGGAAAGCGATGTGCATGGGGGAGTTGTCCGGGCTGGGCTGGAGGCGGTCGCGTTCCAGCATGAGGACGAAGATCATGCCGCGTTTGGGATCGACCCAGCTATTGGTGCCGAAGGCTCCGCCGTGGCCGTAGGAGTTGGGGGAGAGCATGGCGTTGCCGGCGAGGAATTTGGGGTCGGCCATGATGGCGAAGCCGTAGCCCCAGGGCATGCCGGGACGAAGGTTGCCGGTTTGGGGCGTGAGCATTTCCTTGAGGGTTTCGGCTTTGATGATCTGTTTGTCGCCGGCTTTGCCGTTGTTCATGGTCATCTGGTAGAAGCGGCAGATGTCCTGGGCGGTGGAGATGAGGCCTGCGCCGCCGAGGGGCGGGCGCTGTTTGTCGGCGGGTTCGGAGCCGTAGAAGTAGGGGATCTTTTGTTCCTGGAGTTTCTGGGTCTGGTTGCTCATGACGTAGGTGTGGGAGTAGCGTTTGGCGTTTTCTTCGGAGAGCCAGAAGGAGGTGTCCTTCATGCCGGCGGGCTCGAGGAGGCGTTTGGCGAGGAACTGGTCGAATTTCATGCCGGAGGCGACTTCGACGATGCGGCCGACGGCATCGATGCCGGCAGTGGTGTAGGACCACTTGGTGCCGGGCTGGGTGCGCGGGCCCTGGGAGGCGATTTGTTGGGCGAATTGTTCGAGGGTCCAGCGGGGGTCTTTCTGGGTGTATTCGGGGAGGCCGCTGGTGTGGGTGAGGAGGTCGCGGAGCTGGACGGGGCGGGCGAGGGGTTCGCCGTTGACCTTCATGTCCTTGAACTCGGGGATGTATTTTTCGACGGGGTCGTCCCACTTGAGTTTGCCGTCGTCGACGAGGATGCCCGCGGCGACGGCGGTGATGGGTTTGGACATGGAGGCGATCCAGAAGAGGTCGTCTTTTTGTTGTTTGCGGGTGCCATCGCTGGTGCCGACGGCATCCTCGTAGAGGATTTTGTCCCTGGTGGCGATGAGGGTGACGATGCCCATGTTCTGGCCGTCGTCGATGAATTTCTGCATGCCGGCGTGGACGGGGGAGAGGTCAGGTTCGGCGGCGCGGGTGATGGGGGCTGCGGCGGCGAGGAGGATTGCGGCGGCGAATCGGGCGCGGGCGGAGATGTGGAATTTTGGCATTTTGGGGGCTCCTGAGATAAGTCTGACAGGAGTTTAGCGTCTTCCGGGCGGGCCGCAATTTAAGAGAATCCCCTTAACATATAGACACAGCAACATATCTCTTAAAAAAATTCCGAAACTCTGGTACTGACATTGACAATCCTTCCCACGTTCTTATGATTCCTCCGATGCGATTCGTGGTCGCGGACTGTCGTGGAAAACTGTGACGCCAACTGGACTCTGATCGCCTTTGCCGCCGGCGGCCTGCCCGCCCCTTGGAGACCCTCATGCCCGCCAAATCATCGACTTCAGACCAATCTCTCATGAACCTTTGCGAGCTTTTTCACCTGCTTTCCGACAAAAATCGTCTGCGAATGATGCTTCTGCTTGCCGAAGGGGAGCGGAACGTGACGTCGCTGTGCGATGAGCTCGACCTGGCCCAGCCGACGGTGAGCCATCACCTGGGGCTGCTGCGCCGGAGCCGGATCATCATCAACAAGCGGAAGGGGAAGCAGGTGATCTACGCGCTTGATCCGGCAGCCGGGAAGGTGTCGGGCGGGAAGCTGAAGTTCGGGGCCAGCCCGTACACGGTGGTGGTGGAAGGGTTCTGAATCAGCCGCCCTTTGGGAGAGCGGGCGGGGCGTTCCTTTACAGCGATGCCGTGGGTTGCGCGGGCAAATAGTTGCCTGCGCAAGCGCGTTTTGCCTTGCGATTCTCCGCAAGGCTAGGATACTTGCGCCAGAATCGAGATAGTTCAGATGTCCGCTTCCAGGGTGCCGCATGATTGGAAATGTCATACAAATCGAGCTGGAAGAGCTGATCCGGGACAAGAAATGGGATGAGCTGCGGGAGGTGCTGGCGGGGCTGGATGTGGCGGACATTGCCGAGATTATTGTGGACCTGCCGCCGGAGGATGAGGGGTTTATCTTTCGGGTATTGCCGCGGGAGCGGGCGGCGCTGGCGTTTTCGCACTTGCCGCTGGATCAGCAGGAGGAGCTGATCGGGAGCCTGTCGAGCGAGACGAGTGCGGCAATTCTGGATGGGATGTCGCCGGACGACCGGGCGCGGCTGCTGGATGAGATGCCGGCGGAAGTGACGCGGCGGCTGGTGGATCGGCTGAGTCCGGACCAGCAGAAGGCGACGCGGCGGATCTTGAATTATCCGGATCAGACTGCCGGGCGCTATATGACGCCGGAATATGTGGCGCTGCGGCCGGACATGACGGCGCGGGAGGCGCTGGATTTTGTGCGGTCGACGGGGCGGGGGAAGGAGACGCTGAATATTCTCTACGTGGTGGAGGGCGGGAAACTGGTGTCGGAGATTCGGCTGGGGACGCTGGTGATGGCGCCGCCGGAGACGCTGATTCGCGATATCAAGGATCGGCAGGTGGTTTCGGTGCAGGCGGCGGCAGACCGCAAGACGATGATCGAGACGTTTGAGAAGTATGACCGGGCGGCGCTGCCGGTGACGGATCAGCAGGGGAACATGCTGGGGATCATCACGTCGGACGATGTGCTGGACGTGGCGGAGGAGGTGACGACGGAAGAAATCCAGAAGATGGGCGGCACGGAGGCTCTCGATGCGCCGTACCTGTCGGTGGGGTTCTGGCACATGGTGCGGAAGCGCGGGGGGTGGCTGGCGATTCTGTTTTTGGGGGAGATGCTGACGGCGACGGCGATGGGGTTTTTTGAGACCGAAATCGAAAAAGCCGCGGTCGTGGCTCTGTTTGTGCCGCTGATCATTTCGTCAGGGGGCAACTCGGGAAGCCAGGGGACGAGTTTGATCATCCGCTCGCTGGCGATTCGCGAGGTCAAGTTGGCGGACTGGTGGCGGGTGTTCGGTCGGGAGCTGCGGACTGGCCTTGCGTTGGGATTTTTTCTCGGCCTCATCGGTTTCATCCGCATTGCCGCGTGGCAGGGGCTCAGCCAGGTTCCCGTCGTTGGCGGGTTTTTCCAGACCCATAGCGGCGCTGAAACGCATTTCATCCCGGAGAGCTCCAAAATGGTTTCCGGCGAGGTCACGCTGATCGAGCCCCTTGCACTGCCGGCGCAGACGCTCCCCGCGGGTGCAGTGATCCCAAAAAATCAACTGGTTCCCGAAGGCGTGGAATTCAAACAGAAGGATGAGAAGGGCAATATCGTTCCAGTCACTTTTATGAAGGCCAAAGATGCCCAGTCCCCCTCCGCCTATGGGCAGTATTGGATGCTAATCGGCCTGACTGTGTTCAGTGCCCTCATCGGCGTCGTCGCCTGGGGAAGCCTTGCCGGCTCGATGCTTCCGTTCTTACTGCGGCGGCTGGGTTTCGATCCAGCGACGAGTTCGGCTCCCTTCGTGGCCACCCTGGTCGACGTAACCGGCCTTATCATCTATTTCCTGGTCGCCAAGGTAATACTGACGGGTACAGTCATGAAATGATCGACGCTGCCCGCAGGTCACTCGTTGTCGTAATGCATGGACGCGGCATCGATTGCTTCATCCAGCGAAATCGTGCTCTTTTTGAGAATCTCGCCCGCGAGCTTGCGGATGCGATCCGCTGCACCGCGACGGTCTGCGAGTCCTTGCAGTGGTCGGGTGCCGTCCACGCGGCCGAGCATCAGCGCTCCGAGAATGCGGCCGCCGGCGACCTCCGCGCCGCGGACCAGGTCCGGGTCGGCGGTGTGGCGGTAGGTCTGCCAGAAGTTGTCCGCGAGCATCATCATGGCGCGCCACTTGCCGCTGCGCAGGAAGCCCCACAGCAGAAGCTCGCTGATTAGGGACGCCACATCAAAGGCGGCATGGCCGAAACAAGCGGCATCGAAATCGACCAGCATCAGGGAGGCGAGCTCAAAGCCTTTGGCAGTGCCGCCGGGAGCGGCTGCTTCCTCTGATCCGGGCTCGGGAACGAGCAAAATATTGGCGGGGACAAAATCGCCGTGGAGCAGGCAGAGCGGCGTGCGGGCGCGGAAGACGGCATCCTGGAGCATCTTGATGACGTCGTTGTTTTTTGGGCCGGCCGCAAGGATGGCGGGCTCGAGACGCGCCTGCATGAACAGCTTGGGGTCGCCGAAGCGTTCCTTGACGGCGGGGTCCTTCTTGGTGGAGGAGTGGAGCATGGCCAGGAGCATGCCGGCGTGGGTGGCGACGGATGCGGCTGCGACGCCGTTGGACAACTGCTTCTTCCAGGAGATGGCCGAAGCCGGGGCGCAATCCATTCCGAGGATGCATTCGTCTTCGTCGATCCAGCAGTTTGTGGGGACGGAGCCGGCGGGCAGGAGATTCTCGAGAAGCTCGATGCATGCCTTCTCGGCGCGCACGCGGCTCAGGCCGATGGCGAACCGGGCTTCGCTGCTTTCCGGGGACTCGGTGCTGGGCTTGGAGATGGCCCAGGGATCGTCCTCTTCTTCGGCTTCGACTGTTTTCTGGCGCGCCCCTTCGAGGGGTTGCTTGACCAGGAGGCAGACGCCCTCGCTGGCCCGGAGATCCGGCTTGCCGCCTTTTATCTGGGCGGGGCTGCGCACATCGCTGCCGATTTTGGCGCCGGCCTCGGTGTCGAAGACTTTGAGCACGGTGCTGCGTGCCGGGCCCTCCTGGCCGGAGAGGGTCTGCACGAGCACCTCCCCCTTCCCGTCCCCCCCCGCGGGCAGACGCCCCGTGGAGCGCAAGTATTCGGTTACATTTTCCGCCTTCAATTCCATCAGACATGTCCTCCCGGCAATTGCCGGATTTTCACCCGGCTGGCCGTCACGGTGTAAAGCCTTCGCGGCGTGAGCCGCTTGTATCGTTCGAACAACCGGTCGATGGCCGGCCCCTGGTCGTGCAGCACGTCTGGATCATCCAGAATCTGCACCACTGCGCCGGCAAACTCGACTTTCTTTTCGTAGAGGTCCCGCACAAACGCCGTGTCGGTCGTCAGCAGGCTCCACTGTTTTTTATCAAGCAGCGGCAGCAGGATCGCTGGATCGGCCGACGCCGCTTCGGTGCCGCCGGCTTGTTCGGCTTCGCCGGCAAGCTCCATCAGCGCATGGCAGGCATGCTCATGCTTTGCCAGAGCCTCCATTGCCTCGGGATGTACCGCACCATGAATCAGAAACCGCATTCAGGCTCCGCCGCAATCAAAGCATCTACTCGTCGCACGTGGCATCACGTTGAGACAGGTTTTTCCCCGCGTTTCAGTGCCGCCAGCTCGCTCGGGCTGGCCTTTCCCTGGACAAATCGCCGCACGTCCTCGTTCGTGCTGTTGCGGAAATCATCCGCCTTCCCCTCGGCAATCACCTTGCCCTCGGACAACATCACCAGCCGATCCGCGACCTTAAACGCACTGGCCATGTCGTGCGTCACGACCACTGACGTCACATGCAGCTCATCGTTGAGCTTCAGGATCAACTCATTGATGACATCCGACCGGATCGGATCAAGGCCGGTCGTGGGCTCATCATATAACACGACTTCGGGGTTGAGGGCAATCGCCCGTGCCAGTGCCACCCGCTTGCGCATGCCCCCGGAAAGTTCCGCGGGCATTTTCTGCTGGGTTCCGTCGAGCCCGACCATCGCCAGCTTGGAAGCCACGCGCTCCCGAATGTCGCCCTCCTTGAGATTTTCATGCTCCCGCATCGGAAAGGCAACATTGTCATAGACGGTCATGGAATCAAACAGCGCCCCACCCTGAAAGAGGAACCCGAAACGCTTGCGGATGGGCTCCAGCTCGACTTCATTGAGGTCGTTGATCGGCTGCTCGCGGAAATAGACCGTGCCGGAGTCGGGCCGCAGCAGGCCCACGATGTGCTTGAGCAGCACGGACTTGCCGGTGCCCGACGGCCCGAGAATGACGACGCATTCCCGTTCGCGGACTTCCAGGCTGAGTCCCTTGAAGACCTGAACCGAGCCAAAGCTCTTGTAGATATTCTCCAGCCGGATATGGACGGGGCAGGGTGCACCGGGGGTGCGATAGACCCAGCTCTGATCTGTTGGTTCTTGCACGCAACGCCTTCCGATCGCCAACCGCCGCCCGACCACTCAGCCGAAAATCCCGCCACCACCCGGCCACAGCTTGTCGTACAGCGTGTTGAGGAACATTGCCAGGAAGAAGTTCATCACCAGGATGGTGATGAACGACTCCACGAAGGCTTCCGTGCACGCCCGACCGACACCCTGGGCCCCGCTGGTCGCATTGAACCCTTTATAACACCCAATGGCGGCAATCGCACCCCCGAAAAACAGCGATTTCACGAACCCCGTCATGATCGTGTACAACTCAATCCCCTCCCGGCTGTACTTCCAGTACTCATCGTGGTTGACGCCGTAGATATGGACGGAGATAAACCACCCGCCGAACATCCCCGTGGCATCCGAAAACACCGTCAGCACGGGCATCATCAACAGGCAGGCGGCAAACCGCGGCACGGCCAGCGACCGGATCGGATCGGCAGCCATTGCGCGCAGGGCGTCTATCTGCTCGGTGACCTTCATGGTGCCCAGCTCTGCCGTAAGCGCGCCTCCCACGCGGCCGGCGAGCATGACCGCAGTGAGGACCGGCCCAATCTGCTTGACCACCGAGATGGTGATGACCGCGCCAAGGCGCGATTCCAGGCCGATCTGCTTGAACTGCGGGAAAGTCTCAATCGCCAGCACGGCACCGATAAACGCCCCGGTAATCATGACCACGGGGATCGACAGGGTGCCGATCTCGAACATCTGCTGCAGCAAACTCTTGCGCGCAAACCGCCCGGGGCCGCGAAAAATCCAATAAAACATGGTCCCGGTAAACCGCCCAAACGCCCCCAACTGCTCCAGCCACATCGTCCCCAATTGCCCAAGCTTTTCCACGGCGTTCACTGCGGCCACCCGGCTACGTGCGAAGAATGGAGATGCTTGTAGGCAAGGGGGGCGTGGCTGTCAAGGGAGGCTTGCGCCGCTTACATGGGACGGAGCTTGTTGAGCCCGTTAAACGCCGCCACCTTGTAGGTCTCGGCCAGCGTCGGGTAGTTGAAGACGTTGTTGATGAAGAACTCAACCTTGCCCCCAAACGTCAGCACCGCCTGGCCGATGTGGATGAGTTCGGTAGCCCCTGTGCCGATGGCGTGGACACCTAGGAGCTGATGCGTCTCCTGATGGATGAGAATCTTCAGCATGCCGCTGGAATCGCCGAGCAACTGGCCGCGGGCGACTTCCTTGTAGTGGGCGATGCCCGCCTCGTAGGGGATGCCAGCATCGGTGAGTTGCTTTTCAGTCTTGCCGACCATGGAGATTTCGGGGATGGAGTAGATGCCGTAGGGGAACAGCTCGGGCAGCGATTGCGTGGGCACGCCATACGCGTGGCAGACCGCGAGGCGGCCCTGCTCCATCGCGGTCGAGGCCAGTGCCGGGAAGCCGATGACATCCCCCGCGGCATAAATGTGCTCAACACCGGTCTGATAGTGCTCGTTCACTTTGAGACGTTCGCGGTCGTCGGGCACGAGGCCCACATTCTCCAGGGCGAGGGCCTTGGTGGTTCCCTGGCGGCCAACTGCGTACAGGAGCGTGCCGGCCTGGAGAAGCTTGCCGGATTCCAGTTTGGCCTGCACCAGCTTCTGCCCATGATTGGTGGGGGAGTCTATTTCTTCGATTTTGGCGACTTTCTCGCCCAAACGGAGGGTGATGCCGATCTGTCGCATCTGGTATTGCAGGGATTCGACAATCTCGCGATCGAGGAAGTCGAGCAATTCGTTGCGGCCTTCGACGAGGATGACGCGGACGCCGAGCGCGCCGAGCATGCAGGCGTATTCCACGCCGATGACGCCGCCGCCGACGATGATGATCGATTTGGGAAGGCATTTGAGCTTCAGCAGGCCGTCGGAGGTGAAGATGGTGCTTTCATTGAAGGGGACCGTGATCGGCGTCGCGGGGCGGGTGCCGGAGCAGATGACAAAGAAATCCCCGGAGACGAGCTCGTTGGAATCAGCCTTCTGCACATGAATGAGTTTTGGGCCTTCGAAGGAGGCGGCACCCCACATCAGGTCGACGCCGTTGCGGTCGAACTGTTCGCGGATGACGGCAAGCTCGTTGTGAATCACCTGCTGGGAGACATAGGTGAGGTCTTCGATGGTGACATCGCGCTTGGGGCGGAAATTTTCACCGAAGAGTGCGCGTTTGTTGGTGCCGGTGAGATGGAGGACGGCTTCGCGCAGCGCTTTGGAGGGGATGGTGCCGGTGTTGATGCCTGCGCCGCCGAGGACGGGGTTCTTTTCGATGATGCAGACCCGCTTGCCGAGCTTGGCGCCCTGGATGGCGGCCTTCTGCCCGGCGGGGCCGGTGCCGATGACGATGAGATCGTAGTGTTTCATAAAGCTGCGGAACTCCAGGGCGGTACTGGGTATTTATCGGTCAGATCGGGGTGGTACGCAAGGAGCAATTTTGGCGGAGAGGGCTGCGTGCCTATTTCCTTTGGCGGAGCGGACTTGCTAAACTTTCGCGGTCGGACCTGGAGACATGGATGTCGCTGGAATTGTGCGTGCTGGGCAGCGGGTCGGGGGGCAATTCAACGGTGGTGCGCGCTGCTTGGGGGGTGTTTCTGCTGGATGCGGGTTTTGGCCCGCGCGTCACCGAGCAGCGGCTGGACGCGGTGGGGCTGCGGGTGGCGGACGTCGCGGCGATTGTTTTGACGCATCTTGATTCGGATCACTTTAACGGGCACTGGTTGCTGACGATTCTTAAGCAGGGGATTCGGGTTCACGTGGCGCGGCGGCATTTGAAGGCGTTTATGCGCCTGCCGGAGGTACGGGATATAGTTGCCAGCCTGGAGAAGCGGCGGTATCCGGCCGATGCGCTGGAGCGGCTGGTCGTGCCGTTTGATGATGGGCTGGAGCCGGTCCGGGGCGTGCGGTTGGAGGTTCTGCCGCTGGCGCACGATTCGACCGGGTCGCACGGGTTTGTGATGGATGCCGACGGGTATCGGGTGGGGTTCGCGACCGATCTGGGGCAGGTGCCCGACGTGCTGATCGAAAAATTCTGCGGCGTCGATCTGCTGGCGATTGAATCCAACTACGACCACGACATGGAAGTGCGCAGTTCCCGGCCGTATTACCTGAAGCAGCGCATCATGGGCGGGGCGGGACATCTTTCCAATGATCAGGCGTTTGAAGCGGTGCGGGCCATTCTCGATCGCACGCGCGAAGCATGCGGTCCCGACCGGCTGCCGCGGCATATTGTGCTGCTGCATCGCAGCCGCGAGTGCAACTGCCCGAAGCTTCTGCGGCGGCTGTTTGCGTCCGATCCGCGCATCGCGCCGATCCTCACGCTGACCCAGCAGCACGAAGCCACGGGCTGGCTGAGCGCGCGGCGTCCCCGCACGCAGCAGGCGGAGCAATTGGCGTTGGCGTGGGGATAGCGCGGCGGCTGCGCGGGTTACGCAAGCAACCGCGGGAGGAGGGCTCTTTCGGCAAACCACAGCAGGGTGAGCACGCCGATCGATAGCAGCGTGGCGACGCCCTGCAGCAGCCACGCGACCAGTGCCTCTGTAAACCGGACGCGCAGCAGCAGCCATGTCAGGAAGAAATGCGTGGGAATGGCCAGCGGCAAGGTGAAGAGAATGAGAGATGGGACCGCGTGGTTCGCATCGCTTATGCCTGCCGGGGGGCTGCCGGTGGAGGCCATCCGGATCAGCAGAATGAGCGCCCAGCCGATGGCGACGTAGATTCCGGCGCCGATCTGTGCCCCGATGGTGCGCCAGCGGGGTTCGTCGGGCAGTTCGAACTTGAAGATGTTTCCCGCCAGTGCCGCGGCGTAGACGCAGAGCGTGATGTGAACCAGCGCCCAGAAGGCAAAGAGGACCGGATAGTTGGCCCCGCGCATGATCAGCACGGCGATTGGCATGGAGTTGAGCGCGGTGGCAAGGAGATAGATTTCGCGGATGGCATCGGCGGTGAGCATCAGGAAGATCGCCAGCACGAGCCAGAAGCCGGCCTGACCGGCGATGTTGAAGAAGGCGTCCAGGCCGTTGAGGAAACCGCTTTCGTACGGCATGTTGACGCGTATTTCATCGGCGGCAGGCGCTGTCGGTCTGGGGCGGGCAGGGCGGCGGACCGCGGGGGATGGCGCGGGGGCGGGTGGCCTGGGACGTGCGGGAGCGGCGGGGCGCG
>JADMIO010823552.1_pt1 | contig 10711 bp, 10 predicted proteins | sample 8958161 | NCBI WGS metagenome assembly JADMIO01 (sample SAMN16585339, study PRJNA669376) | soil metagenome | isolation source: Crop rotation soil | place: USA: Cullars Rotation, Alabama | collected 2011 | reverse complement strand
CTTTCCCCGAAAATCACGAAACCCCATCCCAAATATCCCAAATGCCAAATGAAAAATGCTCAATGCCCAATGCTCAATTGCCGCCCGTCCAAAATCCTCCACCCACTCCATCGCCCAACCCCGCCATCCCCGAACCTCTCACTTCCCGCCTCTCGCCCGAGGCCCTCGCCGCCGCCGTCAACAACTACACCGTCCGCCGCGCCAAAGAGTACTGGGCCTGCCGCCGCTCCCTTGTCGATCTCGATCCCCTCGCTCGCATTCCGGAATACAAAAGCGCGTTCCGCGAATGCCCCTGCGGTTCCACCTTGCCCTGTCCGCACCACGAACCTTTCCCGGAGGACTTCTGGACTCACTCCCCGCATTCCCGGCGCTATGCCGAAGAATTCACCGCCCGCGACTTCCCTTACCGCGAGCCCATCGAATGCCTCTCCTGACATTTGGGCCCCGTTTGGCTAGCGGCTTTTCCGCCCTCCGGGCCCAGAGGTGCCAGCGGCAAATCACGCTCTTTCCTGCTTCATCGCTGGCACAACCAATGCTAAATTAGACAAATAGTGCAAACCGTTCAGCCACACACTCGTCTCGGCGAGTTACTCGATTGGTGCGAGCGTCGCAACGCCTCCGATCTGCACGTACAGGGAGGAAAGCCCTTGGTCATTCGTGTTCAAGGCAATCTCCAGCGCGTCCCCGAAAATACCTACCACCCGCTCTCGGACGACGCGATTTACGAATGGCTCGGCGAATGTTTTGCTCCGGACATCTGTGCGCGAATTCGAACGTCCCAGGAATACGACCTGAGCTTTTACCACGGTTTTCAACGCTATCGCGCCAATTTCAGCAAACAAAAGGGCACGCAATCCTTTTCCTTTCGGATCGTTCCGCAGCAGCGCCAGAAGTTTTCCGACCTTAATCTTCCTCCTTCCATTGCTGATCTCGTCAAGGAGCTGCGCGGATTAATTCTCGCAACCGGTCCGACCGGCCAGGGAAAGAGCACCACTCTCCGGGCCTTGCTCCAGGAAATCAACGAAACCTCCGCGCTGCGTATTGTCACCGTTGAAGACCCAATCGAATATGTCTTCGAGGATTACCTCAGCCAATTCGAGCAGCGCGAAGTAGGAATCGATACGGAATCCTTCGCCAATGGCATTCGCAACGCCATGCGTCAGGACCCGAACGTAATTTTCGTCGGCGAAATTCGCGATCGCGAGAGCATCTACGCTGCGATGCAAGCGGCGGAGACAGGCCACCTGGTCGTTACCACGCTGCACGCCGATTCCGTCGCCCAGGCCATTGCGCGCATCCGGGAATTCTATCCCAGTTCTGAGCAGGATAATATCAGCAGCCTGCTCGCTCGTAATCTCAACTCCATTATCTGTCAGCGCCTCATTCCATCGGTCGATGGTAAACGAATTCCCGTGCTCGAAATCATGAAACGGGACAAGAGTGTTCAGGATGCCATTCAAACCAACAACCTTCATTTATTAAATGGCATCGTCGAGGCGTCGGTGGGCCAGGGCATGCATTCCTTTGATCAGTACCTTGTCGAACTTCTCGCCGCCCGGCAAATAACCGCCGATGTCGCCCGAACTTACTCAATTAATCGGCATCGCCTGGACATGATCTTGCGTGGAATTATTACCAGCCAGAGTATATTGAAGCCGGATGAACGATGATAAATTGAGAGTATGCTAGTCATTTTGCGGATTCTCTTTAGCGGCGCGTTTGTCTACTGCGTGATGCAGGCGCGGGACAACGCGCGGCTGCATCTCGAGTCTGGCGATATGAGCAACGCCTTCTGGGTGGCTTGCGGCGTTCTCACCGCGATTGCCAGTGCCATCGTCTGGGCGCCATATTTCGGCGCGAAGGTCGCGGACCCCTTGACCGGCGGAATGGTTAACTCTCCCTTCATCGAACGAAAGAATTACCTGCTTCAATTCATCCGCTGGCTCGATAAAAAGAAGAAACATCCCGGGCTCCTTCGCTGGCTTTGTTTCATCGAAGGAGTGCGCGCGCCTTGGCTGCCGACGGCCTTTGCCATTGGTCTCACTCATACCCGCGAAGGTTCATGGCTGGAGAAAGTTTACGCGCGGGAAGTTTTTAAGTTCAATAACGCGGAGAATTGTCTGAAAGCCTTTCGAGCGCTTCAACGGCATGGAATTGATCCCAGACCCCATGCGAACCCCGATGTGAACATGGTCCTCCTTTCACTCGATCGTTCGGTCGCGCCGGAGCCGGACAAAGTTTCGGTTCCGCCCGCGCCACCCGCTCCGCCCGTGCAGCGGGATCCCCGAATCCGAATCGGCACCGCCTGATATGTTTCGCGCGCTGCATCGATTGGTGAAGTGGTCCATCGTGCTGGTTGCGCTTGCCGGGCTCTATTGGCTTTATCAACAGCGGGAAGCCTTGGAACCCGTCTGGGTGTGGTATGACGTCTATCAGAACGGAGGCATCGAGCGCACCGACCCTCTTCCCGCCATTCGCGGGGAAGGGATTGGCGTCCTCGATGGCCACAGCTTCCAAATGAAAAACCACGGCGGCATTTATGTTGTCCGCCTCACTGGCTTTGACCTCCCTTCACCTCCTATATCGAGCAATGAAGCAAAACTCGAACGAGAGCGCCGCGAAGTCCTGAACAGCTTTATTGTGGGCAAACAGGTTCGCGTCGAAGTCACCTATTCAAACCTCAACAGTATCCTCGGAGTCGTCGAAGCCGGCGGCACAAATCTAAATACTTATTACGTTGCAAACGGTCTAAGCCACTTCAACCGGGAATACGTCAAAACTGTTCCGCGCGACCTTCAGTATCGCTTCTTCTCCGCCGCCCGCGCGCGGGAGAAAAAAAATCTCCTTGCGATACGGTCGGAGTGATCTCCGAGATCAGGAAGCACTCCTGGCATGCGGCAGAGTGAAATAAAAGGTGGACCCGTGATCGAGTTCGCTCTCAACCCACACCTTTCCGCCATGTGACTGAATAATGTGTTTAACGATTGCCAACCCCAGTCCAGTTCCCCCAGCTTCGCGTGAACGCGCTCTATCCACTCGGAAGAAGCGCTCAAAAATCCGCTCCTGCGCGTCCTCCGGAATCCCCGGGCCATCGTCTTCAACCGTGACTTCAACGCTTTCAGGCGAAGAATCCGCGGAGACGCGAACATTCCCCGCTGGATAGCCGTATTTGATCGCGTTATCAACGAGGTTGTAAAGGACTTGCTGCAGGCGGTCCGCATCGGCGTTGGCGATCAGTTCCGGATCTACCTCATTGCTCAGGCGGATGTTTTTCTGCTGGGCGGCTGATTGTAGCTCCTCGAGCACACGCTCAATAATCGGATGAATCGGAGCGACCTGCCGATGAATAATCACCTGTCCCGATTCCAAATGAGAAAGTGTCAGCAGGTCTTCAATCAGGAACGTCAGACGATTAGTGTGCTTCTGGATTTTTTGCAGGAATTTAGTCGCCACCGCGGGGTCATCCTTGGCGCCATCGAGAAGCGTTTCGACGTAGCCCTTTATTAACGTGAGCGGCGTGCGGAGTTCGTGACTGACATTGGCGACAAACTCCGTGCGAATATTTTCGAGTTCTTTGATCCGGGTAAAATCGTGGAAGATAAGAATCATCCCCTGTGCCTCGCCGTTGCGGTCACGAATCGCCGCGGCGTTCACCTCGAGGTAACGAGTGGCTTCAAGTCCCGGAATGGACAATTCAAAACCGCGCACGAGCTCTTCCTTTTGAACGCGATCGACAACCTCCAGCAGTTCGTGCGTGCGAAACGCTTCCATTAAAGTCATTCCGAGAATGTCTTTGGACAGCCCAAATAGGCGTTCCAGCGATTTGTTGGTCGTCAGAATCCGTCCGCGCGCGTCGAGGATCAGAATGCCCTCGACCATGCTGTTGAAGATCGCGAGCTGCCGCGCTCGCATTTGCGTGGCTTCCTCCGCCCACTGGTCCCGGAGAGCCGCAAAATCCTGCTGAAGCGTTCGGTGTTCGCCCTTAAGCTTTTCGAGGCGCTGCCGCCAGGTTGCGTCCAATGCGACGCAAAGCCCGGCGAGTAAGATGAGGCTTACAATTAGGACCAGCGAGCTCAAGGTTCCACGAAACGATACCCTACTCCGCGAACGGTATCGAGAAAACGCGAAGCCGCTCCAAGTTTTTCGCGAAGCCTTCGCATGTGCGTATCGACCGTGCGCGTGTCGATGATGCTGTCGTAATGCCAAACATCCTGAAGCAATTGCTCGCGCGATTGCACCCGCCCCTTGCGTTCCGCCAGGACAGTAAGCAACCGAAACTCCGTCGCCGTAAGATCGATCGGTTTGCGTTTCACGGTCACCAGGTGCCGTGCAATATCGATATGAAGATCGCCAAATTGGAAGATCTGTTCCTGTTCTCCAGCGTCCTGCGTCAGAAGATTTCGAACCCGCAAGACCAATTCGCGAGGGCTGAACGGTTTTGTCATGTAATCCTTCGCGCCCAGCTCCAAACCCAGCACCCGGTCCACTTCCGCCGCCTTGGCCGTGAGCATCAACACCGGCACCTTGGACGTGAGCGGGTCGGCGCGGAGAATCTTGCAGACCTCCAATCCATCCACTTCCGGCAGCATCAGGTCGAGAATCACCAGGTCCGGTGGTGTCGCGCGAGCCTTGCGCAATGCCTCCGCCCCGTTCTCGGCGCTCATCACGGAGTAGCCCGCATTGCGGAGATTGAACGCGATAAGTTCCACTGTGTCCGGTTCGTCATCGACCACAAGCACCTTTTGCTTCAGTGTCTTCGCGACTGCCGTCGGAGTGCTCTTCGAGAATCTTTGGTCGATTGTTTTCACGGGGTTATGCCGTCCCGCGGGCATAATCGCCTGCAGGCTGTGGTTCGGTAACGCCTTTGCTGTGCCGGATATCAGTGCCTTCATAAAGGTAAACAACTTCTTCTGCGATGTTCGTAGCGTGGTCAGCGATTCTCTCGAGGCATTTGGAAATGACCATCAGGTTCAGACAACGGTTGATCGTACTCGGATTCTCCACGACAACGCCGACCAATTCACGATGCAACTGCTTGTTCAACGCGTCCACGGTCTTGTCCCGCGGAACAATCGCGCGCGCTTTGGCCGGATCGCGGTTTACAAACGAATCGATTGCCTCGTGCAGCATCGCCAATCCCATCTCCGCCATTTTCGGAATATCGACATAAGACTTGAGCTGCTGCTCCTGATTCAGCTCAAGAGAACGGCGCGCGATTGTCGTCGCTTCGTCGCCCACGCGTTCAAGATCGTGCGAAATCTTCATCGCGACGGTTATGAGCCGGAGATCCGATGCGATCGGGGCCTGGAGGGCGAGCAACGCGATGGCCGTTTCATCGACGTCTTTTTCAAACCTATCGAGAATTGAGTCGTTCTCTTTCACCTTTCGCGCGAGTTCGTCATCCCGTTGCACGAGAGAATTGACCGCGTTCGTCACGGACGATTCCGCGTGGCTGGCCATTGTCAGCAACATTTCCTTCAGCTCGGCGAGTTCCTGGTCGAAATGACGTTGCATACGATAAGTTTGACTCAACCAAAGCGGCCCGTCACGTAATCTTCCGTCTGCTTGACCGACGGGTTGGTGAAAATCTTGAGCGTTGCGTCATATTCGATCAGCTCGCCTAAATAGAAGAACGCAGTGTAATCGGAAATTCGCGCCGCCTGCTGCATGTTGTGCGTCACGATCACAATCGTAAAATCCTTCTTTAGTTGCAAAATCAGCTCCTCGATCTTGCTTGTCGCGAGCGGATCAAGTGCCGAGGCCGGTTCATCCATCAGCAGCACTTCGGGTTTCACCGCCAGCGCGCGGGCGATACAGAGGCGTTGTTGCTGCCCGCCCGAAAGGCTGATGGCAGGGGCGTTCAGCCGGTCTTTCACTTCATCCCACAGCGCCGCCATTTTGAGCGAGCTTTCGAGCCGCTCTTGCAACAATTGGCTTCGCCCCATTCCGTTCAACCGCAATCCGACGGTCACGTTTTCGGCAATCGACATTGTGGGAAACGGGTTGGATTTCTGAAAGACCATTCCTACGCGCCGGCGCACCACGACCGGATCAATCTCTGCCCCGTAAATGTTCTTATTAAATAAATGAATCGTCCCCGCCATCTTCGCTTCCGGCACCAACTCATGCATTCGGTTGAGCGAGCGGAGAAAGGTTGATTTCCCGCAACCACTCGGCCCGATGATGGCCGTGACCGCGCGCGCTTTGATATTGAGCGTGACGTTTTTCAGCACCGCGTGCGCGCCAAAGGAAATGTTGAGATTGGAGATCTGCAGCGCGTTTTCCGCCCCGTTCGAAAGGGGGGCTGTCCGGGACACCGCCCGGTTTGCCAGGTTCGCGAGAGAAGCCGTTGTGTCGGGACGATTCATCGGGCGAATCCGATTTGGAGCGAAAGTTTCAAACGAGTTTGGAAAAGCGGTCGCGCGTAAGAATTCGCACCGTCACGTTAATTGATATTACCAGAAGCAGCAGGACCAGCGCTCCCGCCCAGGCTTGTCGATGCCAATCGTCATACGGCGAGATCCCGTAGGCGAAAATCTGCAATGGCAGCGCGGCAATCGGCTCGGATAGGTGATGTGTCCAGAAGGCATTGCCAAACGCCGTGAACAATAGCGGCGCCGTTTCTCCGGCCACGCGTGCCATCGCCAGCAACAAGCCGGTAATGATTCCCTTCAGAGCCGTTCGAATGATGATCGAAGAGATCGCTCGCCAGCGTGAAATCCCGAGCGCCAAAGCCGCCTCCCGATAGCCGGAGGGCACCAGCGCCAGCACTTCCTCGGTCGTCCGTAACACCATCGGGATCATGATCATCCCGAGGACGATGCCTCCCGCCCACGCCGAAAACGTTTTCATCCGCAGCACGATCAACGCCGACACCGTCATCCCCCAGGTAATCGACGGAATGCCATTCAAGATATCCGCGACAAACCGAATCCACCACGCGACCCGAGGAGAAGCATACTCCGCGAGGTAAACACCGCCGAAAACGCCGAATGGAATCCCGAAGAGAGCAGCCAATCCGAGCAAAACGAACGTCCCAATAATCGCGTTCGCCATTCCGCCTCCAGTTTCTCCCACCGGCGCGGGCAAATGAGTAAAGAAGGCCAGGTTCACCGAGCCGATTCCCGACTTGAGGATGTGATAAAAAATCAGGAAGAGCGGAACGATCACAAGGAAGGCGCAGAGTAAGGTCGCAAACTGCATCAGCATGTTCATGCCCTTTCGAAACTTGTGACGATTCTCTTCCATCTACGCCTTCACTCCCGGTCCACCAAGCGTTTTGAGAAGCAACTGCGCCAATCCGTTCACGATCACCGTTACCCCGAGCAGTACCAGTCCAATCTCGAACAGCGCGCTAATATAAAGGTCTGTCGTGGCTTCCGCGAATTCGTTGGCCACCACACTTGCCAAAGTGTATCCCGGCGCAAAAAGTGACTTTGCGATTTCCGGCCGGTTCCCGATCACCATCGTTACCGCCATGGTTTCACCAAGGGCGCGGCCGAGTCCCAGAATGGCTGCTCCAAAAAGTCCCTTCTTCGCGTAACTGAGCACCGCGATTCTTGTCACCTCCCAACGCGTCGCCCCGAGTGCGTAAGCCGCCTCCCGCTGAAGATTTGGGACTGAACGAATAATCTCGCGCGAAACCGACGTGATAATCGGCAGGATCATAATCGCGATGATGACCCCTCCCGCCAGGAGGCTGACGCCATAAATCGGTCCCTGAAACAACGGCAAAAAGCCAAGACCTGCCTTCAAAGCAGGAAATAAGTACTGTCGAAGCCAGGGAACCATCACAAAAATTCCCCACAGTCCCAAAATCACACTGGGAATCGCCGCCAGCAGCTCAACCAGGAAAATCAACGGAGGACGAATCCAGAGCGGTGCCAACTCGGTCAGATAAAGAGCCGTCCCGATGCTCAGCGGAACAGCGATAATCAGCGCGATAAACGATGAAACCACGGTCCCGAAGATGAAAGGCAGTGCGCCAAACTGTTCTGTGACCGGGTCCCATTCCGAGCTGCCGAGAAAGTCCCAGCCGAATTTGTGCAGGGAAAGCTTTGATGACTTGAACAGCTCGTAACCCACCAAAAAAAGAAGCACAAAGATGGAAATCGCCATCAGGAAGGTGAACCACTTGAAGACAAGATCGCCCGCACTTTTCGCGTGCGCTTTCTCCTTCGAGGCTTCCGTTTCCGTCACCGCTCTGGTCTCCACCGCTGTCATCATTTAGAATCAAAAAAGGGGCGTGGAAAAGGAGGAACTATTGCTTCCGCCGCCCCACTAAGATCCGACTCCAGGTCGGGTCAAAATCAATACTGAATCGATTTAATTCGATCCGACACACGCTTTTCGAGGCCCTCGGGAAGCGACGCGTAATCAAGCGTGCCCGCCATTTTTTCACCGTTGGCCATGGCCCAATTGAGGAACTCGACCAGCTTTTTGCCTTTCGTCGAATCCTTTTGCTTCTCATAAACCAGTAGCCAGGTGGCGCCGGCAATCGGATAGGCTTCCGCTCCCGGTGGGTTCACCATCGAAAACCGAAAATCATCCGGTATCTTTGCCGAAGCCAGCGCTTGCGTCACTGATTCCAGGGATGGCTTGATAAACTTTCCATCTGCATTTTTCACCTCGGCCACCGGCAGCTTGTTTTGACGCGCGTAAATCAACTCCACATAGCCAATACTACCCTCCAATTGCTTCACCTGTCCCGCCACGCCTTCATTGCCTTTGCCGCCCAAACCGACCGGCCATTTCACCGAGGCGTTCTTTCCTACGCGCTTCGCCCATTCAGGACTCACGCTGCTCAGGTAATCCGTAAAGATGTAGCTTGTGCCGCTGCCATCCGACCGATGAACCACGACCAAATCCATGTTCGGCAGCCTGGCTCCCGGATTGGATTTCGCGATCCGCGGATCATTCCATTTCGTAATCTTCCCGAGAAAAATATCCGCTATCACATCCCCCCCGAATTTCAACTGGGGACTGCCCGGCAAATTGTAGGTAATCACCACCGCTCCCGCGACTGTTGGAATATGCAGGATTTTTCCTGGGGCTTTCGCCAGATTCTCATCGCTCATTGGCGCGTCCGATGCCCCAAAATCCACCGTCTGTTCGAGAATCTGCTTTTGCCCGCCACCGGAGCCAATCGATTGATAATTGAAGCGAACCGAAGGATCGACCTTCACATACTCGCTGAACCATTTCTGGTAAATCGGGTTGGGAAATGTCGCGCCCGCTCCGTTGATCAACATCTGGGCCGAACCTTGGTAAAGGCTGGCGGCCACCACACCACAGGCAAGAAATTTGTGCAGGGATTTCATATTCTTTCGTTTCCTAATCGTGCGTCAACCTCGTTGGTGGCTGTCACGGCAATGTGGCGAATGTGTTACAAACGTGTGACAACCGCCGATCTCTCGCTCATCCTCGCTGATCCCCCGACCCAAGTTTAAACTCGCGACCGGAATGCTCCTGAACTAAAATACTGCCGTCCTGCTCCCATAGCTCAAATGGATAGAGCAGCGGTTTCCTAAACCGTTGATCCAGGTTCAATTCCTGGTGGGAGTACCATGGTCCACGTTCGACAGCATCCCATCGGGCAAATCAAAGTCGGCATATTCGATGTGCGGCACGCGGCGACGCGCGGAACTCCGGGATCGGCCCGAGGGCATGAAGCAGCAGCGGGCGCATCAACAATGCATCGCCTGCGGCGGCGCCGCAGACCACCTCCTGATTTTCCGAACGCAACTTTCTTATCGCCTCAGCCGAGAGAAGCCCAAACCGGTCCGACCCGGTATAACAAACGTCACCGCCGCATCCATTCTTGCGTCGGCAAAAACGAACTTGCTGCTTCACGCGCTTTGCGCACGATTGACCTCCAATGCAGACCGACCCCCGCGAATTGACCGATCATTCCACGGATTCGAACTAACAATAAGATGCCTTTGCTCGAAATCCGCAATTTGCAAATTGACTTTGGCAAGAACTCCAATGTCATGCGCGCAGTGGACGGCCTCTCGCTGCAAATTGAAGCCGGGAAGAGTCTGGCTTTGGTCGGTGAGAGCGGTTCGGGCAAAAGCATTACCGCCCTTTCAATTGCCCGGTTGGTACCTCCTCCAGCGCGCTATCCCGACGGCCAGATTCTATTGGAGGGCCGCGATGTGCTTGCCATGAAAGGTTCCGAATTGCGTCAAATCCGCGGCGGTGTCGTCAGCTACGTCTTTCAGGAACCCGGAGGGTCTCTCAATCCCGTCTTTCGAATCGGCAGCCAGATTAAAGAAACGCTGAAACTCCACCGTCCGGATGACGCCACCGACGCCGAAGTGGTGCGATTGCTCCGGTTGGTCGGAATTCCTGCGCCCGAAGAACGAGCGCGTTCTTATCCGCACCAAATGTCCGGCGGGATGCAACAGCGGGCGATGATCGCCATGGCAATTGCCTCCCGGCCCAAACTGCTGGTAGCTGACGAACCAACGACCGCTCTCGATGTTACAATTCAGGCACAAATCATCGACTTGCTGGCAAATCTTAAGACGCAATTCGGAATGTCTATTTTGTTAATCACGCACAATCTCGGAATCGTTTCGGATTTGGCCGATGATCTCGCCGTCATGTACGCGGGCCAAATCGTTGAAACCGGTCCAGCAAACGAGGTTCTAAAAACGCCGGCACATCCCTATACCCGCGCGTTAATCAAATCGGTGCCGGGGGAAAG
>JADMIO011411982.1_pt1 | contig 10713 bp, 6 predicted proteins | sample 8958161 | NCBI WGS metagenome assembly JADMIO01 (sample SAMN16585339, study PRJNA669376) | soil metagenome | isolation source: Crop rotation soil | place: USA: Cullars Rotation, Alabama | collected 2011 | reverse complement strand
GAATCAACTCTACATCTTTAATCTCAGCAGTAACACCGCCAAGCGCATCACCGAAGGACCACGCGCCACGCGTGATGCGATGTGGATTGGCGACACGATTTACTTCAACTCCGATCGCGACGGGCACTTCAATCTTTATGCCTACAACATCTCGAACGGCCGGACTACGCAGATCACTACTAATAGAACGTGGGATCTGCGTTGGCCCAGTTCAGACAACGAAAACCAGATCATTTATGAGTTGAGCGGCGAGCTTCAGGTGCTCGACACGAGAACGAAGAAGAGCACGCCGATTACGATCACTGTTCCTGATGAAGGTAACGCGCGTCGTCCGAGCCGTGTGTCGGCTGCGAATTTGATCGAATCGGTTGGTTTGAGTCCGAAGGGCGAGCGTGCGTTGTTTGCTGCGCGCGGCGACATCTTCAGTGCGCCGATTGAAAAAGGTCCGACGCGAAACCTGACCGAATCGTCGGGCGCGCATGACAAGTGGCCAAGTTGGTCACCTGACGGATCTCAGATCGCATTTATCTCTGACAAGAGTGGTGAAGAGGAACTCTATCTCGTACCGCAGGATGGTTCGAAGCCTGCGGAGCAGATCACGCAAGGTGGTTCTGCGATGCGTTACGCGCCGGACTGGGCGCCTGACGGAAAGCGAATCGCGTTCAGTGATAAAGACGGAAAGCTCTACGCGATCACTTTGGCCGATCGAAAGCTCGTGGAAGTGGCCGATTCGCCGCGTGGACAGATTCGTGATTACACGTGGTCACCGCGTGGAAACTTCCTCGCGTTCTCGATGTCGAATCAGAATCAGTTTCAGTCAGTATTTGTTTGGAGTGCGGCTGATGGACAACTCCGGCGCGTTACCGATGAGTCGTTCAACTCGTATGGTCCAACATGGGATCCGCAGGGCAACTATCTCTACTTTCTGAGTGACCGCGAGTTTGCGCCGCAGATTTCAAACGTCGAATTCAACTTCGCTACTAATCGTCCGACGTATATCTACGCGATGGCATTGCGCAAAGACGTCAAGCATCCGTTTCCGCCGGAAAGCGATGAAGTGACGATCGCGAAGACTGATGAAGCGCCAAAGCCGGCTGCGTCACCAGCGGCGGAGAAACCTGCGGAGACTCCTGCTGAAGCGAAGCCTGAGGCAGCACCGCCGAAACCTCCTGCCACGATGAATATCGACTTCGACGGTATCGTGAATCGTGTCGCGCGCGTTCCGGTAAACGCCGACAATTATTTCGGATTGTCAGCGAAGGCTGGACATTTGCTTTACGTCGTTGGCGGCGCGCCTTACTACGGTCGTGCGGGTGATCGCACTGCGTCGTTGCGCATCTATGCGTTGAAAGATCGCAAGGAAACAACCCTCGCCGAAGACATTCGCGGTTACGTGCTTTCTGACGATGGTTCCAAGGTCCTGGTCGCCCAGGGACCGGGATACAACCTTTACGATGCCACGCCGCAGGGCGAAAGAACGCGCAAGGCAGTCGCGACTTCTGGTCTGTATGTCGACCGCGTGCCGATGGAGGAATGGAACCAGATCTTTAACGAAGTCTGGCGACGTTATCGCGATTGGTTCTACGTCTCAAACATGCACGGCTTCGATTGGGTCGCGCTGCGCGAGCAGTACAAACCGTTGCTCAAGTATGTGGCCCATCGTTCGGATTTGAATTACGTGATCAGTGAAATGATCGCAGAGCTCACCGTGCAGCACGCTTACATCGATGGCGGTGATTTTCAGATTCCGCCGCGGCCGCGCTACGGTTTGCCGGGCGCGCGTTTTGAGTTCGACCAGCAGGCCGGTCGCTATCGCATCGCGAAGATCTTCGACGGTGAGAACTCTGAAGATATTTATCGCTCGCCGTTAACGGAAGTGGGCGTGAATGCGAGTGTGGGCGACTACGTGCTCGCGATCGATGGCGAAGAGTTGAAGGGAACGGATGACATTTACCGGCTGTTGCGAAACAAGGGTGACAATCCGGTCCAACTCACGCTCAACAAGACGCCTACGCTTCAGGGAGCGCGGATCGTTTCGTATCGTCCGATCACCGACGAACAAAACCTGATCTATCTCGACTGGGTGGACCACAATCGCGAACGAGTCTCGAAAGCGACGAACGGTCGTGTTGGTTATCTCCACGTTCCTGACATGGGCGCGAACGGGATTCGTGAGTTTATCAAGTGGTACTACCCGCAACTTCGCAAGGAAGCGCTGATCATCGACGTGCGTGCAAACGGAGGTGGCAACGTTTCGCGCATGCTTATTGAACGGCTGCGGCGCAAAGTGCTCGCGCTCAACTACTCGCGTACTAACGACGATGCGAGTACTTATCCCGACGGCGCGTTCATTGGACCAATGGTGACGTTGCTCGACGAGAACTCAGCATCTGACGGCGACATCTTCCCGGCGATGTTCCGCGAAGCTGGACTTGGACCATTGATTGGCAAACGTTCGTGGGGCGGTGTTGTAGGTATCACGAATCGCGGTCAACTCATCGATGGCGGTACGGTGAATGTGCCGGAGTCGGGACTCGCGAGCAAGACGGGCGAGTGGATCATCGAAGGCTACGGCGTCGATCCGGATATTGAAGTCGACAACGATCCGCAGTCAGTGATCGCCGGCAAAGATCCGCAGCTCGAGCGCGCGATTGTTGAAGTAATGGCGAAGCTGAAAGCGCCGGTTAAGTTGCCGCCGAAGCCCGCGCCACCAGTGAAGACGATCAACCGGCGCGAGACTTCAAAAGCGACCGAGCAAGGCAATAACTGATTTCACGCAAAGGCGCAAAGCCGAGCCGCAAAGGCGCAAAGAGGAATTTGAATCTTCTTTGCGCCTTTGCGCCTTTGCGTCTTTGCGTGAAACTTTCTGTCAGTCCTATTCCGCCACTAATCCCGCAAACAGTTCCGTAACCGAAACCTCAAACCCTTCGAGCACGCGCGACTGCGCCTGTTGGCCGCGTGAGTATTTCAAAACATGCCACACCAGCTTCTCGCCGATCTTGCCAGCGTGACGCACGTCGATGGATGCAGAGAATGGATTGATCAGCCACAACTCACGAACGCCGAGCGCCAGATACGTGTCGGCTTTAGTGGTGTGATCGTAAATAATCGTACGGCGCGAAGAAAATTCGAAGACAATATCGGCTGAAGCGCGCATTTTCCCACAGGTCTTTCGCAACTCTCTCGAGACGTACATCAGATCCGGCTCAAGGTAAGTCGGAGCATCAGTGTCGATATAAATCGGCTCAGGCGGAAAGTGCATATCACCTTCAATGTTATTGGCATCGATGAACCTGACCAATAACCTGAGCATTCGTGAGGCGACATCCCCGTGAGGCGGGTGGGGGCGCGGAACCAGAAAAAGAAACCCTCCAATGAGGTTATAGCGCGCATGGTCCTCTCGCTCAGGCAAGTCCCAAAACTCTTCGAGAGTGTAGCGTCGCAGGAGTGGTGAGAAATTGATCTCGATCGATGTTTCGATTTCTGGAGTTCGCATCTATTCTCTAACGCGCAACTTCTCTGTAGGGAGTATAGCCGGTAAGCCTTTATGCTGCCAGCAGCGCACTGGTCCATGAACTCGTCGCGAGCAGGGCGTACCTTTCTTCGTTCTCGCCCCGCATATGTAAGTGTCGTCCACCGTTGCGCTCACCGGCGCGCTCATTGAACTTTGCGTGGCTGTTGTATTAACAAGTCGCTCAATCACCAGTGGCGACGGTTTCTGTCTCGTACCTCGTCCGATCAAAACTCCGAGCACCAGGAAAGCAAACGCCGCCAGAGCTCCACGCAGTAATCGTGTTCGAGTGAACCGTGCGGAGCACTTGTCGCAGAACCGCCTGCTGGTCCAAAAGCGCCAGCGCAGCCGGACGATCTTCTCCCCGCATTCGGAGCAAAAATTTGGACGATAATTCGTGAGGAGCGACAATTTTATGAGGTTCCTTTCCGATCCGCTGCCCGCATTATAGGACATTCGCGCCGAAAGCAACCGATCCCCGCTCGTTTGCGTCCGAAATCAGCACGTTTGAAAAACTCAGAACGGGCGGGCATACTTTGCAGACCGATTTTCCCATGAGTTACCTGAAACAGCTCCTTTTTCTAGCCATTTTAACGATAGTTGCCGTTGCCCCGATTGCGGCCCAGGATGTCGATGATGTCGTCCGCACCAACACTTCGCTGGTGCAGTTGAACATTGGTGTGGTTGATAAGCAGGGCCGTGCAGTTACTTCCTTAACGCAAAAAGATTTTGTGGTTTATGAAGACGGAGTGAAACAGGCGATTCAACACTTCGAACCTGTCGATGCGCCATTCAGTCTCGTATTGATGCTCGATATGTCGGGCTCGACGCTCAATTTTCGTCAGCAGTTGAAACTCGCGAGCCAGCGTTTTCTCGACGCGCTTGCGCCTGAGGATCGCGTGGCTGTTGTTCAGTTCAACAAAGATGTGAAGTTGTTGAGTGGTTTCAGTGTGAATCGTGAGAAAACGTATTACGCGATCGATATTGCTTCGGGCGCCGGTGAAACTAATTTTTATCAGGCACTCAAATACGCGCTCAAAGAGTTGGACAAAGAAGGCAAGCGACGCAAAGCGATCGTGGTGTTGACTGATGGTCTTGACACGCAACTGCGCAACTCCGATCGCAGCAGTCTCGCGAAAGCACAAACGAATGAAGAAGCATTGGCGACGATCGATCCACATTCGAGTGCTGACTTGAACAGCGTGTTAGCGTCAGCAGATCGTCAGGGCGTCACTATTTATCCGCTAGCTTTGCCCTCAGGCGATCCGAAACGTTTGCCGATACAGACGCCGAACATCGTCGGAATTTATGCAGCGGCGCGCGCGCGTTTGCAGTCGCTGGCCGATCGCACTGGCGGCCGTTTGAACGAGATCAATCAGTTGCAATACATGGCGCAACTCTATCGTGAGGTTGCGGCAAATTTGCGGACGCTCTACACCGTCGCATATCAACCGCTGGGCGAACGCCCGCGCGGCAAGTGGCATGAAATCAAGGTCGAGGTCGCGCCTTCCGACCTCACGGCGCGCACCAAACCCGGCTATTACGCGCGTTGAGTAGCGGCATTTTACATATCGCCGCTTAGGCTTTAGTATTAAACGCTCCGCACCCGTAGCTCAGTTGGATAGAGTACCTGACTACGAATCAGGGGGTCGCATGTTCGAATCATGCCGGGTGCACCAACAGGATCAACGACTTGCGGCGGGCTGTATGGTCTGCCGCTTTTCTTTTGCGACAAACTTGCGACAATCTGTGTATTGATGCCGCTGCCGATACTCTGACAGCACCACAATTGCGCCACGCTTTCCTTGATCGGTCGCGTGGATGTACCGCATTGTCGTCACAATCGAAGCGTGACCCATTAGCTCTTTTATCTTCACCACGTCAACGCCGGCGTCGGCTAACCGAGTGCCGAACGTATGGCGTAGATCGTGAAATCTGAAATCGGTGATGCCTGCATTACGACAGGCCGCGGAAAAGGATTTCTTGACATCGGTAAAACGCGTTCCGGTGTCAGGATTCACAAAGACATACTCCGCATCGCCAGCCGTTTCCCGCAACTCGAGGAGAGCTGCCCGGACGATCGGTTCCATCGGTACGGAGCGGTCCTTGTTGGTCTTCGTTTCCTTGAAGGTGATGGTGTTGAGGTCGAAATCCACATTGGCCCAGCGAAGTTTTAATAATTCTCCCCGTCGTGGTCCGGAATAGATAGCTACCGTCAAGAGGGCTCGCAAATACTCGCGCTCCCCAGTCATTTCGGCGAACAATCTGTGTTCCTCCTCGAAGGATAGATGACGAGTTCGCTGATTGTTTTCCGGCAGCAATTGCACCTTCCTGCACGGGTTCTGTGGTATCTCGTCGTAATCAACAGCCATCCGAAAAATGCCAGACAGAATCGCGAGTTCCCGGTTCACCGATGCCGGTTTTCGCGTTCTGCCGTAGCGAGTGATTGACTGCATTCGTTTGATTTTGAACTCCTCGATCATCTGATGATCGATTTCGCTCAAGCTCTTGTTCCCGAAGTGACGGCAGAAAACTTCCGCGTGATATTCGTCGTCACTACTGGAACGTTTGTTTGCCCTGGACCAGGGTAGGTACGTACTGCGCACAAACTCAGCGAACGGTATGCTTGCCGTGACTTTGCCGTACTTGCGCTCATAGATTTTCGTCTTGATTTTTGTCTCGGCTTGCTCCGCTTGTATCTTCGTGCGCGCCTCGGGTAATGCCCCTCTGTATCTCTGTCTGCGGATCATGAAATCATAGTGATAACGTGTTCCGCGTTTTCGGATTGTCATCCGATTGCTCCTTTCCGGTTGCAGCCGCCAGGAGCGGGCGCCACTTTACCACATATCGCTCGAAGCCCGCGTTTCTTTTCACGTTTGCGATCAGCTTCCGTCGCGACATCCAGTGCTGATTCGCATGTAACTGTGTGACTGGTGGCTCTGGGCGCTTTGGCAACAAATTTCTTGACGCGCGAATCGCGAACAATCAAGGGACAAGTTTCCTTCCTGTCGATCACGATCTGAATATTTCTGTTTCCGTGGGTTGCTTCGGGCAGAGGCTCAGCCCTTGGGTCATCCATCGTGCTTGGCTGTCGTGCTCTACATCCATTGCTATACTGTTCTTAGAAGATCCTGGCTCCGATCTCATTATTAATTGACGGGAGATCAGGGTCGAACTTCCAGCGACTCGCAAATATTTGCCCTCAGGCACCGCGGCTTTTTCGATCTGCGTGATTTCAGCATTCGTCGACCTGAAACTCACGTAATTGATCGCTTTGATTCACTCATTTGCCTCATTTCTTCCCTGTGCACATTGTGTTTGCAGGAGCATGCGCCATTTGACCACGTATACGTGTAAAGCACTGCAAGAGTTGGACCAAGCCGATGTATACGCGCCGCGTATACGCCACCGCCACGCGAGCGGGGGTGTCGTGTCTCGCTTATTCAGGTGCGCAGCACCTTCTCGAATCACCCGAGTTGCGTTTGAGGAGTATGCGATGATTTGAAAAATGAGCCTGGGGACAATCAACTTGAACGAGAAACAACGACGTCGTTTGCCGAGATTCACACCATCTCTTTTCGTGGTCTCACCCTCCAGATCCATAGGGCAATCGCCGTCGCAAATACTTATCTCTTTGGCAGTTATTTGAGTCCGAACTCTGTTTGCTTCCTTTCCTCTTTCGGGAGGCTTTGCTTTGCCACTCCAACTCACGGAGCGCGGCGCAGCATACCCTTGATGCTGCGGCTAGAATGGCAAGACGAACGGAGGAGCTTTTGTTTTCCTCCTCCGGTCGGCGCGCCATTCATAGCCGCGGCGTCAAGGGCGCGCGGGCCTGAATACATGAGCGGACAATCTCACGGAGCACACGTCGGAGATTTTCACTGAGCAATGCCACTTTACGTCAGGGTTACATTCCTGAAGTCGTCGTGGCGCTCCATTTCACAACAATCGGAGAGTATGAAGCGGCGCTCTGGTCAGCACGCGAGTTTGAGCTTAAGAGCCTGGAGACACGAGCGGAAGGCGACTGCAGCCCCATACCAAACACGTTCGTTTAATTAGCTGTAGCACCTTGGAAACCGAAAGGAAAGGAATGGAAGGCGAGGCGTTTGATAAGACTGATTAAGTTTCCGAGCATCACCAGGCGCCGCTAGCTTGGAAAAAAACATAATGCAGAGGATTCTTTCCGAAGTTTCGCCGCAAGAGTAGTGAAGGTTTAGGAGATTGAAGCCTCGTGGTTATCACGAACGCGCGGCGAACACTTTGGAAAGAATCGGATTGGACGAAACCGCGGTCGGTGCTATGGCGATTGAATGAACCAAGCACCTAACCGTAAAGCCGTGGGAAGAGCGTGCGGTGGATGTCGTTGACAATGACGAGAGAAAGCTCATGACAAGTGGTCCTTCTTCAGTTGCAGATCCGGCTGGGAGATGATTAGCTTGCGGGCAAAAGCGCGAAGTTCGGCGCTCATGCCTGAAGCTAGACACACCCGTCTCGAGACACGCCGGTTTGCAGTTGTGTAGCAGTGAAGCTCTTCGCAAAAACTTCTTCTCTTTATGATGAATCGAAGCTCTGAACCGCAACTACGGTGATGCGTTCGCTACCAGCATAGCTGACCAACGGAACCAGCAGCCGCGCGAACTTCATGTAGCCGATGCGACAAACGCGACAATGATCCAGCGATTCGCCGGTAACGGTTTCATAGAGAGTCTTATAGTCGCGCGGAAGCGACGGTGTAGTGGGAACTCCGGCGCCCAGCAGTTGGCGACAACGCGCCAGTCGCTCGCGGCGGCGACGATTGGCCAGCAATCCGAATTGGCGAATGCGTTGAAAGCCGCGCGGTAATACGTGCAACAGGAAGCGACGTATGAACTCGTCGGCCTTGAGGGTCATCAGCGATTGTTGATTAGCGTGACGGTAGTCTCGCCATTTGAAGGTAACGTTGCCACCTTTCACAGACAGCAATCGATGGTTCGAGATGGCCACGCGATGGGTGTAGCGACCGAGATAGGCCAGGACTTGTTCTGGCCCACCGAACGGAGGCTTGGCATAAACCCACCACTCCCGTGCTCGCAGGCGGGCGAGCCATTAAAGCTGAGTTTGTCATTCTCGTAAGCGCGTTCCAGACCCTGCAGGAATAATCGCCGAAACAAACGCGCCAGCACATTAACGGATAGAAAGAATCCTGGACGACAACTGATCCAACGTTCTCCGTTAACTGATAGACCACCACCGGGAATGACGCAGTGCAGATGCGGATGATGGCCAAGAGTTTGGCCCCAGGTGTGCAGCACGGCCAGAAAGCCGATCTCCGCGCCGAGGTGTCGCGGATCGGCCGCGATGGTGCGCAACGTCTCGGCCGCCGCAGAGAACAGCAGGTTATACACAACGCGCTTGTTCTGTAAGGCCAAAGTAGCGAGTTGCTCCGGCAGCGTGAACACTAGATGGAAGTATTCCACCGGCAACAGATCCGCGAGACGCGCCTCGAGCCAGCGCGCTTTCGCCAGCGACTGACACTTGGGGCAATGGCGATTGCGACACGAGTTATAAGAGATGCGTTGGTGGCCGCACGCATCGCACTGCTCAACATGTCCGCCCAAGGCTGCGGTGCGACAACGCTCGATGGCGCGCATGACTCGACGCTGCTCTGGCGACAGCGTGTGCGTGAGTCTGAAGTCGTTCCCGCACTGGCGGAAGATGTCGGCCACCTCCAACGGAGGTCGCATCCTCAGAAGCGGTCAGCGTCAACCTGATAAGCCAGAGCTTCCAGCGGGCTGGCCGCGGCGCGCACCGTTCCGGTAGAGACGTGTGTGTAGACTTCGGTAGTGCGCACGTTGCGATGGCCCAGCAAAGTTTGAATGATGCGAATGTCGCTTCCGTTTTCCAGTAAGTGCGTGGCGAAACAGTGGCGCAAGGCGCGTATGGTGACCGGCTTCTTCAGACCAGCGGCTTTACCAGCCTTGCGACAAGCTTCTACCGCCGCGTGATTACTGACCGGTTGTTCCGGATGCTTGCCGGGGAAGAGCCAGGTCTTTGGTCGCTCGCGCTGCCAATAGCGACGCAAGACAGTTAGTAAGCTAGGCGCGAGCATCACGTAGCGATCTTTCTGGCTTTGCCCTGGCGGACCCGGATGACCATGCGGCTGGAGTCAATATCCGAGACTTGCAGATGCGTGACTTCCGAGACGCGTAGACCAGCAGCGTAAGCAGTCATCAACAGGGCCAAATACTTTGGCTGGCGCACCGCGTCAAAGAGTTGCTTGACTTCCTCCTGACTGAGCACCACGGGTAGCCGCTTAGCGTGCCGTGGATAAGCAATCTGACTGATGGCCCAGTCGCGCTTGAGCGTAACGCTATAAAGAAACCGCAAAGCGCTGACTATTTGAATGAGATAACTCAAAGAGACGCGGCGCTCGTTGACCAGATATACTTGGTACTGACGAATCTCTTCTGGCCCCAGCAACTCCGGCGATTTGCCGAAGTAGCGGGCGAAGTTAGCAATGCAGGTGACGTAAGCTCTGATGGTGTGCTCGGACCGATTGCGTACTTTCAGATCATCGATCAGGCGTTGACGAAGAGTGGTCATGCGAAAGCTCCTTTCACGGGCAGAATGTTCGTTTGGTCACAAACATTATGCTCTGCCGGAAGGAGCTTTCTCTTGCCTGGAAATCGATCCGCGATATACCGCTACTCTCGCGAGCTTACCGCGTAGCGGTTTTGTTCAATCCAGTTTTATCAGACGACCGTCCTTATGGAGGATTTATTTACCGATCAAGTTTATCAGCCCCAATCCCAGTGGGCCGACATTAAATCGCGGATCCGATGACTCAGGCCGCGAGTGTCATAATCCAACTCGAAACAAGTGGGATCATCACTATCCCAAATAATAAAGTTTTCTCTCGATGGGCTTGCGAAGATCTCTGATTCGACAATAATACTTGGCGGGGCGGGATGAAGCGCACCCAGATGTGCGACAGAGCCGAGATCGACAGAAACGTCGACATCAGTTGTGTCAATCCAGCCCAACTGCAGGAATCCTGGAATAAAATCCTTGAACGAAGCCATCACTTGGTGGAGCCCACATAAAGCCAGAACAGCATTGCTATAGGTTGCCACTTTATAATTATTCAGCCGATCGTGCTTCACAAGATTGTATGCTTTCCACCACTCTGGTTGAGTATTGGTCCAACTCCTGAAGGGTTGCAA
>JADMIO010972916.1_pt1 | contig 10713 bp, 7 predicted proteins | sample 8958161 | NCBI WGS metagenome assembly JADMIO01 (sample SAMN16585339, study PRJNA669376) | soil metagenome | isolation source: Crop rotation soil | place: USA: Cullars Rotation, Alabama | collected 2011 | reverse complement strand
CCGTGCTGGTCAATGAGACCGCCGATATCCTGCAATTCCGCGGCAAGGTTCAGCCCTTCCTCGAACTGCCCGCAGGCCGCGCCTCCCTCAACCTGCTGAAACTCGCCCGGGACAGCATCGTCCTGCCCCTGCAGCGCGCCCTGCGCCGCGCCCAGATCGAGAATCGTCCCGCCAAGGAAAAGGCCGGGTCCGTGGACTCCACGCGGCAGGTGACGATCGAAATCCAGCCCATTCGCAATCTCCAGGCCCGTTGTTTCCTCGTGGTTTTTGAGGAAACCTTCGTGACACCGCCCAAGTCCGCCAAATCGGGCGGACGAACGACCATCGCGCCCGCGGACCGTCGCAAGCTCGGCGCCCTGCGCCGCGAGCTGGTCGAGACCCGCGAGCACCTCGACACCGTCCGCGAGCAGCACGAGACGACGATGGAGGAACTGCAGGCCTCCAACGAGGAGGTCCAGTCGTCGAATGAGGAATTGCAGAGCCTCAACGAGGAGCTGGAGACCTCGAACGAGGAGCTCGAGTCCGCCAACGAGGAATTGACGACCCTCAACGAGGAGCTGGCGACCCGCAACGTGGAGCTGCGGGAAAGCGAGCAGCGCCTCCGCGAACAGGCCGATCTCGTGGAACTCGCCCCGCTGCTCGCCCGTTCCACCAAGGATCGGATCATCTTCTGGAACCGCGGCGCCGAACAGCTTTATGGCTTCACGAAGGAGGAAGCGCTCGGGCAGACGAGCCATCTCCTGCTGCGCGCGCAATACCCGGAACCGCTCGAGCAAATCCAGGCCAAGCTGATGAAAGAAGGCCAGTGGGTGGGCGAGGTTTCGCACCGCCGCAAGGATGGCACCGAATTGAACATCGCGGCGCAATGGGTCGTCCATGCGGATGACCAGAAGCGCACGCGGGCCGTGCTCGAGATCAACACCGACATCACGGCCCGCCGCCGCGCCGAGCGTTCATTGCGCGATGCGCAGGAATTGAACACCCGCATCCTGCAGAGCACGCCGGACTGCGTGCTCGTCCTCGATCTCGCCGGTCGCATCCTATTTGCCAACAGCGTCTCCGCCAAACCCCGCGCCGAGGGCGGCCTTGCGGCGGAAAAGGGCATGCACTGGAGCTCGTTGTGGGCGGGCGACTCCCGCGCCCCGGTGGACGCCGCGGGACGGACGGCGCTCGGCGGCGAGCTCACCCGCTTCCAGGCCATTGGTGCCGGCGAAGAGCAGTCGAGCCGTTGGTGGGACATTGCCATCCAACCCATCGAGGATTCCTCCGGGTTGCCCGAACGCTTGCTGGTCGTGGCCCGCGACATCACGGAGCAACGCCTGAATGAACTCGGCGCGGTCCGGGAGGCCAAGCTGGCCACCCTGCGCGCGGAAGTCGCGGTGGAAGTGGCCCGCGGAGGCGAGCTGGTGCCGATTCTCCAGCAGCTCGCGCAGACGATCGTGCAGCACACCGGCGCCGCGCACGTGCGGATCTGGCTGTTCGATGGGCAGGACGGGCTGCGCCTGCGGGCGAGCGCGGGTCTCTATCCCAAACTCAACGCGCAGCAGTCCCTAATCAAGGTCGGCGAGGGCCGCATCGGCATCATCGCCTCGACCAAGCAGTCGTTCGTCACCCACCAGGTCGCCACCGACCCCGAACTCTGCGATCCCGCCTGGGCGAAGCGCGAGGGCATCAAGTCCTTTGCCGGCCATCCCCTGATGTATGAATCCCGCGTGATTGGCGTCATGGGCGTGCTCATGCGGGAAAGACCCGATTCGCACGTGCTCCGCGAAATCAGCCTGTCCGGCGAGGCGATCGCCCTCCTGGTCCAGCGCAAGCAGGCCGACGAGGAACACAACCGGCTCCTGTGCGAGGCGATGGAGGCGCGCAATACCGCCTTGGCCGCATCGCGGGCGAAGGACGAGTTCCTCGCCGCGCTTTCCCACGAGCTGCGCACCCCGCTCAATCCCGTGCTCCTGCTGGCCAGCGACGGCGCGGAGAATCCCGAGATGCCGGCGGCCGTCCGCTCGACCTTCGAGACGATCCGCAACAACATCAGCCTCGAGGCGAAACTCATCGACGATCTGCTCGACTTGACGCGGATCGCCCACGGCAAGCTCACGCTCGACATGAAACTCGTCGACTTGCACGTCGTGCTGGCCGATGCGGCCCGCATCGTTTCCGCAAGTGTCGAGGGCCGTCCCTCGCCCATCACGCTCGAGCTGCAGGCCGCCCAAGCCCAGGTCGCCGGTGATCCCGTGCGCCTCCAACAGGTTTTCTGGAACCTCCTGATCAATGCCGTGAAATTCACGCCGGTTGGCGGCACCATCACGATCGCCACCAGGCTCAAGGACGACCAAACGATTGTCATCGAGGTCCGCGACACCGGCATCGGCCTGCGGGAGTCCGACATCGGCCGCATTTTCGATCCCTTCTCGCAGGTCGAGCGCCGGCGCGGCGGCCTGGGCCTCGGCCTGGCCATCTCGCGGCAGCTCCTGGAGCAACATCGCGGCGCCATCCGTGCGATCAGCGAGGGCCCGGGCAAGGGCTCCACGTTCATCGTCGAGCTTCCGCTCGCCAAGGAGGGCGCGCCCTTCCGCCGTGAAGCGGCGTCCGAGAATCTGGGGGCGGTGGCACCCACGCACCGCGGCGCCAACGGCCAGCGCCCGCGGCTGCTGCTGGTCGAGGACCATGCGTCCACCCGCCACACCCTGTTCGCCCTGCTTACACGGAGAAACCTCGAGGTGGTTGCCGCGAGTTCCGTCGCCGAGGCGCGGGAGCGCTTCCGCCAGGGACGATTCCAACTCGTGCTTTCCGACCTCGGCCTGCCGGATGGCGATGGCTATTCGCTGCTCGCCGAGCTCCGCGCGAAGCAGCCCGATCTAATCAGCATCGCGCTGAGCGGTTACGGCACCGAGGACGACCATTCCCGCTCGCGGGAAGCGGGCTTTGCGCATCACCTGACAAAGCCGATCAGCATCTCCGCGCTCGATGCGATTATCGCCGGGGTGTTGGAGGCCGGCCGCGGAACCCATCCGACCGTCCCCATCGTCCCGACCGGGTGACCAATGGAAAAACAAACGCCGCCCGGATGGGGCGGCGTCGCGGGATCAAACCGGCAGCTGCGGGCGGGTCGGCTCGGGCCAGTCGACGTGGAAGAATTTTCCGCGCGGCTGGTCGACGCGCTCGTAGGTGTGCGCGCCGAAATAGTCGCGCTGGGCCTGGAGCAGGTTGGCCGGCAGGCGGGCCGAACGATAGCTGTCGTAATAGGCGAGGGCCGAGAAGAACGTCGGGGCCGGCACGCCGCACTCGGCGGCGAGCGAGATGACCTTGCGCCAGTTGGCCTGCGCCTTCTTCACCGTCTTGTTGAAGTACGGGTCGAGGAGGAGATTCGCGAGGTTCGGGTTGCGGGCGTAGGCCTCGGTGATCTTCTGCAGGAAGCCGGCGCGGATGATGCAGCCGCCCCGGAAGATCTGCGCGATCTCGCCGAAGTTGAGCTTCCAACCGTATTCCTGCTGCGCGGTGCGCATGAGCTGGAAGCCCTGCGCGTACGAGCAGATCTTCGAGCAATAGAGCGCATCGTGGATCGCCTGGACCAGCGCCTTCTTCGCGCCGCGAAACTTCTTGCCCGGGCCCTTCAGGATCTTCGAGGCGGCGACGCGCTCGTCCTTAATGGCGGAGATGCAGCGCGCGAACACGGCCTCGGCGATCGTCGGGGCGGGCACGCCCATGTCGAGCGCGTTGGTCGAGGTCCACTTGCCCGTGCCCTTCTGGCCGGCGGTGTCGAGGACGACGTCGACGAACGCCTTCTTCTTCGTGGCCGGGTCCTTCTGCTTGAGGATGTCGGCGGTGATCTCGATCAGGAAGCTGTCGAGCGCGCCGCGGTTCCATTCGGAAAAGATCTCGCCCATCTCGGCGGGCTTGAGGCCGAGCAGGCCGGACATCAGCGCGTAGGCCTCGCAGATCATCTGCATGTCGCCGTACTCGATGCCATTGTGAACCATCTTCACGTAGTGGCCCGCGCCGTTCTCGCCGATGTAGGTCGTGCAGGGCACGCCGCCGGAAACGGGTTTGCCGGGGGCGGCGCCGGGGATCGGCTTGCCGGTCTTGGCGTCGACCTTCGCAGCAACGGCTTCCCAAATGGGCTTCAACTCCTGCCACGCGGCGAACTCGCCACCGGGCATGAGTGACGGGCCGAAGCGCGCGCCTTCCTCGCCACCGGACACGCCGGAGCCGATGAAGCGCAGGCCTTTTTCGCGGAGCGCCTTCTCGCGACGGATCGTGTCCGTCCACAGCGCGTTGCCGCCGTCGATGATGATGTCACCGGGCTCGAACACCGCGGTGAGCCCGTCGATCACGGCGTCAGTCGGCTTGCCGGCCTGGACGAGGATGATGGCCTTGCGGGGCTTCGAAAGGGAGGCGGCGAACTCCTGGAGGGTCTTGGTGCCCACGACGCCACCCGGCGTGTTCGGGTTGTCGGCGACGAACTTTTCCGTCTTCTCCGTGGTGCGGTTGTAGACCGAAATCTGAAAGCCGTGGTCGGCGATATTAAGGGCGAGATTCTGACCCATCACGGCGAGGCCGATGAGTCCGATGTCAGAGTGGGTTTTGGCCATAAAGAGCTACCAGAAGTAGCGCTCGCGCCGCCAAAGACCAACCCGTTTTTCTGGCCTAACCGTGTAATAACCCAGCCCGTTGACTGGTCAGGGTTTGGGCGTCGTGGCCTGCTTCGAGGCGTAGGAGTTCGCGCTCGGGAAGAATGGCGCGATGCGATCCACCAGCGGGGTCAGGAATTTCGGCTCGGTGCGGTTGTAGACCCAGTTGAAAAACAGGACGGTGCCGACCACGAACACGATGATTGCCGCGATGATCTTGTTCATCTTCATCACCCGGCGGAACAGGAAGATCGTCAGGATGAAAGCGAGGATCGCGATGGCGATCTTCCCCCAGATCTCAGGCGGCAGCGTCTTGAGTTTTTCGAGGGCGGTGACGGCGAGCAGCGGCATGGCTTAGGGGTTACCCGGAATGGGCGGGGAGACGAGTCATTTTTACACCCGCGGATGGGTTTACTGGGCTTTGACCGCGACCTGTTCGAAGTGATCCCAATTGTAGGACGTCTTGAAAAGGTGGAACGCGGCCTCTGGACGCGTTTTCAGGATGCGCAACAAAGGAGTGAGATACCTACGCCCAACCAACCCGTCCGGAGGCCGGGTTCCACCTCAATTCATTGGTACCGCCCGGCAATGCCCAGGTAATCCAGCAGCCAGGCTTCCTTCCAAATGCGAAACCGGCCTTCCGGCGTGATCTTGCCGTATTCCTCGCGCTCGGCGTGCGGGAGCAGATAGCCGAGCTGGGTGTTGATCATCTCCATCTGCTGCTGCTGCTGGTTGATGTCGTCGAACGGACTGATGTCCCACGGCACGGTGGCCTCGCCGGTGCGGCGGACGCGTTCCTCGTGGCGCGCGACCAGTTTGGCCAGGCTGCGGCGCCAGGGGCTGCGCTCGACGTGCCAGCTTTCGGGATAAAACCCGCCGAAGGGAATGTAGAGATTGTCCGTCACGTAGCGCCGGCCGCCGTCGGTGCGGGTGGCGAGGCTGAAGCAGACCGTGATCGCGCCGTTTTCCTGCGGCACGAAGAGCACGTGCAGCCGCAGCGTCGCATCGTGGTTGTGATAAACCGAGGTGCGCAGCCACACGCCGCCGCCGAGCTCGGCCTTGAGCGCCTGGATCGGCGCGAAGCGCCGGTCGCGCAGCCAGTCGCGCACCTTGAGCAGGCGGCGCTGCGTCGGCCACTCGTCACCGCTGCTGTTCACCACGTAGCGCGGAAACAGCGGCATCGGGCTCAGGCTGATGGCGCTCACCTTGAGCCAGTTGAAACCGGACTCGAGCAGGAACCAGAGGAGGAACACGGCGGCCGCCACGGCCCAGAACGGCCGGTCGAGCCAGCCGAATTGCTCGTTCGTCTGCGCCGCGAACAGCGCGAAGAGGATCCAGCGCAGCCAGCGGATGGGAATCGCGAGCACCGGCGAGGCGATGCTGAGGTTGAGCCAGAAGAGGCCCAGGAGGACCGCGACGGATGGCAGCAGGAACTGGGTGACGGTTTCCGACATGATCAGGAAGCGAAGTGCGTGCCTGCATTCATCGGCACGCCGGCGGGCGTCTTGAAGTCAAGCCGCTCCGCCTTCGCATTCATAGGAAACTCAGCTGAGCCGCACCGGCATGATCACGCACACGAAGCTCTCGAGGGTCTTGAAGACCCCGGGGCTGACCTCGTCCTTCAGCTCGAAGAACACCTCGTCCTTCGTGAGGGCGCGGAGCGGATCCATGACAAACTGCGGGTTGAAGGCCACCTGGAGATCGGGGCCGCTGTAGGAAATCGCCATCGACTCGTGCGACTCGCCGAAGTCCGGCGAGGACGCGGTGATCTCGAGCAGGTTGGCGGAGATTTTGATCTTAACGGAATTCGATTTCTCAGACGTGACCAGCGCGGCGCGGTGCACGCACTGCAGGAAGAGCTCGCGCTCGAGCTTGATGCGCTGGTGCGTCTCCTTCGGGATGACCTGCTGGTAGTTCGGGTAGTTGCCCTCGACCACCTTCGAGAACAGGAAAATGCTGTCGGTCAGGCCGCTCGCGTCCTTGCCGGTCTCGATCTGGAACGCCGCGCGGCGCTCGTTGAAGGCGATCTTCAGTTTCTCGCCCTTGCCGAGGAGGCGCAGCAGCTCAGCCACGGTCTTCGCCGGCAGGATGATCGCGCCGGCGCTGCCGGACGGGACCGTCATTTCCTTGCTGACCAGCGCGAGGCGGCGGCCGTCGGTCGCGACGAGCGCGAGCTTGCCGTCCTTGAAGTTGAAATAGACGCCGTTGAGGATGTAGCGCGTCTCGTCGGTCGATTGCGCGTAGGAAACGTTGCTCAGCATCGTCGCAAGCTCGACCTGTTCCAGGGTGAAGGCCTTGTCGTCGCCCGAGTCCGGCAGCTTCGGAAATTCCTCGGCGCCGATGCCCATGATGCGGAAGTTTGAGCCGCCCGACGCGATCTTGACCTGATGGCTGGCGGTGGAATCGAACGACACATCGACGTTCGGCAGTTCGCGCACGATCGTGGCCAGGCGCTTGACCGGGAGGGTCACCGAGCCGCCTTCCTTCACCTCGGCCTTGATCTTGCAGCGGATGCCGAGATCGAGGTTGGTGGTGGTCAGGGAAATGTGATCCTTCTCCGCCTCGATCAGCACGTTGCTGAGGATCGGCATGGCCGCTTTGGAACCGACGACGTTGAGGACCTGGGCGAGGCCGTTGCTGAAGTGATCGCGGTTGATCTTGAATTTCATTCGTCGATTTGGGCGGGGAGTGCGGTAACTAACAAAGGGTGATTAGAGAGAGATACAATAATGAAAAAGTATCCGTATTATTATGGGACCCTTTTATGCCGATAACCTGCGGTTTTCCGAGGGAAAACGACCGTCCCGCGGGCTGTGAAGGGTGCCTGAATAACCCCGAATAACCGGCTGGTTGTTCACAGCGGAAAGTTATTCGGAACTTTCCTGCTTCATCTTCACAACCTTTCTGCGCAAAGCCCGCATCTGCGCATGGCGGACGCCGCGCTGGTAATGGGCGAAGAGGCCGTAACCGATGTAGCCAAGGAAAAGGAAGAAGAGGGCGACCTCCTGGAGGCGGACGATCAGCACGATGCCCACGAACACGAAAACGAAGGTCTGGAACCGCGTCTTGGTCTCCCAGTTGATCTGCTTGAAGCTCGGATAGCGAATCGTGCTGACCATCAGGAACGACACGAGGATGAGGAGCAGCGGCAGCGCCAGCGTCAATTGCCGCAATTCGCGGGCATTCGCCGCCAGGTTGAGCAGCAACAGCACGAGCGACGCCACGGTGCCGGCGGCGGCGGGAATCGGCAGGCCGACAAAATCCTTGCTCGACTCGTTCTCGGCGCGGTGGAGCAGGGGATTGGTGATGACGTTGAAGCGCGCCAGGCGGACCGCGCCGCACAGGAGGTAAATGAACGCCACCATCCAGCCGAGCTCGCGGAACCATTGGTACTCCTCGCGCGGGGCCAGGATCAGGAAGAACACCATCAGCGCCGGCGTCATGCCGAATGACACGACGTCCGCCAGCGAATCGAACTCGGCGCCAAACAGCGACGTGCGCCCGCCCATGCGCGCGAGCCGCCCGTCGAGCGAGTCGAAGATGACGGCCGCCAGGATCAGCCAGACCGCCTGCGTGTAGAGCGTGATCCAGGAAAGGTTCGCATGCAGCGCGAGGTATTCACCGTTGTCCGTCAGCAGCCGCGCCTGGATGCACTTGATGACGGCCGCGAACCCGCAGAACAGGTTGCCGGCGGTCATCAGGTTCGGCAGGAAATAAATCCGGCTGGCCTGCGTGACGTTGTAGGGATTGTTGCGCTGCTCCAGGTCCGACATGGCGGCGTTACTTGGTCAGGCTCTCGAGGTACTTCCAGAATTTCGAGTCCTGTTCGAACAGCTGCTTTTCGCTCACCGGCAGTTTCATTCGGAAGAGCGCGTCCTCCAGCGAATCCTTGTGCAGGATGTAATGGGTGTGGAGCATCTCGCCCTGCACCTCGAAATAGAACCGGAAGTCGCCGGCGCGCAGCCGGTAGAAGTCCTTGCCGCTGCGGTGGAACTTGCCCAGCGGTTCGCGCGGGTGGGCGAGGTCGGTCGGCCGGATCTTGCTGATCGGCTCGATGGCGTCGAGCTGCGCCAGCTTGTCGAGCTTGTTCAGCTCGCGCATGCTCTGCTCGGAGAAGGTAACCTGATACATGGTGGGTGGGGACAGCGCCGTAACCGTGGAGGGAGCGCCTCGTCTTGTCTAGGCTACGTCACCCCTATATCTCCCCGGACATGAAAACCAGCTCTGTTTCGCTGCTCCTGTTGACCGCCGCCCTGCTCCCGGTTCCCGCCCTGGCCCAGAATGAAATGAAACCGGCGGAACCCGCCAAGGGATCGATCAAGGAAAGCTATCGGGAATACATCCGGAAATGGGACAAGAACGGTGACGGGAAGCTGGATGACGACGAGAAGGCGGCGGCGCACGCCATGATGAGAAAGGAAGGCGGCGGCGGCCAGGCCGACCGGTACAAGGAGGTCCTCAAGCGTTTCGACAAGGATGGGGATGGCCGCTTGAATGACGCCGAGCGCGCCGAGGCGGAAAAGGCCCGCGAAATGGTCGAACGCAACGGTGGCCTGGACAAGTTCCGCGCGTACGTCATGAAGCGCTTCGACAAGGATGGGGACGGGAAGCTCAATGACGCTGAACGCGCCGAGGCCCAGAAATTCCGTGCGGAGCAGGTCAGGAAATTCGACAAGAATGGCGACGGCCAGCTCGACGATGCGGAAAAGGAAGAGGCGCTGAAGGCCTTCATGGCCGAGGAGGCGCAGGCTGCGGCCCCGGCGAAGGCTCCCGAGAAGCCGGCGGAGAAGAAGTAAACTAGGCCGTTGGGAGTACGGCATCGCTATTGCGCGGGTGGCGGCTGCGGCTACAGTGCCGCACCCTCATCCCCATGTCCGTGACCCTGGCAGATATTCGCGCCGCACGACGGCGCATCGCGGGCGGCGTCATCGTCTCGCCCTGTCCCGCCTCGATTCCCCTTTCCGAAATCACCGGCGCGCGGGTTTTCTGCAAACTCGACAACTTTCAGCGCACCGGCTCGTTCAAGGAACGCGGCGCGCGCAATGCACTGCTCCAACTCGAGCCGGGCCAGCGCAAACGCGGCGTCATCGCGGCCTCCGCCGGCAACCACGCGCTCGGCCTCGCCTATCACGGCCGGCTGCTCCGCATCCCGGTCACCGTGGTCATGCCCGACTACGCGCCGCTCATCAAGGTCAGCACCTGCCGGAAACTCGGGGCGCGCGTAATCGTGTCGGGCCGGGACTTTGCCGAGGCCCGGGCGCACGCGGACCGCCTGGTGGACAGCGAAGGACTCACCTACATCCACGGCTTCGATCACCCGGCCATCATCGCCGGCCAGGGCACGATGGCCCTCGAGATCCTCGAGCAGGTGCGCGACATCGACGCCATCATCTGCCCGATCGGCGGCGCCGGCCTGATCGCCGGCCTGGCGGTGGCGATCAAGGCGCTCAAGCCGCGCATCAAGATCATCGGCGTCGAATCCGTGGCCACCGCGAGCTTCACCGCGGCGCTGAAGGCGAAGCGTCCCGTGACGATTCCGCGGCGCGCCACGCTCGCCGACGGCCTCGCGGTCTTAAAAGTCGGCGGCAACGCTTTCGATTTGGCCCGCCCGCGCGTCGACCAGGTCGTGCGCGTTTCAGAGGACTGGATCGCGCTGGCGATCCTGCGGATGGTCGAGCTCGAGAAAACCGTCGTCGAAGGCGCCGCCGCCGCACCGCTCGCCGCGTTGATGGCCGGTCTGCTGCCGGGTCTGCGCGGCAAAAAGGTCGTGCTCACGGTTTGCGGCGGAAACATCGACCCCGCGATCCTCAGCCGCGTGATTGAGAAGGGTCTCGTCCACGATGGCCGCCTCACGCGCTTCACCGCGGTCATCAGCGACCGCCCGGGCGGCTTGGCCGAGCTCACGCGCGTCGTCGCGGCCGGCGGCGCGAGCATCAAGGACATCGAGCACGACCGCGCGTTCAGCGGCCCGGATGTTTCCGCGGTCAATGCGGTCTGCACGGTGGAAACGCGCGACCACGCGCACATCCGCGAACTGCACCGGGCGTTAAGAAAGCACGGGTTTCCTATTCTGGTTTCG
>JADMIO011403932.1_pt1 | contig 10715 bp, 16 predicted proteins | sample 8958161 | NCBI WGS metagenome assembly JADMIO01 (sample SAMN16585339, study PRJNA669376) | soil metagenome | isolation source: Crop rotation soil | place: USA: Cullars Rotation, Alabama | collected 2011 | reverse complement strand
CCATTCGCCCCCCACCCCCTCTCCCCAATCCACCCTCATCTCCTCCTGCTCCTCACTCCCCTGGTATCCCCGCTCTCTCTCGCACTGCATCTGCCGTATACACTCCCTGATGCTCCTCCTCCACACCACCAGTATCAACTTCATCGCTGTCATATTCCACGTCGCCTGCTCCCCTATGACATCCCCCACTCTCACCACCCCATACCCCACGGCTCTCCATGACACCACTGGCTTCCCCTCCACCCTCACCCAATCACTATGTCACAGTCCCCTCGCCCGTATCCCATCCAAACTTCCCTCTACCCTCCCATCCCCATCCCCTTTTGTCCCCACCCTTCCCCATCCGGTACATCATCCCTTGGTATAAGAACAATGGGTACACCCACATATTCCACAACACCACCAGCCTGTCATGCGCCAACCCCATCCTCCTCGCCCGCTCTACTCGCTGACACGCCTTACCATTCCGTACCATCCTCCCCCCTGCCCTCACTCCCCTCCTCCCCCTCCGGTTCCCCATATACCCGCCGATAAAACCTCGCTATCACCTGTGCCCTCTCCTCATACCCCCATCTTTCAGTCCCCTCCTCCACCAAACTCGCCATCTTTGCCCCACTCCACACCTTCATCAACCTACCCATCGTCTTAACATCCCAATGGTGCCTCGCCCTGTCTCCTGTCTGCTTTAATGCCTCAATCCACCTCTCCACCTCCTCCTCCCACACCTTTCGCTCCGCCAATGCCTTCCGCTCCTCCCACACCTTGACCACTGATGCATACCCCTCATACTCCACCCCCCACTTCTCACACACCTCCACAGCCCTCGATTCGTCCCCATCCTTCATCCTCGCCATGGCGTCCCTCACCTGTTCCACATCTACCCACACCCTGCCCTCTCGCCGTGCTCGTTTCACATGCCTCGCCACCACCTCCTCCACCACCCTCTTCATGCTGCACCACCACTGCCACACACCCTGTTCTGGTATTCCCCTCACCTCTTGCATAAGCTCTCGCTGGAAATCCACATCATGTACCACCCAGTCCGGCACCCACCACCGCTGTCTTCCTTCCCTCTCTCCCATCTCCGCCATGTCCGCCACCTCCACCCACACCGCCATATGGTCCAACCCCACAACCATCAACCCCACATCCACCAGCCTCCCCCGTACCTGCTCGTCACACCATACGCGGTCTATCCTTGCCCCCCCCCATGCGATCCCACCTCGTATATCCCATCCCCTTCCCTTTCATCTCCGCCACCGTATCCACCATTCCTTCCCCAACCCACCGAAGCTCCTCCTCCACCGCCCTCCACTCTGCCCTGGATACCTGTGCTCCCCCCACACTCCACCTGTCACATCTCCTGTATACTGAGTTCCAGTCCCCCATCAGCCCCACTCTCTCCCCCTCCCCACGCTGAATTCGCTGAATTCTCGCTGCCCTTCTCCAGAACACCCTCCTCTCTGCCGCCCTGTTCGGCGCATGCACATTCACCCACCGCCACTTCTCCCTCGTCTGCAAGTTCTCCGCCACCACCTCCTATTCCACGTACAACTCGTTACTACCACCCACTCCTGCTCCCTTAGCAGTAGCGCCAACCCCCCCTTGCCCTCTCCCTGCAACACACAGCTGATATTTAATGTTGTCAAAGTAGTGTTCCTCTGCAATGCCGCTGCCATTCGAGCTGCACCTTCAGCTCCAATGTTGTTGTCTGCGTAACACATGAACCCTCCACAAAACTGAATTTCAAAATGTGAAACAAGAAATGATAAAAAGAAATATACAGCGTGTTGGCTCACTCACAACAAACACTGACAATGGTGAGACGAAAAGAACCAATCGTTGAGGCTTTATCGTCAATATTTATGGCTTTAAATCTCTGGACAAGAATCTTAAAACTCGAATTTAATTTCAACCACTGAGCTGTTAAGGATTTTGAAATTTAATAATTGAACCATTTAACTGAATGACAACATATCATCGAATACAAACAACCATTTCACGAAGAACACAAAATGGGAAAAAATTATGTCATCATGTTGTTGCCTGTTATTATAACAGCCTGTTTTCTGTTGAAGAATATCAGCAGATACTTTTCATTTCATTCAAAACGTCAAATTGGCTGAAATTGCAACTGAAACCTCCCTCCCCAGATACAATACGCACTGTTCACGAATTAACAACGTTTCGCAAAAATTTCACCAAGACAAACAAACACACGCATTCACACACCAAAATTGAGAAAAAAGCAAACAATTCCAATTCGACACATACTGCCGAGATTTAATGTTTTCAAAGTAGTGTTCCTCTCCAATGCTGATGCGATTCGAGCTACACCTTCATCTCCAATCTTGTTGGCTGAGGGCAATATGAAAACACTCAACAAAAATGGATTTCAAAATGTGAGAAAGAAAATAATATCAAACATATGAAGTGTGTGTTGGTGACTCACAAGCAACGACAAGAATTTAAAAAATGGAACAACAGTTGAAAAGCCAAAAACAGCATGCTAAGCTTCTTCGGTATGTCAACGAATGACCCGGCCGCCGTTTAAAAACAGAATTTCCAAGTTATTTTTTGGGAATACACAATGGTTGTGAGTGTTAATTTTTGTTTTTGAATCTATTTTAACTTAGATTGGCTTACTTCATTTCTTCTTCTTTTCCGAACGGACTTTTCCGTCTTGGATGTCTTTCTTTTTTACGTCTTGTAGCGTCAAACCGAATTAGAAATCACCAACGGGACACAAAATCAAAACAGGAAACTCCTGCACTCTACTCCTGCATGAGTTCTCATTGAAAAGACACATCATGAACCACCCAATCAGGTACCCACCACCGCTGCCTTCCTTCTCTCTCCCCCATCTCTGCCCTATCCGCTACCCCACCCACACTGCCATGTGGTCTGACCCCACAACCATCAACCCCACATCCACCAGTCTAGCCCGCACCTCCCTGTCACACCACACTCGATCTATCCTTGCCCCTCCCATCCGGTCCCACCTCATATACCCCATCCCTTTGTCCTTCATTTCTGCCACCACATCCACCATGTTAAGGATTTTGAAATTTAATGATTGAACCATTTTAACTGAATGACAACATATCATCGAAAACAAACAGCCATTTCACGAAGAAAACAAAATGGGAAAAAATTATATCATAATGTTGTTATTTTTATATTCTTCCTGCTATTACAGCATGTTTTCATTTGAAGAATATCAGCACATATTTTTCATTTCATTCAAAACATCAAATTGGCTGAAATTGCAACTTAAACCTCCCTCCCAGATACAATACGCACCAAAAGATTGAACGCCCAATCCGAATTTCAGACTTGTGAACCGAAGTTCAACTGTGCAACTGTTCACCACATTCTAACTGTTCACCGAATTAACAACGTTTTGCAAAAAGTTTCACCAAGACAAAACAAACACACATATTCACACACCAAAATTGAGAAAAAAGTAAAACAATTCCATTTCACCATACTGCTGAGATTTAAGAGGCTTTCCCACACACACACTCAATTCCCATTGTTCGTGTTCGGCCAACGCTCAGACAAAAGAGACATGTTTTACCTCCCCTGCCCTTGGCATGGGGTGAGCACAATGTTGCTACATGTGAGTCCCCAGGAGGCTGTCGCCTTTCTTTTGCATATGTCTGACGAGCAATGGGTATATACACTCTAGTCGATTCTCGTTGCGCCGTGCTCTCCGCTCACTCCCTAGACGGTATTTCGACCTCCCTCCTGCACTCCATCCCCATCCCCTCCTTCAGAATCCGCGTCTATCCCCACATTCCACCCCCACATCCGCCTCATCGCCCACGCATTCACAGTCGTTCTCCGCCTTTCCGGCCTCCCCCATATCCCTTCCAGCTTCATCATCCCTGCCATCACCTTCCCCCTCCACCTCGCCTCCGTAGCTCTGCCCCACCCCACATTCCACAACTCTCACACCCCCATCCACCACACCACCACCACCATCTCTGATATCGCATCCCCTCGACTATCCTCATCCTGCCACCTGTCGACCTCCCCCATTCCCACTCCAGCCACTGCTGTCCATGTCACTGTCCACCTCTTCGTCATCTCGCACTCTCTCACCACATGCTGCACCATCTCCTCTTCCCCACACCACACACACTTTCCATCCCCGATACCCCACTTCTCCTTCATCTGTCTCCTCGCCAAAATGCCCCCTTTCCACACCTTCCATATCCACATCTGCAACCCTCCCTGCATTCTATGCCACCACAGCTTCATCCACCCCAGCCACTCTTCCCCTGCCCCCCACTGCCTCTCACACAGCCCCTCATATATCGCTCTCATGCCCTCCCTCCTCTGCTGACCCTCTCCCCTTCGTGCCCATCCTCCACTACCACTTCCTACCCTCCATCCTCTTTCATCTCGTCCTGCCTCCCCTCCCTCCTCCTGTTCCTCCCTCCATATCTCATCAACCGCTCCCATCCCCATCTTCACACCCAAATACTTGACCTGCGTTGTGCATTGCATACCCTCCACTTCCCCCTCCTCCTCCGGACTATTCACCCATATCACCGTTTTCTTCCGGTTCACTTCCAACCCAGTCCTCCCCCAGCTCCTCCAACTTCCTCACCACCGCCACCACCTGCACCATGCTTCACTCGCCCCCTACCAGCAGGTCATCCGCATACCACCTCGTCCCCCCTATCCTGGCCACCTGTAACTCCACATCCACCATCTCCACCACCAGGGCAAACACCACCAGACTGAAGGGTGACCCTTGCCTCACCCCTCTCCCGACCTCCACCCTACACCATACACCCTGTCCTCCTCCCATCGAGCATCACCTCCATCAGTGCCCACAGTATGTTCCTCATCCACGTCACTATCCACCCCGGCACCCCCAACCTTTTTAGCACGCCTACCACAACACTCTGCCTCACGCTATCATAATGTTGTCAAAGTTGTGTTCGTCTCCAATGCTGCTGCCATTCGAGCTGCACCTTCAGCTCCAATAATAAAACACATACCGTCGAGATCTAATGTTGTCAAAGTATTGTTCCTCTCCAATGCTGCTGCCATTCGAGCCGCGCCTTCAGCTCCAATGTTGTTGTCTGAGTGAAACATGAAAACCCTCCACAAAACTGAATTTCAAAATGTGAAACAAGAAATGATATAAAGAAACATACAGTGTGTTGACTCACTCACAACAAACAATTGAAAATGGTGAGACGAAAAGGACCAATCTTTGGCCCCTTTTCGTCCATCTTTATGTCTTTCAATCTCTGGACAAGAATCTTAAAACTCGAATTGAATTTCCCATTTTCCCCAAATGCCAACACATATCCGACAACAAACAACGTTCGGACATTTGGAACAACTGTGAGAACTTGACTTCCAGTGTACAATCATTTTCTCAACCAAATACACTGAATCTCGAAACAGCTTTTTATGGCACAACACTACATAAAAACAACACATATCAATACACGCACAAAATTCCAACAACAAAAAGGGTCTTTGACACCTTTGGATGTCACCTAGAAGCTTAATGTTCCAGTTTAACACTCTTCTCCATTGCAAAAAGTATCTGAAAACACATCTAACAACGAACACAAAATTATATAAAAAGCAAAATGATTTCATTTCAACACACACTGAAGAGATATAATGTTGTCAAAGGAGTGTTCCTCTCCAATGCTGCTGCCATTCGAGCTGCACCTTCATCTCCAATCTTGTTGGCTGAGGGCAACATGAAAATCGGCCACAAAATTGAATTTCAAAACGTAAAAAAAGAAATGATCTAAAAGAAACATCAGTGTGTTGACTCACTCACACAAAAAACTGATAATGGTGAGGCGAAAAGAACCAATCGTTTGCGCTTTTTCGTGTTTTCCACATTGAAATATTAAATCTCTGAACAAGAATCTTAAAACTCGAATTGAATTTCAAGCATAGAGCTTTTAACCATTTTAACCGAATGACAATATATCAGCAAAAACAAACAACCATTTCGAAGAATACAAAATGAAAAAAAAAATGTCATCATGTTGTAATTTTTTACATTCTTCCTGCTGGTACAGACTTTGTTTTCTTTTGAAGAATATCAGAACATAAATTTTTCATTTCATTAAAAACGTGAAATTGAAATTGAAACTTAACCTCCCTCCCAAAATAAAGGGTGGCAAAAAAAAAAAGGGTACACCTGGTTCACACAGAAAGGACAGAGCACAAACTTTGGTTCCAACATCAATTCACAGCAGCTCCACCATTGAGTGAAATAAGTTCCATCACATGAGGATGCCTCTCAAAAAGAGACAGCAAAAAGGGCAAAGAAATTTTTTTCCAAGACTGAATTATCACTTTTTTTAGCTGTTTTTTTGAATTTGGCTGTGACTCAGCAACTTTGTCCTTCAAAACTGCCCATACCTTTTCAATTATATTAAGGTCTGGGGATTTTGCAGGAAGCAACAACACTTGCATTTTATGTTTGCTAAGCCACTTTGTTGTGATCTTTGCTGTATGGGCAGTGGCTCTGTCATGAACAAATACACACCTGCCCTTCCCAAACCACTGTTTTTTTCGCTTTAAGATCGAAGAACTGAGGGCTTTAATGTATGTGTGGGAATCAATGGTGCTTTCAAAGAAGAACAACTTTGATTTCCCCAAAGAAGACACAGCACCCCACACATGAATTGATGGGCTATGGGTGACAGCAGGAATTGTAGGAACTTTGCAGGGGTCATTTTCCCACACAACATCATTGTGGAATTACCCCTTGGATAAAGTTCAAAAACTGTCTCATCTGCAAAAATGCAGGAATTCCAATTCATTGCTTTATTTTCAACAACAAACTCAGCCCTTTTTATTTTTTGTTTGGCAGATAACAAGGGTCTCCTGACCCTGTGATATGGCTTAAGACCCATGTCAGAGGCATAGTTGTTGATGGTTTGTCTTGACAAAGAAATCCCCATGTCAGATCGAATTTTTGATGCAATTTTGTGGGTTGATGCACGCAATTTGCCCTTCATCTTGTTCTTGATGTATCTTGAGATGGCTTTGGATTTTTTTGAAGGACTCCCAGACCCATGTTGGCACTCTACAAGGCCAGTCTTCTTGTAGGCCTGCTCCCATCTCTGGATGTAGGATGTAGAACATTTGAGCTTTTTTCCCACAGAGCGGTAGCTGAAGCCTTCTTTGCGAAGAAGCAGTGCTTGGAGGCGGCGAGATACAGAATGAGGCATAGTCTCTGCACAAAAAGGCTACAAACCACGCAGTTTTAATCAGAGATAGTGGGCATTATGTACTCACACAATATACTAAAAATTCATGAAATCACTCCACCACTGTGTTGCAGTAAAGATTTTATTTTCAAAAAAATCGAAAAATAATGTCAATTTTTCACGATAAATTCGAATTTTTTCACAAGTCATTAACCAGAACAGATTAGAAGACAATTGGAGAAATGCATGTGGATGTTACTCAACAACCTACACACATAATAGTGATAATAGTCAGGACCCATATCAAAATTGGTTTCAGCAAGAACCTGGTGTACCCTTTTTTTTTTTGACACCCTTTACAATACGCACCAAAAGCCTTTCAGGCGACAGGACAGAAAATACAGCACAGCAGCAATTAATGGAAGCACACAGATCAGGAATGCAACAAAACCACTCACCGACAATTTGTCACAAATTGTTTTGTCATATGTCAAATGATCAATTCCTCCTTTGCGAAACAAGATGGACAATAATCAATTCAGTCATGTCTATATATTGATATTCAGTACACACCATGACACTTGGATTTTTATTTTTTTTTGAATTACAAACAAGCGCATACTGATTATTTTTGTTTGTTTTTCTTTGGACAACAACCGGCTTTGTGTTGCCTTTCATATTGTTAACTGTCTTCAACCGAATTTGAACGCCCAATCCGAATTTCCGCAAAAAAACGCAACTTTTCACTTGATAATTTGATATTCCAGTTCAAACCCATTTTCCTTTGTTTTGCCTTTTCATGTTTTTTTTTCCCTGCGTCCGTGTTTCCACTGTCATGTTTTTCAGGGCATGTCTGTCAGTCTTTAACTGATTTTTAGCACCCAAACTGAAATACCACACTTGGTAGCCGAACTTCAACTGTGTAACGGTTCACTACATTCTAACTGTTAATGCAACAATATTTCGCAAAAAGTGAAGGTTTCACCATGACTAAACATACACAAGATTCACATGCCAAAATTGAAAAAAAAAAAGCAAAAAACAATTCGATTTCAACACATACAGTTGAGATATAATGTTGTCAAAGTAGTGTTTCTTTCCAATGCTGCTGCGACTCGAGCTGCACCTTCATCTCCAATGTTTTTGCCTGAATGCAGCATGAAACACTCCACAAAACTGAATTTCAAAATGTTAAAAGAAATAACAAAACACATATAAAAGTATGTTGGTGACTCACTCACAACAAAGAGTCACGGTTTTGAACAGTGAACAACAACCATAACAATTCCATTCCAACACACCTCCGAGATATAGATATGATAACGTTTCTTTTGCCATTCTCTCTTCAATATCTGTCATCATTTTTAAACTGTTGAATCAAATAAAACATGAAGTGTTTCACTGGCACTGGGAATCCTCACTGAGTTCAGATGAAACTAGACAGAAGAGTGATAAGAAATTGAGAGATCTCGAAAAGGGCGGTCAGTAGCAAAGACAGCAAACTTTTAATATTGTTAACTTGAAAAGATGAAAATTTAAAATAGAATTCCTGAAAATATTTCATAATTACTCCATTGAGTTGAAGCATCAGAGGAGTTGGTTGCCACTGTCAATTGTATACTAACTGACGAAGGATTTTGATCAATTTTTTTTCCTTTAGCTGACAGAGTCAGTGTTGAGTTTGAGTCGAAACCATTCTTAAGTCGCTCAGTGAAGTTCCAACTTCTCTTGTTTCAGTTTCTCATTGTGAAATGTCGTGTGGTTGAGCCCTGTCAGAGTTCTCGAAGCCGACTCACGCATGATCCCTCTTTGTACGCCGAATTTCAACGGTTCGAAACCAATTTTTGAGGTCAACCATAATTCCACCCACTTACTTAACCGGTAACCGAATATTATCAACTGACAACTGAAATTCATGAAAAGACCAAGAAACTCAACTCTGGTGGTTTGCATTGAAACAAGTGGTTGCTGGAATAAGAAGCAATACCAACCAACAGAATATAGATATTACATTGGCTCAAAATTTGATTGGAATTACAGATGTGCAAGAGGAAGAAGCATACATCAATCAACAAACAATCTCGAGGGTTCAATAACACCTTCAAACTTCTGTAAAAGTGCCAAATGGAAATACAGTTGGGACTGATACACATTGCACGGATTGTGGTCCAACACCTGCTGCATATAATGGAAGTACTGCAACATGAAAGCAAGTGTGCCAATAAACCACGTTCCTTTCACCATCCTTCATCACTCCTGCATCAAAATCTCATCCTCTCAAGTCTTTCAAGTGGAGAACTCCTTCATGATGATCGAGTCTGGTTATTTATTCAAGTCACTTCCTTGATAAATCTATATTTGCAGGCTGGAAAAAATTGCAGCAGGAAAAATATTACGACCGGAAAAAGTTACAGCCGAAAAAAGTATGGCTGAAATTTAGTTTCACAATTTGTGAGTCAAAAAAAATTCGAATCTGGAATTTGCAAGACTTGGAAATATTTTCCGAACCTGTATATTTCACAAAAAGGTTTCTCTTCCCAAGAATGAGGGTCATCCACATTTCTGTTTTCAAACCTCTTTTGATTCATTTCTTTGGTGTTCTTCTATTCCATTCACAAACACAAGTTGCTTTTCGATGTGAAGCAAGAATACACAATTCATGTCTGAGATAATGATATGTGGCATCAACGACATACTCATGCTTGATGTCAATGAGTGAAACCACTGAATATGAATATATAAAAATGGTTTACCATGCAATTAATACATGAGACACCAAATGTGCAGGAGCAAGAAATGACGGGTTTGCCTCATATCGAGAAAAACCAAAACAAATGCAACATCAAACACTACATAGAGGGCAGTTCTCGCCATCGCTTTCAATGAATTTGTCTTTCCCCAAATCTCATTTTTTGCATGCTACTGATATTATTGCTCATTTCCAGAGAGAAGAACTCCGTCAATTGAAGAAGTGAATTGATTTCAATTTGGAGATTTTATAAGTGTGCACACAGTAACACATCAAAAATTCGCAAAAAAGAAGACGGATCCATCATCACATTTCCGTCGCATTGGTAGTTCGAACTGAATGCCAATACCGGTGTGTGGCATATGACGTCAAAACAACAATATAAGCCATGTCATGCACAATGTTGATTGTGTTTATTTCCAATACTCTTCTTCTTCTTCTTCTTGTGATCACAGCACTGGAAATGGAAACATTTGAACACCTTTGTCAGCAATCAACAGAATTCTCAACAAGATATTTCTTGTTTTCCTTTCATATTGTGTCTGCCTCTGGCTACAAACCAGGCTGCAATTCAAATTTCACGATCTTGAGATTCATTTGATGAATTCCATGCTTCCCAATTATCCGCCCCTCCCAATTATTCACTCCCCCCAAATTTCCATCCCCTCTTTTCGTGAAGGAAAACATTGTTTCCCTCTTGAATGTCAATTTTTCCCAATTTTCCGCTCCCTCAAGGCAAAGCACCATTTTTTCGATTT
>JADMIO010830297.1_pt1 | contig 10715 bp, 11 predicted proteins | sample 8958161 | NCBI WGS metagenome assembly JADMIO01 (sample SAMN16585339, study PRJNA669376) | soil metagenome | isolation source: Crop rotation soil | place: USA: Cullars Rotation, Alabama | collected 2011 | reverse complement strand
CTTTCCCCGGCGTTAACAGCGTGGTTTTGCATTACCAAAGCGTCAATAATCTGGTCGCCGCCGAATTCTTTCAATTCAACGAACGCGGCAAAATCTCCCGCATCGCCGCTCACTATAACACGTGAAGGAATAGCCGCGAAAAAGCTCAAAATAAATCCACAAAAATTTCAAGAGGGACTTGCCTCAGTATTGCGAGTAAGCTCCTTCTCTTTTTGCTTTTTGTGTTCTTTTTTTGTGCTTTTTGCGCCTTTTCGCGGCTATTCTGCTTTGGTCAAGCGGCTACGGGCGTCGAGGAGGGCCATGTTGGCGGCTAGCACGTCTTGCTGAGTTGTCCGGCCTTGTTTGAAAAGTTCAGTGGTATAGGCTAGATTCTTTTCGCGGAGATCGATGACGTTGCGCAATTCCAATTGGATGCGCGCTTCAGAGAGTTTGATGCGCGCGTCGTTTACTTCGGTGGCTGTGGTCATGCCGGCTTTATAGAGTTGCTCCATCAAAGCCGCGCGTTGCTCCTGATCGGCAACAATGGTTTTGGCTTGTTGCAGGATAACCTCAGGTTGTTTTTTGAGTTCCGCCAAACGGATACGAGCTTTGGCCAGCTTTATACTTGCTTCAAGCACGCTGTCATGGGTTACCAAGCCCGCTTTGTAGCGTTCGTTGGCCAGGGCCAGTTCTTGTTCGGCCTGGGCCACGATAGCCTCGGTCTGGATCACCAGAGCCTCGGCCTGCACTACCGCTACCGGCTTGGGCGTCTCTTGTTTGGCCCCACTTAAGGGCGCCCCATTTTGAATTTTGGGTTGGGTTTGCCCACTGCTCACCAGAGCCGGCACCAGTAAACAGATGCCTACACTCCATCGCTGAACGCTTTTCATGCTTGCTCCCTTCTGGTTCACAATTGCCACACCGCAGTGGCCTTGCTTCATTTTATGCGCATAAGTTGTAATGGTGTCAAGTGGCAAAGGTGCAATATGGCACCGTGAGTAATAGCTCTAAACTCACTACGCGCGAATGCCTTCTTGCCATAACTCCGTCACTAGCTCATCAAGCATATCTTGAAAATCATGACCATCTAAACTGCGACTTTTGCCGGTTGGACGGTGGGTGAGTCTGTGGCGACATTCAAACTTCCCGTCGATTCCACAAAGTAAATAATCAATTGTGAAATCCATCGGGTTATAAATGGCACCACGAACCTCTTCCAGCAGTTCGTCTCTGACTTTACCTACCGACTGCCCACTGACCGGACGCGCGGTACGCTGAATGCCAGTGGGCGTGTGCGTTACGCTAACCAACGGCCCCTCGGCATCGTAATCAATTTTGATAGCAAAATCTTTGGAGTGGATCATAAGCATCCAAGCAGAATAGCCGCGAAAAGGCACAAGATGCACAAAAAGAATACACAAAAATGGAATTGAGTTGCTTTGTGGCAGACATTTTCCTTTTAATTTTTTGTGTTCTCTTTTTTGTGCATCTTGTGCCTTTTCGCGGCTATTCCTCTTTCTGTAAGGCGGCCCTTGCCGTGATGTTACTTACCCCTGCTACACTGGCGGACGACTTCCAACGCAAAGGACAGAGTTTTCATGTCTCAACCGATTCGCATGGCTGTATTGGGCGCGGGTAGTATTGGCATTCGCGCCGCGCTGAACCATCTGGTGATTGGCGACTACGCCGATCAGGTCGTGCTGGGCGCCGTTTGCGACGCCGTGCCGGGACGCGCCAAGGCCGCCGCCGAAAAGTATGGCGTGCCGCAGCATTTTGAAGATTACGACGAGATGCTGGAAAAAGGCGACATTGACGCTATTACGGTGGGCACGCCCATTGGACTGCATTACGATCAGGGTATTAAAGCCGTCGAAGCCGGCAAGCACCTGCACTTTAATAAGACGATGACCACCACGGTGGCCGAAGCCGACGAGCTTATTGCGCAGGCGCAGAACAAGGGTGTGAAAATTGTGGCTTCGCCGGGGCAGATGATTCGCCCCCACAACCAGAAGATCCGCGAGATGATTCAAAACGGCGATCTGGGCCAGATTATCTGGGGCGCGGTGGGCGCCGGTTTTGGCGCGTATCACGAAAAAGAAGGCGTGCGCACCGGCGATGATGTGCTCTCGAATATTAACCCCAGTTGGTATTGGCGCAAGCCGGGCGGCGGGCCGCTCTATGATATGACGGTTTACGGCCTGCACACCATGACCGGCATTCTCGGTCCAGCCAGGCGCGTCACGGCGCTTTCGGGTAATGCCATCAAAGAGCGCGAGTTTCGCGGCGAAATGGTGGCCTGCGACTGCGACGATAACACGCTGATGCTGCTGGACTTCGGCAACACGGTCTATACCTTTGTGTATGGCACCGCTACCGGCACTATTGTAGGCTTTGGCGACCCCACCTTTTTCGGCACCAAAGGCAAAATCGCCGGGCCGAATTTCAACGACAAAAAGATTGACTATCCGGGCCGCGAGCGCCTTGAACAAGTGGGCGGCCAAGCCGATTTGCCGCACATCAACGACAAGCACGCCGGTGTGGGCGAAGAGCACGTTTTCGAGGACATCATGCAACTGGTGGACTTAGTGCGCGAAGACAAACCCACCCTGGCCACCCCCGAGCACGCCCGCCACGTCATCGACATCATCGAAAGCGCCTACCGCGCCGCCGAAACCGGCCAAACCCAAACGCTCACGACGACGTTTTAAATAGCCGCGAAAAAGGAATAGCCGCGAAAAGGCTCAAAAAGCACAAAAAAAGAAGCCACAAAAAGAATGAAAAAACTTTTTGTGGCTTTTGTGTTTTTGCTTTTTTGGGGTGATAACATAGGTGACTCATAGAAGGTCATTTTATCTTTTTAACGCTTATAACCAGCGAGACTATATAACCTAGTACAAAACCTGCGACTGCTAAGGAGGGTATTCCTATAACTAAATCTGCGTCATCAGCGACCCCAACATAATTAAGACTGACCAGAGCCCACGGAGCCAATACCGCAGTAATTAAACCCCACAAATATGCGTACGCCCACTTGCTCTTTTTCATAAAGATGACTCAAAAGCATTTGCATGTTATGTGTCAAGTATATTATTACTATTTTTGTTGACATAGCGTTTATAGCCGCGAAGAAGCAGAGATAGCCGCGAAAAGGCTCAAAAGCCACAAAAAGAATGAAAAAGGGGAAATCTACTCTTAACAAATTCAATCTTTTTGCGAATTCTTTTTGCGCCTTTTGCGCCTTTTCGCGGCTATTCTGTATTGTGATTAAAATAGTTCTATGTTTAAAAAGTTGTTTGGCGGTAAGGATAAAGAGCCGGTGGATGAGCGGATATTTGAGCCGCGTATGCCGGAGGTGGAGACGGGCGATAGCGAGGAGATTTTTACGCTGGCTCGGCAGCATGCGGCGGAGGGCACCACACCCGATGGCACTAAAGAGCGGCATGTGGTGGTTGTCACGCCGGGGCGTATGCTAATGATGACACCCTGCCCGCCTCCGGGGTCGATGCCGCAGCATCAGGTAGCGGGCATTGAAAAAATGCTGCCGCCCAGCACACCGCGCAAAGTGGCGGTTATCGCTTACAATGGGCTGGATGCTCTCGTGACCGATAAAGCTAAAGCCATTCCCTTTTTAGGTGTCTTGCTGGGCCTGGCTTATATCGGCCATGCGGTATGGGTTTTCGAGGGCCACCCCAGCGCCTTAGCCGCCGGTTGTCGCAGCGCCGATTTGCTTTTAGTCGATGGCGCCATGCTACCCCACCTGCCACCCAACTGGGCCACCCTCGCCACCAGCGTCATGCGCCGCCCGGAAATTTATATCCACGACCGCGACACCTTTGGCCTGCGACCTTACAGAGCGGAATAGCCGCGAAAAGGCACAAAAGTCACAAAAAGAAAACACAAAAATTAAAGAGAGTTTGGACAAGGAAAAATGCATTTCCCCAGGCAATCTCAAATTCTTTTGCGTTTCTTTTTTGTGATTTTTGTGCCTTTTCGCGGCTATTCCTCTTATCCAAATCTATCTAGGACAGCCTGACGTTTTTGGTCGTATTCGGTTGGGGAGATTAGGTTTTCGTCTTTTAGTTTTTGCAGTTCGCGCAGTTGCGCGGCGGCATCCTGAGTCGCGGCAAAGGGGACGTTGGCCGGGGGAGTTTCGATTTGATATTCAACTGTATTTATCGCCGGGGCATCGTCGCTGCTTAAATTTTTGACGTGATAGAGAATGCCGGCCACCACCATACCCAACCAGAAGAGAGAGAAGATCACTCCTAAGATTTGCCCGGGGTCGGTTTGAGAAGAGGTGCTACCAGGCAAAGGGCTCATAACAGAACCAGGAGGATACGGTGAAAGCGGCTGGCTTGCCATGTATAAAAATGCGAGGCCAAAGAGAAAAAAGAACGACAGCACGACAATGCCCATCAGGGACGTAGCACGGCTTGGTTTAACACCAATTTGATAACGAGTACGATTACTCATTCAACACTTCCTTAAGCTGTATATTACTATATTAAATTCAATATTCAACAGAATTGCGTTATTACTCATTTAATTGCAAATCAGAACAGCCACGAAAAAGAATAGCCGCGAAAAGGCATCCTGCCCCCCTGGGCAGGATGCCTTTTCGCGACTATTTCTTATTTAAATACCCCATAGCGGCCATCCATTCGGCGGCGCGTTCGGGCCAGTGGCAGACGGGGTTGGGAGAGGGGCGCAGGCCGTAGCCGTGGCCGCCTTGGAGGTAGATATGCACTTCAGCGGGCACGCCGGCGGCTTTTAAGGCCAGGCCATAGATATAGGAGTTTTCGACGTGCACGGTATCGTCTTGCGTTTGCACGATAAAGGCGGGCGACGTCTGGGCATTGACCGGCAGCGCGGGCGAGATGGCCGTAAAGTCGCTGTTGGCCAGATAGGCCGCATAAATCAGCAGGGCAAAGTCGGGACGGCAGCTTTGCGTGTCGGCTTCATCAATGGCTTCGTACCAGCGCGTCTCATAATTAGTGCTGGCCATCGCCGAAAGATGGCCGCCTGCCGAGAAGCCGAGAATGCCAAGGCGCGCCGGGTCTAGGCCCCATTCTTTGGCGTGGTGGCGCACCAGGCTTAAGGCGCGTTGGGCATCTTGTAGCGGGCCTTTGTGCTCATTGGTTAAACGGCCCGGCACGCGATATTTTAAAAGCACACCGGTCACACCAATGGAGTTGAGCCATTCGCACACTTCGGTGCCTTCGAGGTTATAGGCCAGAATGTGATAGCCACCACCGGGGCATACCACCACGGCGGCGCCGGTATCTTTTTCGGGCGCCGGGCGATAGATGGTGATGGTGGGTTTAGAGACATTACCCAAACGCATAATATGTTGGCCGGGCGGCGTATCGGCGGTGGGCGGCGTGGTATCTTGCTCTTCGTCGATATTGTCCGGCAAATCCGGCGCCCCATTGGGCCACAGCAGAATCGGTTCAGAAGGTGTGGAAGAAGTAACAGTCGTCATGATTGTATTAGAGTGCCTGACAAGAAGGAATAGCCGCGAAAAAGCTCAAAAGGCACAAAAGAAGAACACAAAAAGAGGAAGAGAATGATGAAGGAAATGTTAGTGTTGGTGCCATAGTAATAGAGAATTATTGCGCCCCTTTTCATCTCTTTTTGTGTTCTTCTTTTGTGCCTTTTGAGCTTTTTCGCGGCTATTCCGCTTTGTTACGTGTCAGGTGTTTGTCGGCGAAATTGAGGGTGGCTTGCCAGTCTTCGAGGCGCACATCGTGCGGGCCGGGGCGCAGGTAGTAGCCGATGGTGCTGTTAATTAAGGTTTGTGGTGCGGGCCAGTTGGGGGTGGCTAAGCCATCGGCGCCAAATAAGCGATAGACCGGGCTCGCGTTTAAGCCGCCCAGGAATTCGCCTTCCGGGTCGCTCCATTTATCTTCGCTGCCGCTGAGAATAAGGAGCGGGCGCGGCGCAATGAGCGCGGCGAGTTCGTGCCCATCCACCGGCAGGGCGGCTTCGTTTTTGGCATATTTGGCATAGTTGGGCGCGAACCAGTAACCGAGCGGGCCGGATAAATGCTCGGCGGGTTCACCGACCAAACGTTTACTGAGCGAGACGCCACCTTTGCCGGAGTTTTGCGAAATCACCATCGCAAAGCGCGTATCCTGCGCGCCTGTCCACATGGCGGTTTTACCAAGACGGCTAAAGCCAAAGACGGCCACGCGCTTTTTATCGACGCGCGGGTTGGTTTCCAGGTAATCGAGCGCGCGACTCAGCGCCCACGACCAAGCACCAATGGTGCCCCAATCGCCGGCGCCCGGCTCGGGGCCTAAACCGCGCGGGCCATCTTGCCAGTGGTCTTTGCCATCGGGCTCTACTTCGCCATAGCAGGCGGTAGCAAAGCCGTAGCCACGTGAGAGCACCAAGTCGTAGGGAAACATATAAGCGTGCATCCCGCGCGCGTCTTCGTGCGCTTTATGGTCGGCCGGGCGATTCTGGAAAAGACCATTCACATAATGCTTCGGCAGGGGAATATCGGTTTCGTTCGTGGTGGTGAAATTGCCGTCGAAGTTAAGGCCGAGAAAGAGCGGCACGCGCCCTTTGGCATCGTTGGGCAAATAGACCAGCAGCTCCATTTGCCTTCCGGTTTCGTTGCCCTCGAATAAGATGCCCACACGCAAACGGGTGGCTTTGCCACCGCGCGCATCCTTTTTTTCTTCGCGCACGACAAAGCGCAGATTCTCCGGCCTGCCCACCAGGGTCTTGCCATAGACTTGGCTTTCAAACAAGCGCAGCAATTCCGGGCGGCGCTTTTTGCGCCATGTGGTGGTGCCCTGCACACGCGTACCATCTGCGCACAATAAGGGGTCGGGCAAAGGCAGGGTTTGAACGGGTGTGGTATCGCTCATGGCGGAGGACACGGCGGTGAGTGTGAGGAGGAGGACGGGTGGGAATTTCATACGGCTTTTGGAGAGATTGTGGCCTATGGCTTTAATGCTCTCGTAATTTTGTGCGTAGGCCACAATACCCCCACCCAGCCTCCCCCACAGGGGAGGGGTTATTTGGTTCGTGGGTAATATTTGACCCTTCTGAGCATAACCCCTCCCCTGTGGGGGAGGCTGGGTGGGGGTTATTATAGTCTCAATAGTAAAACTAACGAAGAGACTAAATATACAAACCTAATTCTTCGCCAACGAGTCAATGGCTTTAGCCAGCGCCTCGTTCACTAAATCGTTAACGGAGCGGTTTTGCTTGGCGGCCAGGACGCTGAGATCGGCGTATTGGCGCAGGGAGATACTGGCGCCGACGTTTTGCGGGAGTTTGTCCCAGGCTTCGCGGGCTTTTTGCAACTGGGCCTCATTGAGGCCAAAGGCTTTTAAGACGCCGGTGGCCATCATGACATTGCCCAGGGGGTTCATATGCACGCCGTCGCCGGTGAGCCAGTTGCCTTTATGCTCCGGGGCAGCTTTCAGGCCGTTTTGCATTTCGGCGTTGAGGTCGGCTAAGGGCAATTTACGCTCGGCGGCCAGACTGCGCAAAAAGTCGTTGTAGGCAATGAGCTTTTGGTTATTGGCGTTGCCTTGGTCTTCGCGAATCATGGTTGAGGTGAGAAGCATCACTTTGATATTCGCGGCTTGCGCCTTGTCTACAATGGCGGTGATATTTTGCTTGTATTGGTCAATCAAAATACCTACGTTGCGCTCCTGGTGCCAGACATCATTTACGCCACAACTGAGCGTCATCCAATCGGGCTTTTTGGCGATGACATCTCGGTCTAACCGTGCCAGCATATCGTTCGATTTATGGCCGCTAATGCCGGCGGGGATAGGCTCGGCTTTAATGCCGTTGGCCGCTAAGCCGGCGATGACCAGGCGCACGTAGCCGGTGTTGCTGTCCCACCCCTGTTGGGTAATCGAATCGCCCAGGAAGGCGATCTTTTCGCCGTTTTTCACTAGAACATCCTGGGCCTGGGCTCGTTGTATCTGGCTAGCCGTAGCCAGCAGGCCGAAGGTGGTCAATGTCAACGCGACAACGCGCAGTTTTGAGGCAGTTTTTGAAACAGTCTTTAACATGAAATTCTCCCGATTTGTTTTTGCACTTGTACTCCTACTTCCCCACCCAACCTCCCCCACAGGGGAGGAGCTACTTGGCTCGTTAGTAAAACTTGAATTTACAGAGCTTAACTCCTCCCCTGTGGGGGAGGTTGGGTGGGGGGAGCAAGTCCTTTACTCTTTGGCTTGTAGCGGCGGCTCAACTTGCGGCCAGCCATCAGGTGTCCAGTGCAGGGGGCGCACCTGGATGGCGGGGCGGCCACGGCTCGTGCCATCGTAGAAGTGATAGACCAGAAAATCGCCGGTGTTGTGGCGCAAGACTGAGCAATGGCCGGGGCCGATGGTGGTGCCTTGTGTGCCCACCAGCAAAGTGCCGCCGCCATCGAGCAGGGGTTTGCCGTCACGGTCTACATAAGGGCCATCGATGCGGGGCGCGCGACCAACGCGAATATTGTAAGTGCTATTGACGCCCCGGCAGCAGAAATCGAACGAGACAAACAAGTAATAAAACTCACCCTGCCGGATGATAAAGGGCGCTTCCACCGAGCCTTCGATGCCGCCTTGGTGGGGGCGGCTGGCCAGGGCATAGAGCCTGGTATCCTGCGCCGATAATTTGCCGGTTTTTTCATCGAGACGGCGCAGTTTGATGCCGCTCCAGAAGCTGCCGAAATCGAGCCATAGGTGGCCATCGGCATCGAACACGACGTTGGGGTCTATGGCGTTAAAATCGTCGCCGGGTTTGGAGGCGAACACCAAACCTTCATCGACCCAGCGGTAATGGGGCTTCGCGGGATCGAGGGTTTCGTTGGTGGCCACACCTATAGCCGAGAGGTTTTTGCCGAAGGTGGATACCGAATAATAAAGGTGCCACTTGCCGTTGAAAAAGGCGATGTCCGGCGCCCAGATGTAATCTTTAAAGCCCGGCACGGCTTGCTGCGCCCAGAGCAAGGGATTTTCAAAGACGCGCCCGGCGCGCTGCCAGTGGATTAAGTCTTTGGAGGTATGAATGACAAGACCCGGCCCGGTGGAGAACACATAAAACACGCCGTCTTCACTGGCAATGGCCGGGTCGTGCACGCGGGGCTGCGTGGTGGGCGCGGTATCCAACGGGTTCGGGGCATTATTCGCCGGTGGGTTGGCAGGTGGATTCGTATTGCCTCCTGGGTTGCCGCCGGGGGCGGCTTGAGCCAGACGCGTTGGTGGGGCGGGCAGCGGCGTGCTATGGCTTTTCCAGCACAGCAAGGCACCACTGAGTAACAGGCAGAAGAAAAGATATGTGGGGCGCGAAACCATTTAAACAAACGCTGCCTTAGTGACTCTTTTTCTTGTGAACTTTGGAAAGGTCATTCCAGACCTGACGCATAAATTCATCCACCTTGCAAAGCCAATAGAAAAATATACAGCTACTCAAGCCTAAAACGGCAGCGATGCTTGAATAGCCAAGTTGCATGCAAACAAGCCCTGCTACAGAGGACACGAAAAATAGCAAAAAGAAAATTACGGACTTTGGCTCAAGCGGTTGCATTCGGCAATATCCTCCGATTAAAACGGCAGCAGGGAGTGGCCGGTGCGGCCTTGCCAGCCATCGATGACCACCCAGAAGACCACCATGACAATATCGCCCAGGGCCAGGCCCAGGAAGCCGGGCATGGCGCGGCGGTAGGAATCGTTGCCGCCGAAGCGGGTGATAACGGTTTTGCAAAGCCAGCCCAGCATGATGGAAACCCACATGGAGAACATGGCAAAGGGCACACACATCAAGAGGCCAATGGGATGCAATGGGAACCACAGCAGGCGGCTGCGGCCCAGCATAATGCCATAGGTGGCCAGGGCGCCCATACCCACCCAGAACCAGTTAAGCAGGAAGTTTTCGCCGCCTAACTCGCGCGCGATGCCTATGGTGTGCTGCGCCGGCTGCTTGGCGCCGGTATCGACCCACCAGCGTTGCAGTTGCAGGCCACCGAAGGCGTAGCCCATCTTCACGATGCTAAAAACGCTGAGCGCAAAGGAAACCACCGTGACGGCGGCAATGAGACCGATGAGCTTTTTCACCGCGATTTTGCGGTCGTGCGCCAGTTTGAAGCTTTGCACAAAGCTGGGCAGTAGAAAGCCGCGCAGCTCGAACATGGTAGAGCCGCTGATAATGGAGGCCGGAGCGGCGCTACCCGCGTTGATGATATTGGTGCCGCCAAAGAGAAAAGCTAAGGGCCCCAGGGTCATCCAGCCAGTGTGCACGAAGGTTAAGCCACCTTCGGCGACCAGGCGCGTCAGGCTAAGCGCGATGGCCAGATATAACCCCCAGATAAGCAGCGCCATCGGTAGGCCAACCCCGGCCAGGCATGTCCAGCCGATGGCAAAGGTTAACGCCGCGACAAAACCCCAGAAGGCCACTGGATACGAGAGCGCTTCATCTTCTTCGCCGGGTTGGGGAGGCACCCGATTAAAGGCACGGCGGCCAATGTGCACAAAATGCTCGCGCCCGATCCACAGCAAAATAGCGGCGTAGCATAAGATGGCGCCGACCTGCTCGTAACCGATAAAGCCCTTGGCCCAGCCGCGCGTCCAGAAGGGGGTGGGCAGAGAGTTCGGCGGAAAGCCCATGTAATAAGCGACGATTAATTGGGCTTTGGTGAACAGATATAAAAACCACATCGAAAACGAGACTTCGCTGGTTAACAGGAACGAGATGCCTAGCACGGCGGGGAACAGGGAAAG
>JADMIO012796945.1_pt1 | contig 10716 bp, 9 predicted proteins | sample 8958161 | NCBI WGS metagenome assembly JADMIO01 (sample SAMN16585339, study PRJNA669376) | soil metagenome | isolation source: Crop rotation soil | place: USA: Cullars Rotation, Alabama | collected 2011 | reverse complement strand
CTTTCCGTGACGAAGCGGCTGGGCACAAATTTCCAGCTGCCGTCCGATTGGGGCAGCGTCCGCCCCATCAGGTGGGTTTCGGTGACTCCGGCGGACAGGCTGATGAATCCGAATTCCAGTCCCAGCGCCTGGGCGAGGTTTTTGGCCAGCGTGGTCTTTCCCGATCCCGCGGGGCCGACCAGCAGCAGGTTGTTATGACCTTCCTGCACCAGTCCGAGGAGTTCCTCGAATTGACGGTGCGGCCGTTCAGAGAGCGTGTTCACCTTGCCATCGGGCATGGCGACTTCGATACGGCGGGGCAACGTGGCCTTGCCGAGTTCCTCGAGCACGATCAACCGCACGGCGTCGGCATCGACGGCGCCGTCGTGAAGGTGCTCTTCGACAGCCTGGGCAAACAGCCGCAAGACGTCGCCGGGCTCCGGCCTCTCCAAAGTGGGAACTGACGTGGTAGAATGGTTACGCATCTGAAAGTCTCCCTTTCAGGTGTTCCGGCCGGCTGGTGTTGACGCACCTGTCCGGCCTCTTTTGTTTCCGGGCGTCCCATCGGCCATTCCAAAGTGGGGTCCGGACTTGTAATTCCAGCATTGACAGTGCCTTACGGGAAGGCGGTAGGGCTGCGGGAAAGAATCTGTAAAACTTGATCCTGAAAGCCTTTGACAACGGTGGGGCGAAAATTCTGCTGGAATTTCCGCGCGGGGCGGGGTCGGGACGGTTACCCGATTTACCGCAACCTGGTCTCGGGATTCAGGATCTGGCTGAATCTCCGAACCTCGCGTCGCGCCCACTCCTCCCACGTCTTCGGCGGCGCCGCGTCCTGGGCGATCGCATTCAACTTCGCGCATTCCGCGTGCATCTTCTTCCGCCATGCCGCCTAATTGCTCGAAACCTGCTGCTTTGACATCACTCGATCCTCCGACTTTGCAGAAAAGAAAGAATAGTGTCCCCCCTGATCGTTCCCATCGGGGTGTCGAACTCGACGTGACCGGGAAGGACCCGTAACCGCGGCGGTACACACCACGGCGGCAATAGCGACAGCGACAATGGCAACTCGAACAATGGCGACGGCGACTCACGACTCGCCTCGCTTCCTGCGTGCGCGCGCGACTTTGCCCCGCCCCCGAGATGCGTCTACGCACTCTCGGGGGGTGTGGGGGGTGTGCGCGCACACACGAAACAACGTTTCATCTGGATTCGGCTGGTTGCTGTACCTGACTGGTTCGGTCCGTGCCGTGCTGCGCCATTCATGCACCAAATGATCAGAAACAGCGAGCGCGAGTAAGTCGGCAGATTTCCGATTTGAAATTCCGTCCAAGCCGGCGCGGGCGATGATGGTGCGCCGGTCCTGTGGTTTGGCGGTGATGTATTTCGCGACGAATGCTGCTGCGGTGAGTGCCGGCTGCGCATCCTGATCGCGATCGCGCTTCCGGCCTGATCGCTGGAGCAGGGTGGGATCGAGGGATTCATCGGGATGCCAGAGCGGGAAATCCCAACGGAGACAGAGCGGCTTGAGTGGCGGCCATGATCGCGCGGCACAATCCAGGACCACCACGTTCTCTTCTTCGTGGGGGCGAATCACGAGATGAGTATCCGTTGCGCGGGCCATGGAACCGGCGCCGGCTCCAACGTCGGTCACATTCTTGTCGGCTTGGCTGCCCTTGCTGGCATGGTGGATCAACACAAAGGAACACTGGAGACGCTGGGCATGAGCGTCCAGCACGTTGTACAGGTTCGCCATGGCGCCGTTGTCGTTTTCGTCGGTGCCGGCAGGGAGGAAACGGTAGAACGCGTCGAGGATGATCAGCCGGTAACTGCCGGCGTCGATCTGCTCGAAGTACCGGCCGAGGCTGTAAAGATCCTGCAGCCGGCCGCGCAAGGGCTCGACGTGCAGACGGTCGGCATAATCGGCGAGAGACAGCCCCATCGCCTGGGCGACCGTCTTGAGTCGCCGCGCCAGAGTCTGGGGGTGGAGCTCGTTATCGATCAGGAGGACATCGCCGATTTCGACCGGGAAACGACCGAGCCAAGGACGGCCACAAGCAACAGACAGCGCGAGGCACAGGACCATCCACGATTTTCGCGCCTTGGACGCGCCTATGATGTTCATCAGCTCGCACATCCGCAGCAGATCCTGGATCACTGGCGGAAGAAGCTCGGGATAGCTGACAACCAGATCGCCCGCACAAATTGGCTTTGGCTGGGCGGCAATAGGCGGCTGCGAGACCGACTGGATCTTTGCACGCGCCGGCCCTCGCGGCGGCGCCGAATACGCGCTGCGGCAGGTCGCCATTGCTTCTTCGGGTGTGTAGGGATTGGCGCCGGCTGGGCATGCAGCGGCGTATTTCAGCATGGCCAGTGTTGCCTGTGATTCGTCGATACCCGCATCCCGCAGCTGGCACGCGAGCCAGAGGCCGGTATCGTTTCGGTTCCCTTCGGTCACGCGGGAGAGAGCCTGGGCGAGCCAGTGGGCGCCAGCATCGGGTGGGACTGGCGCAGGCCGTTCCGCCTGTGTGCCTGAGATCCACGCCGGCAGCGGCTGCAGTTCGGCGCTGATGTCACGCCACTGATAGCGTGACCCGGATGTGTGCAGACTCGGCGGCGCCACGACGAAACCACCATCGCCGCGGACGTCGATCCCTGCCCCGATCTTCGAAGACGAGTTGGCCACGCGACCGCCAGGATGCTTGAAATACAGATGAAATCCGCCGCCGCCGGTTTTCACTTCCAGCGTCTTGGGAAATTCCCCGTGCTTCGGCACCAGATCCAGCGCGGCCTGAAAGCCGCCATGCCGCGGATCGATATCGATCACGACTAGACTTGAGATCGCCCCAGTGGCGATGCCCACATTGGCGCTGTTCCAGTCCCACGCACGGATCGTTGCGGGATCGCAGCTGGCGTCTTTCACGCCATGCACCGTGCGCGGATGCTTGCCCGCGCTGCTGCAGTTATCTCGGCCGCATGTGCAGCGGCCGTTGGCAATCGAGTGCAACGGAAGCACGGACCATCCGCGCGCAGCGTAACCCAGTGCTGTTTCGAGCATGTCGTTCACGCTCACTCTCCGAGAGATACCGAACTGACTTTTGAATCGACCCAAGCCTGCAGGTCCGCCGGCCTATACCTGACTGCGCGGCCCAACTTCACCACTCGCAACTCACCACGTCTAGCCGCCAGGTAAAGCGATTTCTCGCACATGTTCACGAGTTTCGCGGCCTGCGTCCCGGTCAGAAGAATTGGCGTCAGTTCACGGGAGGGAATGTTCGACTTAGCTTCCACGAATCCACCCCTTCCCAGTGCTGAAGTTCCCGATGATCGCTCCCGGTTCGAGGTACGACCGCAGACGATTGAGCACGCTGGGGTCGTATAAGGCAGTCCCCTGGATAATGCGTGCGGGCTGAATCGACAGGTCGGCAACGAGTTCCTTCACGCGGTGTTCCGGCTGCTGTGCGAGCCGGGCAAGTTCTTTGACGGTGCAATAACTGTGGGATTTCATGTGTGTGGCCTCCATGCCTTGTGAAAGAAACTAACCGGCGCGAAGCGTGCGCTTCTCGATCCGACGCAGCAGTTCCTGCACCGACGCCGCGTCGAACATGCGGTAGGTTCCGGCGCGCATCGCCGGCTGCAGTTCGAGCCGATCGATTAGATACCGGATGCGGTGAATGGGTTGGCCTGTTGCTGCGGCGATTTGGCCAATAGTCCAAAGGGGCCGATTTAATGCGGGTGCTGGCATGCGAATCACCTCCTTGTAGGTTCGCAATGAGAGATCAAAGCTAGCGGATCGCCGCTGGCTGATATCTCATACACCAGTACCGACATGGGAAAAGCACAAAGTTGGCAGAAATGAGGCGACCGCATCGCAAAGTTACAGGGGTGTAACTCGCGTCCTTCTGGGATCGCTGTTAGGGGAACTCGGAGACTTAAACGCGAATTGTCGCCGACGCGCGCGGTAGGCCAAGGCAACTGCGGCGATTGAAACGAGTGTCAAGTTTGCGGGCTCCGGAACCGAGGCAAAGGTAGAGGAGGGGATGTATGCCGTGCTCGGAACGGCCACTCCCTCTAAATTGATCTCTCCGTTCGGCTGAAAACTTGTCGCGTTTGTGTGAATGAAGATTGGCGTAAGCGATGAAACCGGCGACAAAATCCAAACACCACTACCCCTTTCGGGATTTCCTAAGAATATTCCTGGAACCGTACCAATTGCAGTGTTAGACCTTACCGCAACCACTGGTAGTGTCAGACCTCCAGCGTCCAAACGCCGATCAACGTCCAATGCAGGGCCAGTGTCGAAACCGGTAATGGCAGCCCCAGGAACTGTAGCGCTCACGCTGTTGGGGTTGATAAATTGGTAGTAGAAGTCGAGCAGTCCCGTGGAATCCTCCCTAACTACCCAATTCTGAAGATCAATTTCTGGGTTCCCTGGAACAGTTACCGCAAATGTTTGGCTGGCAATTATTTGCCCCACCAATTCCGGCCTATCGGAAAGTGTGGTTCCCGGTAGAACAGACGTCGTCCCGGACCAAGTCACCCCCGAAGCGGCAGTGGAGCTGAGAAGAAGTATAACAATCCCGTAAGCGCGATCGGTTCTCATTTGCAAAGACCATTCCGTACTCTAGATGTCGCTAGTTGAAACGCGATTGCTGAAAGACACGAGATTTGTAAACTTAAACTTCTACACAACAGTTCAACGTTTGACTCGCTGATCCGTTCCAGACCATCCGCACGCAGCGTAGCGAATTCGCCTGCCAAATATAGCCAATACGCACTGTCGGCTATGTGGCCAAAATTCGTTAGGTACTCGTCCAAGATGGAACTCGTAGCCAAAATGCTCGAGCAGGTGTTCATGGATGGCGCCTCATTTATGTATAGAAATCGCGGTTCCCTTATAGAACCTTTCCGCAAACTGGACAACTTTAAATGGACTCACCGAGGCCCGTTCGAAAATCAAGATCCAAATCTGGACCGCCGACTATCAACCGAGCCCACAAAAGCTTCACTGCAAGATTGGCCGTATCAGTGATCTGTAGATAGAAGTCGCGGATTGCCTCGCAGTCAGTGCCCGTTGAGACGCGCGCTTACCGACTTCAAGGGCCTTTCGGCATCCATAAAGGCAATCTGTGTTTCAGGCATTCCGAGTAATTCGACGCGAGTAAAACAATAAAGAACTGATCGCAAGCGGAAGCAACGCGAGGCTACTCGGCTCAGGGACTGATGATAGAGGAGCGAAAGCGGTAGTCGTGACCGGGTCTGGAAGCGCTCCAAATACCTCAATTTCACCGGTCAAGGCGTATCCGGTAGCGTCAGTGCGGACGAAAAATGGTGTAAAGCGACTGTTGGGGGGGAGCGGAAATGAGTTACCAATGGCTCGCTCGCCTATAAAATGGAGACTTCCCCCACCCTCACTGATTCTTGGAAAGAAAGGGGAGCCCCCAAGATCCGTCCTGAAGTCCACCTCTAGATTTGGATCAGCAGTGTCAAAGCCTGTAATTTGGAAATCAGGCACGAGTGCACCATGATCGTTCGGGGCGACGAACTGGTAATAAAAGTCCAAAGTACCAGTGGAGTTTTCCCGGAGCACCCAATTCATAACGGTGATCTGTGTGCCGAAATCGCAGACGAACGAAAAAGTTTGCATTGCGATGACAGTACCTGCTAATTCGGGTCGTTCGACAAGAGAAGTTCCCTCAGGAATCGCACTTCCGCCTGAAAATGTGATGCCCGATGCCGAGATCGACAACAACGACAAACTGAGCGCGGCCATCAAAATGCGGTGAACTTTCACGATTGACCCCCCAACAGAGTGGTTGGTGACCAAATCCGCATTCAGCTTGGCAAAACCTGCGCCGGTTGAGTTCCCTTGGTCGCGAGAGCAAAGATTGGCGAAATTTACGACAGTTCGGCTTGTCGAGTCAGTCATAACGTCGTGGTGTGTCTAACAAGGCGGGCCGAGAAAAAACGATTAAAGGGTTGTTTATTCGTGAATTACGTGCCGCGCACTCAGGACATCCACGTTTTCGGACTCATTTTTGCTGATGAGCTCCTCACCAGGTTTCAGTTTCCTCCGAAGCTAGCAACTCGGATTAGCCAATGGAATTTACTTGGAGGGGTCCATGAAGCCCGAACTTTTCCGCAAAGGGAGTCGCGCCACATGTCGCAACGGTTCGCCATATGGTCTTAAAGGAGTGTGTTCCCGGGCGAGACTCATCGAAACTCTGGAACAGCGGGTGATGCTCTCGGTATCAGTCGTGACTAACGCATCTTTTGAGCAAGATCCCCTTGGATCCGTGAGCCATCCCACCGGTTGGAGCATTTCCAATGGTGCGAGTTGCACAATTGTTAACACCGGGGTCGCCGTTGGGGACAAGGCGGCGAAGTTATCTGGCGCGGTTGCATCGGGCACGATTCTCAGCCAAACGATTGCGCCCGGCTCTCTGACCCTCGGGCAAACCTACACCGTTATTTGCGCGGTCACTTTTGATTCTTCATCCGGTCCTGGCAGTGGAACGTTCAAAGTCTATTCGGACGGGCGCACCGCACCGTTCTTAATGACTCGGTGATTGTGGATTCGACAGGCATCACAAAAGCGTTCGCGGCGAGCTTTGTTTATTCCAATCAGAACGCACTCAACCCCGGGTCGGTTATCCTAAACTTTTCGATTGATGGAGCTAGTCCGCAGGGCATAATAGCGACCATTGACAATTTTGATGTCACTGAAACCCCCGCGCCCATTGGAGTGAATCTCAGTGGAATCGCCGATTCCGACCGGCAGTTCATGTTTGCTAATGCCATGAAGACTTCTCGCGGCTACGGACCCGCTTCTAATTATAATTATGGTTACGAAGATGATCCCACCGTGGTCGATCCAGTAACGCACTGGCCGATTAGGGACGTGGCCGTTCGTGTCATTACCTTGGATCCAGGGATCCCGAATCAGGATGTTGCCACCTTCACGACTCAGCCCGGACACCCTTATAAGTTCCGGTGCAAGGGCTATGTCGACGTGCAGCTCAACACAGCCGACTGCACTGGTACCGTGGAAAACGTTGTCTACGCTCAACATTTGGGAGACGAGACGACAGCGGATATCTACATTACTGATATGGCGTTCAATTACGGTCTTACACTGAAGCTCCTCGACGTCAATCACAATTTCGGGGGCGGTCAAATTCAACAGGGAATCTCGGATATTGAATTATGGCGACCAGATGAAACAATAGGTTCCACCTTTAGCCAAGCGTTCCTTCGCTCACTGGAACCGTTTAGTGTCATCCGAGCGATGGACTATCTCGACACGAACAAGAATGATAGCGTGATGTATTGGGCAGACAGGACTCCCAAGAGCGCACCACATCAAACTGCTGCAGAAGGGTATCCCGGCGGGGCACCTGAGTTTCTCATTGAACTTGCAAATCAAACGAATAAGGATCTCTGGTATACCCTTCCAGTGGGTTCTATCCAGCAAGGCACGGCGGGAGCGACAGACTATGTGGCGGGACTTGCCAACCTTATACAAAACGGGGATGCAACTACCAACACTTCGAAGCTCAATTCGGGACTTCACGTGTACGTTGAGTATGGGAATGAAGAGTGGAATTTCGACGAGCAGTTGCTGTATGGTACGCCCGCGGCCAACTACGTTTACAGACAAGTCAATGCGGGCCAGCCGATCATTAATTCATACCACTTAGTACAACCGAACGAAGTGAATAACCCCGCCTATTATGCATGGCGCCTAACAGCCCATCGAACTAAAGAAATTCTTGATCTCTTTGGAGGGAAGAGCGACAGGATCCGGCCTGTACTAGCCAGCCAATTATTCAACAATCCTGTAATCGATGCACAATTGTCATACTTTACAAACGAACTCGGAACCCCGAGCAGCTATCTGTATGGTATAGCAGGCGCGCCGTACATGAGTCTGGCAGGACACGAAAACGACGATGATTTATCGATAGGCGCCGTACTTGACTATCTACACTTTTCACTGTTAGATACGAGTTTCATCCAACTACTTCAACGCGTCGATCATTATCATCAGCAAGCACAGTCCCACAACTTAAAGTGTTTGATGTATGAGGCTGGTTTCGACTACTTGAATTTCTTCGGCACGGCGCAAAGCGCTGAAGCGAAGATCAAATCAAATTACGATCCCGGAATGCGTGCATTGATTTCTGAGTACCTGGATGATGTATACGCACATGGAACAGATATGCTGGTGTATTACAGATTGGCAGATCGGTGGGGCCTTTCTGGACCGTCGGCGTTTCCTGGCTATGGTCTGACGGAAAATATCGCCAACCTTAATACTCCTAAGCTCCAAGCAGTACGGGATTTTCTGTCACCCTATTCCGCGTACTACCGCGCGCCGAGTATCATTACCGATGGCACCGTGTTGCAGGCCGAATACTTCGATAAGGGGCCAAACGGTTTGGCTTACAGTGTTTCCGTGAACAACAATCAAGGTGTGTTCCGCACTGAAACAAGCGTGGGCGTAGAAGCCCTTGCTTCAAATGATCCCTACGGTGGCGCGTACGACGTTGGATACATCGAAAATCTTGAATGGCTGAAGTTCACCGTACAGGTGCAGGCCGATGGTGACTACAGTTTCACTTTCCGAACCGCGGCCTCGGCTGCTACCAACTCCGATGGCGGGACCTTGCGCCTGCAAGATGAGGACGGAACAAACCTTAGCGGCGATGTAACCGTACCAGGGACTGGCGCCTATGATGCATGGACTGACACGGATCCAACTGCTGCTCATTTCTTAAGCGCCGGCACACACGTATTAAAGCTGATGTTTTCTCCAGCCCACGGTGGTTTTAATGTTAACTGGATCGCTTTCCAGCGGGTGATTACCGGCGGGGTAAATGAGACATTTGATCCAGTGCTGGGCAACGTTACCATCACTCAAGATAAAGTCAGGAACTCTCCCGTCGTTGTGCAAGTGTCGGACGACAATTCTAGCACCCAATACACTTTTCTGAACGGACAGCACACTTTCCGCTATTCCACGGCATTTCTGAATTCTCTCACGGTCGGCGCAACGTCCAGTGAAAACATTGAAACGAGCGGTGATATCCCGGTCCCGCTGTATTTCCAGGGCAGTCATCTGGCACTCAGTAATTCGGGCACGATCGTTCTCCCCGGCGACCTGAACGCCGATCTGATCGACAATTCCGGTTCGCTCACAGTTCACAATTTGACTCTTGGTGCCGCCGGCACACTAACAAACCAAGTTGGTGCTACTTTCAGCGGCGATATACTTAATCTTCAAGCGAACTCGTTCGTCGACAATTTCGGAGAGTTCTCTTTTGGTGGCGCCACCTTCGGATATGACCCAAACAGCCCCTCCCCTGGTACCCAGATGTGGAACGAACCGAACACGGGCCTGATGTATTGGCTTGGCGGCGACGTGACGCTCAACGGAACATCATTGTGGTACAACGGAGGGCAGTTGAACCTGACTGGCGGAGCAAAGACTATCACGCTAGTCAATGAAATTTACGCGGATACCATCGCCAATGATGGCTCCGTCGTCTGGGATTCCGGCGACATTACGATTGCCCTGCAGAACACGAGCATCGGGCACATTTTCAACTCCGGCTCCTGGGAAATCGCTGGCGGTGCAAACAGGCTCACTCTATATCTCCCCAACTACTCCGGCGTTGACATCGGCTATACGGACGGTACACCAGGTTCATTCCTCTGGTCGAGCGGCGACGTTGTCATTCAAGGCACTTCTGCGGCTCTGGACAAGGTTGCCATTTGGGATGGAACATGGACGTTTGCCGGCGGTCCTTACACCTTTACCTTTGTTTCCTGCAACATGTTGGTTTATAACAACTATCAACAGATCCGGAGTTTCGTGAATTGGACGAGTGGTAATATTGAGTTCATTCACGGGTCGCTGCTTACCCAAGGTTCCCCCAATATCACGTTAAAAATTCCAGCGCAGCACATTCTTTACACCTCAGACTTCACATTCAGCAGCCATATCACCCTTGATGTAGGTGCTGGAATATGGATTGTTCTAGTTCCAGATCAAATCCTGAGCCCTGAATCTATCGCTGCAATGATCCGGTCAGGCTCAGTGATGTCCAGCGAACTCTATGGAGTCGGTGGTGTCGGCATCCTGGACAACTCCGATCTTGGTCTTACGCAAGTCAATGGTTTCGATGTTCTTCCCCACAGCATTATAGTTACCCGCGAGCTCCTAGGTGACGCTAATGTTAATGGGGTCGTTGACGGCGACGATTTCAATATCTGGTTCAGCCACATGCTGAGCGGTAGCTATTCGTGGCTTCGCGCTGATTTCAATCACGATGGCATTATTGACGGTGCCGACTACGATATCTGGTTTACGCACCTTTTCGTGCAGTGGCCGTCGTAAACGTCCGCGCATTGTGGCCGGTTACAGCGAATCAGCGAATCTTTCGCCAATGCGACAAACGGAAGCGGTTCTACCTACATTGTTTTCCTGGCGTCATTTGCCATTGGTTTTTCCGACAGCCTGAAGTATCGTGAGAATACCGGTTCTGACGGCCTCAGGCAGACTATCCCACTTCTCGAGAAGGCTTCTGACGCCTGAGTCACCCGCCAGATGCGCCGGAATCTGCGCCGGTTTTTCTCGGAGGCTGCCGATTTTCCCGTATTTTTCTTCTGAGGCGTCAGGTTCAAATCCTGTCGCCCCGAGTGAAAGGGCCGTCGGTTGCTGACGGGGGAAAG
>JADMIO011113674.1_pt1 | contig 10716 bp, 10 predicted proteins | sample 8958161 | NCBI WGS metagenome assembly JADMIO01 (sample SAMN16585339, study PRJNA669376) | soil metagenome | isolation source: Crop rotation soil | place: USA: Cullars Rotation, Alabama | collected 2011 | reverse complement strand
ACGTTCGATCCACCGCCTGCCTCACGCTGCTAGTCCGGTCCGACAGTCGCGCCCCGCTGGCCGGCATCTGTCGCACTCAAACCAGTCCCTGGAGCGGCCTCCCTTAATGCCCCAACACGCGCAACCCTCCGCCGAACTGGCGCATGCCATCGCGGCCGGTATGCCGAAATGTCCGCTTTGCGGTGGCCAGAATGTCCGTCGCTCGGAGAACATCCGCTTCGAGGATATGGTGCGTGGCTGGTTCAACTACAGGCCGTTTCGCTGCCGGAGATGTCAGCATCGTTTCTACAAGAGATTCTGGAAACTAAACGACCCGGCCACACCGGACGAGGCGCCTCCCACGGGGCAGTAGCGGATGGGCTTCTATCTCTGGTTGGACGAGGAGCTGGCATGGGCGCAGGGCACCTATGAGTACCACCCGATGGGGGACGCCGTGATCTCTGCGAACGACCTCTTCCGCCGCCGCGACTTCAGCCGTCGTAAGATGCGCCGTCCGGGAAATGCGAAATTCATGGGCCAGTTCGCGTCCATCGGCGACCTGAACGGCCACCTGGAAAAGCGGCGAAAGCGCGCGCGTAAAGCCCAAAATGGATCTAGTTCGGCAAGGTAAGCTGCCTGCGTTGATGCGACTGCGCCACCCTTGCCAGGCCCCTCTACGCGATCCGTTCCACGTTGGACGCCGCGACCGCGGGCGCCTCCGCCTTCGGCGGTTCGACGGCCTTGGGCAGCAGCGCATCCAGAATCGCCGCCAGATACTGTGAAAACCGCTGGATCTCGTCCGTCCGCGTATTGGGCGGCGCAAGCAGCCCGACCAGTTCGCGGAAGTCGCCTCCGAGTTTGGCGGCGGCGCCTTCGGTGCATCCCAGGTATCGCGACGCATCGCGAGTCTGCTGATTGAGGTTGAGCGACATCCAATCCGCGAACGCCCGCGTGTGGAGCTTTTGCAGGACGCGCGCCGTCTCCGCCTCTCCGTACTGCCGCGCCGAATCGACATCGTGATACGCGCCGGAAACACGGTTGCGGAAGCCCGCCAGGAACGACAAGGAGCCGAAGGCGGTGGTGATTTGCGCGACCAGGTCGCCCCAGCAATCCGAGCAGGATTGCGCCATCACCGGCATGATCGGACTCTCGACCTGTGCCGGCGCGGGTCCTGGCGCGGCGACGGAGGGCGTTGCTGGCGAAGGCATGGCGACGGCCTCATCCTGGCTTTCCTGCAGGAAGCAGCTATCGTACGCGCGATCGAGAATTTCGTCGGTGAGCGCGAACGGCAGCTTCTCAAAATGTATCAGGCTCAGCGCGTGGGACAGAACATCCCGGGGGTGGCAGCGGCGGAAAACTTTCCCCGTCTGGCGGTAGCGCTTATCGATAAACCGTGCCACCATGTCGCGGGTGTACGGCAGTTTGCGCGCGGCGCAGAAACCCTCGAAAATGCGGATGAATTCATTTTCGGCCGGGCCCCGCAGCAGCATCTTGTACTGAATGCGGCGGAGGAACGCCTCGTCGCCGACGTCCGCGGGATTCAGATTGGTGGAGAACACGAGGAACGTCTCGAAGGGCGCCGTCATCTTGCCGCCGGTCATGAAGCTCAAATAATCCACCCGGCGCTCCATCGGCACAATCCAACGGTTCAGCACTTCAGCGGGAGTGGCGCGCTGCCGCCCGAAATCGTCAATCAGGTAGATGCCGTTGTTCGCCTTGAGCTGGAACGGCGCCTCGTAGACCTTGGAGGTGGCGTTGTGGCGCAGGTCGAGCATGTCCATGGTCAACTCGCCGCCGCTGACGATGAAGGGGCGCTTGCACTTGGCCCAGCGCCGGTCATAGGCATTCTCTTTCGAGATTGCCACCACGGTGGGCTCGTTATCGATATCGACACGCTGGTGGTAAATGGGATCGTATAACTGGACGATGTTGCCCTGGCACTCGATAGCATAGGGGAGAAAGATCGGGGCTGTGTCCAGATTGGCGAGCGATTCGATGAGGAACGTCTTGCCGTCACCGGGCTTGCCGTAGAGCAGCAGCGAGTTGGCGGAACTGACGGCGGGCCCGATCTGCGACAGGGTGCGCTCGGTGAGCACCATTCCCTTGAAGGCTTTGGCCAGCGCCTCTTTCGTAAGCCAGCCTTCGCGCGGCCGCTGCTGCCGCACCATCTCTATGTACTGATCGATCGGCACGGGCGCGGGGCCCGAGTATTGGTTGGATTCGAGGTGCTCGCGCGCGCGGGCACGGCCCTGCTCGGTGAGCGCGAACTCGGAGGCGACGTTCCCTACACCGAACGATTTCTTAACTTGAATGTGGTGCCGGAGTTTGAGCGCCTCGACTATATCCTGAATCACGCTGAACTTCAGCCCGATTGTACTGGAGAGATCCTGGCCGTAGAGATCGCCGCGGAAGTAGAGGATCTTGATGAGCAGGTGTTCGACCGTGGAGTCGGAGAGGCCGGTCTGCTCGAGCGTTTCCGGTTCGGGCGGCGCGATGGGGACTGCGGTCGGGGCGCTCATTTCAAACTCAATTCAATCAAGTCCCGACGCGAGAATATAGTTGTCTTTGGTTATTCCGGCGGGGAGGTTACCCGGTATAGGGTCCGTCAACAGGCGCCGGAAGGCGCAGACGCGCGATGCAGCCCTGCCCATCGGCCCGATTTTCGAGCATCAGCGCGCCGCCGTGTCCTTCCGCAATTTGCCGGCTGAGGACCAGGCCGATGCCGGACCCGCCCGGTTTTGTAGTGAAGAACGGGACGAACAGGTTGGCGGTGCCGGAGAGGCCGGGGCCATCGTCCTTGATCCAGATCTCCAGCATGGAGCCGTCGCGGCGCCAGCCGATGCGGACGCCTCCATGGGTGACCAGCGAGGCGTCGGCGGCATTGCGCAGCAGGTTGATGAGCACCTGCTCCAACTGATCGGGATCGCCCTGCACGACTAGCTCGGGACCGCCCGCCACCTCCACCTGGAGGCGGGTTTCGAAGCTGACCGCGCGTCCCACCGAGGCGGCGACATCGAGCGGCTGCAACTGCGGGCGGGGGAGTTTAGCCAGCCGCGCGTAGGCGCCGATGAACCGGCTGAGGCTCTCCGACCGCGAGGTGATGACGGTCAGGCCGCGCACCATGTCCTCGCGCCAATCCTCCGCGAGCGGTTCGCGATTGATGATGCTGACGAGGCTGCCGGCGATCGATTTGATCGGCGCCAGCGAGTTGTTGAGCTCGTGGCCGAGCACCCGCACCAGGCGCTGCCAGGCCTGTAGCTCCTGCTCGCTGAGGGCCTGGGTGAGATCGGAAATCACGACCAGTTCGAGCGGCAGGCCGCGCTCCCGAATGCGCGTGCGGCGGACACCGAAGCGTCCCGCGGTCCCCGGGAAGACCTTCTGCATCGTCATCATCGGCGGTCCGTCCAGGCAGGCTTCGAGCTCCAGTTCTTCGGCTGTCTGGCCGAGCAGACGTTCGGGCGGGGCGGCCAGCAGCCGTTCCCCCGCCCGATTCACCAGGCGCAGGCGCTCGTGTTCGTCGAAAGCGAAGATGGCGACGTCGATTTCCCGCATCACGGTGCGGAGGAGCATGGTCGCTTCCATCGCGCCGAGGCGCTGCTCGCGCAGGGTGCTGCCGAGCGTGTTCACCTCCCGCATGACTTCGCCGAGCGCGTCGTCGGGCCGGGGCGATCGGCCGCGGACGGAGAAATCGCCTTCGCGCAACGCGCCCAAAAGGTTAGAAAGGGTTTGCAGTGGGAAAACGACGCGTTCGCGGACGGCGAGCGCGAAGCCCAGCCACGCGGCGACGATGACTACCGTCAGAGTCCACTGGGTGCGGCCATAGAAGTCGCCGCTCCAGAGGAGGGATAGGGCGGTGACCGAGCCGGGCAGTCCGGCCAGCATCGCCAGGAGGACGACGCGTCCTTCGTGACTGATGCGCGCGGGTTTTTCTTCCTGATGCATGGCGCCAGGTCAGAGCCGCGCTGGTAACGAAACGCTCCTCACAGTCCGTACCTCTGTAATCGGCGGTAGAGGGCGCTTCGGCTGAGACCCAGAGCGTTGGCCGCATGGCTGACGTTGCCGTTGAAGCGGGCGAGCGCCTTTTTGATAAGCAGCGCCTCGACGTCCTCCAGACTCATCTCTTCGAGACGCGGCGGACCCTCGCGGCCCCCGCGTAGCCCCAGGTCGACGGCGCGAATGCTGTCGCCCTGCGCCATCAGGACGGCGCGTTCCACGGCATGGTCGAGTTCGCGGACATTACCCGGCCAGGCATGGCTCAGCAGCGCTTTAATCGCGCCCTCGTCGAAGCCGGTCAGCGGCTTGCGGTAATGCTCGGCGTGCTGCCGCAGGAAGTGCGCCGCCAACAACGGGATATCTTCACGACGATCGCGCAGCGGAGGCAGGCGGATCTCGATCGTGTTCAGGCGGAAGAGCAAATCCTGGCGGAACCTGGCTTCGGCGACCGCGATATTGAGATCGGCATTGGTGGCGGAGAAGACGCGCACATCCACCCGGCGCGTCTTGGAGGAGCCAACGCGCTCGAACTCGCCCGCCTCGATCGTCCGCAGCAGTTTGGCCTGAAGGCCTTGGGAGATGTTGGCAATTTCATCGAGGAACAGCGTGCCCCCGTCGGCCATTTCGAAGCGGCCGACGCGGTCGGATTTGGCGTCGGTGAAGGCGCCTTTGACGTGTCCGAATAGCTCGCTCTCGAAGACGCCTTCGGCGAGCCCTCCGGTATTGACGGTCACCAGGGGCCGGCTCGACCGCAGGGAGACGGAATGAAGTGTCTGGGCGACGAGGCCTTTGCCGGTGCCGTTCTCGCCGGTGATCAGGATATTGGCGTCGGAGGGTCCAACGCGGGAAATCACGTCCAGGACCGGGCGCATGGCGGCGGACCCGGCGATCAGTTGCGGGAAGCGCTCGGCGCGGAGAGCGCGGTTTTCAGCCTCCAGCCGTTGACCTTTGCGGAGCGCGCGGCCGAGCTCGATCTGCGTCTTGAGGATGGCGGAGAGGCGCGCGTTGTCCCAGGGTTTCTGGATGAAATCGCGCGCACCGCGGCGCATCGCTTCCACCGCGAGCTCGACCGACCCCCACGCGGTCATGACAATCACGGGCAGAGTAGTGTCGAGCGTCTGGATGCGGTTGAGGAGTTCGAGGCCCTCCTGACCCGAGGTGGTATCGCGCGTGTAATTGAGGTCCATCAGGACGGCGTCGAAGTCGCGGGACTCGACGGCGTCGATGGCGGCGGGAGGGGAATTTACGGCTTCGGCGGCGTAGCCCTCGCCTTTGACGAGGAAGCGCAACGCCTCGAGAACATCGGGCTGATCGTCGGCGATCAGGATCGTCGGCCGGGCGTCGGAGGATTTCATTGGGCGTGTTGCACTGGCACTTCCGCGACCACAGGCTATTCGCTTTCAGTGCAGTATCTTACAAGTATCGCACGAGTGGTTCAGGTGTCCGGTAATGGGACGAGAGGGGCGAACGTGGAACGGCGGGATGAGCCTCATCCGCCGCACGCGACTTATGCGGTGGCGCGGTACGGTTCGAAATGCGAGTTGATGCGGAAGCGTCGCGACGTAACTTTGACCGCCGTGCGGCTACTGTCGCTACGGACGATGAAGCCGGTCAATTGCAGGTCGATGGGCTGTTCGTCTGCGTATTTTGCGGGCCAGTCCACGATGACTTCGACATGGGCACCGATCGGCAGCGGCTTGCGCGTACGGAAACTCAGACCCGTGGTGCTCATCTCCCGAGTGGTGCCGGTGCCCCAACGGGCCACCGCGCCCTTTTGAGAGACACGGAAATGCACCGGCAGATGTAGATCGTAGCGCCGGGTTGTACGCCGTTCAAACGCCATTCGTTCCACGCAGACCTCCCCGATTTCTTCCTGAGGCGCTGCAAGGGGATCACGTGGTACCGGAAGAAGTCGATCACTCAGTATTGCTGCAATCACCGTGCCATCGGCGAAAGTGTATTGTTTGTAGCAGCTAAGCTGTAGGTGGCGGCACTTCTTACGTACCTGTGAATGCAAGTACGTAAGGCTTACAAGGGTGGCGTTCGGGATTCCCCGCTTGCGGATGGTACGATGAGAAATTCCTTCACTATGGCGCTGCGCTTTTACAACACGTTGACTCAACAGCTCGAAGAGTTTTCGCCGGCCCGGGACAATACCGTCCGCATGTACACTTGCGGCCCGACAGTTTACGATTTTGCCCATATCGGGAATTTCCGGACGTTCACGTTTGTCGATCTGTTACGCAAATGCTTGCGCGCCAACCAGTTTCGGCTCGACCACGTTATGAACATCACGGACGTGGACGACAAGATTATTCGTAACGCGGTTGCACAGCATAAGTCAATCGAAGAATATACATCCGTGTACACGGAGGCCTTTCTGGCCGACTGCGACGCGCTGCGGCTGGAGCGCCCCGAGCGGCTGGCCCCGGCGACTGCTCACATCGACGATATGGTCGAGGCGATCGAAAAGCTCAGCGCCGGAAACCATACATACTCGAGCGACGGGTCGACGTATTTTCGGATAGGGACATTTCCGGAGTATGGAAAGCTTTCCCATAACGATTTCAGCGGCAACATGGCGGGTGCCCGGGTGGATGTCGACGAGTACGAGAAGGCGGACGCGCGCGATTTCGCATTGTGGAAAGCGCCCAAGGAGGGCGAGCCCGCCTGGCAGACGCCGCTCGGCCCGGGTCGTCCGGGATGGCATATCGAATGTTCCGTGATGGCCATCAAGTATCTAGGGGAAACCCTGGACTTGCATGCCGGCGGCGTCGACCTGATCTTCCCGCATCATGAGAATGAAATTGCGCAGTCGGAGTCGCTCACGGGGAAGCCGTTTGCGCGCTTCTGGCTGCACGCCGAGTTTCTGATGGTGGAGGGACAGAAAATGTCCAAGTCGCTGGGTAACTACTATACACTCCGCGACCTCTTTGCAAAGGGCTACACCCCGGAAGCGATTCGTTACCTGCTGGCTTCGGTGCCGTATCGGAAACAACTGAATTTTACCTTCGACGGGCTCAAGTCGGCGGCGGTGGCGATCGAGCGGCTGCGCAATTTCAAATTGCGGCTGGAGACGGACCGCTACCCCGAGGGCGACGACGATCAACTCGCGATTCGAGAGGCCGCCGCTTCGCAAAAATTTTCCGAGAGCCTGAACGACGACCTGAACACCGCCGAGGCGCTGGCCGCTGTGTTCGAATACGTGCGGGAGGCCAATAGCGCGATGGACGCGGGCGCGTTTCGCGCCGGCAACGTGGCTCCCGCGCTCGAGTTCCTGCGGCAGTTCGATTCGATTTTCGATGTGCTGGCGCCGACCGTGCAGACCAATCAGATTCTCGACTCGGAGATCGAGTCGCTGATCGAGGCGCGCACGGCCGCCAAGAAAGCCAAAAACTTCGCGCGGGCCGATCAGATTCGTGAGCAGCTCCTGGAAGCAGGGATCATCCTGGAAGACACGAAAACCGGCGTGCGCTGGAAGAGGAAATAGTCCGTTGCAAATTCAAACGAAAGCGGTCCACGTTGGCGACCGCAAGAAACCCTCGGCCCATGTCCCGAGCACCGTTCCGATCAGCACGGCTTCGAGTTTCGCGTACGATTCGATGGAGCAGCTCGACCGGGTTTTCTCGCGCGAGGAGGAGGGGTATTGCTACTCGCGGTACGATAATCCGTCATCCGCCGCGCTGGAGGAATTGCTGACGTCGCTCGAAGGCGGGCACGGCGCGCTGACCTGCGGGTCGGGCATGGCGGCGCTGCATATGGCGGTCCTGACCGCCCTGACGGATCGGCGCAAATCGGTGGTGGCGTCGAATGCGCTGTACGGTGCGACGGTCAGCCTGCTGATGAAAGTCCTGGAGCCGGCGGGGGTGGAGGTGCGGTTCGTCGACGTCTGCGATCTCGACGCGCTGTCCGCGGCCGTGCAGGAGGCGAAGCCGGGGTGCATCCTGGTCGAGACAATTTCGAATCCGCTGCTGCGGGTCGGACAGCTCGATCGCATCGCGGAGATCGCGCGCGAGTCGGGTGCGGCGCTGGTCGTGGACAACACCTTTGCCACCCCGCTGATCGTAAGGCCGCTCGAACTCGGCGCGCATTTCAGCGTGCACAGCGTGACCAAGTACCTGGCGGGGCACGGCGATGTGCTCGGCGGCGCGGTGGTGACGGATCGGGAGCATTTCGAATCTCTGCGGTCGTTGTCACGCGCGGTGGGGCCGGTGCTGGGGCCGTTTGAAAGTTACCTGACGATGCGCGGCATAAAGACGTTCCCGCTGCGCATGGAGCGGCAGTGCGGGAACGCCTGCCGGGTGGCGCAGTGGCTGAGCTCGCATCCGCGGGTGGAGCGGGTTTATTTCGCGGGCGATCCGGCGCACCCGGATGCGGCGACGGTCCGGCGGCTCTTTCCCGCGAATTTGTACGGCGCGATCGTAAGCTTCGAACTCAAGGGTGCGGGCAGGGAAGAGGTCTTCCGGTTCATGGATGGGCTGCGGATGATCGTGCGCGCGACGTCCCTGGGCGACGTGCACACCATGATGCTCTACCCGGTGATGAGCTCGCATCGCGAGATCTCGCCAAAGCACCGGGAGCGCATGGGGATCCGCGATAGCCTCGTGAGGCTGTCTGTGGGGATCGAGGCGGCCGAGGATATCGTGGCCGATCTGGAACAGGCGCTCGGGGCGTAAGTCGCGCGGTCGCTTGAGGCGGCCAACACCGGCTGGGAGTCTTTTCACCGCGGAGTATCTGACTCGGACCCAGTCCGGTGAAAGCGGAAACGACCGCGGTTACCTTTCAACGCGAGCGACAGAGGGCGGCGTCATAGCGCTTTGCGTCGGCCATCCGAGCCGCGTTCCCTGACAGTCGCGACTCGGATTGCGGCGGCCTTTGTTGCTCTGTGTCTCCGCGTCGGAGTTTACCCGAATCGGGCGTCAGGCCTTTTCTACGGCTCGTCGTAGCCCTTAATGCGGCGGATCCAGATGTTTTTGAACCGGACGGGTTGCGAATGGTCCTGGATGCTCAGAGGCTCTTCGGGGGCATGCGGGGTGTACTTGGCGTTTTGGCGCCAGATGGTCGTGCCCAGTTGTTGCTGGTGGTTGTGGACCATCATGCCGTTGAAGAGGACGGTGAAATAGGCGGGTTTGACCAGCTTGTCGCCTTCGAACTTCGGGGCTTCGAAGAGGATGTCGTAGACGTTCCACTCGCCTTGCGGACGGGAGGGGTTCACCAGCGGAGGCCACATGCCGTACATCGCTCCGGCGCCACCGTCGGCGTAGGTGAGGTTGGTGTGCGACTCCAGCACCTGGATCTCATAGCGGGACATCAGCTCAACACCGCTGTTGCCGCGGCCCTGGCCCTGGCCGGTGGCTTCCTTCGGGATCATCCATTCGATGTGGAGCTGGCAGTCTCCGAATTTCTCCTTCGTCACGATGCGGCCGGTGCGCGGGACGATCTCGATATAGCCGTTCTCGACTTTCCACTTGGGTTCCTGGGCGGCGCCGCCTCCGCGGGTGGGCTGTTCCCACTTCGAGAGGTCCTTGCCGTCGAAGAGAACGATCGCGTCGGAGGGGGCCGGCTCCATGACGTATGGACCGGGCGCGACCTTTTTCGGACGCGGGCGGGTCATGTCGTGGATCTTCCACTTCTGCCCTGCGATCTGCGGGGTGTCGTTGTAGCCGCGCACGTCGTCCCCGGCGGATTCGGGGATGCCGGGAGCCTTGCCAGGAGCCTTGCCGGGAGGACGCGGAGGCGTCGTGGATTGCTGGGCGGCGAGCGCGGCCGCGGTTGCGACGAGCAGGAGTGCCTTCATGATCCCGTATGATATCAGCCGTCAGCCACGTCCGGCGAATGACATTCGTTCACCGTCCACCGGCTAACCGGCGATCCGCTCGTCCTTCCGGCTCACCGGCGGCATCAACCGTCGACCCGGACGACCGCACTCGCACAGCCCCGACTCCACATTCCCGGACAGCAGCCCCTCGGCATACTCCTGACTCAGGTGCATCCCGTCCTGCGTCTCGCATTCGTAGCCTACGACTCTGCCGCCGCCATCGAGCAGCAGCGCGTAAATCGGCACCTGGAACATCTGCCATAACGCGTCACGCTGGGACTCCGTCAGGAAAGGACTGGCCGCCCGGCGCGTCGGGAACACGGCGCGCGAGACCCGCACACCGGTCTGCGCCGCCGCTGAGAGGTCTTCGAAAGCCCCGTACAGGGCGGGGGAGAATGATTGCGCTGCCGCGGCGGGAGCAGGCTTCAGGGCGGGATAGAACGGATGTCGAATCCGGCGTCGGAATGCTAGAACCACATTGATTAGTGCATCGACCGGGGGAAAGCTCTCAAGAAAAAAGATGTTCCAGATTCTCGCTGAAAATCCGGCGTGCGTCTGGCGCGCTCACCCCGATCTCCGCCAGCGCGCGTGTCTGCTCCGTAAACACCGCCGCATGCCAGCCCCGCGGGAAGAACGACGAATCCGTGCCGAATAACAGGCGACCCGCACCTAACACATCTAGTGCGCGTCGGAATACGGTGGGCAAACTCAAGCCCTCATAGCGGATCCAGGAGTTGCTGCTCGACGTGTCCAGATAAACGTTCGGACACAGGTCCCCCAGCATCAGCGCTTCCCGTAAAAAGCCCGCTCCGAAGTGCGGGACCAGGAACGCCGTCCGCGGATGCCGCAGCGCGATCGCGTGCAGGTCCAGCGGATTCGAGAACCGCATATCGAATGGCGACGGTAGCCCCAATTTCCTGCGAATC